>Ga0208958_1000033_pt1 | contig 190284 bp, 217 predicted proteins | sample RifOxyB1_FD_184032 | JGI IMG/M metagenome (GOLD analysis project Ga0208958, IMG submission 184032) | Soil microbial communities from Rifle, Colorado - Rifle Oxygen_injection B1 (SPAdes) | ecosystem: Environmental > Terrestrial > Deep subsurface > Rock core/Sediment | place: Rifle, Colorado...
TATTATGGCAGATATTACACCAGTCGTTAGTCCTCCAAATATACCAGACATAGGGTCTACTGGAGTTGCAACCCTTCCGACCATTACAGCAATATTTGAAACATATTGTATGGACGAAGCTTCTATCACAGCTAATTCCTTTCTAATTACAGGTGTTTCTGACAGAACAACTGTAGGACCTGATGGATTAGAAGTTTCTTTTACACATAGTACAGATACCTCGACTATTCAAATGTCTTCTACTATTACAGGAATAGTTCGCGGCGTTTCTACTATCGACAGAATTGATGCTTCTACTGATACAAATATTTCAGCTTATGAAGTCACTATAGATGCGATTTCTTCGGCGCAAATTACTATTGATGCAAATCTAATGTCTCTATTTGAAGTTGGAGACGTTATTATCCAAGAATCAATATGTAAGAAAATAACTGCTGTCAGTGGAACCCTAGTATGGTACATAGACAATGCCACTACTCCTTTTGTAGTAGGTCCTGCTTATTTTAGAAAAATGGTTTATATTCCTTCTACGAATCAAGAAGCATATAGAACCAAAGTTAGTTTTGTTCCCTTCAGCCCTCTCACTCCTAATACTCGTTATACCGGATTAATTTCTAGTACAATCGCGCAAAAATCTTTTGGTGATCCGAATCCAGTAGCAACCACAGTAGGATATTGGCCAAGAACTATGGGTCAGTATACTGGCACTTCTGATACTTATACTATTGCTATAACCACTTCAGGTAACACTTCTGCTGCAGAATTTACTTGGAGTCGTGCTTCTGATTCTTATACTTCTTCAGCTATTCCTGTCCGTTATATCCAGGGCAAAAATATTATTTTAGATAATGGGTTAATTGTCGATTTCGATATTTATGATAAAGACAGTAATCTTGCACTCTATGAGGCTGGTGATAGTTGGACAGTAACAGCTTATGCCGCGCAAACTTTAGATAATATTTTTTCTTGGAGTTTTGAAACTGGAGATGGAGGAGTAGAAGAACCTGATAGCGATACCTCTACTTATATAGATAGCGTTACTATTGAAAATATTCCAGTAGGGGAAGAAACTGATGAAATTACCATTGAAGGGATTACATATAATCCAAATGGATCTTACTTATCCGTTCTTTATACCGATCCTCCTATCCATTCGTTTGGAGTAGACCCTGATATTTCTACAATAACTTTTGTTTTTAATAGAGATTTAGACGCCAGTACTGTCACAGTTGACACTATCACGGGACTACTAGAAAGTGTTGACTTCAGAACTACATATACTGGTGTTGGAAGTGAGTTCACTATTGAATCTGGTGATATTGCCGTCAGTGGATGTAAGCTCATCCTGACGCTAGACCTATAATATGTTATAATTTTTATGTTAGTTGAATCTCCTTTAACTAACTTTTTTTTTAACCCTTATATGGAGTAAAACATATGGGAAATCTTCGTAAGGTATATTATGATACCTCTGAGAAACAATTAGTTGTTCGTGGCGAATTTTCTGGTTCTGCTAATACTGCTGAACCGGTTGTTCCGGGTGGGCAAGATGTTACCCCGTTAGATCTTGATGATGACTTAACTGGTAGTGCGATTTCTGTCACTAATGCAGATGTCAACCCGGCTGCTGCAATTGCTTATTCCAAACTTGCCGCCTTAACTACTGGTAGTATTCTTCTCGGCGTTGCTAACGTTGCGACTGTTACCGATATTAAAACCGACGGTGCAATTCTAATCGGTAATGGGACTACTGCTGCTCCTCAAGTCTTTAGTGGGGATGTCCGTATCGATAATGCTGGTATTACCTCAATTTTAACCGGTGCGGTTGTCAACCTTGATGTTAATGATGCTGCTGCAATTGCTTATTCCAAACTTGCCGCTCTCACCAGCGCCAATATCCTTGTCGGCAGTGCCGCAAATGTTGCAACCGTAACCCCGGTTACTGGTGACATCAGTATTGATAACACAGGGCTAACTGCAATTGGTGCAGATAAAGTTACGGCCACTATGATGCATTCAAATACTGCTGGACAAGGTTTAGAGCAGGATACCAATGGAGCAATGCAACTAAAACTCGAAACTGATCTTTCAGTATTAAAGAGTTCCTTGGTTTTAGCTAACGACCTTAAATATCTATTAAATCAACATGCGGCTGATGCAGCTGAACATACTGCCGGTGCTGACGCCACAAACTTCCCCTTAACAAGTCCCGACGCAGCTAGCCTCGCATCTTTAATTACATTAATTACAGAAATTCTAACAGATTATACTGCTCATGATGAAGACGTAGATGAGGTTGCTCCTGTCTTCCACTCAGCTACTTCTACTCTAAATGCTTTGGCTTCGATTGTCGCTCCTGCTACATTAAAAGAATGTATTACAAGATTAAATGACGTCAAAGCAAAATATAATCTACATGATGCTGACGCAACTTCTCATGGAACAGGTTCTTTACATCAATGTGGAGTTACTAACGCAGATGACGACCTTGCTATCAATACTATTAATCCAGCTAGCATGGACATGTTTTATCAAGTACATTTCTTTGATGACTTTTTAGGGTCTGCTATTAATTTAGGGGGAACTGGTGTCTGGGATGATGCTCATCTTACCTCTTCTGGTGCATCGGTAACTCTAGTAGCAGATGGTGCTGCTGGTCTATTATCATTAGCGATGGATGCTACTTCTGCAGCAGTAGTCATTTCTGTTTTAGATTGGAATAATCAATTAAATTGGGATATAGATCAAGACCCAATTATTGAATTTCGTGTTCAGGTCAATCAGAGTGCAGCTGGTGCCGCTGAAACTTGTTTTGGCATGGCATCAGATCATAACGATGATACTGATGTTATTACAGCAGGTGCTTGGTTTAAAATTGTCAATCTAGAAAGTAGTTTAGCTGTTGTTGCTGAAAGTGATGACGGCGTTAATAATGTTGATGATATTGCAACCGGAACTACTCATACTAATACTGCATTTGTTACTTATAAGATTGATTTTACGGATAAAGCTGATGTTAAGTTTTACGTAGGAGGAGCACGAGTTGCGGCTACTCAAAAGTTTAATATGGCAAACTATAGTGCTGGGCTACAGCCATATTTTAAAATTCAGAAAGCTACAGATGTCTCTACGGCTTCAATTGTCTTAGATTATGTGAAAATTACAGCTGATCGTTATTAATAACCGACTGGAGGAGGGTGGTTTCGGCCACCCTCTTTTTCTTATGAGAACGAGTTACATTATATTATTTTTATTTTTGATGTTTATATGAGCATAGATACTAATACTTCTGTGAAGATAATCCTTAAGGGTGGATTAAACGGCATTATGTCCGAAGCTGATTCGGACGGAAATGTTTATACCTTGCCAGAAGATTATTATTATTTCTTTAGTTCTCGTTTTACATATATGTATGCGACAATTTTAGATATTTCTATTTTTGGCGGAACTTGGGTATCTGATATTCCAGACGACACTATAGGATATGTTATATGGAAAATTTCGCGCGAAATAGATGCCTTTGCTCAATGTACAGACTTTACTACTTTATTAACTGATGATTACTTTGCTGCTGCAGTAAACCAATATGTAGTAGGAAGAGTAATACTTAATTTATTGGGTGCAACTTCTAGTTCCGCAATGAACAGACACATACAAAATGCGCGCGGGTATTCTAAGCGCGTAGGTGATATAGAATATAGCCAATCCGGAATTCAACCTAACGATACAACTTCTGGGTTAAAAACAATATTAGATCGCGCACAAAAAAATATATCTCTCTGGGAACAGACAATCCAATCTTGTGGAGATCTTCGACCTGGTGACGATCTTGATCCTGACTTCGCAGTTAAGAGTTCTAATAGTGATCTTATCCCGCCAGTCGGTCGTGAGTGGGAAACAGGATCTGTCCCTGCTGCTAACGCAAAATATATAACTCCTCGTTACCAAACCTACTATACAGAACGCGGAAATCTATGAGTACTCATATTGCTTATCCAAGTAGTACTGATTTATCTACCACTACTTCTATGGGAACTAAAGAAATTGATATAAGGGATGTTCTCGATCGGTTTCTACATGGTTCTTCTGTTGAGGAAGCTCACGGTGGAGTATATATATTAAGAATAGTACGGCGCGATTCTGATGATAATAAAACTATTTGCCAATGTCGAAGGAATGGACAACCCGAAGGAGATTATCGTTGCCAATATTGCCAAGGTGTAGGTTTCTTTTTTGATGAAGAAACAGTCATTTGTTATAGAGCCCCGTTAGGGATTGCTTCTACTGGTGAAACTTTTAATAGCCCAGGTTTGTTAACTGCTGGTACATGTATGTTTTATTTCGAAGCAGGAACTTTAATGCCTAGGCGTTCAGATTTTATTATTGAACCCAAGATAGATATTGCAGGGAAGATTGCAAATCCTGTAAAAATAATGTATTATTGGGATATCGATGAAGTCTATCCTTTTAGGAGTGATAGATTAGGACGCATAGAATATTACAGAGTAATAGCGAATAGGCGTCCTGAAACTTCAGAGAGTTGACGGAATGTATGTTGTTGAATTAAAATATAGGTTATGACATCAAGACTTTTTGACATATTAGAGGATTTAACAACAGACGAACAACAAATCCTTACTTCTTTAGTAGAAGGAGCCGAGTCGGAGAGGGAACAGTCTCGCGCTTCTTATGCAGGAGAAGAAGGTGTTGATATAGATACGTTTTATGATTTATGTGCAAGTGTAATACAAGAGGAACAAAGATTAAATAAAACAGGTGATAGAGTCTTTTTAAGACAATGTTTTTCTCCGGACATGATGGGGCAAGATGAAGTTTTAAGAGAGTTTAACGTTGATAACCGTCCCAACGATATAATTTCTTTTAAGTTACTGAAACGAACTCCCGGCACGACTAAGGGGACTAACATTCCACATGATAGAGCGAGAAGGGAACTCAATCCACATGTTAGGGCTATCGTTCCTGACGAAGAATATAGTGGTTATCAAAAGTATATTTATGGGCAATTTTTTGATAATACAGTTGAATTTACCATTTGGAGTTTGACTAACAAAAATGCCGATAAAGTTGCTTTATGGTGGGAAGATGTTTTATATAAATGGCTTTGGTATTTTCAAGTGAATAGATTGGAACCAATGTTTTATCTTGGAAGAGCCGAGGATAATAAAGTGTCGGAATCTATGTCTACGGATAAAACCATGATGAAGGATATACGACTTTTTAATAGGCCATTAATATATTTCATTCGCACCGAAAAACGCTATGTTGTAAAGGAAAAAACTTTGGAACAGGTATTTGTAAACATACACTGCACTTCAAATTAAGGAGAAGACATGATTGATAATTTCAGCAACCTTCCTTCGGTTGTAACCGAACAAGTTGATGGGAATATACGCTTCTCTCCTACTCCTCGTGGGCCAATTGTTTTAGTCCTCGGGAGTGCTTCAAAAGGAACTTCTGCGGGATATTATGTATCTCGTGTTGGTGACGCTTTTAGTACTTTCGGTAAAACTGGAACTCTAACTCGCGGACTTGAAGAAGTCGCAGGATTTGGAGCTGAAAATGTATTCTTGAAGAGGATTGGCGCAAAATCGGCCACTCTTTATAATGTGGGCGGTATTGGAAACTATATCCAAACTGCTTTAAAAGATGATTCTGCTGGAGAAGACTACGAAATAGTTTATCTTTGCCCAAGTCAAATTGCTGGTGGAGTAACTACAGGACGTTTACGCGTTCGTAATTCTAGCGGAACAGTTGTATATGACAATTATGCCGGTCTGGCCACTGTATTAGATAATGGCGAAGTTTATGTTTCTGGTACTTTTACTGAAGACTTAGACGAAGAAACTTACATCTCTACAGACGATGAAGACTGGATTTCAATGGCTGATCTAGCTGGTGACATTATTAATGTTGCCGGTCAAGCTTTTGCAGAAGGAGATGGCGCCACCACAGAATTTCCTTTGCCTTGGTCTTTAATCGATCCTTTCTCTGTCAAGATTTATGTTGATGAGAGCGATGGAACTGATTATGCCGAAGCAGCTTATAAGGATTTTGATTACGGTGGCAATAGTCTTCTAAGCGAATACGGTGTGCTACTTGAAAAAGATATCGCTCCGTCGGTTTCTTTCCCGGTCGCTGGTAAATATGGTTTGATGCTTCATCAAATCGAAGTATTAGGTGGGACTCTCAGTACTGGTATTACTTTAAAATTTACTGACCAAAATGGTGATGACATCGATGGTACAGGAAATAGTTATGATACTATTTCTGTAGATGCTGCTTCTACTCCTGCACAAGTTGCTGCTGCGATTAACGGTCATTCTGTTATTGAGCATAAGCTTTTCGCCAAAGTTAGCAGCAACTATGTAAATATCTTCGATATTCAAAACCCGACTACACAAGACTCTGGTTTATTCTATATTGAATGTACCTCTGGTGCTGCTGCTATAGTCTTAAAATCTCAAAACCCGGAAGATGTAGCTGCTGGTGTTGCTAGTAACATTAGTTTCGTAAACTCAAGTCTCCAAATCACCAAAACTGATGGTTGGGGTACTGGAGTTGAAGAAGAAATGCTATTAGAGATTTGGGGAGATGAAGATGACAATGTAGGGTCAACCTATATCACTGCTGTTATTGGTGGTGGAACTATCATAGAAGTAACAGAACAAGATTTTATTTTTGGTTGTGTCGATGAATCTGCGGGCGCAAATGTCCGTTATCGTATCTCTAACCGCATGATGCCAATAGTAAAATTCGGAACTGCTCTTCCTGCTGCGACCGGATCAACAGCTATCACTCTTGATGGTTTTGGTTTTGTTAGTGCTCATGATGGAATAGATACAACTAATAGCGTTTTATTTGTTCCTGGTACTGCAAATTCTGATGAATTACTTGCAGGACTAGATGGAGCAAGTCTCGAAATGTGTCCTCATGCTAGTACTCTTCGTCATCAAGTTGGGTTAGATGGTGGTTTACTTGAGGCCTCAGGATATACTCTTGCGACTACAGAAGAACCTACCGTTACCAATGTACAAGACTTAATTCTTGCTTATTATCCTATTGACTATACTTGTGGTACTGGCTTAAACACCGGTAAGTATGGTACAGAAGGAAATGGTAATTCTGGTGCAATTACTCTGGCGATTGCTTCAGGAGCAGCTTTAACTATTACTAATGGCGGATGGAACGAAAATATTTCGATAGCCCTTCAAACTACTAGTAGTATTTGGACTGGTGTTCCTACCACTAGTTATGCTGATGGTGAAATCACTATGACACTAAATGCTCCTTCAACAGCTGATTTATCCGACCCGATAAATTGGCTTGCTGCTGGTGAAGAAGTATATTTATATGTTGATACTACAGACGTAGCCGAAGCAGGATGGTATGAGGTTATCGATCTCAATGACACTACCGATGTATTGACACTGGTAGGTACTGCTAACTTTACAGGTAACGGAGCAAATATTACTTCCTTATTCTTTGCGGATAATGATGCTAACACTCCTGCTTTAATCAACACAGCTCTCATTGCTGCTGATAGTTCTTATCGTTTCTTGAATGATGCTGGTGGCGTTTCTACTTCTACTATCCCTATTACTGAAGCTGTGTCGTTTGCCACTTTAGCAAGCGGCGTTGACGCTACTTGGACTTTCACTGATGCGACTAGTGCTGGTAGTGCTGTATATGATAAGGGATATTGGGAAACTACTGTAGGTTGGTCAATAGTTTGGACTGGTGGATCTGTCAATGAATTCGCACTTTCTGGTTGTATAACTGGTGGAACTTTAATCAGTGCTGCGATGTTAAGTGTCGGAGACATAATACAATTCGTAGATCTAACAGATAGTCCTGCTTTTATAGTGGAATCGGCAGTTGCTTCGGGTTCCGACTTGAGAGTTATTGTTCGAGATTCTACCCAAGATATTTCTGCCTTATTACCTGCTATCTCTCAAGGCGCTATTGTTGGTAATGTTGTTCTTGGTGGTTCTGGCGATGGTATTGTTATTCGCAAGGATAACTCTTATGAAATTCCAGAGTCAGTATTAAGTTATGACGATGTAGATATCACAACTGACGTCGTATATTGGACTCAAGACGCTACAGATCCTAAGTCTACTGCCGTTTCCATTGACGGAGATGAAAGTAACTTAGATGTTGTTGATGAACTTGAGAATAGTATTACTATTGATGCGATCACTTATGCTTCTCTATCTGACGAACAAGCAGTAGAACAGATTGCGATCGTAGAAGCCGATGAAGCTTTTGCGACTTACTCTTATGATTCTAATACTGTTTATTACTTAGATGAAGGAACTGATGGCACTTCGATGTCTAAAATGGAAACATTTGAAGCATTACAACGTGCTTACCGTGATCTTGAAGCTACTGATGTTGATATCGTTTATCCTGTTGGGACTTATCTTGATGACATGAATATTGCCGATGGCGACACTGTCACTATTAATCATCAGGACAATAGAGTTGTTGGCCGTCATTATCCTGCTGCTGGTTCTACTGGTGACGTTCTTGGCTATGTATACGTAGAAGAAGTCAATGGCGAACTAGAATTCTGGTGGGATACCGATGGTGATGGAGATGCTGAAATTTGGCCCGTTGGCTATACTGGCATTACTACTCCAACTCGTGATTCAACAGATCCTTTAGTTGCGGCTGATTTCCATGAAGTTAACTTTGCTTATCAGCTTGGCGATTTCTGCTTTAGTTTATCAGTTAATGATAATGAAGCATTTGGCGTAATCGGAACTAAGGGTCCTACTAATTATGGCGCTGCTGCTATCTCTAACTGGGTTGGACAAGCTCCTACTTATAATAGTGCTGGCGAAGTTGTTGTAAATGGTTCGGGTCTCTTAGGAAACAAATTTATGGCCGGTGCTATCGGACATGACTATGGGTTCTTTGCTACTTCTTCGGGTTACTTACCTACTTCAGGTTCTTTCGAAGCCGATTCTGATGTCTTAACTGACTCTAACGGCGAGATGATTGATATTGGTAAGTATCTACGTATAGTTGCAGGCCAGGGACGTTACCTCAATAGTTTTGACACAACTGGATTTGGCTATGCTGATCCGGCTGCTGGTGCTCTTGCTGGTTTATTCTCTACTCTTGCTGCTGATGAAGCAATAACCAATAAGTCTCTTGTTGGTCTCAGTATGCCTTATAATATCAATAAAGCTAAACTGAATAGTTTAGTGGGTGCACGTTATATTATGTTGAAGCCTGTGAATGGTGTTGCGACTGTCGTTGACGGTCCTACTGCTACTAGGGCAACTTCAGACTATAACCGCGATACGACTTGCCGAATTGTTTCGGAAGCTCTTAATAGAGTCAGAACTGTTGCTCAGCCGTTTATTGGCAAAGGTGCTTCAACTCTCCGCATCACTTCTCTTGAACATGCGGTAAATGAAGCTCTTAATGCAATGAAGGCTAGCGGTTCACTTATCGAAAAATATGTCTCTGTGTATCAAACCTCAGAAATGAGAGCACAAGGACTAGTTGATATCGATATGACTCTGGTTGTAGCCTATGAGATTCGCAAGATCCGTGTAAAAGTCGGTCTGGCTCTACTATAAGGAGATAAGAAATGGCTAGAACACAATATAATACTTTCGGTGGCGTAGACATTAAAGCCGTTATTGGCCCTTATGTTTTGGCGACATTGCAGGCGATTTCTTATTCAATCGTTAGAGAGAAAGTACCTGTTTATGTTATGGGGCGCGTAAGTCCTATGTCTTTCGGACGAGGCAAACGTGCTATTGCTGGATCTATGATCTTTATAACTTTTGACGCTCATCCTATTTTGAATGATGTATTCGAAATAGAATCACAGGCGAAACCAGAAGCTGGGAAAATGTTCACTTTCTATGCTGATGTTGATGAAATAGGACCAGCTAAACAAGAGAGAGCAACAAGCTTTGATTCGAAGGCGGTACCCTCTCAAGGACTCGCAGAGAAACCAAATTTCCCGAATGATAGCGATCTAAGGACTGCGTATTATGTCGATCAGTTAATGCCTTTCGATATTGTCCTTGTGGCAATGAATGAGGTAGGAACTAAAGCTGATATGCGTATTCTTGGTGCTGAGCTACTTAATGAAGGTTGGGGCATTTCTATTGATGACGTAGCTTCTGAAACCCAATATACTTACGTTGCTAAGGATGTTTGGCATTGGAAACCTCGTTCCGGTAGTGTTGGGCTAGTTGCAGAAGGAAAAAGCAAGTAATTTAATCTTTTCGAGGAAGGGAGAAACGGATATCTCCCTTCCGTTCTTAACTTATGAATACAATTGCATCTTTTTCTGGTGTTGACACCAAGGTTATAGCCTATTTTGAAGGTATGGCTGGGTATAATATACCTAACTTAGTCCATATTAATATATCTTCATATCGGGATTCTAAACCTGTCCGTACTCTTGGAACTAATCATGATAAGGGTCGTACTAAAGGTTGGAGAACAATTGCTGGAACAATGATCTTTAGTGTTCTTGGAGAACAACCATTAAGAGAATTAATTAATATATATAACCTACCTCTTTCTAGAGAACAGCAAAAAGCCGCTATAGATAGAATCGAGAAAGAATTAGAAGAAATAAAGATCGAAACTCCAAATAGACAGTGGGAACAAAAAAGTCGTGAAGAAGAAGGAAAAGAAGAAGAAGTTACTATAACGAGATTAAGAGAAGCTCTACTTGATGTACAATTACTGTATGATAAGGAGTTTTTACTATATACCGATGAAGTCAGATTAAGAATGCAAAACTGGGGCCATCGAGGAAGAACTTATGTAAATATGAGAACTGGCAATTTAGCTCTTCTCCAAAAAGAGATAAACTATTACGAACAAACAATTTTAAAAAAAGAAGGAGAGATAATAAGGAGAATCGTATCTCCAGAGACAATATCACGACTTAAAAATGAATTAGCATACTGGAATAATACTTGGAACTCAGAACGGTCTTCTATGCATGAAAATATTCCATCTATTTCTTTACTAGACCAATTACCTCCAATTTCTTTAATTGGTGTTCCGCAAAACGAAGTAGGAGATCGAGCTATATTTGCTTTATTAGGAGTGACTTTTCCTGCTTCTGTTTTAGGCATGGGAGTCAGTGACAGTATTACAGAAAATTCTATTCAATTTGTAGCAACAGATTACTATCCATTAGAATCTAGAACAGAAATAAATAGTTTACTTTGGAAACGAGAGAAGCAGATATCTGTTCCTGCTACCAATATTTTAAATCAACCTGAATTTCAAGATTTCCTAACCCAGACAAGAAGGACAGACATTTAATGGGTCTTTATACTTACGATTATTTCTGTGGCGCAAATTGTTCTGTGTATATAGGAGATACATGGGTTGATGATCTAGTTTACTTATCCTACGAAGCCAATTCAAGTAAGATCCCTGTTTATGGATATGCTTCTACACATTGGGATGCAATGTTACCTGGTCGAGTATTGATACAAGGAACTTTTGGTATAGCTTTTAAAGAGACTATTCTTATTCCTGCTATTATTAGATCGTTTAGGTACGACCAACTACCTCAAGAAGATTTTGATGTCAGAACTCCGTTAACTGATGGACAAAAAATAAAGGACTTAGAAGCCGAAAACATACGTTCTGGCAAATATAGAACTTCTTTATATAATTATTTGAATTCTTTGAGTGTAAAAGACTTCAAATCTGAAACAAAAAATTTAGAACAAAAACTTTTTGGTAGCGCCTATAACTTAGATGCTATTTCCGAGTTGGAATCTCTTGAGTATTATAAAGATGGGTTTAATATATTTATTTCTTTAAAAACAGAAAACAGTCAGACTTCTAAACAGATTTTAAATGTTCATATTGTAGGCGAGTCTATGGCTCATGATACGTCTGGAGATCCAATAGGTCAAATATTTAATTTTTTTGCTCGTCAAGTTCTGTAAAATTCATGTTACAATTTGTTATTCACTTCAAACTAGAGGATAGTCATGCCTAAAGATTTAGATAAAGATGAAGCGGCTAAACTAGAAAGATTAGCCAAGGAAAGTGCTGCCGGAATGTTGGCTGAAATAGAAAAAGACAAGAAAAATCCAAAGAAAATTATGTCAAATGAAGAATTCGATGATTTGATTAAGTCTGTCCCTGCATCTTTGGGAGATAGGCGCGATGAACCTTGCCCATTTTGCGGAGAAGGACCTCAAGGATTTTGTGAATGTGATGATAGTCTTGATACATATAAACAGTTGTTAAGACAAGCAGGAAAAGAACCTCCAAAAAAGGAAAAGAAACCAGTTCCAGATAAAGCAACTTTACGAAGAACAGATATTCCTAAAGTAAATAGGCGTTTTTCTAAACCTCCAGTAGAAGAAGTAAAAGAAGAGCCTAAACCTGAGGTGAAAGTCGAAGAAAAAGTTATTGAAACTCCTGTAGAACCTCAAAAAACGTTACAAGTGGCAAGTCAGACTCCCGCTTTACGAAGAAAACGGTATAACCTTACTGAAATGTTAGAAAAAGTTGAGGATTCACATACCGAAGCAAAAGAACTTCCTCCTATCGTAGAGAAAAAAGTCGAAAAACCAAGAATTCAGCAACCCAGAGAAGAAATTCCAGAGGTAGATGAAATTGCTACTCATGTAGAAGCTTTAATTGATAAACCAGGATGGCCAACATTAGAACAAACTAATTCTTGGAAAGCGAAATATGGAAAAATCTTTTATATAGCCCTAGAAACAGATGAAATTTATTTTTATCGTCGCCTGTTAAATTATGAAGAGGCTGAAATTCGGCGTTCTATTACTAGTCAAGATGAAGATCTTCGAGGTGTTGAGTACAATGAAGCGATTATTCGTAGATGTGTCCTTTTCCCAGATCTAACCGACAGTCTTAAAATTAAAGATTTGCCTGCGGGCGTTGTTCCTACTTTAATTAATGCCATAATGTCGTCTTCTCACTATATAGATGTATCTGCAGCTATGCGTTTAGTTCGCAAACTATGACAATCCCTATTGTTTCAGAAACTAAGGCTCGTTATCATACTCTTTATACATTTGAGTGTGAAGAGATGGGGCCAATTGTTTTTGCTCCTATGTCCATAAAAGACGTAGAGCAATATCTTTATATATCTAAAGTTTCTTATCCTATTGCTGCAGAATTAGAAGCAGAATTTTTATGTAAATATATTATAGAGCCAATTTTTACTATAGATAAGATAAAGCCACTTCCTTATGGAGAAACTAAAACCGTCTTCAATATCATGCTCTATCTTTCACATCCTAGTGGAGTAAATGATATAATCAATAATATACAAATATATAGGAGCGTTTTTAAAAATAATCTCTTAGACCAAATGTTCTCCTTTATATGTCAGGCTTTTCCTGCGTATACGCCTGATACTTTAAAAGAAAAAAAATGGCCAGAATTAATTACGTTAATTACTATGGCAGAATTTATTAACGGAGACTTTGAGATTGTAACATCAGAAACAGCTAAACAAAAAAAACGCAAACCCATATCTGAAGAAAGGATAGTCACAGAAGATCCACGAGAGGAGTACTTAAAACAACATGGCCAACAGACCGAGACATCATGCTGAAAGTATCATATCTCTCGATATTGAAACGACTGGTCTAACAGACGAATCTAGAATTTATGATATTGGTATTACCGATTATGAAGGTCAATATTTATATCAAGAACGATTTGAAGGATCTTTCATAGAAGACGTTCTAAAGCGTCCAGACGAATATAAAACATCCCCCGAAATTTCGACCTATGCACTACGCCATATCCAGCAAATAAAAGACATGGACAGTGCTGAAGCTCTTGCTTATGCTCGATCTTTAGAAGCAAGTGAGAGATTAGATCCATCTAAATTATATGACACCCTCCAAGAAACTATGAGAGGGAAACAGTTATGGGTTTATAACCTTAACTTTGAACGTCGTCATATCTATCATAAAAGCGGTTTTGATCTTGGCCATCCTAAATTCCGCGATACTCGAATCGAAGAGTTAAGAAGTAAAATAAAAACTGTTCCTACTCTTAGCGAAAATTTTGGCAATTATAGAAAATTACTTGGTAGATATAGGAACTTATTAGCCCAAGGGACTCCTGGCGCTTTCGACTTAATGGAAATGGCCAAAGCAACTATGGCTGTTGCTATTGAAGAAACGCATAAAGGTAGAGGGTTTTTCAAACAAAGCGCACTTGCTCTTCGTGGAGAAGATGTTGTTACTGGGTTATCTGCTGAAAATTTTGCTCAAGCACTAGATTTTCTCAATCTTGAAGGTAGAGTAGGTGAAAGTCATATTGCTTCCATGTCTAAGACTAGCGATACTATTCTTAACGTTAAAATTCTAGATGTATTAATAGACATTTCCGATGTAGTCTTTAACCCAAAAAAGAGTATTGCAGATTTACCTCTTGCTGGGAAAACACTTTTAAATATTTTAGGCAATTCGTATTTAGAAAATAAACAAGAATCGATGCGGAAACAGATGTCTTCTCGATGGGAAGAATTCATGAGAGGACATCGTACTAATGAACTATTACAATTCGACAACCCCGTTGATGCCTTAAGGGCTTATGGCCAAAAATCTTTACGCAATACAGGAATAACTGGGCAAGATGCTTTAATTGATAGGCTAATATATCAGACTAGAGAAGAGGCGCGCAAAAATTTAGCAACATATCATAAAACTCCTTTTACTTCTCAATGGAATCGTCTTTCTAAGCTTACTGGTTTAGAAGATAATCGTTTCATATCGAAAGGTTTTTCTTTACTAGAAGGTAATAAAAGAGTCGTTGCTGGTGTGGGGCTAGCAGGTTTAGTAGGGATGCCTGTATTAGGACTTCTTACAAGACAAGAAAATACCGCAAATACAGCTTCTTCAATTTTATCTATTGTAGGAATGGGAGGCGTAGGCGCGTGGGCCTTATCTAAATTTGCTCCTAACTGGGCACCATTAAGAGGAAAAGCCGCAGGTACAGCAGGATTAGTTGGTGCTGGATTGATGGCCGCTGGTGCTATTACTGGTTTCAGTTTCAATGCATTAAGAGACAATACAAAAGCCGCAGAAATGCGTCATGCATATACCGCTTTCGGATCAGGTTATGTAGGAATGGACCAAGACACTAGAACTGCTACCATGTCTAGTGGAAACTGGCCTAGTTATCTAATGACTGGTATAGGTTGGTATGCTTCTCCCTATATGAGAAATTTGATGCAAAAATTAATGAGATTCCCAATTATGCCTTTTGACATGATGGGTTTATCTTATCTAGAAACAGAGAAGGGAGAATATGCTCGTCGAGCAGGAAAGTCGATGGCAACATTGGGTGACTGGGCGCACAACTTAGCTCGGCGCATTGAATTATCTCCTTCAACTTTAGGTATTGGACGAATTCTTCAATTAGGAACTTTGGCTAGCGGTGTTTCTTTATATGACACTACACATGTTATAGAAATTTTAGGGAAGCAAAACGAAAAAGATCTAATCAAATATTATTCAAAATTAGTAGGTAAAACCGAAAAACAATTTCTAGATATATTACGACAAACCGAAAGCACTAAACTCTTATATAAAAGAGGAGCTATATATGCCGGTGGAAAAAATGGTCTTCGAATTGGAGAAGCCCTAACTACCAACGTTACACTTTTACAGAATCATTATTTAAAACCATCGCGCGCACAAATCTTAAACCGGTTAGAAACTGGAGCAGATATAGAATATGGGTATAGATCTAGTTTAATCCATGCATATACCAAACCTAGAGGTATTAATCTTAGAGACGAAGAGTTTGTTGCCTATCCTAAATTTCTAAGAGAAACGCGTCCATTTAGTTTTGGGGCAAAAAAATTCGCTAATTTTGAAGAAGCCAAAGAAGACTTCTTGAAAACCATGAAGCCTCTCTGGAGAGATTTTCGTCGCACTATGTCTCACTATGTTGGTCCATACTTTAATATTGCCGCAAGACGTGCTGCACTATTAGCTCAGACTCCATTTGCTTCAGTTGCGGAAATGTTACCAGAACCCATGCAAGATAAAGTATTGGGTAAATATAAAGAGATCATTAACAAAATCAGACAGAAGTGGATTCCAGGATTGCCCAAATGGGGCTCTCCTTTTATAGCAGAAGAAGGTGGAGCCTTCACTAAGTTTGGAGCAAAACTAGGGGCAAAATTAGGCATTCCTGTTCATGCTTTTGCACATTCTACTCCCGGAATTTTCTGGAGAATGAGTAAGAGTGTCGCTAGTTTAAGTTTACTTCCCTTTGCTTATAAGGCCATAGACGATTTAATGTATAACTTAGTAGGAGTTGGACCTACTCAAATATTAGCAACTGCTTCTGGCGGAATTAAAACGGCCTTTTCTGCCGTTTCAGATATTACCGGATTAACAGAAATAGCCAAGACGCAAGAAGAAGCAGGAGCCCCAACTGGACCAGGTGGATTCTTAAAATGGATGCTTGGAACTACTGGTACTGGAATGGTTGCCGGAGCTGCTATTGGAGCTGCAAAGAATTTTAAGACCGAACTAGCCGCTGAAGGACTTGAACGTTTAAAAGCCGTGAGAGGCAGTACTAAAGTTATTCAAAATGCAGCAGTTAAAGGGATGAAAATAGGCGGGTTAGCAGGACTATTATTAGGACTTCCTTTAGGATTAGGGTTCTTAGGATCAGATAAAACAGTTGGTGAACAGATTGACGAACTACAAGGAGATACAGAAGTCCCTGTAATGAAGGGTCGTTTTTGGCCAATGGGTCGTTCTCCATGGGAAGGAACTGGGGTTGATTATTTTGCTCCATCATGGGAAGCCGAGAGTTTTGATAGATCAAGGATTGCCAGTCTATATGGAGATTCCTTAAAAAATGACTTCTTATTAAGAGCTTTCAAAGAGTCACCTATTTTAGGAGACTTCTATCGGCCTTACTATCTTGAAGAACTTCACCACGAAGATCGTCCATATTTCGTTACAGGACCCTCTGGAGAAGGTGCAGGGTTATGGGGATCTTTATATGAAATGTCACTAGGGCAGATAATTAAACCTACTCGTGATATGCATAGAGAAGCCTTTATAGGCTTACGAGGTTATGCTGGTGGTCCTACCGAAGAGTATGGCTACCCAACTGTTGGTGGCCAAAATTATTATGTTCCTTCAGGTGAAATTGAAGGTGAAACAATGACTCTCCCAGAAACAGTTTCTCAGTATAATGTCATTCCTCAATTAGGAGAAGCTTTATACGGAGCCACTGAATTAATGGGTTTACGCGGTTATATGTTTGCTTCTGCTTTCAGTACGGAACAACTAGGAGTCTCTGAGCCCATGGTTCCTTCTGCTAAGCAAATGGTAGGTAGAAGACTGTATTGGGATAGGTCGATAGGTGACCCTTTCGCAACTGAATTTTACAGACGAGTAAACCCTCGATATAGAGCAGATTTACAATGGGCAAATCCCCTTAGAAATCAAATGCCTGAATGGTTGCCGGGATGTTTTTTACCGGAAACAAAGATAGAAACAGATAGAGGGTTAATTTCAATAGAAGAAGTTCGGCAAACAGATATGCTGTATACGCATGTTGGTAGATACCGTAAAATTTTACGTTTTTATCAGCATTTTATTAATGATGATATAACTAAAATTCAACTGTTTGGCAATAACCTTTTTCCTATCGAATGTACAAAAGAACATCCATTTTTAGCTATAAAAATAGATGGTTGCAAATATTATCGAGATAGAAGAAAAACATGTCAGCCACATAGTATTAGAGGAAATAAGCCTTGTAGATATTGCGTTAATAAAAATAAAAAATTTGAAGTTAATTGGATTAAAGCTAATGAATTAGAAAAAGGAGATGTCTTATTATATAAAATTCCTATTTTAGATGAGTCTGTGAAACATATTTTTATATCAGACTTTGTAAAGAATATTTCATTTACGGATGACTCAATTAGAAGTGGATTGAGAGGATCTTATAAGGTAATTCATAATAAAATTACCTTAGATTATAACTTTGGTTTTGTATGTGGACAATTTTTAGCGGAAGGTCACGCTTCTAAATATACTTTATATTTCGCCCATCATATAAAAGAAGGAAATTATTCTGATGCAATTCAAAATTGGTTTACAAGTATTAATTTGCCAGGAAGTCGAGTAGATAAAACAACTTATATAGTAGATCAATTTTACAGTAGGGTGTTAGCTAATTTTTTTGGGCAAGAATTTGGAAAAAAAGAAAATAAAAAAATTCCTTCCTGGGTTTTTAAAAGTCCTGATGATTTTAAAAAAGGATTTTTAACTGGTTATTTAAATGGAGATGGGAGTCTTGGTGAAAATAATATTTCTGCCTTTACAATTTCTTTGCAGGTTTTTTATGGAATTGTTAAGTTACTAGCTTCTTATAAAATTCCTTTATCTTATTCATATATACGATACCAAAACAATAAAGATGGTTATTGTTTTGGATTTATTGTAGACAAATATTTTATATCTAATTTCCCAATTTTAAAAAATAAAGTTCTATTTTATAAACAAGAAACACATACAGCGAGACAAAGTTTTATCTTTAATGATGAGTATATAGCCTTTAAAATAAAAAAGATTGAAAATATTAACTATGTTGGAAATGTATATAATTTTGAAACAGAAGAAGATAATAGTTATACAGTTAATTTTATTAATGTTCATAATAGTAATTATTTCGAAAACTTTTTAGAAGGAGACATATATTCAAGTATTCCTAGAGGTGAAGAGCGTCTTCCTGGTGCTGGTTATGAACGTAGATATCCTGAAGTGACAGGATTAGATCCTGAACTATATCCTATGGCACATAAGTTAAGTATTCTAGGAGACACTGCTCTATGGAGTTCTGAATTCCGTGATGCTCGTCGAGCTATGGAAGATCTTTATGAAGAAGGAAGTTTAACAGATCATGAAAAAGCCATGTATGAAGAAACTATGGCTCAGGTTAACCAGCAACAACAAAAAATTAACTTTAGAAGTGAAGAAGGTGGAGGTTTATTAGGAACTTATTATCGTACTATTACAGATATTGCGCGCGCGAATCCTTTAGAGCAGATACTTCCTTTTTCGCCCGCCCATAAATTCTTTGGTCCAATGGATGTTATTAGCCATTACAAAGAAAATGTAGTTTATGGTAATGCTTTTGCACCTTGGAATACTCCCATTAGTAGTTTTATTTCTCCGGCTATAAACAAAGCAATGGATATAGTAGGGCTAGACCATATCCCAGATGAAGTAGAACAAGAACGTGCAATCAGTGAATATTTTGACAAATTAGAATATGTAAAATTTCAAGGACTAGCAAGACAAGCTGAGAAAAGAGGCGATGATAAAGGCGCCTCTCAATATGCAAGAGAAGCCAGAAATACATTGGTTGGGCTAACGAATGAAGCCCCCTTATGGCAAATCATGAGTGCGTTACCCGCAAGAGAGAAACCATATTTTGAAGCTTTCACTCAGATTGAAGACTTAAGTGACCGAGCAGATATATTAGATTTAGTTCCAGAATATGTAGGTAGATCTCTACAACAACAATGGTATGGAGATGTATCCGAACGGACCGAAGAAGATAAAATGGAAGAGTTATCTGCATTTTTCCGTGATTATAGATTGCCGGGTCCAGAATGGAGTGGGTGGAGTGACCAGATAAATCTTGATGATATTAAGCTTAAATACGTAGAGAATCATGGACTTAACGCTCATAACTTTGGAATATGGCAAGCACAAATTCAGGCCGCAAAACATAAACCTTATTTAGACGAATTGGCAGATAGTTTAGGCCATACTGCTTTATTGAGTAGTAGTCCCGATGTTAGACAAGTTATGGAAAATCTAGGACAATATAATTATAATAGTTATGAGATGTCAGCGTTGGCATCTAATGTAACAAATTACACTATATATAAAGATAACACACAAAAAGTTAAAAGACTTTTAGACGATTTAGGAGAATAATTTATGCCGCGTTTAGGAGAAGACTCCTTAATTCCAAGTTGGGCATTTTGGGGAGGAATGGGTGCTGTTGGATTGACGTATGGCGTTAGGGCATGGAATCAACTTGCTAATGCTCCAGGAGCAGATCTCGCTTTCCGTGGTTTGTCTTGGAGTGCCAGAAATATAGAACATAATCAACGCGCAGCAACTAATGTAGAACAGTTGTTTAAGCGTTCTAAGTATGTTAATGAAGGAATAACAAAACGCAGTTTATTGTCCGAATCAAAACCGTTAGGAATTGTAGAATTCGATGAAGTTTTAAAAGGTTTTGAAACCCGAGGATTAGTTACAGCAGAAGCAAGAACTAAATTTTTAGAAGGTATCCGTCCTGCCTTTGAGAGAGCGGTAGTTGTTACACATGCCGAGACACAATTACCTGTCGCCTTGGATATTACATATAGAGCAGGTCAAAAAACCACTAGTTTTATGTTACCTATTTTACAGAGTCAGAAAGCTTTAACTGGCGATGTAACTCTTTCTCCTGATATCTTATCTGTATTGGCAGTAAGAAAAAGGGAAATGGGTTATATTCCCGGAGCCATGTATACAGCCATGCATGTTGCTGATCCTAGGCGAGCCTTAACTGGGTTATCAAGGAATGAAACTGTGGCGACTGATTTAAGGCGCGTTAATGTTATGCAATATTTATTTGAGTCCTTTTCGCAAGAAGGAGTGATGAAAAATATTTTATCAGGAGAGATAGATCCATCTAAATATTTAGAAGGATTTGAAGAACGAACCTTTTATGCTCCACTTACAGATTATAGAGCAGGAGCTTCAGAGGTGGCACATTCTGGAGAAGCCTTCAAGAGAAGTAGACAGACAATTATCATGAATCAGTTCTTGCAAACACCCGGAACAAGAGAATTAAAAAGTTATGCAACAGAAACATCTCCGGGTATTTTTGAGTTAACTGAGGGAGGTAGCCGACAGTTAACCATTGCACTTCCAGAACTGTTACCTGGTAGTTCTTCTTCTCCTACTGCTGGAACCGTAATGTTACCCGAGCAACAAGCTGAAGTTAGAAAATTGTTTTATGGTTCTGCTTATAATGTAGACATGAGACAAGTCATGAGACCCAATACTGTTACTCTCGATCCTTCGTCTAAATATTATTCTTCGTTAAGCAAGGGAAGAAAATTATTTCCTGGTATTGCTACTCAAATAGGAAAAGAGGCAGTACCAATTAGTGTCAGATCTCTTTTTATAGATTCAGAGAAAATGACGGCGCATTTAGAAAGTTTAGGGTTTCCCAAGGGTTTCACCTTGGCCAAAGAAGAAATGTTCATGCCCTATGAGATGGGGAGAGCTATTCGGATTAATGGTCCTCGTAAAACCTATAGAGTTAAACAAGCATTGTTAAATCAAGATCTACAAAATGTTTTATTAGAGTTAGAGAAATCTACGATTGACGGCAGACCTGGAGTAAATTGGGAAAATCCAGAAGGAGTACAAGCCCAGTTAAAAAAATGGGCAGAATCAGCCACTAAAGAAAAAAGATTAGTAACCTTTGGTGCTGGCGTAGAATTAGGAGTATCTCCGAATATTGTTGAAAAAGGAAATCCTGAAATAGTTAGGTTAAATAGAAGTGGTAAGAAACATATTTTAGAAAATATTAGATTATTTAAAGGAGCTAGAGGCGAAGGATATGTAGAAGCAACTTTTAAATCTCAATGGAAATTGTCCGAAGCAATAACTAAAATGTTTTTAAGCGAAAAGAAACGTGTCCGTCCAATGAGAGACATTGATGTCGCCTTAATTATGCTAGCAGAAAAACATCAGGGTTACACAGCTGGCTTATATAAAGAGAAGTTATTAGAAGATTTACCCGGATTAGAAGCTACAGGAATAGTGAAAAATTTTAGAGAATTAGTAGAGCTAGAATTTCGAACTACTTTCGGAAGAGGTCAATTGAGGGCACTGACAACGACTCACCCATTTGAAAAGTTTTTTAAAGGGGTACCGAAGACTGCAACTTTACATGATGTTTTAACTCAAAAAGGAGGAGCACTAAAATCTGCTAATATACAGTCCATGATGCTGGCTTTGTTAGACCTAAATATATCCTCTAAAAAGAAAGGTGAGATTAAACGAATTATACAGGATCCTAATTTAGACGATCTTCAAAAGATGAATAAAGTTAGTCCAATGGTTACTGTTGGAGATATTATAAACCCCGAATTTACTCATTCTTTTATTCCTGATCAACCGGATATTTATTATGCCGGAGGGAAAGTTCGATATACAAAAGACTTATATGCAATGATACAATCTGGTCCAGAAAGAGAAGCACTACAACCATTCTTAGAAGATATAAGAAGTAGAGCAGTTGGAGCAGAAGTATCTGCAGAAGCCGCTTCTATATTAGAACGTACTCGTTCTATGGCTTCAACAGTATTACATAAAACAATTACAGGAGAAGTTTTGCCGTTAGAAGAATTAGCGCGTTTCGGAAATAATTTAAATTGGGATAAATTGCAGGCAGTCTCTCAGCGGCATGGTGGTGCTTCTTGGTTAGACCTAGGAAATTTTGTGAATATAGAAGAAATGGGTGGGTCAATACGATATGTAGAATTGCCTACTTCTCCTGCCTTTGCTAATGAGATGAGAACAATGTTACAGAATGACGAAGAAATTGCGCAAAGTCTTTTAAACTCTGTAAAGCGTTTAATTAACTCAGCTGGAGGAAAAGATATTAAATCAGCTCTTCAGGGTTATTTGGAAGAACAAAAGTCTTTGGCTATTTCTGCAAAAGGTGAAATTCAAGGATCTGTATATTTAACAGCTAGTTCTACTATACAAGAAAAAAATCCTTTTACGGTTGCAATTCCAGAGAAATATATTAAACGCATGCATAAAGAAATAGGAACCACCTTAGATGAAGTTACTGGAGAATTTTTAGGAATGGCCGCTCGTGATCCTAATATTTCTTATTCTCGTAACGTCCCCGTAAGAATTGTTTCGACTGAATCATTCTTGAGAAAGTCGATTGGAAATAAGTTCTATAATCTGATTCCAATTGGAGAAGAAGTATATATGTCTCCAATGTTGAAAGCATTGCTCGGAGCAGATAGTGACGGTGATATTATCAAAATAATGTTAGCTGGAAGTGAACTTAGTAAAACTTCTTTAGATAATGTCATAACCGGAGCAGAAGCAGCCTATGAGCAATTTTCTAAAAACTTAAGTGCAAATGTTGTAGAAGGAATTGGTACTAAATTTGGTTATGCTGCGGCATTTTTCGAGAAGGCATATGGCCTATTAAAATCAGGAACTAATGTAAATCCATATCTATTCGAAACATTAGATGATTTAATTCAATCCGACGCAACTAGAAAGTTATTGGAAAAGGTTGGTATTGGTAAAGCCCATGGAGCTATGAACGCGGTAAGAACTTCATTACGTTTATCTTCTGAAACATCTTATAAGGCTGTTCATGCTCTTGCGACAACAGTGTTATTAGAAGAACAAATTATTAAAGCAAAATATGCAAAAGGTAGTCTTGCGGAAATTAAAAGATTAGCGACAGGCGGTTATTTGGCCGAAATGATGGACGAAGCTATAGAAGCGGGTGATCCTCAACAGTTTGTTAATACTGCGTATGGTATCTTAGGTATAGACCCTGAAACTTTTGCAGATAAAAAAGTTTTAAGTAACATTACAGAAGGTGCAGAAGAGATGATAAGAACTTACTCTAAATTTAGAGGAACCGACGAACTTCAGGCTGCTATTTTATTGAATCAAACCCATGGAGATAGAGTTAAGGTTGAAGATTTCTTAAATGTTTTGCAAAAGCAAAAAAAAGTAGCCTCCCAATATTATGGTACAATACAAGAAGCAACAATGAATTATAAGGCTCTAGGTCAAGACATACCTGAACGTTTTGGTACTATGATCAATAAATTTGGAAAGTTATCTACTGGGGCTAAAGTTGGGTTAGCCGGAGGTGCATTTGCGGCTCTTGCTGGTGCTTCTTCTTTGATTGGTCAAATGAAAGCTTCGACTGCTGTTGCTGAAATTGATATAGATAAAAGTCGTAAATTTGAAGACGCATATAAGATTTCTCGACTTCAAAAAAATGCTTATGCTTCTAGAGTTCAAGGAGAAGGTGGAAAATTCAGTTCTCTTAGTGCAGTCATAGATGAAGCATTCCCAGTAAAAGATAGAATCGCAAACATCAATAGAAGTTACGGTAATAATGTAAACGTAAGTGTATTCGATTATTCGCGCAATGTAGATATAGATATGTTACAACATCAAATGGAACAATAAGATGGCAGTTATCAATTCTCCAGGAATAATTCAAATCAATGATATTCACGTTACAATTCCTCCTACTCAGATAGAAGTGAATGTAATGTATCGAAATGAAAAAGTTGATGTCCTGCGTTCTCAAAGTGAATTATATTTAAGATCAGGGTATGGGACTGTCTTTTTTAGATTCTCGTTAGTTTTCCAAGATACAAAAGCCGTCAATGAAGAATTGATTCCGTTGGTTATACAATCTAATAAAACTCCCTTCTTCTATATTTCCAATGAAGCTTTGCGGACAGAACTAGTTCCTTACTTAATTCCCAATATGACAGAAACAACCGATAGTGTACTTTATCAATTGTCTATTGTTGGTCGATTGTTAAATTTAAAATACTCTTCTCATCCTCAGGCTCCTGGAGTTATTGTCGCTGATTTTAGTTTTTCATTATTTAATTACCGTCCTTTTATGAAACAGTGGCTTTATAAAACTCATTGGCCTACCCCAGATGAAGTAGTCAATGCAGTTCGAACTATTGAAAATAGTTTTGAGCGTCCCACGAAACTAGTTCCTTCTACTTCTGTACAGATAGGTCTTGGAGTTAATGGTTCTAATCCTGCTGGCTTAACAGCATTTACAAGATCACCTGGTTCTGACTTAATGGCAAATATTGAACCTTATCAAAGAGATAAGGTTCAACTCATTTTCAGAGACAATATAAAAGATACCAGAAAAAAACTTAAAGAAATTATTGATGATCCAAAAATATATGGAAATCAAACTACCAATCCTGTTCTCTCTGATTGGTGGAAACATTATTACATGCATAAAACTTATCTTCAGGACGAACATACTAATGAACCGTTAAATCATATTGATCAAATCGAAAACAAATTAACTATCCATTATAAAGAATTTGCAAACCTCAAAGAAGTAGGTTTTACTCCGCGTTTTGAAGAAAATTCCAATACTGAAGTCTCACGTCCCGACCTGGATATAACTAAAATAGATTGGCGTTTACCACAATTCCAAGATCTATTAATTACGGCAATGGAAAATGCTTGTAAGTTTAAAGTAGAAGACCCAAGGCCATCAACACTAACTGTTGATCAATCTGGTCACAACATAAAACCAACAGGACGACCTCTTATCCGAGAATTGAGTAAAAAGTGGAATACAAATGGAAAACAATGGATAAACCTTGTTAAAAAAATCTTTGGGTCAGACCCAAGATTAATTCCTACATTTCTTTTTATGATCATGCATGAATCTAGTAGGCCGACTGATAAAGGTGATCGATTTCTCGTGAATAAAAAAGAAGCAAAGTCATTAGGTTCTGAGTATAACCAAGCTTTTGGATTATTACAAGTAACTGAGATACATAAAAAAGAATTAGCTAAAGCAAAAATCATAAGTAGTGTTGAAAATTTTTATAGAGAAATATTAGAGCCTGAAACTAATCTTAAAGCAGCTTTATTGGTATATAAGCAGGCTAAGAATACTTTAAATCCTTGGCAACCTAAAGAGTCTGTTGCGATTTATATGAGACATTTCGATAATGAAGTTAAAGAACTTCTTTCTAGTACTAAACTGGTACAGAAAGAAACTGTTCAAAAAAAGACTGTCCAGGACTTTAGTAATGAACTATTTGGTGATACAAATGATATAAACATGACCAGTGATGGAATCAAGATCTCTGGAAATGAGTTGTCCAATAATATAAATAATATCGAAATCCTTTATGAAGACTTTTACTCCACTAGAGACAAGGCCCTAAAACGAATCAATGAAGATTATGCAGATAGTTATGATCAAGGATGGAGATCTGTCTATGAAATGATGACTAATCAAGAATATTTAAGAGAAAGAGGAAATACTTCCTTAAGAAATATTTTTTATAAAGATCATAGTTGGGAAATGCCTCCTTCTCTTGTTCTTGAAAGTGTTGGAGTTTCTATTGACAACAATAATTTAACTATTCCTATTGCTGGAGCTTTACTGGCTACATCTCAACATTTAACAACTCCTTCTGCTAGATTTGACTTAGGAATACATGCTGTTCCAGAATTTGAGGAAGGAGAATTAATTCTCAACCAAGCACAGATAGAGTTGAATAACATTTTGAAATTAGTTCAAGAACAGAATATTTCTTATAAATATGTGAACAAGAAAAATTCTTTAGCTATATCTAACTCTATCCTACAAGTTGCAAATGTCAGTCAACAAGGGGAAGAAGAAGGATATAATTGGGATCATGTAGGCAGAGTTCCAGTTGTAATAGACAGTATTAATATTATTAGTGATCAAAGAAGTCCAAATACTTTTATTTTAAATATTGTGGGCGCTTTTAATAGAACACAATTTGAAGAAGTAGAAAAAATAGAAAACTTTAACCTTTCTGTTGAAGAATTGGTATCTGAAATATGTCCTCTTCTCATACAGGATGTAACAAATATTGTTAAGAGTAGATATAAGAATGAGACAACTCCTTTTGATATTTTTTGGGATGTTGCCTTTTGGAAAGCAATGAGCAATAAATTTAAACTTCCTGAGAAATCTAAATATTCACAATTTCTTCCAGATATATCTGGAGATTATACAACAACCGAAGAAGAAGCAATACAGTTAATGGGTTCTATCTTTCTTTATTTTTTCAGTTTGGGACCTTTTAAAATTCTTGAAGATTTAACAAGTGACACTCTTGTTGAACTTGACTTATATCTTGGAGTAGGAGGTCTTATTGCAACTATTGGGACTGGAGGAATAGCAGCAATTATAGGATTATTATTATCTATTGCTTCAATGGCTACAAGCGTTCATGAATATCTTCAAAATTTTCAGACTAAAGAAGACCTAAAATCATATATGCAATTTTTAGATAAAGGGTTTATTAAATACCCCATTAGAGATCATAAAGATTTTTTAGTAAATTTAGGTTTATCAAGCAACTTAATAGACTCAAGATCTGAAGATCCAATTATGGTTGAAGACGCCCTGACACACCATAAATATGACATTATTCGTTATGCGATTAGAAACTATTCTCGTATTACACCTAAAGCTCGTGTAATGCTCGAAGCCTTTAGTTCACGCAAGCAGTTAGGAACTAAAAGTTGTTATCCTGATATGACATTGCCTCCAAATCCTTTCTTAGAAGAATTATATAGAGATTCGGAATTTGGAGATTTTTTTACAGAAGTAATGCCTCCTTATTTTTATTTAGTAGGATCTGGAAATCAGAAGAGTGTTATCGAAAAGAAAATTGAAGAGTATCTATCTGATGCCGCAGAAGTTATTAATGATAGTGAAGAGACACAAACCAAATTAAAACGTATTCAAGGAAATACAAGTTTATCTCTTGATCCTGAAATGCATGCAAGTAGATTATACGAACAAGATAAAGAGAAGAAATTAACAACTAAAGATGTAACTTTACAATTATATTCTTTTGAAAACGCTAAAGAATGGATAAAAACTTTAAAAGAAGATCTAACGAATGAATGTTATATAAAATCTTCTCCACAACGTATGGCTCCGACTTATAAGGTTTATTTCAAAGAGAGAACGTCCGACAAATTTTATTTTAATTTCTTTGATGAATTTTTTGGTGTTAATGCCATTCGTCGTATTTCTATTACTTCTACAAGAAAGTTCCCCGCTAGTTATGCAGTCATAGAGATATTAAATACTCAAGGCCATTTAAATAATAAAGTATTTTGGGGAGCAGATGGAGCTAGAAGTGATGGAGGACATGTAGTCGAGTCTTCATTGATTCGAAACATGAAGAACTATAATACTTCTATTACTAATACCTTATTAAAAGATGGAACAGATATTCAAATTAGACTTGGTTATGCTTCTGATCCTGAAGATTTAGAAACAGTATTTAATGGCCAAATTTTTTCTATTGAAGGAGAAGACGTTCTAACTATCAAGTGTTATTCATATGGTTATGAATTAGCAAGCAAAGAATACAATCCTTATGATGGCCATGAAGATGATGAAGACTATGATGAAACTTCTGAATTATTAGAATGGTGTTTGACTAGACCAGAAGTAATGCACTTTGGACGTAAAGAACTATTAGATTTCGTGGTCCCAAAAGGCTTTGGCCTCAATCTGAGACAACGTCTTCTTGGAGGTTTGCAGACAGACCGCGAAGGGAAGATAAGTCAAACAACTTTTAGATTTATTAGTTATCCTCAAAATGATAATGTATTCGTTGAAGAAATTAGAACAAAATATAGTAGATGGAGTCCGACAACATGGTTTGCAATGGCAGTTCGAGATGGTTCAAGTCTAGACTTAGAGTCCTCAGTTCTTTCTATCAAATTCGAAGCTTTTAAAGAATGGTTTAAAGAGTTAGTTGTTCCTTGGAGTGAAGAAATATTTTTAGGACCATATATTCCATTCAAACAAACTCTGTGGGATATCATTCAAGAAATGACGCTAAGACATTGCGGAACTATTGCTTCAGTAGTCCCCTACGACGACTACGTCACATTGTTTTTTGGAAAACCTAGTTTATTCTATTTTTATAGATCTAGGGATTTATATGATTATATAAGTAACATAGAACATAACAACTTAAAAGAGAGAATAACTGGTTCACTTGAAAAAACCAAGAAACAGTTTAGGAGATATCATTATGTGGATAGTATGTCTCATATTGTCAATAATAATATTCGGGCCGATTATTCTGGCACTTTTACAGAGATAACTGTTTTAACTGCTACTAAAAGAGATGATACAGCGTCGTTTAATGCGGATTATAATGACGAGACAGATGATACTAAAGATGTTATTAATGATCCAGGAGATTTTGACCAAATTGCTCCCATGAGATTAAATAGAAATATAGTAGACAACTATATACGTGGGGCTACGATGGGTTTCCCTAATGTCAGGAATCAGACTATTGGAGAAAGATATGCCTCTTCTTTATTAGCTTTAAGTGCTCATGAGTTATATAAAGGGACTTTAACTCTAATTGGAAATGAAACAATAAAGCCCTGGGATTATATGTATTTATACGACTCCTATAATGATATGTACGGAGCCATTCAGGTACGAGATGTTACTCACGTTATTTCCCCGGAAACTGGATTCGTAACCGAAATTGTTCCAGACATGATTGCTGTAACAAATGACTATGTAACAACTGCTTTGAAAGATGCAATGCTAAATGTTCTTAACCAAATATGGTTAGATTCATATATGGAAGAAGCAAAAAGTTGGCAAACTTTGTCATGGGTACATGCCGAACCGGTTGTGAAATCAATAGAGTATGCCACAACTGCTACGTTGGCTGTAAAAGCAGGATCATGGATAAGGACAGGAGCTACAAAAGCAGGAAAATGGGCAGAAGGCAAACTCTTGTCGCAGTCAAGAACTAATCTTCTTTACGGACCTGCTAGACAGGCAGTTGGTCAACACTTGAATGAAGTATCTGAAATGATAGGAAAGGTTGCAGCAAAAGCTCCAAGACTAACAAAGATAGCAGGTACTCTTGGACGTATCCCAATTAAACATCCGGTTGCAATGATTACAGCTGGTGTTGTAATGGTAGTCTTTGCAGGGGCACTAATAGATTTAGGCAATGAAGAAAAGACAGCATTTCCTGTCGTTGTTTCACCTTTGATTAAAAATGGAAAACCCTATGTAATAGGTGTTAATGGGTATGATATGAATACATTCCATCAACACCTTTCTAAGAAGGTCCAAAAGTTTATAAAAAAATATAATCTGACTGAAGATTTAGCCGACGAATTAATGAGTATCTCTGTGATAGGTATAAGCAATGATACATTAACTCAAGTACTTGAAACCCTAGGAAATTAAAATGAGCAATAAAATAAGTCTTTTTGAAAAGTTAGCAGTCAAAGCATTTAATAGTCATTTTGCAGATTTAGTATCCGACAGACTTGACCCCCTACAAAATGCAAAACAATCTGAAGTTGCTGGCATCATAGTTGAGGTCCATAAAAATAAAAAGATGGCAAAGATAAGATTAAAAGGACATCAATCTATTTTAGGTGGAAAAAAGTTTTCAATAAAAGATAATCAATATTTAAATGGAATCTGGATCCCTTGTTATGAAACTGTTTCGCAATTACAGGAAACTTCTTTAGAGATGGGAGATAGTATTATTTATCAATATTACTCCGATATATTATCTGGCGGATTTTATAGGACTAATGATAGGAGAGTAGGATTACCATCAAGAGCAACTAAAAAACCAATGGGAAGTGCATCTAGTTTTCCTGCTGCTCTGTAGTCTTATGGTTTTCAAAATGCTATAATAATATCACACTTACATAAAGGATTATATGGCTGAGGATCTAAAGGTTTTTAAAGTACCAACCGGGGTCGCAGGATTAGCAGTTGGAAAAGAAGAAGTATATCTCTCTTCTGGAGGAGATGGGGGATTTTATGCAGGGCAAGGACTTGGTGCTTCCATAACTGGAAAAACTATTGCTTTGAATGCTTCTCCTATGTCTATTCAGTTTTGTTCGATGGCTGTTCTTAACCCAATGGCTCTATTTGGAATTCCTTCTACTTTCGTAACTCCTACTCCTACATTTATTTTTCAAATTCCTGGAATAGGGACTTTAGCTAGAGCAGGGGTCATGGCCGCTGCTATTGCAGGATTATATGCTAGTATGGGTGTATGAGGAACAAGATTTACAATGATTTGTATTTCTCCGGTCTTGGAGATTTAGCAATTGAGAATGGAGATCTCAAAGATACAGTAGGCGAGGACTATTTAAGATCTGATTATCAAGAACTACATACTATTATGTCTTCTACTCTAGGAGACTGGGGGATAAGTCCAAGCCTTGGAGCCAACTTAGATTCATTCTTAGGAAGACCATTAACAAAAAGTACTCTGCAAGATATAGAGTTAAATATAAAAAATGCAATATTCAAAGATTCTATCTTTGCTCTTAATGATGTTTTAGTCGGAGTTATCCCTATTTCAGATCATGAAATATTTGTTAGAATTGATTTAGTGGTCGCGCCTTCTTTATTAAATTCTCCTCAAGATGAAACATATAAATTCTCTTTCGTATATGACAGTCAATCTAAAACTCAAATATTCCTGGAGTGACAATGGCACTTATTAAAGAAGAAAAAAATATTCGCCTGATGCGGATGATGGATGAAATAAAAGCCAATACTAATTTAAATAGACTAAATTCTCCTGGCTCTAAAATTCGTTATCTCCTAGAACTGTTTAATGAATATATTGATAATACAGTCACGACCCTAGACACCAATATGAATCAATTACTGTTGTCTTCGGCTTCAGGCCGTGTGTTAGATATTTTAGGAGAAGCATATGCGGGTTTAACTCGTAGAAATATTAACGTTCCTAGTATTTCGTCAGGAGAAAGAACATTCTTAATTTATACAAATGAAGCAAACTTCGGAACTATCAATCGCGGAAATAAAATTGTAATTCCTGCGGGAACTTCATTGCATGATGGAAATCCAGATTTGACAAAACGTGTTTCTTATTTCCTAAATGGCAATGTAGAACTACAACCTAATGACAGTGCAGTTTATGTGTCGGCTACAGCAGCAGGTGCAAGTGCAAAATACAATATTGCACCTTTTGCTATTAAAGAAATTGCCTTTACTGCTTATACAGATGCGGCCAATAAAACTCTTTTGGCTAAAAATGAAGTTGCCGTAAGTCAAGCTTCTGGAACAGAAAACGATGAGCAATTTAGATATCGTATAATGAATGCCTTTTTTGAGCGCAAAACATCAACGCAGACAGCCGTAAGGACAGCCGCACTCCAGGTATCGGGTGTTGCAGATATAGTCTTCGTTAATCACGCCAGAGGCATAGGGACAGCAGATGTAATAGTGATGTCAACTTCTCCCGAAACATCGAACAGACTCCTACAAGATGTCCAGACTCGAATAGACCAAGTAGCTGCTGCGGGATTTTTAGTACAAGCTAAAGCTCCAGTCTATTATGGTTTTTCTATTGAACTAACTTTATTTCATAAAGGAAGTATAAGTTCCAGTGTCGCGACTGAAATACGAAGTAACGTCACTAATGCTATTGTCTATTACATAAACAATCTTGGGCTTGGAGAAACTTTTACTTATAATTATTTGGTAAGTTTAATTTACCAAGCAGATAGTCGGATTGTAGATATGGGATCTGTTGGCAAACCTATAGACATGATCTATGTGTTTAAGCCTTCTAAGGTTTCTACTACAAATAAAATTAGATCCAAAGTTGATTCTTCTTATGTCTTACCAACAGCCGAAGCAAAGTTAGTTATAGAATCGTCCATCACTTCTCCTATTGCCATTAGATTATTGAATAGCAACATGGAATCTAAAAAGCAATGAGCCTCACTATCCAATATAGAAATCCGAAAGAGGGTTTTAAAATAAATAGCAATGCAGTCATTTATATTTATGGCACATCTACTGATGACTTTGCTAACATAACTGTAACTTTAAACGAAGAAGATTTAACTTCTTATTTAAGGCAAGTATCTACTAGTGGATTTCTTTTCCTGTATGAACATGTCTTTTTGGGTTCGGAATATACTTTAACTATCGCAGACAGCGACGAAGAAAATTCGATAGTGTTTTATTCAAGTGAAGAAAAGCCTTTTATAAATCCAGTTGAAACATGTAAATATAGTACCTATACACAGCTAATGGCCAACGAATTTCCTGAATGGACAGATGCTCGAAACAATACTTATTCCGTTACCCAACAATTATTAAATCCTTTTGCCAAAGAAATAGAAAAATTAGATAGAATTGCAATGATGTATCCGGCGACTCATCTTCCGCAAACTTATGACACAGACGAGTTAGCTGCCATTTCTTACGTGGACTTAGATAATAGTTTCTCCTTTAAAATTTATAACGACAGAAGCGGTGAAACAGTATATGTCTCTCCTACTGTATATGGATATAGAGACGGTGAAGTTGTTCTAGTAAGTCCTTTTTTTGCGAATTCTATTTATGATTTAGAAAATGTTATCCCCAACAATATTTATATTACAGAAACTGAATATGAAGAGAATGAAGTCCTAGAGACGACTTCTATAAATCTATTACCGATCACTAATTTTAAAAATTACAATATACTATATCCCTCGTATTTATATTTAAAAATAGATGACGCCACAAATCTCACATATATTAATCTGAACGCTTCTTATACTACCTATGTGGTTATAAATGGTAGAGATGAAGAAGGAACTAAAATATCAGAAGCTCTTTTTATTCCTTACAGTGGGACATTCGTGACGAAATATAAATATAGTATAGTAGAACAAATTTTATTCAGAGATGTTCATCCAGATAACGTAGGGGCGTTAGCCGTATATCTTAATAAAATAGCAGCAATGGATCAAGTCGATGACTTGCATTATGCCAGAACTACTATAAGAAAAAGCCTTAAAAATATTACTTGGACATTAGGAGCCAATCTTAATGGAACGCTTTTACAACAAGAAATTCTTAGGAGTGACGAACTTGGGTTCTTAGATGAGAACATTGAAATTATTCGTGAATATGAACTCTTAGATAAACAAGGATCTAATGTTACTATCACAGACTTTGTGACTAAATCAGAAAGCGAATATATTTATGCAATGGATAATAAATATTTATATGTATATGATAAGAGAGACGACTACTCTCCCTATGTAAAATTACTTTCGGGTCAAACAGATAATCCGGCTTTTATATTTCTACTTGAGGATATCACTACAGCCAGATTATTAGACGGAAGACAAATTTCTTTGGCGATACAACAAATCAGATCCACAGATAAACAAGTTAAATATTCAATCAGAATTATTCTGCCTTCTCGGGCATCTTATTATTTAATTCGTGAAGGTGAACTCAACCCTGCAATTAATACCTTAGATGACCAAGAACATCTATTTGAATATGATAAAGAAACCAATATCTTTAATTTATATCTTCCTGAATTAGGGGATTATCTTATAGAACTAAACACTTATCTAGGAAATGAAAAACACATATATAAACTGATCACTTCATGTTATTATAAAAGACCGATAGCTCAATATAGCTTGAAACAATTACAAATTTTATAAGGGGTTTATATGGCAATAATTAAACATATTGTCCAAAAAGATTCTTCGAACCAAGAATATGGCGTCTGCGCTGTTGTTACAGATGGGGCAGTCGAGACAACTTATGCTGCTGACGAAGGACGAGTTTGGTATAACGAAACTTCAGAAGACCTGAAGTTCAGGCAATCTGCCACAACAAGAACTCTAGGTAAAGATATATACCAAGACTTAATTCCAGATACAGATAATACATATGATATAGGGACAGATGCGGCTGCAATTCGAAATATTTTTACTAGAATTCTCACGCTTACGGCAATACCTACAACTGTTGATCTTACACTTCCTGTTTTATTTTATTCTGATGCTGCAGCTCCTCCAGATGGTCTTTTAACAGCCAAAGCGGGTTCTATTTGCATTTATAATGCAGGGACTGGGCTTACTGGTGCTATTCAATTTTGGGCGAACCTAGATTCGGGAACTACTTGGGAACAGATAACAACATGATTACGCGTAATTCATACCAAGGTCAAGATAGTACTATATTACTGTCTTCTCCTTTTTATATAGAAGTGAAAAGGAATGATGAAATTTCTGTCTCTTCTATAGACGTATGGATTAATGATACTAAACAAGTAAATGATGGAGTTATTAGCCGAGATACATGGAGGGGAGCAATTACGCTTTTACCGATTCAATATGGATTTGCGGTTTTTCTTATTCCTCCTCAGTCTTGGTTAGTCGGAGAAAATACCTACAGTATCAATTGGGTAGAGATGGGCAAACCTAGAACAGTCGGTGGTAGTTTCATGGCAGTATCCGAACCTACTGTTGATCTTGTAGATAAACTTTGGTTTAATCAAGATGGAGTATTGTGCATTTCTACTACAACTGAAAAACAAGTAGAAGTCCGGTTTAAGTCAGATTATATGTTGGCTGACTACCAAAACAAACGTTTATATTTTAAAGAAAATTATGACCAGGTAGATGTAAGATGACACAATATACTCCAGTTTGTAAAAACGTTGTTACAAACCTTGATGAATTTGGTTTAATAGTAGGATTGAAACGGAACACTGGAGAGTCTTTAGCTTCTTATCGAGACAGAATTCTTCTACATACTAAAAATCCTCCGACTTCTACTGTAGAAGGCTTGAGAAATGGTATCTCAAATCTTTTTGAGCTAACCGATAATCTTGTACTTTCTTTGAGCCTCAAACCAATTGCCAGCAATCATACTATATCTACTTCTGTTTCGGTTACAGATACTATCCTTTATGATAGTGAATTGACTTTAACAGCTGGACTTTTAGCCGGAAAGACCTTACAGATTGGAACCAATAAATGGGTCATTAAAAATAATACGACTACCAGTATTGAAGTAATTAATACTGCTTCTATTATCCAAAGTGATTGGCGCAATAAACCTTATTATGTTTATCCTGGCAATCCTAAAGTAGATTTAAAACCCGGACGACTTATTTTATATTCTGACTATATTGATACTGATACTTATTATGTAGATCTAGATATAGAATTCCTGGAAAATGAAATCCATTATTTATTTGAGTTAGTCGCGTACATTAATAGATATTCTACTTATTGGACTGCAGAACTATTATCAGACGATTATAAATATTACCTTGTTAAAACTCTTTATCCTCAAACTAACATAAAGAATGCAACAGAACATGTTACAACTAATCCAGTTAGGAAATTAGAATACGGAGACATTGTTAGCAAAAGTCTTACTTGTAATAATACCGATGTTCTTATAACAGAAATCAACGATGTTAATATGTTGCTAAACAACGAGAATCAAACCACAGGTTCATATTATCTATATGACGTAGACCCCAACAACCAATCGACAGTAGTTGTCCCTTATATTGATCATCGGTTACCAGACTTAGTCTTACATAGCCGCTTTAATAATAGCACTTATAACTATGAGGTTTACCAAGAGAATGAAGTTGGTATAGATACAATCACTAGAGATTTACATACTCTTACTCATTGGGATGAATCTGGTTTTTTTTATTTTACTTCTATCGGGACTAAAAGTTATAGAACACATAAGTTGCAAGCGAGTGCTTATACTAATACCCTTCATAGTCAATTAAGTTATATTGCTGCTTTTGAAAGAATTGGAAGTGTTATATATAATGCTACTAATAAAATTTCCTTAACCGTTAATAAAACTGGAACAGGATTTACATGTGATTTCGTGCATCCCTTTGTTGGATATCTTTATGAAATTAAAGGATTTAGAAAAGGTTTAAAAGAAATTATAAAAACCGGGATTACTGGAATGAGTATCACATTAAACTTTTCTGAATACTTAATTGATTCTAGCGTCTTGTTTCTTCAGGTTTTCTATATAGACGCAACGACTTATAATTTAATTCCGCACACCTCTTATAATATCAGTCCAACAAGTCGGGCCATTACTATTAATTTTAATGAGACTCTTTCTGGGAATTATAGAATAGTTATAGGTTGTAATGATAACGTCCCATTTAATAATTATCGTTCTACATGGGGCGACTATTTTGTAGACTATGCAAAAGGAACGTTATACACACATTCGGCAAATAATACGGGAGCAAGACTTTCATATCAATATTCAATCACTCCCTATTATGTTCGTTCTAATGATATAATTGTCTATAACATAGGGAATGAAGATTTCTTGCGTTCTAAATCTAGTAAAACTGAACAAATAGAATATACACAATATATCAATAAGCTTATTAGAGAAGACTCACAGAAAGAATTATATGAAATTGTGAACGAACTCTTTGGTAAATCTCAAAGGTGGGGCGAATGACAACTCCTGCTAATCCAAATAAATATGTTAAAGAGTTAGATATAGCGATCGCCCCCTTTGAAGTTGTTTCTAAGTACAATACTATCCAACAGTCGAAAAAGGTTAATACTCCTTTTAAATGGGATGGATCTTTTTGGCTTTCAAATCAACGAAAAAATACTGCTGGATTGTTTCCTTCTTTTTGGGATCCTGTCACATATCCATTAAGTGAAACTGATTATGTTTCCGGTAATGGAGATAATGACGATCTGAAATATATTGGATTAAAACGCCGTATTATAGAAGATGAAATAAAATGGTTACCCCAAGTTAAAACAGGAGATTATTTTGTTTTTGATAAATGGCGCCATTTATTTTCTGATGAACATGCAGTTAATATTATAGGATATTCAACTAATAGGATCGAAGATACAAAAGAAGAAGTCATCACAACTACTTCTTTAAGAACTGCTGTTCATTTCCTCGATAAGGAAATAGTCCTTTCGTCTGTCGAAAAGATAGAAGTTGGTAGTCTATTATTCATAGACGGCAAAGTTCCTTTTACAGTCAAAGTTAAGTCTATTGACACAACCAATATAGAAGTAGAAATCACAGAACCCATCGTCCAACAAAACCTATATGTAAACTATTTTAATGTAGATTGGCTAACGGCTACAGACGCTTACAGTTATACGCCAATTATTTCGAGTAGCTTATATAAAGGTCTAGATTATGTTTATGATCCAGATAGCGATTTATTCTTTAGGTTGATTGCAGATTCAGGATCTGCTATCGAGTATGTAGCTCCGCCAGATAATACCTATAAAAAAATTGCATATCTTGTCCATATTGGAGATTATGAACATAGTTCGGTTTTCGCTTTTAATTATGACTATGGAAATATTTGTTATGTTTCTATTGATTCCGGGGCTCTTATCGCTAAACCTTTTGGAAATAATTATGTAGCTGAAGCCGGAGATACAGTTACTATATTATCTTGTCAAAGTGTTGGATATTTAAATGATCCAAAACAAGGAGAGGTGATACACTCGCATTCTTTTGAAGATAGTGAAGTTCAAGACTTTAGAAAAGTAGCAAGATTTTCGTCTTATTTCTCAGACGGAATTGAGACTAATTATAACACTCGCTCTAATATAGATATAGAACGAAATGAATTTCTAGAAGAAAATGTAGACTACTCTTATAAAACTGCTTTAATTGCCAATGAAGCCTATGCAGAATCTGATGTAAATTGGTTACATACAGAATCTGGAGATTTAGTTATTGATATTGCCAAAGTCCCTACTATTTATACAGAAGACAGCGGCAATCCTTTATATCTAAATTACTATGATGGTACTGCTTTTTGTAGACAAATATATATTGATTCAGATAGAGCATTAGTTATTAGCGATGAGATAGCTGGAGCATTAGGAAGTTATCAGTGTCTACTTATACAGCCTTACGATATGATCCTGTCTATCGATAGTACTATTCCAGAAATGTTAGTAGTTAGTACTTTAGCGAGTGAACCCACTTATATTACGAGTAAAACTTTTGGAGTTTGTTACCCAATTTTCTCAAATGGAGAAGGATTTTACAAAATCCTTTTTGATGAGTTAACTTTAGAATATGGAATATCCGACATAGAATCTTCAGACTTAGAAGAAACAGACGCTTCTGATGACTGGATTATAGGAGATTATTTATATTTTACGCACAAGAATATCAAATCTTTCTTTGTGACAAAAGACGAGAATGGCACCGATTGGACATTTGACGATAATTTAACACCCTATGAGTTTAATGAATATAAATTAGACTATCCGACTAAATATTTATTTGCCAATGGCATATTTGATCTAGAAAAAATTGTAGTAGAAGATACAACAGATGGAAATAATTATCATGTCATATCTACTATTTCTGGAGTCCTTTCGGGTTATATTACTAGTGATGTCGCAAAAATTATTTCATTAGATTCTACGGATGACTTGATAGATAATTTCCTTAGAACAAAGGATGGAGTTCCAATCTGTTATTCTTCAGATCCTCTTACAGATTGGTTAGGTCCTACTCAAGTACTTCGTGGTATGTATTTAGGTACTGTTTCTTCTTTTTATGAAGACGAAGACAATGACTATAATCGTGGTTTGGTTGTAAGTGAATCCCTTACTGGCCCTTACTTCATGTATAAAGATGGCTTACCAGTAATTAGAAAGATACTTACCTTTACTATTCCGAGTGACGCTTTAATTGAAAGTATTCAATTTACCGACAAGTCAGTATTCAGATATCGGGTCTTCGCCATGTCCGATCTGAAAAGAGACGGTGCTTATTATATAGATGGGTATACTATCTATCTATGCCCTGCACGAAAAGATAGTGTATATGGATATATTTCTTACCGAAAAAATGCAAACTATATCCTATACAATAGAAACATGATTAATAGAGTGGGTTCAATCATAGATCTTCCTGGTACGGTAGATCATGACATTTCTGCTCCTGCTGTTTCGGGAAGCACTACATTGATTATCACCCAGACAGCATTTGGTACGAATGAGCGTGAAGATCAGTTTTTAAGAGATGCAGATGCGGCCGCACATTATGGCCCAGAGTATTGTGGAGATATTGTTTATTCGATAAATGGTGAAGCAGAAATCATTCATGTCCAGTCGAAAGACAACACAACCTATACAGATTTTATTTTAGATGAAGATATCTTTTTAGCAGTATCAGAACCCTATTGGATATATCCAGAGATTAGACCCGATCATGACTCTGGGTATTTGCATCTGAGTATAGAAAGTGCCAATTTCGAAATTATTCCCTATACTTCTTTTGATGGAGCAACTGGTACTTTTACTTTAACTCGTAAGTTAGAAAACAGCCATCTATCAGGAGCCCATGTTCGTATTGGACCAAGTTGGGATACTATAGATGAAATGGTTATTGGGACTTCGTCTGGTGGCGAGAACCAAGAATTTGATACTAAATTTGCACCTATTGTTGACTGTCTCACCAAGGATAGTATTAAAGTTTATAGTTTTAATAGAGACTTAGGTATATTCGAAGAGTATACTCATCCCGAATCTAACTCATTTGATTATTCTGGAACCACTGATAAACATTTCATAGTTGATTACTATAATGGGATTATTGGTTTCGGAGATGGAACTAATGGGGAGATACCCGAAGCTGGATTGTTAATCCTTTGTACTTATGCACATTCGGTTTCCTACCAATATGAACCACAATTTACCAACAATATATTTACGTCTAGAGAGTGTTCTTTAAATCCTTTAGACTGCAGTGAGCGGAATAATTTCTTATATTTATATCCGCAAACCAAAGAAGAATTACTTTTGACCCTCTCTGTTGTTGAGGAATAAAATGCAAAAAGCAAAAGTTACGTTACAAATAACTGATACCAATTTAAATCCTATTCCCTATAGAAGGGTGACTTTTAATGCTTCAGATACAGATGATCTATCCTATAGTTTTTTAGAAGATGAAGTTCAGACCAATGAAAAAGGAGAAGTTAATACATATATAAAAGTAGATCAAGATGTTGGCTCTTTTGGTGGAGAATGTTTCTTATATCAAGCCGGGGATACAACACGAGGTACAAATATAGAGACTAATCTGCAAGGAGAGTCGACTACAGATGCTAGAGACTACGATACTCTTTTAATTAATCGGACAATTTCCGAATCTACAGATTTACCATTATTAGAAGTACATTCGGGTGATTCTTCAGGGTATAACTATAGAAGTAGACTAGGGGGACAAAAGAAACTTGTCACTTCTAAAGAACAAGAAAAACTAGAGAATGGAGGAATAGTAGTCTCTCAAGTGGCTATAGGAAAAGATACTGTTATTCAAGATTTTATAGGAGGAAGTACTGATATCGTAAAAATGTCCCAGGAAATTCTAGCGATAGGCGAGACTAGAGCTGCTTTGTGGTATGTCGCCTGGAAAGATGGGACTAGTTATAAATCATTCAGGCCTGGTTCTATATACTATATGACTAGTACAGATACTATGTATATGTCGGCGGGATTTGGACTATCGGGATTCGCTGCTTATTTACTTCCTTCAGAAACCTCTTCCCCAAGAAATGCATATTCAACAGAAGTAAGTAGTCAAACGACCGTTAGCATTACGGCAACAGAGCATCAGTTATATACAAGTGAATTGCTAGTTTTTTGTTATCGATATGCAACTGCTAGTGATCAATATGTAATGGCCGATATCGCTATACATAATACAACACTTGCTGTCACCTGTACCTTTGCTGAAGCTTTTACGGGAAAAATTTTAATAGTCCGTTCTCCGGATAAACAATCTGCTTACAGCGAGGGATATACTGCAAGCGCAACATCTGTTTCTATCCCTTATTCTTCTCATGGTTTTGGAGGATATTATATAGGAGCATTCTTATTAGAAGACGACGGGACAAGTAATATTATTGCATATCCCAATGAGGTGACAGCAACTCCTACTGCTCCTGGTGAAACAAATTACAATATAACAATAGACCTAGGAGCACCAGCAGCTAATAATGGTACTGTTTTATTGATACCATTTCTAAAAGATACTATTGACCTTCAAACTACCGTAAATTTAAATAAGTCTATTTACGAAATAGCCTCAGAAGTTACTGTTGGAGATTTTATATCCCAAAAATATGAGACTATGGTTGGTGATGTTAGTTTCCTCACAAAAACTCTTTGCGAGATTATAGGTATTTACGAAGATGCAGATAGCGAGACAATTGTTGTTGACGGTATTTTAACAGTAGGGAAATCTTTTAATGTTATTCGTAAAACAGAAACCAATACAATGCTGGTTTCTCCTGGTTCACAAAATATTTATCCGCGTTTTCCTTTAGTATTAAATCAAAGTTTTCAGGAAACTATTACGTGTGTTAAGGGGCTAACAACAGGACAATACTCTGTTTTAGGAGATACTATTACTGTTTATGGAGTTGACTATTCTTGGATCTCTAATATTCCAGATACTTATATTACATATGAAGGATCCGATTCTTATATAGTAGATATAACACGTACTTCTTATGACGGAACTAACACTTCCATTGTAACAACTCCTTTTCTATATTCTTCAACAACAAACGATGTAAAAATATGGTTAGGGAACTATAGGGAAACGTTAGAAAAATATATTTATCCTGTAGAACCATACATCAATATTACTGCAGCAACCACTGAAGATTCTTTCTCTTCTAACCTTGTAGAACATAAAGTAAGAATTAAAAACAATCCCGTTTTATATGAGAAGGGGAATTATAAACCACAGAATATATATATAAAGTCTGGTTCTGACCAAATTATAGGAGAACAGTCTAGACATTTATATATTACTAGGAGTTCAGTCTCTAATGGCCAATATTTCGTACGATTTAAAGATTCTCCAAATATCTTAACAGGTGATGTCATTATACAAGGAGTAGATTCCTTTAAGGTTGTTTCAATTAGTGAATCTGACTATTTTGTTGATAAAGCAGGAGTTTTAGTTGGTTATGCTTTAGTTATTAGACCAATAGTCTTAGTGAATAAAAACTCTTCTTTTGACAGTTTTATCGAAACAACTATTGGTGGGCAAATTGTAAATCCATTATTTTTAGCTGACTCTATACGCATTGAAATCAGAAAAACAGTCGAAAAGCCAGAAGGAACAGAATTAATAATTAGAAGAGCAGATGACGTTGAGAAATACAATAGGCCATTGATTGTTTGTCCTGGAGATACTATTTCTCAAGGATCGACAATAGGTGTTATACAAAGTGTATACTCTGAGCCAACAGATTCAATGGACAGAGTTAATTATAAAATAATGGTTAATGAAGGTTCTTTTGAAAGACGATATGCTTATTGTCAACCAAGAAGTACTCGTATTGTATATGTTCCTCCATTGTTTGATGAAACAGGAGAAAAAGAAATCTTAATAAATAATAGTAAATATGGTTTAATATATCTTAGAGATATAATTACTTACAGAGATTAAAATGAATAAACAAGTATTGTTCTCTTGGTCTTCCGAAGGACTTATTCAAGCAAAAAACTATGATATCTGTATAAATACTCAAAATGAATTAGCAGATTTACAAGTTGGACAATCTGTACCAAGCAGCAGTACCCCAATTGGGTTACTAAGTATTCCAGAACTAAATCAATACAATGGAGTCGAAGTTTACCCGTTAGCGAATTCTATTTTTGATAGCCGGTCGCTTAGGTACGAAACAGTCAACACTTCGAATGTTTTTTATTTTAAGTATAAAGATTTTTATTTGTCTCACTATTCTTCTACGGTTAACGGAATACAATACCCATTGTACTTTTTCCATGATCTATCCTCGTACTCTACAATAGTAGACGTTACAGTCACAGACCTCAATGGTGCTGAGGTTGATAACCTCCATTACCATTTTAGTAGCTCAGAAGATGTTCATTCAGGAAGAAAAGGTGTTTATCATAATCTTAAAAACACCTTCGACCCAAATGGTTCCAGTATTTATCTAGTAACTTTTACTGACTCTGAAGGTGTACATCGTCAAGACCTATTAGAATCTAGTCCTATTTTTACAGAGGGTGGTGCTGATCCATTCGGTTATTCTATAGTTGAATGTTATGACGATACAGATGCTCGCTCATATCAAGTAACGATTAATTATCCTAGCGGTAGTATCAGCGCGACCACACCCATTTGGTCTATCGCAGATGAGACTTCGGTAGCTCAACTAGAAAATTATTTCAACTATTCTGATAGGCCTTGGTATATAGACATAGCAGATGGTTCTACTATCCATACGATAAAGAACAATGCCAACAGTCCTATCTTCGAAGCCGATGATAAATATTATTATATTAAATTAACAGAAGATAATTATACTCTACATGAGAATTGGACCGATGCTAATTTAACTGGTTGGTCTGCCGGAGGAACTCAGATACTAATCAATAATGAATATGTTGTAGAAATAAGCGCCACAGCAATTAGTTATCATTTAGGTTCTATAGCTCCTGGAGAATATAACTGGTGGACAAATTTAAAAACTTCTAGTACTAATAACTATACAATTACATTTTCTGATGGATCGGTTATATATGATGAAGTGACAGGATCAGCAATGACAGGTTGGACTGGGGTTGGACAACCTTTTAATATTGTAACTCCAACTGTAGATTTGGTTTTAACACTTGAACAAGATGATCCTGCTGAAACAGTTCGATTTAAAACCTTTAAATTTACAAATTTATCTTTAGACAGCGAGTGTCGTAGTGGTCTAGGGACACTAGAAACCACCAATACTTTTCAAACAATAGACAGTTACGATATAGATAGCGCGACATTATATATTGAAGACGGAGTATTGTTCGTAGATGATACTCCTCCTGGGTCTGTTTATCCTTTGACGTTTTTATCAAATAAAAATGTTCCCATAAAAGTTACATATAATGGTGGTCTAAGAGTAACAACTTCCGAGATAACCCAACGAGATACCGAAGTGTCTTTCACTCTTCCTGAAATTGTAGGCGAAGAAGCAACGGAAGAAGAAGAACTAGTTTATATAAACGAACATTTATTATATTTTCCTCGTGGAATAATTAAAACCGATAGTACTATAGATGTCATAGTAAAAGATATTAATGGTGTTCCGGTCAGAGTCTTCACTACCAGTACTAGTAGTTACATAGAAAGATACGTCGACTATAAAGGTTATACATATGATATTAAAAAAGAACATAACCTTATAGAAAGCGTTTCAGAAACTACTGGCTTTATTTTACTGCAAGCTTCACTATTTCCTCGTAACCGGTATTATATCTCTTGTCATTATAATGCCGATAAAGTTCACTATACTGATATCAACTTTAACAGTATTAGTAATCCTGGGATAGAAAATAAAAAAGTAGTTTTTTACATAAAGGGTTTACCAGATAGTGTAGTTGATTGGAGAGGTTCGCGCGCGATCGAACATATTGTTATAGACAGTCAAGGAAGAATTGAAACCGGGAGCGAAAAATATGGATTCTATGATCTTTTAACTCCAATTCATTTAGATCCCGCTCCTCTTTTTGGATATGTTTTAGATAGTTCTGTCACTTCAGATCAAGTTGATGCAATAGAGTTAGCTGGTTTTGTAAGGATAGAAACAATCAGTGGAGCATTTGATTGGATGTCTTTTTCTGATATTTCCAATAAAATTGTTATCTTTAGTGGTGGGGTAACCCCCATCGATGGCGACTTATTAAGAATTATGATCCCCTCAGCTAATGCAGGTCGTACTAAATATGAAATGATAGAAGGAGAGTGCTATTCTGCTGCGGGGTTAGGACTAAATCAAATTTATGATCCAACCTTAGATTTTGGTTTTGATTTTGCTGGTGGCCGCTATCTGGAATTTTATGATAGTCCTGGCGCCGGAGAAATTTATAAAATTGACAACTATGCAGTATCGAGCAACATCTTAACTCTAGAAGAAAACATTACTACACTTCCAGAATATTCCGAAACTAGTTATTCTATATCTAAAACCAAGTATCGTATATATATAACCTATGACGACTGGAAAGAATTATATACCATTAAGAACCATAGAATAGGAAGTAGCTGGTTATTAGATAGTATAGAGACTAATCTTGTTATTCCAGACCCTAGTAGACTCAGAGGTGGAGATGAACTATTTATCAATAGATATCCTATTATATTGCCTCCTGATTCGGCGACATGTATACCTCCTTATACTACTTTAGAAATAGACTTCACGGGTTATACGTGTCCAATTTCAGATCCTTCTGCCATTCTAGACAAAATAGAATTAAAATTAAATATAGAAACAACAGAAGATGGGGTTACTACTGATAAAGATTATATTGCTACCTGTAGTGTTTGGAGTATAGTAGCGCCAGTTCATACTCTTACAATAGCCTTTTCTTATACAGGAACATTAAACACTATCAATAGTATCGAAGTGCGCTATAAAGATTTTCCTACGTCTTGTGTTTTCGATCTCGGGACAAGCGGAACCTCAGCTCGAATATATACTACTAGTCATTATGATGCTTGTGATGGTTGTCATCTTACTCTAAATCAAATGCCCTATGCTGAGTTGGGTAGTGTCGTTGTTGCATCTCCGTATGTTTCTACAGATATTTCTGTTAAAGATTCAAGACGGAGAGGAGGAGGGATTAACGCTTCTACTTTCAAAAAGTTCTCAGAACGTCAACAAGATGTTTATGATTTTTGGGACTATAAACCATGGGATGGAATCAACTTCCCAGCAGGTGGAGCTTGCTACATAGAGTTGCCTATAGATCTTTTAGACGATTATACAAGTGATGAAATAGAAGCAAAAGTACAAACTTATATGCCTTTAGGTGGATATCCTGTCGTAAAATATTATGACGAATATACTCCTATCGTTAGACAAATGAATTTTACTAATCGCAAAATGCTCATAAAGTGGATTTGTAAACCACTCCATAGAATTGATGTTTATTTATCTACTGATTCAACTGTTCTCGAAAATCTTGACTCTGACTATTTAGTAGAACAACTTGGAGGGTATGCCGATTCGCAGCCTATCAATTCTGTATATCTTGAAAACTTAACAGTGGATGATATTTATTATTTAAGACTAGTTCCATTTATCATATATAATAATGAAGTAACACAAAGAACACCTTCGCGCATTTATAAAATAAGTTCAAGGATAGAATAATGGCTTCTTATAGTTTAGACATAAACGTGAATAGCAATGACGTACTCAACACTGATATTGCAGTTCTTATCGATAAGCACGTTGAATTTGGCTCGGAATCAGATCTGGCAACTATTGTTTTAAGCCATAACTATCCTTATGGAATAAATAATGTTAAGTTGTTTTTATCTCCGGTAGATAATGCTTCATATATAGGCGATACAGAGGCCGGGCTTGATTTACGTCAATTATTAGAGTTGGGTTCTAATTATCCTAATCATGGTTTAACTCTATATCAAACTTATACTGCTACTGGTTATTTTTCAGAAGCACAAGATAAAACGTCTCAAACTCAAAGTGATCTAAACCGTTATGAACCCTTGGATATATTCGCGAACCAAATATTAGAAATCGTTAGCGAAACACCTAATGAAGGTCAAAAAAAGATAATAGAATCATATGATTGGCAAACAAAAACTTTTACCTTTAGAGCACCCAGTTATTTATATGAATTCCCTTACCACTTTGGAAGTGGAGCAGGGACATATGACGAGTATCAAATTGAAATAAGTCAAACCGATTATTTTACTTTGTCTAATGGGAGTTCTATTTGGCAACCCATTAGTCTTTTACACGGAGGCGGAACAATATTATCTGAAGATACAGTAACCTTACAGTTAAGTATTAAACTTCCGTCTCATGCTCAAAAATTTCTTTCTAATACTTTTATGCAATACTTTGTTTTAAATGTAACCTATAATGAGTTGGCCGGAGATTTAACATGAACTATTTAGAATTAAATCCCACAGAATTAAAAACCATCAAAGGTCAACTTGCTTCAGAGATTCAAAAAGAACTAGAAGCGCAGGGTATTACAAGTCGACTCGAAATGGTGACTGCCTTACGGAAACGACTATCTGAAGATACCACAAGCTACTCTCCTTTACTTAAAATTATACCGGCGGTAGAGGGGGAAGTCATTGATTCGGAATCATTCAACCTAATGATGAGAGCTATTATTAAAGAATTAGAAGGTTTATTTGTTTGGTCGGCAACTTTAGATAAATTATTATTTGTTGAAAAAGATGTTTATGCCCAAGAAGTACAAAAGGTAAAAAGCCAACTTATATCTATTCAAGAAGAGATTGACCGATTATCATATATCTCCCAAAACACAGATGGATATGGAGATGCTCTACATTATACTTTTGATGGTAATAGTTTTGCTTCAGAAAGTGATATTTCATACCGTGACACCGTTAAAGGATTATTATTGAATAGAAACTTTTCTGGACCTAATCGACCTCCTATATATATCATAGATACTAGTCTTTCGAGTTTACTGAACAGAGAGTCAACTTGGGGACAAGCAAATGTGAATAACAATACTGCTTTAATCAATGGAGCAACTTTAGTCCTGGTCCTTAAATATAATTCTTCTGTTGATATTAACTATTTGTTAATCGAAACTAACGCAATCATTTCTAAAGTTGAGACATATAATGAAAACGTCTTTACAGAACTCGATACTAATATTATAGATAACAAATATGTATATTTTGACGCAATTAATACAAAGCAAATTAGAGTTACATTAGTTCAACAAAGTCTTACAAATAATATTTATAACTTTACAACAACCAAGATTGAACCTAAGTATCTTGTTTATAAAAAAACAGATAATAAGTTTGTTGGTAGTTCTAAAACTACTGAGAATGGAGTTGGAAAAATTGCGTTTCAATCTACTGAGACTCATATCTATGAGCCAAGACTAGATCTATTAGATCCTATTAATGAAAAAAGCAGTTCCTTTGTTTATTCACTCTCTTTAAAAAGAAAAAATGGATCAGAAGATATAAAAGTGTTACCAATTAATACAACCGTAATAGAGAGAGAAAAACTAACTATTAGTTCAAACGACACTAGTAGTACGGCCATTCTAAATCACAGAGTCCATAGTTCTATCAGGTATATTCTAGATGGGACTATTACGGTTGCCGATAATACAGCGATAACCGGAACAACATTATCTTTCGGTTTAGATGGGATAACAGATACGCTTACTGTCGGGACCGAGTTTGCGGCTGGCGCCACTACAGACGATACAGCAACAAATCTAGCTGCCTATTTAAACACGGCTTACCCTAGTTTAACCGCTTCCCCTAGCACTGATATAGTTACAGTGTCTGCGTCTTCAGATCATTATATTACCGATATAGACACTTCTAGTACTACGAATTGGACCATTACTGCAACTGAATGTTATTCGTTAGAAGAAGCTGATGTTAAAATCTACCAAAACAACATAGAACTATTAAGAGGAAGAGATTGGGAATTTTATTACGAATATTCTGAGGCACATCCTTTACATATCTCAACAACTAGCAATGATGCGACAAGTGGTAAAACTACAATTAGTCTTTTAAGTTATAATAATTCGAATATATATAGTGCCGATTATATTCCTGTCTTTATTGTAGAAGAGTCCAATAACTTCTACTATACCAATGGAGGATACTTTGAAGAAGAAGAAGAAGGCGCTTCGGATCATAGTATAATAGTATTGCCAGATTGCAGTCTAGAATTTTTAACTGAAGAGAAACAGGCAGTAGAAAATTTTTGTGTTAAGATAGATATACATTCTCATAGTGCCGATAATCTTAAAAGTCCTCTTATTACTGATTTAATTGTTCCATTTGCAGAACCTAACAGTTCCAAATTCTTGGAGATTCCATGACAGAAATCTATAATGACATTTTAGATAAGGTAACTGCCTCTATACAAGAGCGTATTACCGAATATGCAGAACAGGGTAATGAAACTCAAATGAATTATGTCTTTAATTCTCAATTGGAAAGGATTAAAAGATTTGAGCCGTTTACAGATTTCATAGAGCTAAAAGAATGTGACGATCCTTCTATAGAAGAATATAATAATCTTTTTAATGATTTATATGCGGATTTTTCTGGGTTAAGAAATGGGCTAACAGTTACTCAAGAAGTATTAGAAAATAATTTTAATACAATGGTAGGTAATGTAAACGCGACCAAAAACCTAATGAAAGAACTTTATTCTTTATTGGGAGATCTCAAGATTTATAGTTATGACAGAAGTGCAGCATTATATTTTTCTGATAGTTTTGTAAACAATACTTATATAGACAACTCTTCGGAAATGTTAAGCGGGAATAAAGCATTACATTTATTTCCTCAAGAAGGTATTGTCACGTTACCTATAGTAGAGACTGAAGATAGTAAAGTCAATGTTAGCCAAATCATAGTTACTAAAGATAGTAATGGAAGCAAAGGCAACAACCAAGAAATAAAGAATGGAGTAAAGACACCCTATAACAGAAATGAATTAAGTATTGCAGATTCAAATCCAGATACTATTTTTGAATATGAAAGTTTTGATAACTCATCGGTCTTAGTTTTAGACTTAGTTTTAGTATTAACAGAACCAACTGTTATTAACAATATCGTGATTGATCCGGTTTATTTTACAGACGCAAATAGACCGGAAATAGAAACGATAGAAACTTCATTAGACGGGAAAACATATTATCATATTTTTAAAGAATATTTTGACAAGAATGAATCTTTATTGGCCGCAAATTCTTTAATGCGGTTAGAACCAGGAGCTTCAAAAGGAGATGGAACTTTCTCGTATTTGTTCAGTCCAAGACTTAGTAAGTTTGTACATATTAGACTCAAAGAAAATAATACTTATTTTATTGGAGTCGGAAGTGGTTCGTCTAAGTTACGCAAGGCAATAGGATTGAGAGAGATTTATGTTAAATCTTGGACATTTGATGATAAAGGAATTTTAGTCTCAAAATCTTGGGATACAAAATATCCTATTAGAAAAGTCGGTTTATTGTGTACAACCGAAGGAGATCAAGGTAATCTTATTCAACATCAAGTGTCTTTAGACAATGGACAAACATGGTTAGACCTAAATCCATTAGACAGAGAAGATGTTAAAGTCCAAGAAATCATAAGCATTAATACCGGAGATAGTAACGAAATTAAATTAGACAAAGATATTTTCAGTATTCGCTATAAAGCAATTATGAAGAAGTCTTTAGAAAGCTTCAGAGAAAACGGATATTTCGCACTATACCTAACCTCCATGTTGCAAATAGACCGAATAAAATTAAGCGAGAAACAAGCAGTCCTGGACTTATCATATACTCCTCTACAAGGAAAGATTTCTTCTTTCTTAACGACCGGTAGAATTGGTATTCCCGCTTCTCTATTTAAAAAGGATAATCTTCTCGAATCTTTTAATGCGCCGTTACCTTCAGACCCTTTTAAAAATGTTAAAGCTTGGGCAGACGAAGATCAAACTAGTCCAAAGCTTCAATTAACACTTCCAAATGAAATAAAGTTAGATGCAAAGCGTAATTATTTATGGGATTTATTTGTCGGTTATTACCATAATGGGAATCTAGTTGAATGTGTAAGTTTGCCACATTTCCCTCAACCCGTTAATGAAACATTGAGTTATAGTGGAGCGGGAGAAACTTTTCATTTAATAGAAGGAACAGAAATTTCTTCTACAGAACCTGGATCTTTTTGGATGAGCAACTTCCAAACTTCTGGGTCTTTAGAGGGGTTTTACCAAGTATATTCAACTTTTAAAATTTTATCAACTATAGACCTAGAAAGAATAGTTAACAAAATACCTCAAATAGATTTATATATGGGTACAAATAAATATAAGTTTTTACATGTTATTGATTCAAATAGAAGTAGATATGCCCTATTTGGTTTACAGAGCGCAACTATTACATTAACAAACAATAACATAGACGGAATGCAATGTAATATCTATGTGAATAGAGAATCAACTACCTTGACAGAAGGAGTCGACTGGACTAAAGGAGCAGATGTAAATGCTTCGGCAACACTTTTAGCTGCAGAAATTCAATCGGCGATACCAGAAATAACAGCTATAGCTGTTTTAAATGTGATTACGCTTACTACTTCAGGATCAGACTGGATTAATGCTATTCGTAGACTGGCTAATACCTATTGGACAAATACATTCACGACAGATTTTGTCAGTACAATTCCAACATATTATTATAAATATGTTAACCAACACAGTTTCAGTAAAAATAACGTTTCCGTGACATCAACAACTCCTTCAAATACTACTTGGAGTCTTAGCAAGACTACTCCTCAATATATATTATTTGATCAAAGTGTGACTGCTTTTAGCGCAACCTTTACTCCAATGTGCAATAGATACAGAGTAACGAAACCAAATATACTAAAATTATATTTAGACAGTGAAACCTCTCAAGAAGATATTTTTGTTAGACAGTTCAATACAAGTAATTCTTCTGACCTTGTTTCTAGATTCCAAAAATTAGGGAATGTGAAAGGAGGATTAGCTCCTACTGGACAACTACTTGCCGGAGAAAAAGTAAGTGTTAACCAAGAAGATATAAATGGAACCTCATATGATGTAATAAGCCTTAACTATCCTTCAGACGGAGATTTGAGTTCTCTATATATCTTGGATATAGGATTTCCAGCTAATCATTCACAGACAATAAACATAGATGGTGAAATCGCATTAGACAAGCAATTCATTAAAGTTAATAGTATAACTGGGTTAAATAAAACATACTTTGTCGAAGAAGTTTTCTCTAGAGATTTAGTTACGAGTACTAAATATTACATAGATTATATGGCCGGTATTATTTATATACAATATAGTGATGCCAGTGTTTCGATAGATATTGACTATCAATTTTATGATGTGAAAACAATTGAAGCCAAAGATATTTGGTTTAAAGAAGATATAGATATCCAAACCTCTTTAAAAACAATTTTGGTAACATCCGGGCTTATTCGCAAAAGAAGAATGACCGGAGAAAGTGTCACGATGATGAATAATATAATTACTCTAGACCCTGGCACTTGTAATACAGACGTTACAATTAAAACAACAGGCGGAAACACATATTCCCAGACTCCTACTATCAAGAATGGAGTTCTCACATTTAAAGAAATATATGATCAAGCGTTATATGTTGACTATACTTATTCAAATGTTTATGTAGGATATAATAAAGCAAAAGAAATAACACCACAGATATCTTTAGAAGATAAAAGAATATCTTTTGATGTATCTAATCATCCTACTGCCACTGAACTAATTGCTGCATATAGAGTCCCGGCTGAATATGATGTAGACCTCAATCAATTAGCTCAAAAATATACACCAAAATTAAAAGACTATACTCTCATGGTTATAGAGGATAAAGATGTTAAGACAAGTATATTATGATCTCCTGTTTGGAGATGTTGCGCGACAATTCATAGAGGAAGGAAAATATCCTGCGCAAAGTGATCTTAATGCTGCTTATTTAGAAATGACAGGCGGCAAAGATATTTCAAGACCTTTAATTAATTTAACTAGTCTTGTTTCTGAAGGTGAAGATTCTTCAGTTGCCAAGTATAATGATATGCTACTGAAGATAAAATGCGATCTAACTGCTCTATATAAGAATATAAAAGAGCAAGTCCAAGAATCATTAGATGACTTAGATAAGGCAAAAATAGAACTAAAAACCCTGAATAATAGAGCCGCTGAATTAAAAGACAAATTAAGCAGTATCTTATTATCCAAAGAAGAAACAACTGGATACTTCAATCATCTAGAAGAAAGTTTTGATAATGAAAACAATGTTTATTATTTCAATGATGGAACAGATGATTGTGGAACAACCTTAGCCATAGATACAGAACATGGACTTCTACGTTTATCTAATTTAAAACAAGAACGAATTCCATTGAAACAAAGGAACTTCAGTTCTAGTCTTTTTGGTAATATCAAGAGTCAACAGACAATCAATAACCCTAAAGATTCGTTTGAAAAGAATAACAAAAGTTGGACAGTAACTATCAGTTCTGAAACTTTTGCTCCTGTAGGAGTCAATCTATTCGTTTCTCTCGATAGCCTAGAATATATAAATAATATTACTCTGCAGGGAAATAGTCGTTACCTCCTTACTTTGAGTTATTCAGATGATGGAGTTACTTTTAAACGAATTCCAGGTACTAATATATATAATCACGCTGGTACCAATAAACTTGCTATTAGCTTCAATTCAATACAAACCAAGTACCTTAAACTCACTTTTACTTTAAGCGAATATACTTTGGTTGATTCTTTATATACTTTTAAGTTGATGTTAGATGAAGTTAGTTTATATAAAACAACCAATGAAAATTCGGGTGTATATTATTCTAAGGTAATGCTCGCTAAAGATTATTATCAAGATTTATCTACCTTTAGTTCGTTGTCGTTAACTTCCTGTGAAATTCTTCCTGAAGATACCTCTATAGATTATTCTGTTCACTTAGTTCTAGAAGAAGAATTAGCAACTATTAGTGAACTCAGTACTGAAGAAACTGGTAAAACTTCAATTCATAATTTAGATTTTAAAGCAATCAATCCATCTAATAGAGCGCAACTAGACGGAAGAGTTATCTCAACAGAAAGTTCAGGAAGAGATTATTATATTACCTATAATATAATTTCTGTAGATGGTACTTTGGTTTCATTTGCTTCTACAGATGATATAAATATGGCCGAATATTCTATTATTAGAGATACTAATAATAGAGAGTTCATGTTATACAATATTAACTCTAGTTCAAAAAGAGCAACCTATAGAGTGGTTGATGAATATGGAGATACAACGTTAGATACTCCTGCTATTGGTCAAGTTTTACATTTGAATAGAATTGCTTTAAGTGATCCAATAGATCTTACTGATCCTAGCAAAGATACTTCTTTTAGAGATTGGGACGCCAATGATCTAGCATATATAGATACGGTTTTTAGCGACAATACCTATATTCAAGATACTCAGATGTTCAGAGGAGTAGGAAATAATACTCAATATGATATTTTAGGAGAACCCAAAACTATTAACCAGATGGAAATAGGATGGATCGAAACTGCAGAATATTTTGAAACCAATATTTATGTTCATAATCTTGAGGGTTTAAGTCTTAGCCTTGGAAGCAATGAAATTGAATACAAGGTAGAAGGTGGGACAAAATTTGATGTCGGAAAAGATATCGTAACGTTACCAAGTGGAATTATACAAGTAAAAATACACAAAGGGTATTGGTCACCCTTTACCATAGACACAACTTGGGACACAGCAGATCCTGGAGATAGTGTCACAGGCATAGACATTTCTAGAGGCACAAATCCTAAATATCTTTTAGAAGGGTTACAAACAATAGGAGATTATATATTTTTATATGGTTGCTTGTTCCATAAAAAATATATTTTAGGGAATATGACTAACCCTTATGTTGGTGCGACATTTTATTCCGCACATCTTTCTAACCCATTGAGCAGATATGAATTACTTAATCACAATATAAATATTAATAAAAAACATGCTTTTATAACAGATGCTAGCGGAGAAGATAAAATACTGATAAAATATAATGTGGGGAATGAAGAAGAAATCTTTGCAAACGAACGATATATATTAAATCGTAAACTAGTAGCAGGTTCTTCTGCAGTTGGGGCAATTGTTAAAATAAAAATGGAAAGGGGAGACGCAGATTTTTCTCCTATGGTTGAAAGTATTAAATTAAAACTCTCAAGGTAAAATATGGGATTATCAAACGCGCGAGTTTCTTCGTTCCCTAAAAGGGCTCCATATTGTGGCCCCTCAAGCTCGGAACACTTCAATGATGTTATAGAAACATTAGTTTCGGATATCAGTAATATTTCTTCGGACTGGAATAATGTTCTTAAACCTTTGATTAATAGTCTACCAGGCGGAGGTGAAACCAAAGAACATATTTCTGTTACTCCTAACGCCTTTAATAATGGTCTTGATGGATCCAACCTTTATTTAGATTCTAACGCGACAGAAACTTCTGGAGGATATTTTTATTCTCCTACATATAGAAGACCGTTAAGTATAAAAGAATCTATCCAAGAACTATATACGAAAATAAACGAAGAGACTTCAAGTCTACGGATAGAAATTAATGATATTTTGTTAGGTGGTTCAGTTTTAACTACTGCACAGAAAAACAGAATTGGCGCATCTATCTTTTTCTCAGGATCTGTATCTGCCGCTTCTTCGTTAGAAGGAAGAATTCTGGCTCTCGAATCTGCAAGTGCGGATACTAAAAAAGCAATAGATATTACTGCCGGTGCTTGGACACTAGTTGGACCCGGTGATTATTATTATGATTATAATCATAACTTTAATACTCGGGATGTCTTTATTTTTGCCTATGGATCTTCAGATTATCTTACTCGTACCGTAGAAATCTATAGATATGATGCAGACAATGTCAGAATTATTAGCGACACCGCAGAAGCTATGCGTGTTGTCATGTTAGCCTTACCCGGTCTATAAGAGGAGTTTATGAAAGCACGTCATATATTAGAAGCATATAAAATTAAAGGTGGTACTTCTGCTTTTGCAATTTGGGAGTTGCCAAGTATCTCTGCTGCACAGAAAGGAGCTTTAGGTGATCTAACAGGCGGTATGATTTGTTACGTTAATGATACGGGTAATTTAGAGTATTATGATCTTGTAGTAAGTGGCTGGCAAATAGCTGGTACTGTCGGTGGATTAGCGACTCATAACGATCCTATACTTACACCTACAGCCCATGGTTTCACGGACATAGGCAATGCAGTGGAAAATACTGATGACCTTAGTGTTTTTACCACTCTTACAGCTACGTCGGCTGATGTTGATGATGCTGTTACAAAGAAACATACTCAAAATACTGATACTGGAACTACTAGTTCTACTTTTACAGTAGATACTGGTGGTAACGCCCTTGAGTTAGAATCTTATTCCTCTGACACACTAAGAATTAATAATGCTAGTGGTCTAGCAAATATAGAATGTAACAGAGTTATTGCGCGTGTTTTTGATACTATCAGTACTGTTTATGATCAGAGTCATGTTTCTGATAATGAACTCTTACTGAACTATGACCTAACAGCAGGCGGAGAAAATGGAACCATTGCCGCTAAACGTCTAGACTCAACACAAGTTATTCAATATTTAAATGTTACGGGTTTAGGTTCTGCCTGTGCGTTAGCTAACCATTTAAAAATAATTACAAATGCACATGCTGCAGATGCCGCCGAACATACAACTGCTATTGATAACGTTAACTATCCTATTCTAACTGCTGATGCTTCAGACTTGGCTAGTTTATTGACTCTAGTAGGAAGTCTATTGACAGCTTATGATGCTCATGATGCAGATGCAGCATTACCGGTAGGTTGGGCTTTTCATGATGCCCAAGAAACAGGGGATCATTCTTTAGTTTCGGCTGTTGCTCCAATAAATTTATCTGAAGCCATAGCTCTTCTTAACGAATTAAAATCGGTATTTAATGCTCATGATGCAGACGTAACCCCACATACTACGGGTTCTTTACATCAAGAAGACGAGGAAAACGCAGACACAGCAGCACATAGATGTTACTTATTGGCTGGACATGGCGTAACCGCACTAGACTATATACAAATTGTTGGAGCAACCGATCCTCTCAACGACGGATATTATCTGGTAACTGCTGCTAATACACGAGCACTAGTATTAGATGAAAACTTTAGAGCCTTAACTACAGATCAGCCTACTCTTGGGATCGGGACTGCCGCAAAAGATATTTCTGCTTTACTTTATTGGAATGAAACGGATGATCTTTGGTATATAGGAGTAAGAGGTGGAACCCCAGAAAGAGTAACAACTAAAATTGTAAGCTATACCGCAGATGTAACGTCTTGGGATGGTGTTATTCCAAATCTAAGTAAGACAATTACCCATGGCTTAGGAACGTATAATGTTTTTGTTTCTGCCAGGAATTACGCAACACCTCCAGGAGTTATAGAATTATTAACCGTTGATATTGATGATACAAATAATATAACAGTATATACAGATGTTGACGAAGATTATGTCATAAGTGTCATTGGAATTTTAGCCTAAGAGGTTTAAATGGCCATTATTAGGAATATAACAGAAACAAGTCAAATACGATTTGGGACTGTAGCGACAAGACCTCTTTTAAAATATGACAGTTTAACCAATAATACCCTTGTCGTAAGGGAAGGAGATGACTCTGATTATGGTTATTTACGTTGTCTAGGATTAGCCCTTTCTGCAAACGGGACAGAAACTCAAACTTTTCTTGAAGCAGACGAATCTGATTTTACAGAACAGAGTTCTATAGACACGACAATGAGTGGAGATATTCTTGCTCTGACAGATTTGCCGCGCGATTTACATTTGCATTTTGAAGACGGAGCAGGAGCAACTGTTACAGATAGTTCAGGGAATGGAAGAGACGGAACCTGTACTAACATGGAAGATGGAGATTGGGTTACAGGAGGTTCTCAAAAAGTTGGTACATACGCCTTACAATTAGGTGGAACTGATGAATATGTAAATTTTGGCGACATCCTTAACTACGATTATACTGATAATTTCGTTATAGAAATGTGGGTATATCTAGCTGCTGGAGCTGCTGGAGTTGTAACTCCTTTGATCAGTAAGCAAAAGAATAATGGAAGTAACGGTCTTATCGGATGGAAACTATACAAAAGTGGAAGTGATTTCCTACTCTTTCAAGCTAGAAACGATTCTGGAGCTACTGCTGTTTATAATTCTTTTAGTCACAGTGTTGCTCTCTCAACTGGAGCATGGAAATATATAGCTCTTATGCACACAGGAAATGCTAATAGTCAAAATGTTGCGGTTCAATTATATAATGGTGGTACTTGGGAGACTCCTGTAATAGGTTCAACAGGAGGAGGTCTGGGTAACGCAACCATGGATTCCGATGCTGATTTATTAGTTGGAGCAGTACATCTACTAGCTCCCTTAACTGGCGCTGCATATTACTCCCTAGCAACATTTGATGAGTTAGTAGTTTACCCAGAAGCAATGTCACAGATTACTTTAGGTGCTCGACAAACAGCAGTGAGTAATTCAGAGGTGAATTATCCTATGAACACAGCAGGGTTTTATGTCACAACCAATGTAAATCAAATCGATACCTCGCTTTGGGAGAATATTAATAGTGCGACTTTTACTGAATCTACTCCTGCTGGGACTACTGTCCGTTATGCTTTCTCAGATGATGGAGGAGTAACTTGGTATTATTATAAAAATACAGGGGCTTGGGATACAATAGCAATAGGGAGTTTGGCTGCAGAAACCACACATGGAACCAAGGCATTATATGAAGCTCTAGATTCCTCAGATTGGGCCAGTTGGTTTACACCAGGGACTTTGGATATTGCAGTAGGATTAAAAACAACAGATCTTGATGCGACACCAACAGTAACATCTATCGTCTTTGATCACGATCATACTTCAAGTGAAGTTTATTTAAGTCCAAAAATATATATTGGCGGCGATTCTACAATGCCTTATTTAGAAGCCGAAACAACAACTCTCGTAAATCTAAAATCCGGTTGTGTGTTAACCGCTGAAGGTCCACATGGAGAACTCTATATGGATACTCCTGCTGCAGTGACATTAGATGCCGATGCAACTTATGAGATAATAGCCGGAACAACCGCTGCTGGTGATCTTCAAAACTTTACTCATACTAGTCCTGGACGTTTAACTTATACAGGCACACTAACAAAAACGTTTTCTGTAACAGCAACATTAACGACCATTACTTCGGTTGATGCAATTATATTAAGCGGAAAATTATATAAATCAGGAGTTGCAGTTGATAGCACACAAGTAGATTTATATGTTACAACTGGAGCTAATGCAATGGCTTGGCAACTCCAAGGCATGATAGAATTAGCGACAAATGATTACATAGAAATTTATGCTGCTGTCAATGATGCAAATCCAGATGTAGATCTAACGGTTAATCGTTTAACTCTTACAATATACTAATATGCGTTGTAGACCGAATATAGAAACCCCACAAGTTTTAGTGGGTTCTACTGCTACCGATCCACTTTTAACATATGATCCAACTTTTGATAATGTTTGTTGTGTCAGAGAGGGGGACGATAGTGATTTAGCCATGGTCCGCTGCCAGGGAGTTAAGTTCCATGATGATAGTATCTCAACAGTTGTTGGACTAGAAGCTTCGGATAAACAACTGTGGACAGAAACATTTGAAAACTTTACTGTTATGAACGGGACTTATACTCTAAAGTCCCCTCCTCGTGCAGTTCATTATCACATGAATGAAAATGCCGGTGGAACTATTGCAGATTGTTCAGGAAATAGTAGAACTGGCACTTTATCAAATACCAGTTGGGTCACTGGTAAAACTGGAAGTGGATTAGGTTTTGACGGACTACAGAGTTCTTTTACATTAGCCAATTCCTTAAAGACAGTTTTTAATGCTCATGCAGGTGACGCAGCCGAACACAATACGACTAGTACTCCTATTTCCTCTGCTAATGCGACAACAATTACTACTCTCATTGCTTTAACTACTGAACTACTTACAGATTATACAACTCACGATGATGATGTCGATAATAGTCCTCCGACTATACATATTACATCTTCGGCTTTAAATGCATTGGCTTCAACAGCAGCTCCGACAACTCCCGCAGAGTGTGTCACAAGACTAAATGATATCAAAGCCAAATATAATTTACACGACGCCGACGCGACTTCACATACTACCGGAGGAACCCATCAGGAAAGTACAGTAAATGCAGTAGATCCAGGTTACGTCTCTATCGGCGACTATTGTCAATATGAACAAACAGATTCTTGGACAGTAAAATTTTTTAGTAGAGTTCCTACTGCGTCGTCTACTATTCGGCCAGTAGTTGGGCGTGTAAATGTAGTTGCTGCCGATAGATATATAGGCTGGAGGATCTGGTTCGATACTGGTGGTAATCTAAATTTTGGATTGTTTGCCGATACTGCTGGTGCTGCTTATAGAAAAATTTGGACAAGTTATTATACTAATAGTACATCATATAAATTATGGACATTATGCTATGATGGGGTTACAAGTTCTCTAAGATTATATGTCGATTCTAGTAATATTGGACATACGGTTACAACAAATACATTAGGAACAAGAAGTATTAGCCATAGTGGGGATATTCTTTATGTTGGGAAAAGTAGCGAATATTATTTTCATGGTTACATGGATGAGTTAGTAGTATTCGATCATAATTATTATAATATCCCAACTACTCAGATGGCAAACCAAACATATCAATGGACACAAGTTCTTAACAAAGAAAGTGAGAATAATTACCTAAGATATGAGTGCATGCAAGGAACGGGTTATACAGGGATGACTCGCCTTAATACTACTGACTGGGGCGCCATAACAAGTATAACCGTATCTGCTATTGCTCCGACAAATACTGAAATACGTTTTCTCTTTTCTAAAGACTTAGGAAGTACCTGGCAACGATATATAGCAGGATGGAGTACTATTGCTTTAGTGAATCTAGTGCCAGACGGAAATAGTTCCAGTAGCGTTACGGCTATTACTGCTGGACAATGGGCAACTTGGTTTGCTTCAGGAACACTAGACATTGTTTGTTTCTTAAAAACTTCTGAGTGTCAGGTTACACCCACTATAAATAGTATAACTATAGTACACGATGGAATTACAGAGGAAGCAACTTTTACTCCTAAAGTATATTTAGGTAATACAACTAGGCCGCATTTAGAGTCTAAAACAACAACAGATCTAGATTTATCTGGTTGTGTTTTGACAGCAGATACTTCTCATGCAGAATGTTATATCAGTACTGCTCTTACAACTACTCTAGATGTTAATGATACATTCGAGAAAGTTGTTTGTAGAACTACTGCTGGAGATTTGGCCAACTTTACCCATAATGGCATAGGAAGATTAACTTACAAAGGATCAAACCCTAAAACTTTTAAGGTAACCGCAACAGTTAGTGCCACTTCCGATACTGATGCTCGGCTACTTAGTGCTATGATATATAAAAGTGGAGTAGCTGTTACTAGTACACAAATAGATAATTATATTGTAACGGGCGCTAACGCTGTAACTTTGCAAGTCCAAGGGTTGATAGAATTAGTGGCCGATGATTATATAGAAATTTATGCCGCCGTTAATACTGCTACCGTCTTACTTACTGTTACTAAAATGTCTTTAACGATATATTGATATGACTAAAAAAATCGAAAAAAAACTTCCGTCAGAATTTCAAATTACAAATGAACAATTTCTTTTGTATAAGAATATTATTTTGCAAATTGAGAATTTGAGGCTTAGATTTAAATTAGATTTGCAAGAATTAGATAATAAATTGTTGATCTTCAAAAGCGGTTTGGCCGATTCCAAGAATATTCCAACTTTAGAAGAATTAAATTGTTATGTTCTAGACGAGAAAAATTTAACCTTTCATTTATCAAAACCTAAAATTGAAGAGTTAATGAATGGGAATCCTTAATAGTTCATATACTCCTTACCCTTTTTCTATAAAAAAGGATTTTGTAACTACGGTTATTGCAAAACACATTAACGATCTTCAAGATGCGGTTAATGAGATTGTGCGCTTTTTGCGTCAACCAGGAGCCCTAAGTAATACAGTTTGGGATGTAGTTGTCACTCCTTATTTAAGTTCTCGTAATGTTTCAGTTCAAACAGCAATAGAAGAAATTTGCGGTTGGTTAGATACCTACTATAGCGGTGTTAGTTTCCCGGGAAATGCACTAAAAGTACTTAGAGTAAATGTTACTGAAACAGGATTAGAAGCTGTTGACGCTGGAGATGCAGTTGCAGATGCCTCTAATACAGTCGGAGATAAAACTACAACTCAAATGGAGTGTTCTAGAATTACTTTTTCCGATGATACGTATATTGAAACCGCCACCAACAAAATTAAATATGAATTCGAGTTAGACCCAGATGAACAATATATCATAGATTTAGGTGCTGGAAATGAAATAACAGATAACAAATATTTATTTCAGTTGTTAGAGAAACCAACTACTGTTATCCCAGACGATGTAAACTATGATCTATATGAAGGAACTGCCCAAATCAATTGGAATACAGGAGATCTATTAAGTACTGATTGGACAAGAGTAACAGATACTGGTAGTCAAGCAGACGGATATAGTCATCTAGGAAGAACAGTTTTATATCTCGTTACTCCAAGAGATGGTGCTGGTCTTGCCAATGGAGCACACAAAATAAATTGTGGCCCTCTTGATGCTTCTGATTATTACTTCCGATTAGGGTTAAGAACATCTGGTTTAGGAGCTTGGCCCGGAGGTGCAGGTTATTCAAATTCATTATGGATTGCTATCTCATGTAGTGCTTTAGCATATATTCATATCCAAATATTTTCTGATGGAATTTATTATTTAAATTTAGTGGGCGGAACATTTGTTAAGGCTTGTGATTGGACTGAAGATGTTTACCATGACATTGTTTTTAACTTTGATGGTTCAGTTGCAGGAGATGGAATCGCAATCAAAAATCTGTGGGTAGATGGGACTCTAGAAGGCTCTAGCTTTTTGAATTCAATGAGAGGGTCTGCTTGTACTCCTCAAATGGTTACTGTCTACAGTTATTCTACTGTTAATACTGGAGGCAATGAATATATTTATATAGATAAGATGGCTTTAGGGACACGCAACTATACTACTTATGCAGTTCCGGTTAATCCCGAAGACTATACTTTAGAATTAAGAGATGGACGTTATTTAGAAATAGTAAATAATAGAACTATTACTACAAGTCTTGTTGGAGTTTTAACAAGATGAGTATATTAGATAGACGTTATTCCTTCTACCCTTTTGGAACAAAGTACGACAAGACCGATATATGTTTTGCCGAACATGTAAATGAACTCCAAGATTCTATACATGATATTTGCGATTTTTTGCGAGGTACACACCCATATAATCTATGGGATTCAACTGCTGAAAATATAGTCGGGAGTAATAGTAACGTTATAGATTCCATAGAAAGTTTATGTTCTTATATTACTAGTGAACATAGTTCCATTGTTATATCTAGCCATTTGTTAGAAGGTATAATTGTTAATCTCGCAGAAACTCATTTAATCCCCGACGATTGGGGAGATATTGTTAGTAGCGCCTCTAATACAGTTGGAGATAAAACTACAACAGAATTAGAATGCGCAAAAATCACTTTCTCAGACGATACTTATATTGAAACAACGGGCTTGAGTATCCATGAAATGGTTCTAGCAGTAGACGAACAAGGTCTTATTGATCTAGCGGGATATGAACCAAATACCGCTAATCTTCAACATATTCAAATTTTAGAAAAACCAAAAACTGTTGTAAAAGATTCTGTCAATTATCATCTTAAAGAAGATGACGCTTATATAGGATGGGCCGACGGAGAGTTATTAACTACTTATTGGAATATAGTTTTAGGCACTGGAACAGTAGATGACGGGATTAGTGATGCTGGCCGTGACGTTTTATATCTTTTAAGTAGTCGTTCAGCCGCTGAATATAATGGAGCCTATAAGACTAATTGTGGAAGCCTTAGTGTAGATAATATTGGATTACGTTTCAAATTAAAAACAAATAATTTCTCTAATGGGGCAGTTGGAGTAGATGAAAATACTACTTTAAAATTGGAATTAGTTCCAACTGATTCCACGCTTATTACTGTTTTTATTTATGAAGATAGTATTTACTACCGCCCAAATCTTGGACCATTTATATACATATGTCCTTGGACAGCCGATGTCTATCATGATTTATTTTTTAAATTAGATGGAACTGCGGCTGCCGGAGGAATTGGAATTAAAGAAGTGTGGGTAGATAAAGTTTTGCAAGCATCAAATTTAGCAAGTTCCATGAGATCTTCTGTAGGAACTGGAAACAGTGTCTGGATGCGACTAAGAGGTAAAACCGCTGGTAATCCTGACATGCCAGGATCTGCCCATGCTTATATAGATTCTATAATTCTAGGAAGCGTAGACAATGATACTTATGCCGTCCCATATATAGGGTCTAGTTTTACAATGGACGCCTTAGATAATAGATATTATTATATTACTAATAACAATTCGACCGATAAGAGTATTGCTGTAGTATTTCAAAACGAAGGTAATTTATGAAAAATTATGGGGATTTAAATTTTGTAAATAGTGCTGAGGCACAATTTGGGACATATTCTACCGGCGGCTATCCATTAATTATGTATGGAGATACTGCAAGCGATACAATATTCTTGCAAAGGACGATCACTACTCCTTCCGCTTCTACGACCTTTGAAATTATAGATATAGATACTTTCAACTTTACGTCTTCTGCAGCAGCAGTAACCAATGGTTATGAGATAGAATTTATTTCTCCTGACGCTTCTGCGGCTGGAGTTGGAGGTAGTTTCAAGTTTACTTTTGGAGATGGATACTTCGGAGATATTGATGGTTCTTTAATACTATCTAACCCATATAGGGTAGATGTAGATGAAGCCTTTTTCATTACTCAAGGACAAGGAAGTTTATATACAGGTTCCCTTGGTTTTGTTAATCCAAGTGTAAATAAAAACTCTTCTGTTCCTTGTACTGGCGTAAAAGCTCTTGCAGTTTTTGGTCATGATGGAACAAATTACATGGAAAGTTCTTTGTTTTCTTTTGATTACTTGGCAAACAAATATCTTTACATTGGAGGTCCAGGAACCTCTAATAAAATATTATTTGGCCCACAAGTAAATTGGTGGAGTGATAGCTTTACCAGTGGAAAAACTGGAGCAACAACTGCCTTTTTAGCAAGCAGTACAGTTTATTTTGATGGAGGGACAGGATATTTCCAAGGTATTAGTGGATATAAATCAACCGTACAAACTCAAACAGATTTCATTCTTAAAGCTGGTGACGCTGTTACTGGAGCAATTGAAGGTGGAAGTCTCTTTTTACAACAAGGGGCGCCGGGTTGGGGGGGTGCGCCTACTCCTGAAAGAGGAGTTATTTTAGTTGCTTATAAACCAAATGATGTGACACCATATACAATTGGATTTTTTGGAAAGGATAGTTCAACAACCTGTCCCCAAAGTATTGCTTTTGGACCGTGTCAGCCTTCGGGGTATACAGCAGCAACACCCAATCTAGGTCGGACAGACAATCGTTGGGGAACTCTTTATTGTAAATATGATTTAGAAGGTAATGAGGTTGCAATAGACCTTATTGGAAACATTCGTTTTGATAATACTTACTCAGGTACAATTTTTGGAGAAGACAAAGCCTCAGGAACAGGAACTTCTTTAACGATACAAGCGGGTGGTGGTGGGACAGGAGTTGGCGGAATTCTATACCTCAAAGGAGGATCTGGAGCTAGTGCAACCGGTAATGTATGTATACAATCCAACACAACAAATTACTTAACTCTAGACGCAGATGAGTTTTATCCTTCCGAAACAAACACTATCTCATTAGGTATTAGTACTTCTAAACGTTGGTCTAATATATATACTCATATGTTAGATATAAAAACACAAAATGACACACATGTTCCATTAGCTATTCAGAACGCAAGTGGAATAAGTACTTTTCAAATAGCAGGTTCTGGCAGTAATTATAATATTACTGCTGCAGCTCAAAGTTTCACTATGAGTACTACTGGCGATTGTACTATTCAACCAGGTGGGTCTATTGGCAACAACATGACTCTTATTGCCGGGACTACTAGTAGTGGGGATGGAGGTACTTTATACCTTAAAGGTGGAGTTGGTGTTGCTAATGGCGGAAATATTGTTGTTCAAACTGGAGTACAAGGAACAACTACAGTTAGTCTTAAACATTATGTCACTAGCGTCTCTAAGACAGTAACATGGGGAAATAATTGTTTATACCCAGGTAATTCTTCTTATGATCTAGGAGCAACAACTAATCCTTGGGGAGACCTCCATCTTGTAGGAGACATTTCCGCTGCTTCTATGACATTAACCGGAGATGCAACACTCAAAGATTTATATCTTACTGGTAATTGTTATGTAGATAGCGCTATGGTTATCAGCGGAACTACACAAACTTGGGTTGGCTCTGGCGGTGTTGATACTAATGGAGTAGTTGATGGAGCCGGAGGGTTCAAAATAAATGGAGCGAGTACTGTCTCTAATACTAACCAGTTTAATGGAGCCGGGGGTGTCAATACCAGTGCATCAATCACTTCATCAGGAACATATATTGCAGGTACAGGATCATGTTATGGTAGTTTTGCTGGTGGTGTCCAATCTGGTGGCACTAGTACTGCTTTTCGAAAGATAAGATGGGAAACCGTAAGTGGATTATATATAAGTACTTCGGAATTTTCTGTGAATTGGACCCGAGGAAGCAAAGTAATAGTAGGAATCAGTGCTATTTGGTTCGACAATGATGCAGCAACTTATTATGTTTTACCGTCACATAGTCATGATACAACTGCTTACTATACTGGAACTGCATTTAAAGCTACAAATACAGCAGATTTCCTAGCAGCAGATACAGTAACATTTACAGTATATTACTATATACCTTAAGGAGTATTTATGCTTAAGTTCATTTACTGGTTGTGGATGTTTTCTAGCTGGGTTATGAAATTTTGGTATAATATCCGTTATGTTTTTAAAAAAAAGCAAGCACTCAAAGACCTGAAAGCTTGGGAAAAAACTTTTGCCGAGTGTGAATCTCTAGATGATATTAGTAAACAGTTAAGTATCGCTCCCTTGCGATGGAAGTCAGATTATTTTGGTGGGACCTTAGATAATATATCTGAACCTTGGGTGACTCTTGCTGCTAAAGGTGGAGACTGCGATAGTCTTGCAAGACTATGGTCTCATCTCTTAGAATTCTGTCCTATCGTCACTGACGTTTATCAGTTTGCTATGGTTGAAGGAGTTCGCGGCCATGTTGTTGTCGTATTTAAAATGAGAGACAATCATAGATGGTTTGTAATAAGTAATTTCTTCCTTCTTGGATCTACATATGTTAAATTCTCTACGATAGGAGATCGTTTTTATCGTTATTTTAGTCATGGATATCTTTACGACAACAATCTAAAACTAATACAAATAGTAAAACCAGGAGATTAAATGTACTTTAGTCCCGAAGAAAGAATTGCTAGAAGAGTAGGAAAGTTCAAACCTAAAACTATGAGTAAAGAATTTCCTATTAATTCTAATCATGTAAAAGAGATATCTGTTATTCGGGAAGTTAAAATTGTAGAACAGTTTGACAAGAAAAAGTTAAATGATATTGCGCGCGAATTAGCTAAAGAAATACTAAAAGAAATTTTAGCCTTAATTCCGCAACAACAATTAAAAGAAATTTCAAATAATATTGATAACTTAAAACCCAAAGGTTTAGATTTACAAATACCTATATTACCTGATAAAATAAAGGTTGAGAGAGTTGCTCCAGATGGGCTTGATAATGTCAAAGTCCAATCTCAGACAACTAGTTCAGACATAGATAATATCCTTGCAAAATTAGCAGGAGTTTTATGAGTTTTTTCGGTCTTGATGTTGGTACTTCTAACTTAGTTTCCGCTTATGAATTAGGCGGAAAAATTCTTTATAAGAAAGTTAGAGATGCCTTTTATGTAATAAATTTAGACAAAGGGATAGGAATAAATCCTTTACAAGCCGCTGGTGTTTCGTATCTAGAACAAGATGGCAAGATTTTTTTGTTAGGTGACGATGCGGTACGGTTTGCTGCTGGACAAAACCAACAGGCCAGACGCCCCATGAAGAATGGTCTTATATCTGATATAGACCTAGAGGCTGAAGGTATGATGATAAAGCTTTTAAGTGCGGTTACTTCTAACATACCAGAAGGAAGTATCGTGAAATTTTCTATCCCTGCCAAACAGTTGGGAGCAGATGATAGTCCATTGGTTATTCATTCGGAAATTATACAAGACATTTTACAGACATTAGGGTTTAAAGGAAGTCCAATAAATGAGGCTGCTTGTGTAGTTTTATCTGAATTGGCCGAATTAAAATTTACTGGTTTAGCTATTTCTGCTGGTGGTGGATTAATTAATTCTACGATTTGTAATCTTGGCCAACCCTTATCTGATTTCACTTTCAGTATACAGGGCTCTGGAGATAAGATAGATCAGATAGTTGCTAATTCTTTACGAGGGCTTGGAGTCTCAACGACTTCTATTACTTTAGCCAAAGAAAGAATGAGTAAAGAGAAACGGGGTATTTATAATCCTGCAGGCAGAAATTCCAAAGAGCAAAGAATAGAGAAAGGTATTGCCTCTGCCTATAAGAGTATTATAGATAATTTCGTTGACAATTTAGAGATGGTATTTGCAACTTCTCACAATATTCCAAACTTTGAAGATAAACTAGCCTTTGTAGTTGCTGGAGGAACCGCTTTAATGCCTGGGTTCTGTGATTATTTAAATGAAGCAATGGCGCGCAAAAAATTTCCTATAGAAATAGATCAGGCCCATTTAGCTTCTGAGCCACTAGATTGTGTGGCAAAAGGTGCTTTAATTGCTGCGAGGTTGACAAATGGCCAATCAATTTAAAGGTTTTATAGACAATATTAGTTTAATTGTTCAAATTATTATAGTCATAGGTGCTCTTTTAGGTTTGACTGGCTGGGCTTTAACAGAAGCTAGAAGTTATACAGATCTTCAAATTGAAGCAGTCGAAAAGTATAATATTACTGTACAAAATGACACAATTAAAAGACTAGATAGAATTGAAAATAAACTAGACCGAATGCTAGAAAAATGAAATGGTTAACTGATCCTAAAGATAATACTCCCTCAGTAAGTTTAACACTCTTATTAGTAGCTTTCATGGCTACACTAGTATGTGTTTTATTTGGAGGTTCCAGCTTTTTACTAGGATCTATGACCATAGTTATTCCTAGCGCAGACACAACATTTTTAGCCACTATTGCTGGATTATATTTTACTCGACGCAATATTACATTTGGATTTAAAAGTTCTAATATAGAGAGACCAGAAATATGAGCGAAGTTACAGAGACCATTATAGTCCAACAAGTTGTTTTATCTGTAGCCGGAGCTTCTACAGTCGCATATGACATATTAGTTGATGGTCGTTATTGCAATTTTAATATCCTAGAAGAAGATGGAACTGATTATTTAAAAGTTAAAGACGATGATGCTAGGATAGGAGATATTGTAGTATGGCGCTCTTCGGATACTACTCCTAAGATTAGAATTACTTTCACTTCTGCTTTTGAAGGATTGTTAGTTGTATTGGGTGGAGCAACTGAAACTTATGAAATTCTTGACCGTATAGATGATTTAGAAATCGCGGTTAATACTTTGATTAATGCTGCAAATTATAAATTTGCTAAAGTTGTTCCTGTAAGTTCTGCTATTGACATTGTATCCAATCGTTGTTCTACAGTAGAGACTCGTCTACTTGATATAGAAGAACAACTTACCCGTCTCAATCGTTACTTAAACACTACTACAGTGATTAGTTAACGAAACCCTTCTGTCTAATTAGTTTCTAAGTTACAATAAATTTTAATATAGTTTTATTTGGAGTATTTCATGGGCGAATTACGTGATATTAATTTATTAGGTCGAATGAACCAAGCTGTAACCAGCAAAGTGACTTTACCATATCGTTCAGATTGGTTAAGACCCACAGAAGCATCAGTTATAGACATCCATGGTAACGTTCTGGGCCATTGCGCGCGTTCTATTTACTACCGCATCAAAGGGGAAGGGGTTACCAATCCTATGTCTCTAAAGGCCTTAAAACGCGCTGAATTGGGCAACTATGTAGAAGAGGCAATTCGGAATAGAATTCGCGACACTGGATTATATGTCGGATCTAATATGAGGTATAGAAACCAAGAATATAATATTTCTGGAGAAATGGATTGCTTAGTAAAACATGGAACTGATTATATTGCCGTAGAAGTAAAAAGTTTCTGGGGGTATAACGCAGAACGTGAAATTATGGGAGGTTGGAGAGGTAGAGGAAATGGACGTTATTTTGAACCTGGTAAACCAAAGGATAATCATCTTTTACAATTATTAGTTTATATTTCTTCTTTTAATGAAACTAGAGCAGAAGAAAATAATGGTTTCTTTTTAACCGGAGGTAAATTAATTTATTCTTCGCGTGACACACAAGATGACAAAGAATTTGATGTAGAAATTGTAGAAGGAGCCAATGGAGTTCATCACGCAAAAGTATCTTGTTTGTGTGAAGACGGAAATTATCATAGAGTCCTAAGAGACGACTTTACTATAGAAGGACTATACGAACGTTATGTTTTTATCCAAGGCAAAATAAATAGGAACGAAATCCCAAACCGTGAATTTAGGAGATTTCTAACTAACGCTGAAATTACTACTGCTGCAGAAAGTGGAGAAATTTCTAAAACTACTTATGCAGAATGGCAACGAAGTCCTAATGAGCTTAATACAGAAAAATGTGGAGGATCATGGCAATGTTGCTACTGCGATTTCAAACAAATTTGTACACCTTGGGCAGCTAGACAAAACTAATCTGGGAGAATTGATTTTAAGGTACTATGCGTATAAATAATTTAGATGAATTAATCCAAAATTTAAAACTGCGTTTAAAAGAATATTTACAAATGCACGACATAGATACGTCGCGGCATTTTTTTTGTATAAACCCTGAGCATGAAGAAACTGTTCCTTCTTGTAGTATAGTTCCATCTAACCCATTGATAGGACATTGCTTTTCCTGTTTAAATAGTTTTGATATATTTCGTGCTGCACATTGGTTAGAAGATTTGCCAGAAGAAGGGGATGATTTTGTTAAAATAACTGTCCCTACTTTAGCTGCAAAGTTTGGTTTATCAGTTGAATATACTGAAGCAACCGACGAAGAAAAATATCGGATCAAAACTTATGCGGCATATAAAGCTGCTGCAGAATATATCGCTTCTAATATTACTCCTTTGGCCATGGCTGAAATTGAACGTAGAGGTTGGCCTTTAGATTTAGTTAAAGAAGAATATATTGGTTCTGTCCCAGACTATAGAAGTTTTAGACAGCATCTTAAAAGTTTAGATTTTGAGGCGCGCTTTTTAGACGATATAGACTTAGATAGACAAGATATCTTCAATGAAAATAATTTACTTTTTACTGTTTCTGACGAGTATGGTAAACCAGTTGGGTTTGCTGCTCGTAATCTTATGTATGAACAAGAAAGCAAAGACTTTGAAAATAATAGAAGAGGCGAAGCACCTAAAAAATATATTAATTCTAAAACCGGAACTGGTCCTAAGTGCAATATATATCAAAAGTCAAAACGACTTTATATGTTACATAGAGCAAAAAAATGGCAACCACCTCTCTATATAGTAGAAGGATATAGTGATGCTATTACTTTAGTTGCTCATGGAATAAATAATGTAGCCGCTTGTGGTGGGACTGCTTTTACAGATGACCACATAGATCTACTCAACCAATTAAAGATACGCGAAATTTGTCTTATGCTTGATGGAGATGAACCTGGACAAAAGCGTATGGAAAAAATCATTCAAGAAAAATTTTCTCAATATAGAAATTTTGAGATTGGAATTATTACAATTCCAGATAAGAAAGATCCCGATGATTATATCAGAGAATTTGGGCCAGAAGAATTTTTAAAGTTACCAGTATTTACTCCATTTGAATGGAAACTTCGTAGGTATGAAGACCGCGAAGATCCTAATAAGATTGTCGTCGAAATGATTCCTTTGATTATTACAGAGTCTTCTCATATTAAAAGAGAAGACATGATACGTGACTTAGCTACTCATACTGGATATTCCCAAGAAGCTATCTTAGCAGAAGTTTCAAGAATGGAAGATAGTAGTGAAGAAGTTAAAATCAATGAATTTAAAAATGTCGGAACTTGGATTTCGTCAGAAATAAAAAGAAATCCAGGGCAAATTGAACTCATTCTTTCTCAAGGTATAGAACGAGTTGGTAGTTTAACCGAGAATTTTAAAACCACAGATCTTTTTGACGTGTGTTTAAAGACAGTTCAAGACAATAAACTAGAAGAAGAAGTAAGGCCAGCACAAGTTAAAGCCTTGAATCTTGGTCCTAACTTTACTGAACTATCTCGTTGTATAGAAGGAAACTGGTCCGATTCAGTTGCTTTCTTTATTGGAGGCGGAGCTAATGCAGGTAAATCTTTATGGCTTTCTCAGTTAGCTTACAATATTGCTAAACACACTGAAGATGTAATTGTATTTGTACAAACACTAGACGACAATAAGTCTCAATGGGAAAGTAAAGTATTAGCTTGTATAGCCCAAAATCATATAGATAGAGATACACCCGCATACATTTCTATTAATAAGTTAAGAAATCCTAGTTATTATACGCAACCCGAATTACTAGAGAGAGAAGGAAATGACCAGCTATTAGCTATCAGAGATAAAGCATACAATGAATATATGGAGTTAATTAGAGGTCGTAAATTACTTGTGGTTGATGCCACCGGAAATGAAGCTGGATTAGGTAAATGTCCAGATTTTAAAACTGCCATTACTTTCTTAACTATGCTTCGCAAGAAAAATCCTACTAAAAAGATAGTATGGGTGTTAGATAACTTCCATGATTTATTAGACGGAGACGCAGAAGATGAACCCGTCCGAGTCAAAAAATTAGCCAAACAATATCGAACTTTAGTCAAACGGCTAAAGCTTATTGCTTTCGCAAGCGTAGAATATACCAAACTTGATCCTAAAGAAAGACCAAATAATCGTAAGATCGCATGGAGTGTCTCATTGGAATATGCAGCTAGTATGATTATCCATATCTATAACAAATTGAATGGATTCATACAATGTGGAGAAGGTGATCTATGTGATGCATACCACGAAGGGAAACCTTGGATGAGATCTCTAATGAACAATATAGAGAAAATGCCTATTGTAGAATTGATTATTGGTAAAAATAAAATTACCAGTGTCAAAAATGAAGTATTCTATATGAAGATGTACCCTGATTTAGGACGACTTGAAGGTATTACAAGTGAAGAATATAAACAGATTATTACCGAACATCAAGGTGAGATAGTACAAGACCTTAACGATGATAAGACAATGCAAGCTAAATATCTATGGAATACTGAAGGTCTATTAAGTGAACATAAGAAGAAGTGGGCTAAAGAGATTGTTCAATGACCTACGAAGATATTTATAGTTTTTTATATTGTCCTTATACTTTAAATTTTGGAAAAGTTAAACGTCAAGTAGACGTAACAATTCTAGAAGATATGGCCGTAAGGACTTTTAGACAAGAAAAAGAACAAAAAACTTGTCTAACTCAAAATGAATTCACAAAATTATTCAATAAATATTTTTGGAGTAACAAGGAATTAAACGAAACGTCAATGACATTATCTAATCAATGGTATTCTATAGTTTTACAATGGTTTAAATGGTATAAAAATTATGAAGGTGAATTACTTAATATATACGTTCCATTTTTATTAGATACTGTATTAGCTGATTATTTTATTGCGCCTTTAGTTTTTTTTGATAAAACATTAATTGTACATACATTTAATCAAAAATTAGATTCATTAGCTTTATTTAACAAAGATTTATATTACCGTACTTTAGGGTTAGCAATTTATCAACAATTTAAAGTTTACGCACATATAACAAATTGGTATGTTACTCCAAGAAATATAGTACGTAATTTTACGTTAGAGACTAACGATGCTTTTTTACATAGAACAGAAGAATTACTAGTTGAAATAATCAATCGTATACGAAATAAAACACGTTACCCGGTATTAGAAAGATGCAAGGATTGCTTGCACAAAGATATTTGTTTTTTGTGAGGAATTATGGATAAAACAATTATTATATATGAAGACAAAGAAATAGGAGAAACTATTAAGGAAGAAAAGAAAAAGAAGAGCAATAGAGATCCTATTTTTCTTGTTTGTCCCTACTGTGATACCGATATTGAAGTAGGAAACGATCGAGGCAGGATTCTTTGCTCATCTTGTGGAGGACTAGCTGGATACGTAAAATGAGCGTTTTAAATGATCTAGTTGGAAAAGCTATTAAAGAATCTGCTTACTTTAAGTTTCATAAAATTAAAGCTGAATATCCTTTAAATAGTATTAATCCCGATTGGAAATCTAAGAAAGAAAAAGTTGACTGGGCCATTCTATCTTGGGGAATAGCAATTGAAGTAGATGGAGAACATCATTCTAAACCTACAAGATATGGAGGTATATCAGAAGGAGAAGCCGAAGATAAATTTGTTTCTCAAGTACGAAGAGATGACTATAAAAACTTTTATTGTCATGAAGCAGGTTGGCAACTTATAAGAATAAGTTATTTAGAACGATTAAAAACCGAAGACGAAATTATAGACTTTATCTTAGATGAGGTAGTAAATGGGGCAGGTTAAAACTGATAAATGGATCCTACCCGAAGGAGAGACTTGGCCAAATAAAACAGCCCCAATCAAACACATTGTTTTACATTGTACTGATGTACAACCAGGAATCAATCAAAAAGAATGGGATGTTATAGCCAATATAAACAAAAATTACAGACGACCAAATAATCACATAAGTACAAAACCACTACCATCAATACCATATCATTACGCAATAGGTGAATCTCAAGTATGGTGGCTCTTGGATGAGAAAAAACTAACATGGCACGCTAAAGGGATTAATATGTCTTCAATAGGATTAGCTATGTTATATAGAGCTACAAATAGTAGATATTCGCCTCCTTACACTATGATGCTACGAGTAATAGATTTAATTGCTGAATTATTATTTAAATTTAAACTAAACTTAGATAGCACAAAACTTAGTCCAAACACATCGGTTATGGGTCATAGAGAAGTTGGAAAATACTTAGATATGACAACTGAGAAGGGTCCAACGGTGTTGAAAGAATGTCCAGGAAATCTTATAGACCTGGATTTACTACGGTATGAAGTTATGTTACGATATGAAATTTTATTTGGAGGAAAAAATGGATAATTTATATATTAGCGAAGACGATCTTAAAAATGCAGTAACTAATTCAAACGCTTCACAGGTTTTCGTGGAAACTCTCTACGACGAAGATGAGGATATGTTAGAATATATATTAGAGGCCGATAATTCTATCTTCTTTAATTGCTAAAATGCATAGGTCAACTTGGAAAGCAATGGAAAGGAGAATAGCTCGGTTTTTTGGTGGGGAACGTAATATAGGATCGGGGTCATTGAACAGACCGGATAGATCATCGTCAGATAGCACACATCCTACTCTCTATATAGAGTGTAAGAGTCGTAAGAGTTTTTCCCTACTTACGCTTTGGCGCGACACACTTATAAAAGCTAATAAAGAAAAGAAAATTCCTTTGGTTGCCATTCACGAGCTTGGCAAACAGGGCGATTTTTTGCTTCTTAAAAAGGAGGATCTGCAAGCCATAGCAGCTCTTGTTTCGGAAGGTAAATTTGATTAACCACTGCCCGTAAATTGAGTAGGAGAAAAACATGAATATCTGTATTGTTGACACAAATGTCCTTCTTGCCGATCCTTATATTGTAAATAAATTAGATGATGATCTCATTGTCGTTCCTCTTGCTGTCATAATGGAAATAGACAAGAAGAAAAAAGAACAATCAGATATTGGAATTTCCGCTCGCGAAACTTCTCGGGTTTTAAATAAATTAATAAGTGCGCCTGAAGTTCTTAATGCCAAAGGCAAAAAAATCGAATTTAAAGACGCGCAGACTCTTTATCCTTGCGAATTAAATAGCAGACTTAATCCACTTTTTGCCGACGATGCCATTGTCATGATTGCAGCAGATTATGCAACGAATAATTTAAAAGACACAGTTGTTGTCTTCTCTGAAGATATTGCAGTAAGACTTAGAGCCAGAGCTTATGGAGTTAAGTTTAGAAGTCTAGATAAGTTTTCTATAAAGACTGAAGGTCTATATTCCGGCTGGAGAACTGTAACTGTTAAAACAGAAATCATTGACAGACTTTATGATAAAAGGATTGTAAAGGTAAAAGAAAAAGTTTTCTTCCCTAATGAGTGTGTTTTATTAAAATCTGAAGATGATAAAAGTCAAGCCTTAGCTCGTTTTGTTGAGAGTCGGGGAGGGTTAGTTCCTGTTACGACAAAGAATAAAAAAGCCTATGGTCTTGTATCTAAAAATCTAGAGCAGAGTTTTGCTTTAGATCTTTTATTTGACCCAGCAATTAAATTAGTAACTTTAACCGGAGAGAGTGGTACGGGTAAAACAATTCTTGCCTGTGCTGCTGCTCTTCAGCAAACACTCGAAGATCATGAATATAGAAAGGTTTTAATTAGCCGTCCTATATTCCCATTAGGAAAAGACATCGGTTTCCTCCCTGGTCCGGCTTCTGAAAAATTAGACCCTTGGATGCAACCAATTTATGATAATATTGAACTACTTAACTCGTTTAATCAACCAAAGAAAAATCACAAAGGTCAATCTAAAGAGAGAATAGTAGAAGAGTTAATAGAGGTCGAACCTATTACATATATTAGAGGACGTTCTATTCCACAACAATTTTTTATTATAGATGAAGCACAAAATACAACACGACACGAAATAAAAACAATTATCACTCGTGTAGGAGAAGGAACTAAAATAGTCCTCACTGGAGATATTAAACAAATAGATAACCCTCATGTAGATATGTTCTCTAATGGACTGTCTTATGTGGCAGAGAAATTTAAGGGATATGCTATTGCTGGTCATCTTGCTTTAACAAAAGGAGAGAGATCAGATTTGGCGACTTTAGCTTCTAAAATTTTATGAGGTATAATGAAAACAGTTACAAAAGAACAGTTTGTACAATTTTTGAATGAACTTTTAGCGCTAGACAAAGAAGCAATACAGAAATTATTTTTTTTATAGGGTACCATGCAATAAATCCATGGCTGGTCATCCAACAGTACAGTGTAGAAAGATGAGCGACGAGACCTATTCAATGGGTCTTCTAGGATTATTGAATGGATTATTTGATGGTCCTGATGAGCATCCTCATTGGGGAGCTTTTTATAGGAACGTAAATGTGGATGATAATGGTGACGAGATTGAACTTATTAGTTTTGGCGTTATAACTAATGAACTAATAAAAAGCTGGAAAGAACAAGAATAAATAAGGAGTTTTTTATGGCAGATAAGAAAAAGAAGTGTGGGAAGAAGAAGAAGGATTGTCAAGATTGCGATTGCGATTCTTGAGGAGTTTCTAGCACTCTAAAAAAATAATATTCTCTCATCTCATTTTTTCTCCATTTAATGCCTGGTATGCTATCAAGCATTTTATCTATATCCAAAGAACAAAGACAACATCCAAAATCTGAGATTTTATCATAAGCTTCGTCTTTAATTACTTGACCGCCTAAATGTTTGACGATCATTATAAAGTCTTCTACTCTATCTATTTCGAATTTGGCTTTAGAGCACATACGTCCTCTCTATTTGTTTTGTCTTTTTATTATTAAACTTTTAAATGAAATATTTCTTCTAATAACTCTTTCGTAAGATGGTTGTATGGCTGTATTGATATTGTGTCATGTACCACGTCAAGCCAATACCATATACATGTCTCTTCTCCTGGGTTTTCCCGTTGTTTCCTCCGTATATCTTCGCCATGAATTTCAAGATAGTTGTTTACTATGTTATCGATTCCCTGGCGTATTGTGTCCATTACTTCTTTTGTTAATGGCAATCCTACAAAGCTATTTAGGAAATTTCTAAGAGTGGCAGAGGAGTTAGATACAAGTTTGAGATAGAATTGATTCAGAGTATTTCATGCTTCTTCATTTTTATCGGTTCTCCTGATTTCGTTTTTACCTCACGGTGTTGGTCTTTTAGCGTTGCACCGATAGCATAATGGACGTCTACCGTCGTCCTGGTACACGATGTTGCCAATTTCTGGAGCAAACCCACAGACATTACAGCATTCCCTTTCCTCTTCCTCGTCTTCTACTGTAGCCTTCCATTTCATATCTGCTTCTTGCGACGCCCTAAGAGCACTTTTACAAGCATAAGAGATTGATTCCTGGTTTCGTTTTAACCTGGCAATTTCTATCTCAGCAGTATTTAAATTTGCCGCAATAATACGTATAGTTGCTTCGAGATAATCAATTAAACTACAAGGATCAGCATCAAGAGACTGAAGTTTTTCGCCCCTAAGTTGGTCTTGCTTCCCCTCTGTGTCGTAAATAATAGCATAAATGTAAGAATCGTATTCTTGTTCCTCTTCTTTTTCTTCGGTGGTCTCAATAATCATTCATCACCTGTCGTTTTGTCTTTAAAAAACTTACATGTCAAATATAAGACTCCTAGAGTGTCTCTTGATACTGCATAGTCATCTAGGTCAACTATTTCCTTACAGTTGTCCCAAGGACCCTTTGTGCAAAATTGGCAACAATAAAGTATGTGTTCAATATCTGCGAATTTATCTCTCTCTGGTAATCCTTCTGTCCACGCATATCCTGGTTGGTGACTCATGATTTCCTCCCGTACTTTTCTCGGTCTAACTCATCAACAGCACTCCTTTTCAGATATTCACCCTCAGCAAGGGCAAGCAGTAACTTTTCCCGAGCGATTTCCTTTTGCTTCATGTCACTGGCCGCAGACTCCTCGCTGGTAAACGATCTCGTTTCGATCTCGTGTAGAGTTCAAGACGAAATTCCTGCCGGGTGAATGAGTATTTTCCTCCCACACTCACATTGCACTGCAACATCCTGCTGAAAATTCAATTTTTCATTTCTCATCATTGAGAAAAACACTTTGTCCTTCGTTGCTTCGAATGCTGCTCTCGCACAGCATGGATGCTCCTCTATAAAATATGAGTCGCTGATCGGAGGGAAAACAGCGGTAATCGCCTCAGTTGGTATATTCATACCTCCCTCAAATAAAACTTCCGCATTTAGGGTCGAAGTACCTTGGTGCCCTGGTTTAGGAATTGTATTAGTGGCCATACTTTTTAGTTAAAAATGCTGTGGCTTCTTTTATGCAGTCTTCCCATTGTTGGTCTTTATCTAAGATTGCTTTCCATCCAGTTGAGCCTGTAATATCTCGTAACTTAGACTTTGATAAAAGAACCTGAATCTGCTTGAAAACAATTCCTTCTGTAGTATTTTCATCCCAATCTTTATTCGCACTTGCTATATGTTTTTGCATAATATCAAGAGAGACTTTTCTTAATTCTATTTCAAGTAAAGCAATAGCTAAAATATCAATTATTTCTTGTTTGCTGATGTCGTCTGGAAACATTTTTTTACCTCTTCTGCTTGTCCTTTACATTCACACCGACCCCAAATAGCACAACTGTTAATGAAGTCTTCAACCTCTTTTGGTAATTTTGGTTTCTCTCGTAGCTGTTTTTCTAATTCTAAAACTTTTTGATAATATTCTTTGCTTGATCTCCACGCAATTGCCATCATACTATCCGAATTGTCAAAATGTTTTGTTTTTAAGTTTCCATATTCGAGTTTGAGTGTTCTTAACTCTTCTCCTTGGAGATAATTGTTTTTCTGGTGTTCTTTTAACTTTTCTCCATAAAACAATGTCTTTTCTACAGCTTCGGCACTTGCTTTTTCTTTGAATACGTTAAACGATATATCAAGATGCTTGGCGCGATGTTTCCAATAAACTTTGAAAAAGAGTGTTACTCCTAATAAAATTGTTTCAACAATAATAATCCCTATTAATATAGAGCTATACATAAACTTCCTTGCTTAACTCGGAACAACTTCTGGAGTTACAGATATTCTTTGATAATGCTTGTCTATAAGGGCAATCATCTTTGTGAAGAAATTGAAAGTATCAATTTTTTCTACTTCTAAAGCAAAATTATCTTCGATCCAAAAATCAAATGATTTACCTGGCAGTTGGAATGTTATCTGTAAATGTCTATATCCTACGTCGTCACTTAACAACCATGTAACAATATCTAAACCATCTGAAGTGTCATCATTTAATATACAATAACCTTTTATTGGTTCTTGATTTGGAACAAGATTTCTAAATGTTTCTTCTAAAGACTTAAATATATCCGATAGTTTAAGTAACATTTTTGTATCGCAATATAAAGATATAGTATGCGTTTGATCTGCTAAAATTATTTGAACAGAATCTGAAACCCAAAACTCTGGAAATATTTCAAATTGATATTTAAAGTCAAAATTATTAGTTACATAAAGAAGGTCTCCTTCTTTGTCACCGTCTTTGAGTACTTGTTCAAGTAGTATCATATTTCTCCTATGAAAGTAGATGTGATTTTTTTATTTCATTATCTATTTCTTTTACCCAATGAATCATTTCTCTAGTCCATGTAGTTAGAATTTTTAATTCTTTCTCTAACTCTTTTGACCTATTTAATGGAAGCGCATAGTATTCAATAAATAGTCTTGTATGGAATGGCAATATAACATCCATCAAGACCTTACTAAATAACGGGTAAAATGTTAGTATTTTATCTAAATGTTTTTCATAGTCTTTAATATTGCTAGAGAACTTTGACTCTAGCTTGACGAGAAATTCAGATAAGTCTGTATGTAAATTAGATAAAAAGTCTTGCGCCTCTTTTAATTTGTTTTTTATTTCTATTGTTGTTTCGTATATTGAAACCGGTTTGTTTGCCTCTCGTTTTAAAGGACAAATAACTTTTTGCGGAAGTATTCTTAACAGGTCATCAAAATCTATTCTTTTAGAATCGATTATTTGAATTCCATATTCTTTAGGTATAACATTATAAAAATTAAGTCCAAATTTATTAATCATAAAAGTAGTGGTATCTGAGAAGTAAGCCCAAATTTGATTTGTCTTACGAGGTAATTCACAATTACCCATTTTTTCTATGATTTTATCGTCTGTTTTTTCTATCTCTATGTCTGGATCGTTGTTAAGTAATACGTTCTCTGTATGACTTTTGCCACTAAACGGATCATAAGCTAAATCATTTCCTAATACGGCAATAGTAGAACATCCCATTCTGTGTAACATAGCAATAGCTAAGTTTGAAACAGTAGGGCCTATATAGTTAGGTTCGAGTTTTGGGAATAGCCAATTAACAAAATGTAAAATTCCCGAACTAAATATTAATGGTCTGTTGCCATAAGTTTTCATGATCTCTGGATGTTGTAACGCCAAACAAAAGAGAGGAAGATCATTGGGTATACTATTCATTTCAAAGAATTTTTTAATTTCTTCATGCCTTTCTAAGGTTGCTACAGCATCAAGTTCTAGTTGTGAATCTAACGAAATCTTTAATGAAGAATCGCAGCATATAATAACTGCGCGGCCATTTAATTCCTTAAGTCTATCTTTATAGAGATCAAGAGAAGGACCAGAACATATAACTATCCCTGGTAATCCTTTGCATATATCTTTATACTCGACAGATCTATGACTAGCAATAATCGTTTCTATATTTTGTATAATATGTTGCACGCCTAGAAAATAATCTGCACTTGAATTGCCGTAAGTTTTAATAACTGTTTTTATGGCTTCCATTGTTACAGCATCATAATCTTTATAGATTTGTAAAAATCTATTAGAAGTTTCTAGCAAAGTAACCCTTCTAATGCATTTCAAACTCATCCCCCAAGGGTGCCTACTAAGAATATCTATCAATGTCGTTTTAATACTAATAGGAACCATTCCTATTAAGAAGAATACGTTAGCATGGTTAATCAGATTAGTTCTATCAACGGCATGTAAAAATGCACGAAATACTTCTATATCGTGTTCAAGAATTATGTGGCCAAAAGTTATTGGATTCTTTTTGGCGAGAATTTGATCTATTTGATGTCCTAGACCAAGACCATAATATAGGATAATCCTAGGAGGTGGAACATCTGTTTTCTGATTCTCAAAAGAAATTTTTAGATCTTCTTCTGCTGCTTTATAGTCACCTATGACTCTGGCTACTCCTTTGTCCTCAAAAGTCAGATATATATTTTTATTAAGTTGTTTCAGTTTATATCGCGGGTCTTCGGGAGTCTCTTTTAGATGTTTCCAGAGATCTGGATATCTATATTTTAAGGCATATAAGTTTTTTTTATAAAAATCTTTCATATTAAAAATTTGTTACATCATATAAATAAGTTGTTTCTTCTGCCTGTGCAAAGGCTTCATCTCGACTTTGTCCTTCTTGAATAGCTCGAATAGCACGTTTCTGAGACTGGCACTTTTCTCCAAATTCAATTTTGACTTGGTCAATTTTCTTCATATTTAGTTGAAGATTTTTCAACAGACCCCGTAAACTATCAAGACAATATTCCATTGTTCCAAAAATAATAGAACAAGTAATCTTTTCATGAGCCGAGTGAGATATATCTCTATAGTTCCACAAAGGGATAGTACTATAGAGAGAATTACATAGGCTGATGATTAAATTAGTTAAACCACAGATACGTTCTTCTAAAACCGGATTAACTTTATGAGGCATAGATGATGATCCTCTTTGATGAGGAGACTTATAGGTGATAAGTTCGTCTACACCTTCTATTTGCATAAGTCTTAGGTCTTGAACAATTTTATGTATAGATCCTGCTAAAATTGCTATATTATTAAAATATGTTTGATATAGATCTCTGGAAATAATTTGCGTCGAAATATTTTCTTTTTCGAGAGATAAAGAATAAAGTGTTTTTTCTATCATACGTAGGTCTTGTTTTTGGAAGTATTTACTTTCCCCAACAGACCCATTGAATTTGCCATAATAAATATGGCTTCCTAAATTCAATTGACTAGTTAAAAACATTTCATTCCAATTTTCAAATAGACTAGACACAGAAATTTCTTCTGCAAATTTTCCATGAGTTCTGATCAACATTGTTTTTTCAGAATAGTATAGTCCTAAATTTGTCAATTCATGTCTACACAAATTAAGGCTTTCCCTTATGATATTAATACTGTCTCTCATCATAAGACTATAAGCTGTATCTTTTAAATCACTAGATGTTAACCCTGCATAATATTTACCAATATCTAAGTCTTGGAAAATGTATTCCATTAATTCTAGAAAAGCATGTATATCATGTTTATAATAATCGTTTAAATGACTCCAGAGCTTGACGTTTTCGTCGGTTAATTCCACCAAACTTAGGTCTTCTAATGTGACAGATTGATGCTCATATCGCATTCGATAATAAATAAATGTTCCAAGGACTTTTGCCCAAGTTTCTAACATATATTTAAGTGACCAAATTTTTTCACATTGAGGACCTATGTATGGAGAAATTAAATCTAACATGGTAATACCTCTATTTCTGGACCAGGTGACCAACTTAAATATTTTACCCTAGGAATTATACGACGAATGGCACCTAAATATTCGCTAATTGTGCAAAAATCGTGGCGCTCATTTTTGTATATAAAAGCTTTCATCGTGGTATGAACTAAGACATCACATTTAGTAATAGCGATTTCGTCTATAGGAACCGTATTCAATACTGTCTTGATTTCGTCTAGATCTAGTAAATAACATTTACGAGGTCTACCTGTAGTAGTACCATATTCATGGCCTATCTCGCGTAGTAAGGGTAGGTCTTCCCTATATGGAGGTCCCTCACCTACTCTTGTTGTATAGGCCTTCATGACGCCTACAATGCGTTTAATCCCATATCTACAAGATGGGAATATGCTTGATGAAGTAACGAATGGGTAATGACCGCAATCTACATCTAAGAAAAAGCCTTGGTTTCCCTCGAAGAGATAAGATCCATTATAGAAAATTTTATTTTCATATGACTGAAACGGAGTAATAGAATCTAAATCTCTAATACGGTGACCAATCCTCATCGCTTTATCTCGGTAACAAGGGCCATTACCACTTCCAGTTGTCCCTAGTTTATGGTTTGCGTCTTCTTCTTTATGAGAAGATGTAATGAGATGTGTATTTTTGTGGATATGTATTAGTTCGGGATCAAACCCGGTTGCTTCTTTTTGAAGTTTTTCTAAGTCTATTACCATTCCTGGTTCTAGATAGCAAGGAAGTCCTTCTACTATCCCACATGGTAAGTGATGAAGCTTGTAAGTAGTTCCATCTTTTACTACAGTATGACCTGCGTTGCAGCCTCCTGAGTATCTGACACATCCTTCAAAAGTTTCATGCGTTACTAGATGGTGAACTACTTTTCCTTTACCTTCATCTCCATACTGCATTCCAAAAACTAATGTATTCATATTATTCTTCTTTTAATATTTCTGTTTTGATAACAAAAGCAACTTCTCTCGTTCCCCAAATATGATCTCCATTTTTTCCTCTCCATGTAGGATTCCATTCTTTTGGGAAATCAAGGCCTAGACCAATGTAAGAGATATTATATTTGTGATCATTTTCGTCATATATGATAAGCTGACTAGTTGCTGTAGAAACACAATATTGCCACTGTTTATTATTAACACATATTTTATGGAAGTTTTTTCTATGTTTCATTACGATTTTAGCATATCAGCAATTTCTGATAATGTTTTAGTTTTAAGCCAGTCTACACTAACCATTACATCTTTATAGCAAGGGACATCTTTTACAAAAACTACATAGTAAGGTTCTGAGTTTTTAACTAAAAGAGCTGACCCACAATAATAGATATAACTTCGAGCGCCTGCTCTTGTGAGGTCATAACACCACAATGGATGATCTTCTATAAATTGAAACTTTATTGAAAGTATTGCTTTGGTCTCTAGATCAGTCAAACTTAAAATTTCCCAAAAGTAGGGTAGTCTCCATCCTACAGGAATTTGTATTTCATTTTTTGGCAAAGGACCAAAATGATTTGACCATAGTTTATTATTGTATGTCCAGAGTGTTGTATTTTCAGTCATAAATGTCCCCGGATTTTAATTTTCATCATCTTCATATTCGTCGTCGTCGTTTTTGAATCCGCCCATCATCGCCATCATCATCATAGGATTCATGGTTCCTTGGGCTTGGCCGCCCATCATTCCGCTCATTGCCATCATCATCATCATGTTTTTATCTATTTTACCTTTATCCCCTTGCATCATGAGCAACATTGGTAACATAGGATTCTGTGTTCCGGTGGACATATCAAACAACTGTTTAACACACATGAAACCCGATTGACCAAGCATCTGTACTTTTCCAGCTTGCACTATGGTTTTTCTGCTGTCTGGTTTTAAAACCTCAAGTGAACTTTCAAGTTTTTTAATAACCCAACCAAGAGGTTCTCCATCAGCACCAAGAATAATATCGCCTAAGGAGATGGCAGTAATAGGTTGGCGCATAGCGAATGCAGGTAACGCTACTTCGAACTCAACTAAACAACGTTCAGTAACGTATTCTTCTCCTTCCTTGACTAGTAGTGTTACGCCATCCTTTGTAACAATACCAGTTTTGCCGCTCATTACATCCCATACAATTTTATCTGTTTGGCAAAATAGATGTTTTGCTACATTTCCCATCTTCATAGTAATACTCCTTTTTTTCTTTTCTGTCTTTTTATTTAAAGGTGTTATGTTTTTTTGATCTGATTTTCTTTTTTCTTCTTCAAAACAAAAATCTTCTAATTTATCCTTAGTGGTTACCATTATTCCATAAGAGGGATGACGAACAGTACATTTGTCTCCATCAGTATTTAAAACTGTGACAATATTATTGTTATATGGAAGTGTCTTGAGCCGAGCTATTTTTGTTTCTTTTTCTGGTTCTAGATCAGGTGTCCCATAAAACTGACATTCTGGATAACATATTGAACTAGCCGTAATAGTTCCACTAGGCATATTCCGTTTTCGTGGAGACCCAATTTCCCAAACTTGTCCCATATTACATCATATCTTTAGGATCTTCTTTAGGAAGTTGAGTCAAGCGCTTAACGCACTCAGGCATAATTTGCACCCAAAGTAATTTTGATGGGTCCATTAACTTCCCATTAACTAATGACATGAATAAAGTTTCATCTAAAGTCTTTTGACACATTGATTCACTTGGAAAAATTGCACTTACTTTATTTTCAGAAGTCTTCCAAAATGCAATTTCTGGAAAAAATGGACAACTAATTGCTTGTTCTAAGTCTGCGTGAGGAATGTCTTTGGCAACACATTCGTATTTTTGACTATCAACATTTTGCTCTATAAAATAAGTAGTAAAATGTCCGGGTTTGGCAAAACATCCTGTAAGTAATAATACTAAAAATAAATATTTCATATAGCCCCTTTGCGAATTTGATTTTCAATTATAGTGTTACTGGAGACTTCTACCATTGTTAAATTTCTTTTTTCTGCAAACGAATGTATATTCCCGTAAGAAAAACCACTTCGGATTCCACCGATTAGTTCTGTAATGATATGTTCGGCAGATCCTTTATACTTTACTAATGTACTTTCTCCTTCGGTATGTTTATTGGTATTAGCATAGTATTCTACCTGGAAATCTCGGCTAGCTTGGCCTCTATACTTTTTATATGCGACGCCGTCTATAATAATCAAATTTCCGGGAGTTTCATCTGTTCCAGAAAGTAAAGATCCTATCATGACAGTATCTGCTCCTGCTGCAAAAGCTTTAACCATATCACCGCTATTACGAATCCCTCCGTCAGCAATAATGGGAATATAATTTTCTTCATCTCGACCATAATCGCATTGCATAATGGCCGATAGTTGGGGTATCCCAAACCCTGTTACTAACCGGGTTTTACACATTGCACCGCAACCCACCCCTACTTTAATAGCATCAGCACCCCAATCTGCAAGGCTGATAAAACCTTGTTCAGTGCAAACATTTCCTGCAATTATGTCGATATGATCTCTAACAGCCTTTTTTATTTTTGTAATTGCTTCCTTCATTAAGATATGGTGACCATGTGCCATATCTATACAAATGATATCTACACCTGCTTCGTCTAGAGCTTGAGCCCTTTCTATAAAGTCATCTTTGACTCCAACGGCTGCAGCAACAAGTTCGCAGTTTGTATCAGAAACTTCATTGACTTGTTCTTGGATAGATAAAAAACGGTGGATAATACCTAAGCCACCTGTTTTTGCCATTAAACAGGCCATTTCGCCTTCGGTAATAGTATCCATATTAGAAGATATAATTGGCTGACTGATACTATATCTTTTGGTTACTTTTGTAGTTAAATCAATTTGGTTGTTAAACCGGGATAGTATGTCTGAAAATTTTGGCCTTAATAAAACATCATCAAATGTTAGTAGCATAATTTCCTCCTAGTTGATTTTCCATCAATCGCATTTGTTCTTGGTAACGACTATAGGGATTATCTAAATCTTTGTCATTAACAAACCCTAAGAACGGAGCAATATATGGTTCGCGTGAAATTGCTTGCTTGGCAATTTCGACACAGATTGCCCTATAAGTAGGATGTCCATTTACTTGTGTTCTTAACTCACATAAATGTTGAAGTTCGGCAAGATTCATCCCTATCATCCATCTGACTTTATGACCATATAGGGTGCAGTATTCAGAAGCACCACTTTCTGATGCATCTACTAGGTTAAATAAACCCGTAACTCGGTCTACTAGATCATAAGCTTCTTGATCCAAATGAATTTCGTTAAATTCTTTTGGTAATACAAATCCAATATCAACTGTTAATAGTTGTCGTTGTTGAGTCCCCACCCGATGTCGTTGCAAGTCTCTATATTCAGAGAATGGGCATTCAATTTCGAATGTAAATGGATAGCCTATTTCTAATCCGCGTCCTAATTTACTTCTTCTAGAAAGACGAGCTGCTACTAAATTTTCAAGAAATTTAGTGCTATCAGTTTGTAATAACATACCATAATTGTGATTTAAACTATTAAAAGGTATATCTAAATAAGGATATAGAATAGATGTCATAAAAACATCACTTGATAATAGTGATGTAGGGATATACGTCACTTTAAATAAACTATTGTCTTTTTGAGGCAATGGAATACTATTGGTTATCTCTAAAATATCTGAAATATCTATACTGTTAATTGGCCTAGGAGGCTCTTTGTGTATTAGAAAAGTTGGAATTATTTTTTCTAGTTCTTGTAGTAGTTCAGTCCCTAAGGAATTGTTTTCTAGATCGTCAGAATAAATTAATGAATATACTAGATGTCTGAAAAATCGGGCATTTCCTGCTATACCAACATTGGTAAGTGTAGAAGCAGGAAGTAGGCAACGTGCGACATCTAAAGCTGCACATTTGATAATGTTTTCATAAGTCTTATTGTACATTTTCCTAGTCTTAGGAGCGTATAATAGCTTATCTTCTTTAGGAAATTTTGCGCGGAAATATCCAATTAGGTAACTAACTGCCTTGTTGTATAAGACGAAACATTCATCCATTACTTTTACATATAAGTCTTGATATTGGCCTATCCCTTCTGGAGCCTGTAAATATTTCCATTGCTCTTGACCCGTTAGTGGGTCAATATACTTTTGATCATATTGATTATAACGAGATGACTGTTCTATAAAAGAACAACCCACTCTATGATTTTCTATTGCTTTGGCTTGGATTTGGCTAATATTTTCTATACCAACATGAAGATATTCTAATTCAGCAACAGATTCGTCACCAAATTGGTTAACGACTCTATTGATTAAAATAGAACCCGCCTCTACATTAGGTTCTCCGTCTTTAAAGAATTCTTGAGTCAAAGTTTCTCGAATACTTTTTGTACTACGAGAATACCGTGCCATAGCTGCACTTGTCATTTCAGGAGGTAATCCTTGAATAACAAAGATATTAGAATTATCATTAGAAAAATATTTGCTCATATCCCTCACAATTTTTTAAGTTCATTTAATAATTCTTCTGGTGTCATAGAGTCATATTCTTTTATCTGCTTTTTCATTTCTTCCAAAGACAAGGGAGGAGGAGGCAAATCTACTACGATTTTCTTTTCGAGTTCCAGAATTGAATCTGTTTTAGAAGGTTCTTTCTGTCTCCAGAAAAAGAATAAAGTTAAAAGACCCATTCCAAACCCACAAATAATTTGCCAATACTTTTTTATAAATTGCATAAACGCCATCTGTTTTCTCCTGGTTTTAATTGATTCCAATCTTCAAAAAATTTTTTCCATCCTCCAATGGATCTGTAAATTTGGGCCTCTTCTTTATATGTGGTATAATCAATCTCGCCATCATATTGATTTATATAGGCTATATACCCTTGTCGTTTGTTATCAAAAACAATAAATTCTTCCATAAACCCTTATGTTTAAAATAAATAAGACATTATTAGCTCGTATTGCAGATATATATATACGAAGAGGAGGTCTCATCTCCTCAAAGCGAGATATTATGAAATATCTTAATCAATTTATAGACGATAAATTCTTAGATGAGAATAGGATTTTTTTTCAATTAAGAAATAAAAATCTTAATATTATTGCTAAAGTTTTAGCTGATGATTTACATTATCGAATTAATGATATTACTTTCCAAGGTACAAGTATAGGCGAAGTTGAAATCCCTTATTCGGATAACAACCTGCCTAATACTTGTTCTATTCTTAAGGAAGACTACTGCAATTATCTTAAAGAAATTGGATTGAGCAAAAGAAATTATACTAGGGTCATTCCTCAGTCTGTTCGGTTTGCTTTTGGAATTCTTGCTTCTTCTCCTCAACGGCTTGAGAATCTCGATACGCCCGAATTGTCTCTTTGACTTTTACTTTTAATTCTTCTTCTGAGAAGATTTGTTTGTCTATTAGTAACGATTCGACACTCTGGATAATTGTTCCCATCTCCATTGAGAAAGGTTTCAGTTCCATAAGAGAAGCAACAATTTGTGCTAATCGTTTTTCTAGGGTATCTACTCGAACTTTAGTATCTGCTAAAATAGTCTCTAAAAGCCGAGTAGAAGCTCCTAGATTATCAGTTAATTTTTCCAGTAAGCTTTCTAATTTTTCTTCGTTCATAAATCCTTTATTCAATTTGAATTATTTTTTGAGTTTGTTTGGGTTTTTCTGTTTCTATGATAAGCAAACCATTATCATATTTAGCTATAATTCTTACTGTTGTATCGTCTAACATACAATGATATTCGAAGCCAGGTTTATAATCCTTTTCTTTGTCTCCTTTACCTGTAATGACCAAACAATCATTTTCAATTTTAAGAGTTAAATCTTCTTTGGCATAACCAGCAACTGGAATTTGCCATTGACCAGTTGACGATATAGGGAACAATTCTGTCAGTAGATAGTCAAACGGATTACGGTAACTGCAATAGGGCATATGATTACCTCCAATGAATTAAACATGTCTAATAATAATTCTTACCTGTTTTCTGTCAAGAAATAAGCGTAAATTAAAACTATTACTATTGTCATAACAATTAAAAAGCTCATGTTACTTTCCTAATCTCGATCCATAAGTCTTCTTTGGATTTCATTAGTTTACTGAGATCCAGGTTCATATGTTCAATCTTATATTTTTTTTCTCCTGTCTCTTCACATTCTGGGCAATCCATAGACTCTAAGTTTATGTTTGTTGGTTTCTTTTCGAGTCCTTTAGGAGTCCATTCATAATGAGTGGCACCATAGGTAAACCCACAATGAAGACATTTGAAGCAGAATCCATGATCAAATATTGTTGCTTTCAAGGAAACCTCTTATGCATTAAATACCAACCACCCATTATAATGAGAGAGATCAAGAAAAGATCCATGATCTTATTTAACCTCTATCATATATTGCCAAGTGGTTTTGTATTTATTAGAAACTCCAAACAACCATTGACCTGGGATTGCCGACACTGACATACGTTCAGATAAGTCGTCTCCATTCATCAAAGATGAATTTCTGAAAACGCGTAAATCTTTATTTACATCGAACATAGTAAAGTGATGCCAATGGCCATATAACATAATCTGACATTTATGTAGGTTATGCCAACCTTCAAATTTACATTGAGAGGCATATGTTCCTGAATGTTTAGGAGCAGTATGGCGCGCCTGCATTCTCCAGCCTTTAACATCAAAATTGATAAAGTCTGTTCTGGAATAGCAGACACTTACATTAGTAAGTTCGTGGCAAGTATTTTTTAGTTCATCTACGAAAAATTCAAGCTGAGTATATAAGGCCAAATCATGATTAGATTCTTCACTATGATCTTTGCCCGCAGAACCATGATTACCTTTTACACAATATACTTTTACACTAGTAAATATTTCGCTGACTGTTTTGAGAAGAGCAATCAGTTCATGAAGAACTGCACGCATTTGAAAGGGAGGAGTATCTTCTATATGATAGGCTTGTGTAGGATATATAGAATCGCCGTCTACTAGATCTCCGGCTAAGACTAAGATTAATTCATCTATAGGAGTGTTATGAGAAACGCGTTTTATAACCTTTAGACTATTAGATAATATCTTATGTAATCTTTCAGAGGCAATAGCCATATTATAGGTTACTGTTCCATCTTCGTCTCTGACTTCTTTACCAAAGTGTAAGTCTGAGAGTAATAAGACAGCTGCTTCTGCTTGGTCGTCTGGTTTCTTTTTGGGCTTTGTCTCTAACTTTGGTGTTTGAAGCATTTCGCGAAGAGCGTGTACAATAGCAATTTCTTTTTCTGCTAATTCGGTAACTGTTTTTCTTGTAAGAGATTTGTCTTTTTGGTTTCTTATATCTAGAGCCATTGCTTCTACAAGAAGATCAAAGTCCCAGAATTCTCTATCTTTTTCAGTCATTGTATCGTAATATTTTTTGGCCCTACTAATTAATGTGTCTTCCATACAATCCTTAATAAAACTTTTTACTGATCTTTGTTTTGATTTTTTTCTTGTTTCTTCTCTTCAAAGTTTATCACATTTCCGGTCATACGTTTATCACGTAAAACAAATTTATTGTCTTCTACGGAAATCATGTACGCACAAGGATTTTCTCTTTCTCTTTCACAATATGAACATTCACAATTATCGTCATAACCATTTGTTTTAGCTAACTGTAAAAATAAATTCAAGATAGCGATAGGTGAACACTCTTCGCGAATAGATATCATTCCTTGTTTACCTTCGAGAGGTAATGAATTTAAAAATTTCAATATATCTTTCGACGAAACAAAAACTTCTTGCATTATAGAACCTCTACTTCTATAGGTTTCCACATTATAAAAGGATGGCGGGTATGAGTACTGTTAAACGAGCAATAACTGAAAATAATTTGGCTATTAAGAATCCAAGCTGTATGTGTAAAAAATTTATCAGAAGAATCAGATCGATTTTTAACATAAAACTCTATACCGACTTCAGTTAAAGGACTATGACGAAGCTCTTCCTCTACTTCTAATAAGTCTTGTATACTAGCAAGAGTAAATCCTTCCTGGGGAGCTGTTTTTAATTTTACGTCTTGAGGTTCAGTAAACATCCATATCTTCGGGTCACCTTTTTTGGTAATGGTATATATGTCTCCAATTCTCAACATACTCTTTTTCCAAATATAGATTTTAATTTATTTAAATTAATTTTCAATTCTTTATTTAACAGGTATTTATATTTATCTATTAAGTAATAAATATTTACTTTGTCCTCTCCGGTTTCATTTAAGAAATCCAAATCTGACAGAGTTTCTACTTTAAAAGATCCACGACGAATAGGTTTAGTTGGAATTCTCTTTTCTATTTTTCGAGGATAAATAGATAGAGTGCGTTCTTCGGCAAATTCTTTAAACCTACATTGACCTTCTATATAGTAGACAGCGCCTGCTTCAATAGTATCTTTTATGCGTGTCCATTTATCTGAAAACAAGACTACATCCGCTGTCCCAGTTAAATCTTCTACTGTTAAGATAGCCATTAATTGACCAGCATTTCTGCCGTTTTTAATAGTAATTTCTTTCACAGCTGTTATAAGAAATAAAAATTCGGAGTTAAAACTCTCTAATCCTTCTTCTAACACTCTTTCAATAGATGAATATCCGGCTTTATCTATCTCTGAAAATTCATCTAATGGATGACCGCTAAAATAAGTTCCCACTAAACTCTTTTCCAAAGACAATAAATCTAAGTTAGAATATTCGCCAAGTTTAACCCTATACCACCAAGGGTTTTCTACATCTCTATTAAAGAGTGCATCATCTATTGCATACTCTATATGCTCTTTTCTAGTGTGAGGAAATTCATTTAATGCTCCTGCTTGAGCAAGAACATTTAAAGTTCGTGCCGTCAATTCTTTACAGGAATAGAGTCGGCCTGACAACTCATAGATGTCAGTGTATTTTCCTTGTTTTTCTCTTTCGTTAATAATAGAGTCGCATGCTACTTTAGAAGCTCCTTTAATACAAGATAAACCATAAAATATTTTTTTGTCTTTAATTCTGAAATCCGAATCTGAAACATTGACATTCGGAGCTAAGACATCAATTCCATTTTTTTTACACCAAGTTAAATACTTAGGAATATAAGAACGAGATTTCTCTGAGTTGTCTTTTCCTTTTACATAAAATAGAGCGGCCATAAACTCAGCAGGATAATGTGTTTTAAGATAGGCCATTATATAAGTTATTAGAGAGTAACTCATGGCATGTGATTTATTGAAACCATAGAGGCCAAATTTTTCTATGGCATCAAATATTTCATTTGATGTTTTTTCTGTTATTCTATTTAATTTTGCTTGATCGACAAATTTTTTACGTTCAAGACGCAACTCGTTGATTTTCTTCTTCCCAACATGCTTTCGAAGGGTGTCCGATTCGGCCATTGTATAACAAGCAACGGCTTTACTAATTTCCATTAACTGCTCTTGATAGATAAGTAATCCCTGCGTCTTCTCAAGGATTCTTATCACCTGTTCTTGTACTTGTGGATTTTCTGGGATATGGAATAAGATATTTATGTCGTTGGTTTCTTTGGCTCTAATGTATTCGTGGTGGAGTCCACTATCAATTGGGCCTGGTCGGACAATACTGACAATTTCTGATATATTTTCAATGCATCTGGGTTTTGTCCGAGCACAAATTTCTGAAAATAGTTGGGACCCTTCGAGCTGAAATATTCCAAGCATGTCTCCAGTCCCCAAATTATCATAAGTCTCCCCATCATTTTCACATATGGATTCAATAATAAAGGTGGAATCATTTTTCTTAATAAACTCCTCTGTCTTCGAAATAACCCGTAAAGAATCTAGTCCTAGAATATCAAATTTAACTAAACCTGCGGCTTCTAAGTCTCCCATGTCCCATTGACATGAGGTTACGCGTTTTTCATATTTAATACCTTCTTGATTTTCTAATCCTACATTTAAGGTATATGTAGGAACTATATCTGTAATTGGTATAGGTGAAACAATTATTCCTGAAGGGTGAACACTTAAACTTGTGATGACGCCATCAAATGTTTTGGCATATTTAAATAAATCTTTATATTTAGAATCATTATAATAAATAAAAATATCGTGATCTTTTGGTAAGAGTTCAAGCCTATCTAAATCAAAATTAATCCCACGGTTTGAATCGGGGATTGCCTTAGCAATCATATCTGCTTCATTAAGAGGTATATTTAAAACGCGCGCAACTCCTCTGATTGCTCCTTTTGCCGCAAAAGGTTTAAAGACATTAATATGTAAAACTTTTTCTGGACTGTGCTTCTTGATACAGTATTCTATAACGCTGTCTCTATCTTCAAAGTCACAGTCTAGGTCGGGTAAACTTACTCGTGATGGGTTTAAAAAACGCTCAAATATTAAATTATATTTAACTGGATCTACATCAGTAACTCCTAATAGATAAAATATTAAACTACCTGCTCCACTTCCACGTCCTGGACCAACTCTTATCTTATTCTTTTTTGCCCATTGTACATAGTCTGAAACAGCCGCGAAATAGGAAGCAAATTCCATCTTCTCTATAACGGACATTTCATATTCTAAACGCTTTATGTATATATCTTTTTTATTTTCTGGTACTTGTTCTTCTAAACTTTTTAGCGCTGTTTCTTTTAGCCATTTAAGTGAATCAATTGAATTGCCATAGCAATCTAAATGTTTAGGAAATAAATAACCTTTATAGTCTAACTTACAGTTACAACGTTCTGCTATTTTGACAGTATTAGCTACAAATTCTGGATGATCTTTCCACGTTTCTTCTATTTCTTCTGGAGCCTGGAGATGACATTTCTCTGTATCCATATTAAATCTATCTTCATCAAGTAAGGTAGATTTAGTTTTAAGACACAATAGAATTTCGTGCGCCTTTTTATCTTCTTTATTAAGCCAATGAACATCATTGGTAATAACACAAGAAAGACCTGTCTCTTGTGCTGCTTGTATTAAATTTCCTGTTAAAAGATCCTGAATCTCCAATCCCAATCTTTGAAGTTCAATGTAGAAATAGTCCTTGCCAAACGTGCTCGCAAACCAATCCAATAAAGGTCTATCCACATTGCCATCTCCTGTATGGAGTAGAGTAGCCAGACAACCGCTAAGTATAATAAGTCCATTTTTGTGTTTCTCCAAAAGTTCTAATGTAATACGAGGCTTTTTATAGAAATATTTTTCACTATATGCAAGACTTGAAAGCTTAACTAAGTTAAGCCACCCCTGTTGATTTTCACACAGTAAAGTTATATGTGATATATCTTTACTTTCTAGATCTCTAGAGATATAAGCTTCCATCCCTAAGATGGGTTTTACTGTGCTGCTTTTAAATTCTTGATAAAATTTGTAAGCGGAAAATAAATTTCCATGTTCAGTAATAGCAACGGCGGGAAGCCCTAACTTTTCTGCTTTTTTCTTGAGTCCTTCGATAGAGACAAGTCCATCTAAGATACTATACTGAGTATGGAGATGAAGGGGCACATACATATAATCCTTATAATGTTTCTGCGTCTGAAACTGCCATAATAATGGCTTGTTGCTCTAGCTCATGAGGGGTCCTATAATAACTTTTAATCTTGTTAAATAGCTGAATAGCAATTTCTGGATTTTTGTCTATTAAAAATAGTGCAGCAGCAAAAATATAACCATATTCTTGTTGAAGAATTTCTGGATCAACAACGTTTTGCCTTAGTAAATATTTATACTTATCTATTTCAGTTGTTATTCGAAAATAATCATAATGTTCTTGTTTGGAAAAATATTCCAACCACTCACCTTGGTATGGCGAATCACGCATTGTCTGAAAGTACTCTTCTCTATAATACTTATGATCCAATAAATCAATTTTTGACTCTTTAATAAAAAGAGGAATTGGTCCCATGAGAAGGGTAGAAGAGAAATATGTAATTAGAGGTAAATCTAATGACATATTTTTTAATATTCGGTATATTTCATCATGATAAACTAAATCTTGTAATACAGATCCATCTACTCGTGAGAGATACTGATGTTTATTTTCTACGCTTGAAATAAAGTTTATATAGTCATGGTTTGTTAATATTCGAGAAAGACTGCAAGGTGTAAGTTTGTAGAAGTAACAAGAAACTTGTAGTGGTAATGAAGCTTGAACAGAAATACGTATATAATACATTTTTGTAAATTTAGACATAGTTTTTATCTCGTCTAAAGTTACAAACTCAAATGGATATTGGAAACCATCATAACGCAATGTTTTCTGTTCGAAATCAATAGGAGAATAGAAACGTTCTCTTCGTGTTTTAAAAGCTGGATCATTAATCTTTATTAAAATATATCGGCTATGTCTCTCTTCATAGAAGTATTGCATCTTTCCTCTTAATTAGATTTTTATGTGGTTTGAATTCTATAAAAGTTTGTTCTGTCTCATAGACATCCACAATATTTTCTTTTTTATGTTTAATATAAGTGTCATGCCCAACTAAAGTTTCTGTTTCTGAAACTAAAACTTCTGAAACAGGAATGACGTTAGTAAAAGCTTCCTTTTTTGAGGTCGCTTTAAAATTCATATATTTATATTTAATATCTAAAAAATCATCTATTTTAAAAGGCAACTCTAAATTAATTGCTTTCTCAATCTCCTGGAAGATAGAAGTAAATATTAATTCAATATCTTCAACTGATATTTTCTGCAACTTCGGGTTCTGGCATATTTCTTTCAAGATATTCGGCATCTTCTACCATCTCATCAAAGTGTGGTTGTATCTCTTTTACTATATTAATCAATCGCAAAAAAGTTTCCTCAATGACAGCAACGCTGCACAGAGCAGTAACAATTCCAAATCCTACCTCCATTTGTAAATTGTAGGCAGGATGATCGTCTTCTACTTTTTCTTCTAACCAAACATTATAAATTTTAGTCCCATTCTCATACATGAAGGGGAGAAGAGAAGTAATGACAGCAGGTGGGTCATATTTAATTGGAATATTTAATTCGACCGGAATAGAAATATGAACCGTTGATGCATCTTGCCATAGAATACTAAAAATTAACGAAATTTGTTCTGAATTAAAAGTAATACTATAGCGTGATCTTTCCATGCAGTCTTCAATTTTGATGTCTAATTCTTGTTCATCTTTTAAAATTTGTGCAAATTCGAGTATTGATTCTCTTAAAAAGTCATTTATCATAATTCCTCAATTCGTGTTAAATCTACAGAGTAACCATTTTGTGCATAAGTTCTTGCTAGTTTTCTAGCATAACCCTTATATATATTATTACTATCTACTAAATAGTAAACGACAGAATCTTTTAGTCTTTCGGTTCTTCCTATACTTTGGAAGGCTGGTATATATCCAGCAAAGGGAGAGGCTAGAATAAGAGCATTGAGTCCAGGAATATCTAGACCCGTAGACAGAATAGACATTGTTGCAATAATAATAGGTTTATCGTATTGCTGTTCTCTATGATCTTTTTTTCTATTGTCTCCTGTTATAACTCCACGATCTTCTATTTTTTCAGCTAAATAATATATTTGCTTCTTGCGACAAGAAAGAATTAAAGTTTTTTTTTCTTGTTCTCGTAAGTCGTCAACTAAACTTAAAATTAAGTTATTGCGTCTTTCGTTTTCGCATATGTTGTTCATCATTCTCGAATCGTTTAGTTTCGATCCTTGTTTGGTGTATCTGTATTGTTCTTTTATTCTAATAAAAGTTGGGTAAAATATAATTTTTGCTTTTCCTGTTTCCCTAATAGGCTTAGAATAAATAACTGGACCAATATGTAAATATAGTAAGCGCTGTAAACCATCATCCCTATCAACTGTAGCAGTAAGACCAATCCTACTTTTAGCAGGAAACAAAGACAAAACTCTTTGTCTTTCTGGCGAGCACATAGTATGTGCTTCATCGTATATACATACGCCGATTTTATTTATTACTTCTTTGGGAAAATCTAGCTTATATCCAGTTTGAACTAAACAAATGTAGCCCATTCTATCTTCCCATTCTCTTTTTCCTAAACCTATCACACCAATGTCTTCTGTTTTTAAATTGGTAAATTCTACGATTTTATCAATCCATTGTGTTATTAATGGTTCTACATGAACAAAGATAATAAATTGTCTTTTTAGTGTTGCTAAATATTTAATTGCTAAAGCAGTTTTTCCAGCGCCCGTATGTAAATGTAAAATTCCATTACGATTTTTAAGTGCGGCATCATAAGCTTCAATTTGAGTTTGATCGCGCAATAAAATATGGTCTATTATATTTATATACCTACCAGTTTCTGTCTCGTCTTGGGTTTCCCACCCTAATTCAGCGCGTCTTTCAGAAGTATTAAGCATACGAGGGACATATAAGTAATCATCATCTTCATGATATGCATTTATATATTGAGAAATATCTGTGGCATATCCGCTTTTAATTACTTTGTCATAAGCCTTGTTTTCTACAGTTAAGAATTTTTTTAATTCAGCACAAAGTTCAACTTCTAGTCTAGGAATTTGTATATGATTGTTTATCTTAACTTTCATTCTATTTTGACCCACTTCCCTTCTTCATCTTTCCCTTCTACTTTTATTTCGCGCTCTATATTTTGTTCTATTTTCTCTTCAATATTTTTCAATGTGCCAGTTATACGAGCAGCCTCAAATATAAGCCAATCTTGAAATTTTTTACTATTGACCATTCTACGAAACGCTAACTTTTTATTCTGATTTTGAGATCTTTCGTCGGCTGCGTTTCCTATCGCTCCTGAAGGTTCATGAGTACATCGAACTGCTGTATCTCTTTTGTTTCTATTCTGGCCTCCATTTCCTGAAGCCCTATAATATTCCCATTTTATATCTTTGGCTGTAACGCTAAAAAGTTTTTCTTTATCCATTCGTCAATACTTTGAATAATTTTTCTTTAGCATTGGGAAATTGTTTTTCGTATTCTGGGTCAATTTCTCCTAGAAGATATTCTCTAGATTCACAAATAATGATATTGTCTTCTGGTTTTGCTCCTATAATTTTACTGGTCGTAATTAATTTGCCATCTTCTTTATTGGGGTAATTATATATTTCACCTACTAAATGGGAAGAGATTAATTCAGGAGCTTGGTAAGCATTTCCTCGTTGTATGACAAACCAATTTTCAATTCTAACCATTTTTTACCTCAACTATGTTATACTCAAAATTTATAATGTAATTTCGATTTAGCAAATATGATTGATTGTAATTCTCTCCATAAACAAATAAATAATATTGTCTTTCACTAAAGAACCATTTTATAAAATTTCTCATTTCATTGTTTTCAGTAGGTTTCTTTGAAGGATCCCAAGGTCGAATATTCCATATAGCAGAAGATCTTGGCCAACCTTCTTTAAAGTTTATTTTTAAAACTAAATCATAGATTTTGGGTTTGGGGACATCCTCTATTTGATTCTTTTTAGACTTTTCCTCTGTTGATTCTTTGCATTCACAAGGTTTTTGTTTCTTGAAAAACCATTTCATAGTATCTCCGTGTTTATATTAAAAAGATTTTTTAATGTTTCGAAATCAAAAGGTTGTACATACCGTACATAATAGGTGTATATATCTTTAGAATCGCAACCAAGATCTCCACATTCAAGGCTTACAAGTTCAATGTAATCGATATTGTGATTGGGATGAGGTGTCGAAGACCAGAACCAACTCTCTGTAAATCCCCAAACTTTATCAAAAAACGCTTGTTGTAGCTCTTCACTTGTTGGAAGTCTCCAGTTGTCTTTTTCTAAGTCTTTGGCTTGAAACCAAGTCATTGGTTTTTGGGTTGGTCCCCAAATTAATCTTCTTTGGAAGTCAATTGTAAGGCCATTGATTACTTTAAACATATTTATTTGTCCTGATTATGATGTCTTCTTCTCTTATCGATAAGACCTGTCATTTCTTGTAAAATGCCAGAGACGGGGACATATCTTAATCCACTAATAATTTTTTCTAATTTACTTATATAAGAAGAAGAAGCATTATAATAATATACTTTACCTTTAAACTTTATATCTTTAATAGCTTGTGCAACTTGTATTAAACCTTTTAGTTTTTCATGTTTTATAAAACTAAGGAATATATATTTATAAGTATCCCCGTTTAGATATATTTCATCTAATATCCCTTCAACGGTTTTATAAGATTTTATCCAATCAAAAGGTAATACTTTTTTGTAGTTGTTAACCATTTCATCGTTATCATCATAAACTAAAATTTTCATAGTTGTTGTCCGTTAGAGTTTATACCATTTAATAAATAAAGAGTCATCTGCTCTGCAGGGTAGTCTTCTTCCTCTAAAAAAATATCTAATAATGTCATATTTGGAGAAAAATAATAAGAATTTTCAAGAATACACATTTCGTCTATCTCTTTTTTTTCAGTATGACCTATTTCGAATGACTCTAGAGTCCCTATATAGTTTTTAGTATTTAATATATCTGTAATTTTTATAAAATATTGTTCTACAAACTTTAGGTGTTGTATAAGATAAAGGAGAATCATCCCTTTTTGTGGTTCTAGATTATTAACCATTGGAAGGTCTGTTATAGATATACAGTCTTTATCTTTTTTCCTTGATATCCTTAATGGATTTCTTTTAAAATAAATCATAATTCTTCCTGTGATTCATTAAGTAGATAGACATTCACATTTCTTAAACTTGCTATTCCACAAGAAAATATTTCTGTCATTGTCATATTTGAATTATATTGATAAAACATATGGCCAAGACACATTTTACTTACATCAGTATGTCTTTCATGTCGTAGACAAGTTTCCCATGTTTCCATTCCACAGGTATATATTGTATGAATTTTAGTGATATATGTTACCCTTCTTACAGATGGGTCAATATAATCAATTAAAAGCAACATACCTGTCATAAGTTTTAGATTATTAACAACAGGAAGAGTCGTTATAGGTATACAGTCTGCATTTATCTTTCTTTTGTATATTCGTAACGGATTTCTTCTGAAATATATCATAGCTTTTCTATATTTGATAAAAATGGATATAAATAACAGGAGGAAGAAAAAAGAAGCCCTAAACTATTTTTAGGATCATAACTACCACAAATATTAACTCCAAATTTTGTGTCTATTATAGACTGGAGAGAAATTTGGTTTCTATTTGTTTCCAAAAGTTGATACATATACCTTACAGATATATCTGTCGTCTCTATAATTTTTATTAAATAATAAGTACGCTCTGTATTTTTACAGAAAAGAACCATATTAGCTTGAGGTTTAATATTTGTTATATCTGGTAAAAATCGAAATTCATATAAATCTCCACGATCTGAAGGAAATGTTGTTAAGAGAACTGGATCTTTCTTTATATATAACATTAGTTCCTTTTTAAACTACAGGTGCCTCCCGAGCAAGCTGCTGTGGCTAATTGATCCGTCGAATCTATGACCTCATAGTAAGTTAGTTTTGAAAAATCTATATTTTTAAGGACTGAAACACGCTTTTCGTATTCCTCTTTACTAATCCTTTCTTTTGGAGCTAAGCGATATATATTGTCGCCATCTTCTTTAGGAAAGAAAGATAATCCGCCAACTATATCCCAATTTTCATAAACCCAAGCAGCAACCAACAACCATTCACCTTCTCCTACATATATGGTGCAACTTGGATTATGCTCACAGTAATTAATTTTAACCATCTTCCAATATTCTAATTGCTCAATAGCTGACAAAGTATTAGAAAATACTTCGGCTCCTTCAGGAGCCCTAACCGGGAATTCTACTGACCATATCGTTTCGTCATATTGATAACATGGAACGTTTTGATCTTTTAATAGTTTGAGCATTGGATCGGTATTAGAAATTTGAATTCTATTAATATAGTAAGGTGCATAATGTGTGTGCATCCCTTCGGAAGCACCTACTACTTTAGATAAAGTGCCCGACGGTTTAATGGCTGTAATAGCAGAAGCAGGATTAATGTTAAATTGTTTCGCGTAGTAAGTATTAACTTCTATAGTTCTGTCGCGCAAAATCCTTAGAACTTCTGGGTTTCTTACCATAGGACAATCCCATTGCCCAGTGATAGAAACTCCTAGAAGTCTTTCTTCTTTACAATTTTGTTCCCATTCGGGTGACATATCTGGAAAATAAGTCAATGTAGATTGATATGTCCCAATTAAAGTAGCAACATCTATTTTATGCAATAAGTTTTCTAGAGTATCATCAAAACGAACTACAATCTCGCTTAAATTACATAAACTATTAGATTGCAATACTATTTCCCCACAAGGGTTTACCCCTAGACTATTAATTCTTTTACCCAATAATTTAATTCTTCTAGGAGGTAAAGTTTTTCTAAAGGAATAGCGGTTGATAATTCCCCTCTCTCCCGACCCACTTTTAACTAAGTTTAACCATTCTTCCATAAAGACAGCTTCGCTTGGCTTATCAAATACCGGGTAAGCTACAGAATTATTTGCCCACATTCTCTGTTTGTTTGTAGACAGCCAATCGCCTGCTTTAGCTAGCCGCATATGTATATCGTCTAGTTCAGAAATGGAAATTAAAGCACTTCTTCGTGTTGAACCCGCTTCGGTACATTGTCCAATTTTACAGAGAATATCATGTATGTCTATACTCTTTAATCTTGATCCTTGATTGGCCAAAATTCTATTGCGCGCAAAATTTACTAAGTCTATAAAAGGACGATCTCCAGAAGCACGACCACCCATTGTCTTTAAGGGAGTTCCTACTGGACGAATTTGAGATGTGTCTAAAACAAAATTTTGTCCATTATATAATAACTCTAATATATAATTAAAACTTTTGACCCAACCTTCTCTTGAATCTTCAACTATAATTACTTCTGGATCTACTCGCTTTTGATATTTAATTTTTGGAAGATCATGAATAATACTATTCTCAACGGAGAACCCTACTCCTACTCCAAGCATGAGTAAGTTCATGGCCTCTCCGAAGCGTTGTAGCTCATTGGGAGTGAGATAGGAACAGTTATATGCACAGATATTAGTTCTATCTATTGGGAGTCCGGCTAGCTGAAAATGCCTCATAGAGAACATTGCTTTTTGTTCTAGTACTGATTCTCTAATTGTGTTGTAAGTAGGCTCGTCTAAAAGACCTCCTAACTGACGTCTCATATAATTAACGCTACGATCTACAGTCTCTTCGTATACTTCTCTTCTATTATGTTGTGGAAGCCAACGAGCATATGTTCTTGCATAAACAAATTCTCGACGTAAGTCGTGATCAAAATATTGTTTATTTCGAATTACTAAATCTCTATATTCTTGAGAAGGAGCATACTTTTTATTCTTTTTTCTTTCCTCTCTATAAAGAATAAAGTTCTTAGCAGTCTTGTGCATTTGTAGAGTTAAGAATACATATTCTACAACATCTTGTAACTCTTCTACATGAGGAATGTATTCTAGGTTTTCACTTAATTTTAGTTCAAAAAAATGTGAAATTTTATTTAGAACATCGTTATATAATCCTTGTTCTTCAATAGCTAAGGCATTTTTTATTGCTTTTTCTAATTTTTCTTCATCGAAAGAGACTGTTGTCCCGTTTCTTTTAATGATTTGATTTAAAATTTTATTCATAATTACTCTTATAAAATTTCTATTGTAAAATTTAATTCTTTTAAAATCAAAGAATCAAGTGGTTTTACATATCGTACATAGTAGGTAAAACATTCATCCTCGTAGTCGGTATAGCCACTATAGAAAAGTATAACCCGTGAATAACCAGTATAATTAAAGTAGGGAGATGACGACCAAAAGTAATGTGATATAAATCCAGGAACTTTATCTATACATGCTTGTTTTAATTCATCAATTGTTGGAAGTCTCCAACTGTCTTTTTCTAAGTCTTTGGCTTTATTCCAGCTTCTTGGTTCTTGGGTTAATCCCCAAACTAATTTATTCTTGAAATCGATTGTAAGACCATTGATTACTTTAAACATATTTATTTTCCTGTTGAACCAAACCCACCTTTACGTATTTCTTGTTTAATCTCCAAACCTGTTCTTACGATTGGGATCAAAATACCTTGCGCAATACGATCAAATATATTCAAAAAAATTGTTTCTTCTGTTGGGTTATAAACTGGGATTAAGATTTCATCTCTATAATCACTATCTATAACACCACTTCCAACAAAGACTAACCCTTGTTTAGCTATTGAACTACGCAAACGAACATCTAAAAACATATTAGATGACATTTTTTTGATAAACAATCCGGTTTGCAGCATGACTATTTCTTTAGGTTTGATTAACAATTGAGAAAGACATTCTTCCCATTCTATTGGGGCAAGAATAATATCAAAAGCTGCAGAACCTGTTGTCGCATAATGGGGCATTTTTTCTGTAGGATATAATCTATCTTCTGCTACTTTTAATTCAAATATATATTCTGTCATAATACCTCTAAGTTTTTTATAACTCCAAGCACTTCTAAAATTGAGGAGTTTAATGGTTGCACATAACGTGTAAGACAATAGTCATCTTTATAGGTGTAATAAGGTATGCCAAAACCGAAATTTACAGTCCATACATAGTCAGTGAAATTCTCATAAGGTGTCGAAGACCAGAACCAACTCTTTGTAAATCCAAGAACTTCGTCAATAAATGCTTGTTTTAATTCTTCACTTGTCGGAAGTCTCCAACCGTCTTTTTCTAAGACCTTGGCTTTATCCCAATTCATTGATCCTTGAACTGGTCCCCAAATTAATCTTCTATTAAAGTCAATTGTATAACCATTGATTTTTTTAAACATTTAACAGGTTCCCTATTGTTAAATATATTTTCGAGAGTTCTTCTTTGATAGAAGTTTCCTCTCTCTTTATAGATAAATTTCCAAAATACATTTCTAAACATTCTAATAGTAAATCTTTTATTTTAGATTCATTAGGACTATATTGGAGAGTACTTTCTAAGTATATTTTTTCAAGAGATTTTTCTTTATCTGCGAACCAATTTTCTAGATATTCTAAAGTCCATTCTCCTCTTCGTATAGCCTTAAGTTGTTCTCTATTTCTTTCTAAATCTATGTCATGCTCTGATAAAATTTGTTCAACTTCATTTAATAGTCTTACTACATGATAACCAAACTTTATATCCCAACCATATTGACTGATAAGTTCAGCTCTATTTCCTTCAGGATTTTTTGTTTTGATTTTATGTAGCCGAGAATAGGCATAACCCTTAAAGGTATGCCATGCTTTTTTAGATAAGAATAGTTTTCTATTCTCTCGCACTCTTTGTCCTACTGGTGTTATATGAATAATACATCTTTCAGGAACAAATAATGAATCTATCATATTAGGGTTACAATTCATACATAAATCAAAATAACGAACGATATTATAGATATCAATATCATACTCCTTATCTTGATCCTTGATATGATGCTGTTGAAAATTTTGAAATCGCAGAGATTGTGTTCCGAACCCTTGTATTTCTCCAGCTTCATGAGGGAATATCATAGTACGAGAAGGCAGAGCAAAGCCATATATATCAATATCCGAAGTATTGCTGCTTGCTCCATATGCAGTTGAGCCCATAATAACTTCATATTGAACAGACTTATCTATACCATATGGGCAATTAATAAGTTGTTTAGATTGTAATTTAGATATTAAACTTCCCATATATCCTTTTTTACTTCGAGTTTTTCTTTTTCGCTTAACTCTAATAGTAATTCTTTACTAATTTGATTTACCGGGTATATATATACTGTTCCTGAATAACATTCGATGGTTATACACACTTATTCAGAATCTTTAATCGTTCCGCCTTTATCTATATACATTTGACGCAATGTATCTACAATAAGGTTAGTGAATTCTTCAAGATTTTCCTTTGATGTAATTTTTCCTTTAAATTTATCGATTTTCATTTTAATACCTTTTACTTAAAGTAGTACTGCTGCTAACTTTTGGGTTTCTTTCAGGATTTTCTTTAGTGCGGTTTCTATGGTTTCTTCTTCTTCTCCGTGATACAATGCAAAATATTCCCAGCCGTCGTCTTTCTTAGCCATAGCAGAGAAGAGTTCAAAACTTAAAGATGCCTGGCACTTGATATAAGCTTTTAGTTCTTCGTACCCAGCTTGCCAATCCGGCTTGACGTCCGCAGGAAGTTTGAGGCGTTCTGCGTATCTCAGATACACATGAGCCGGTGGAAAGGTTTTTGTAACTAAAGGTTTTTTATGTAGACACTTCAGGGCATTGTCTATATAATAGTCTTTGCGCCATTTCTTATGGAGCGCCCTTTCGTAGGGTTCAAGGAGATGGTCTGGCTGCTGGTATGAGAAAAAGTCTCTGCGCGCGACTTTCACATGGCGACGCAGTAATCTTTTAAAGTTACTAAAAGAAATGTCTTGTACGCCTAAATCTCCTTCTGCTTGTACCATTTCTCCTTGATACCAATAATGCACCCCAGAGTTATCTAGGTAAAACTCAGACAATAATTCTATGTGATTTTTTGCAACCAAAGGGTACATATTAGCAAAATAGAGTAGTTGGCGTTTTAGACTCATTTTAATTCCTTATTTTTATTATGGTCGCACACAACAGATATAACGACTATTATATTTGATGTCACTTCCAATAAAATTGTGCCTTACATAATAATATTGTTTTGACATTCGACATCTAGAAGATGACCATAAAGATTTATTTTTTATATACTTTTTAATTTCTTCTGGTCCATTCTCAAATAAATCAATAAGTTCTTCTTTAGAAGGGCATCTTCCTTTTTGTTCTTCACACTAGATTTGAGTTTTCCTCCATGACATTGACTTTTCAGAGATTGGTCCCCACTTTAATCCGGTCCTAGGATCTTTGATCCATTCATTCATTTTAAATTTTCTGTGTAAAAATTATAAAAAATCTGTGCATGTTCTTTTGCTAAGTCCATCATAGATGGGTTACGTAAAATGTATGCTGGATGCATTAACGGCATTACCTTATAAGTTTTACCTTCTAATAAATATTTTTTAACCTTACCACAATATTCTTTTACCCAATTTTGGATAACAGTATCAGTTAATGCTTGATATGTTGGCTTACCAAAAGTAATAATAAAACGCGGTTTTAATAAATTTATCATATTGTTTAAATGTGTTTTACACACATCATATTCTTCTGGCCGTGGATCTCGATCTTTAAATTGACCATTGACCATTGTTCTATGTAGGACTATATTTGTCCAAAATATATCTTTGTGAGGATCTATCCCAATAGATTCGAACATTTCATTTGCAAATTGACCACTTGGTCCTACGAATGGCAGACCTTGTTTTTGTTCTTGTTCTCCGGGTCCCATACCTATGACCATAATATCGGCCAGATAAGATCCCCGATTAACAACTATCTTAGAATTATTAGTATTTAGAGAACAAAGGGTGCAATTTTTTTCTTTAAGTTCTGTGCAATATGTTTCAAGCTGGTTCATTCTTTGTCTCTATTGTGGTTAACCCATAGGATCTATCTAGCAAAAGTTTTAATTCTTCTGGGGGCATTGTTGCTAAATATTCAGCCATTCCATTTCTGCCTTGTGCTACTTTTGTCCCATTAAGATAGTACCAAGCACCAGAATTTTCTAAGATACCTTTAGAACGTAATAAATCTACAGTACCAGCCCAAGGACTAAATCCTTGTCCAAACAGTAAATCTACTTCTGCTGTTCTAAATGGAGTAAATACCTTATTCTTTGCTGTCTTAATTTTACAAGTAAAACCTATTGGTGTTTCTTTTGGACCCACCCAATCTCCTTTTCGTAATTCTAATCTAATAGTTGCATAGAATTTTAATGCGTTTCCGCCGGATACCACATCTGGAGAACCATAAGAAATTCCAATTTTCTGACGAAATTGGTTTATCCAAATAAAAGTACAATTAGCTTGTTGGGCTAATGGGTTAAGCTTGCGCAAAGCCTTAGACATCATACGAGCTTGAAGGCCCATTTGTTGATCTTCCATTGTCCCATCTAATTCAGCTTTAGGAATTAAAGTCGCAACAGAATCTATAATAATTAAGCCATAAGAACCAGTTCTACATAAAGTTTCTGCAATATCTAACGCTTGCTCACCGTAATCAGGTTGACTAATTGTAAGCCGATTCAAATCGACTTCTAATTTCTGTGCATAATCTAGTTCTAGTGCGTGCTCAGAATCTATATATGCAACTAATAACCCCTGTTTTTGTGCTTGCGCACAAGCATGTAATGCAAGACTACTTTTGCCTGTTGCTTCCCATCCATATAATTCTATATGCCTTCCTCTTGGTAATCCCCTTCCTTTAGACAAATTATAATCTAAGTTTGGAAGACCCATAGGTATCCAATCTTTAATAGTGCATATATCTAAATCTTCGTTGGAAGCAATACAAGCTAAGCCTTCTCCAAATTGTTTAGCAATTAACTTAAGAGATAACTCTATTTCTTTTTGCTTTTCATCGTCTAAATTTTCAACAACTTCTGTATCTTTTTTAACCATATAATCCTTATAATATATCTAAGATTGGAGCTTCTTTAATTAAAAGTATTCGACCTCCTCCGCTCTTAACACGATATACACGAGGAAGCCATTTGGAAAAGGGTATTTTGTCTCTATCTTGTCCTGGAGTACCTACAGCATAAGGAACATCAAGACACCAAAGGTATCTTGTTCCAACATGAAGGAAAGGACAGAATCTAATATAATTATTGTATTCTGCTTCTTGTAATTCAAATATTTCTTTTAAGGTAGGTAATCTAAAGTCTGAATTAGACGCACAAATTCTATCTTTCCTTTCTTCTCCCCAAAAGGTTTGAATGGGCGGATCCCAAAATTCTGTAGCAATATATTTACCTGAGAAAAAGATTAAGTTTTGCATTTTAAATCCTTATAGAATTTCTTTATAAAGATCTCGAACTAATAGAACCCTTCCATCTTTAACAGGGAAAGAATTACGGGTTGAACCTGAATGAATATGATAAGCAACTTGACCTTGTCCCTCTTGGCACCAAACAAATCTTCCACCAAATTTATAAAAGCGTTTATCAGGGTATTGGTTTAGACAATCGTTAAGTTCAAATACTTCAGTTAATGTTGGAAGTCGATAATCTGGATGTTGGCTTAATTTACACATTGCTGCATCATGTTCTACACAAGCAATTTCTCTGTATTCTATTTTATAATATTTAATAAATACTAACAGTCTATTAAGTATAAATAAATCTTCTCCTATACAGTGATTCACTATAATCTCCTTGCAAAAGTTTATTTTACCTTAATATTTATTTGGATAGGACTATGAATTAATTTATTAGCGTCATCACATAAGGCTGCGTTAATAGAAATTTTATTATTTATTGCATGGGTTTCTACCATTCCATAGTTCTCATGAATATGACCAAAAACATGTAATTTAAGAGATATATTTAAAAGTCTATCTTTTAAGTCTTGGCAACCTATTCTATTTCCCTTAGAGAAGTCTAAGCAATCTCTAGGAGGTGTATGGGTAATGAGAATATCGGTATTATGTGGAATTTTTTCCCAAACTTTACGTAAGGGTTCTCCTACTGGTAGATTAAAAGCCCAATTATAAAATACTGGTTGCCAAGGCGAACCATAAATATGTAAACCTTTAAATTGATAACTGTCATCTTCTAAATAAATACAATTTTGATGTTTATTAATAGCCAAACTAGCTTTTTCTTTTCTTGATTGAAAAGCTAAATCATGATTTCCGGCTATAACAATTTTCAAATCATGTGGTTGTATTTTTAACCAATTACCAAATTCTTCAATTTCTTTTAAAGAACCAAATGTGGTTATATCTCCAGCAATAATTAAAAGGTCTCCATTCGGAACTTCAAGATCTTTATAATGACCATGAAGATCAGCCATGCAGACAACTTGGATGTCTGACATATGAACTCCTAATTCAACCCCATCTACGAAGGAGGTTAATAGCTTGTTCGGGATTTTGGTGTATAATCTTTTTGAGTTTTGTTGAATGAATACTTAATAAATCACAGAGTTCAGAATATGTAAGATCAAATTTCCCAAAACTGAAACTTCCGTTTTTCATTAAAAAATATTCAGAAACTTGGAAATGATACGAACAGGTTAATAAAGGAATCTTTTGATGTTCAAATTCAAAGGCCTCTATTTCTCTGTTGTAATTTGTATTAATAATATGATTATTCAATGGGCAAGAAGAGCAATCAGGAGATAACGAACAAACTGTCTCGGGTTCATTATGGTAATCTCGTATAAATGAGATTAAGATTTCTATTAAGAGTCTTTGGACTCTCACGCCTTCGATAAATTCGTCCATTGTGTATTCAATTGTTTTAAAGTAAGGCCCAAACCGCAATATTTGCGATGTGTTTTGCTTTTTTTGCAAATAGGGCAGGGAGTAATTGTACTTAATAAATTCATGAGTATTGGAAGCTCAAAATTGTTTCCTAATTCTCCCTTAGAAAAAGTACTTGTAATTTGGTCTAAAGTAATAACTTTGTTATTAATTAAATGATCTACTGTTGCCACTGATATATAATACGATATTAGATTAGAAACACCAAATGTTTTTTGTATTTTTACTAAAGATGTCTTAAACGCTTCTAGTAATTCATCCTTCATAATCTTCTTCTTGGTCAGCTAAATCTTTATCATGTTCTTCACAAACATGAAGAATTTTGCCATCCGGAAATTCCCATTTTGCAATTGAAGCTGCTCCACATCTTACTTTATGAGTCGTTTCATTCCAAGGAAGAACAATCTCCACTTCACAACACGGTAAACTGGTCCTGACGGGTTTACAAGCGCAGTCATGTATTAACTCTCCGCATTTAAAACAAAAGTTTTCGGTATTGGTATAATATTTATCTTCTTTCTGTTTATGAACAATAGTTCCAGGAGCAGTAGGAATACGAGGTTCAGTGATTTTACGGATAGTCTTTCCCATTTTTCTCTCTCAGTATTGATTTAGTTTACGTTCTGTTCCATTTAAAATCGCGGCAATATTTAATGCTTTTTGCGCATATTCTAATTTTTTAAGTACATTAGACCAAAATTCATATGCAATTTCTATTGCCATAGTTGTTGTCGTTAAAACTGCCACTTCGCTTTTAGCCAACTTTTCGCAATGCGCTCTATTAGTTAAAGCTTTACGAGAACCATCTTTTCTTTCTACTTGTCTCATAAAAGTTTTATATAATTGCCCTTGTTGGTTGTTTTCTGTAGAACGATTTGCATAAAGCATTGCCTGATAGCGACTTTTATAGTTTGAAGCTAATTGATATAGCTTAACTAAAGTAGCTACTGCCGTTCTACATTCAGAAATTGACATGTTTGGATCAAAGTGAATAGCAAAATCTTTTTCCCAATCAACTAATGTTTTTCCATCAATAGTAAAACTATTAAGGAAAATGTCAGTAAATTTAGACAACATAAATTTACCGATGTTAATTTCTTGGTCTAAATCATTTAATGGTTTTTCCGTATTGATAACTTCTTGTTCAGTGTGTTCTTCTGTCATTTTATTTCTTCTATTATAATTTTTCCGCCAAATGTTTTAACCATTTTATATAAAATGTCTAAGTCTTCCATAGTTAATTCATTGCTATACATACCTCTTTTTTTATTGTCTGGATATACTGCAATTGTATGCCCAGATTTTAGTGTTGTTGTAAACATTTTATTTGCCGAAGAACCCGTATGAGTTAAATTAATAATATCTTGGGGTTCTAACTCCAAATTAGGTTTTTCACACATTAACACTGGTTCAGGTATAGAACATGTTTGTCTCAAAAGATTTTCTAAGTTTTGAGTTGTAACATTTTTAGTCCATATAATAATTTCACGGTTCGGAAGAACGGATTTCCAAATTGTAATAGCTCGTTCTCCGTATAATATGCAATTATATGTATTGCTAAAATTTGTTAAAGTTGTTAATAGATCTTTAGTTTTAATATTAGTGATACTAACAGTATTATAATTATATTCTAAAGAATCTAATTGAGACTGTAATATCTGTAAATCATCAGCAGTTGAGTAAAGAATAATAGGAAGCAATCAATTCTCCTTTCATTTCGTAATTATTATTATAAATATATACTTTAGGTAAATGAGCTATAATTTTTAGACTCTCGCTTTCGAAGTCTTTTGTTTTACCCAATAGACAATCATATAAGGTTTCCGACTCGCCTAAAAATATATGTAATACTTTTTTGGCGGCCATTAATTCTCTCATCTCCATAAATGGGATAGCTGCTAAAATTGAAGCTAAAGTTCTATCAACAGTCAATAAAGTTTCATCTTCAATTAGTCTAGGAGGATTGGTGTAGATATTATCATTGATAATGCCTATAATTTTCTTGGGTTTGTTTTCAATAATAGAAGCAGTAGTAATATAAATATCTTCTGAAGGATTAACTTCTTTTACTAAACTTAAACTTTCTAGTATGTCGTTAAAGTAATATATAGTGTCTACATGAGGATTCCATTGTTTGTCTTTTAAATTTTTTCTCATTGAGAGAACTGTTTTGTATAGTAATTTTTGATTCATAAAATTTCCATTGTAAAATTTAATTCTTTTAAAATCAAAGAATCAAATGGTCGTATATACCGTGCTGCAAGCCTGTAAGTTTTAAGACCTTCGACAACGTAACCGTTGTCGAAATCCACGTACCATGCGTGGTCGGCGTTGTCGATAAAGGACGATGACGACCAAAACCTATCCTCTGTAAATCCAGGCACTTTATCAAAAAACGCTTGTTTTAACTCATCTTTTACCGGAAGTCTCCAACTGTCTTTTTCTAAGTCTTTGGCTTGATTCCAAGTCATTAGTCCTTGGACTGGTCCCCAAATTAATTTATTTTTAAAGTCGATTGTAAGGCCATTGATTTCTTTAAACATATTTATCCTAAGGCATTAGATGTATCTTGTCTTGTAAAAACCATAAAGCTAAAGATATAAAAATGCCAATATAAGCAGCGGCAACAACAGCGTGAATGCCTCCACCTAGACTAAAAAAAGTTAATATACTAAAAAGTGCGTCAGTAATAATATGATGTCTGACCATAAATTTTTGAAGTCTTATTGGAAGTTTATTAAATAAAATTAAGAAAACAAAAAATATTATTCCTCCTAAAATTAAACCCGTTAAGGCTATTCCGCCAATTATGAATGTCAAAATAAATAAAGTAATCAAACCTACGACAATTAAATTTTTACTTACCATCCAAGAATCTTAGAAAGTGCAGTACGAAGCATTATTTGACAAGATAACATTTCTTCAGGCGACATAAAAAATGTTCTAACATTCTCTTCTCCATTTTCTTTATGGCGAAGAGTAAATCCAAAAGATGTTCCATTAAAGAAAACACTTAGTTGATTAATAACAGATCCCATTGCTTCTGTTTGTGCATTAGGATCATGGATCAAAGCTATTGATTTTCCTTTTTCATCATTATCTTGTAAAGCATAAGGCAATGTTTTTTCTAGCCAGTAAAGAATTTTTTCAATATCAATAAATCCTAACTTAAAACGTTGGATTTGTTCTAGTTGCATTTGATTATTTGCCATTGGGCAAATAGTTAACATTACAGAACCAGCCTGTAATTCTGTACATTTTTGTCCAGCAGAATTTGTCCATTCAGGTCCTTCTTTCGGTGAATATAACTCTAATTGAAGGCATGAAGTCTTCTTATATTTTTCAAATTTTGCAGGTCGAATAATTTTTTCCATAATAATCCTTATAAAATTTCCATTGTAAAATTTAATTCTTTTAAAATCAAAGAGTCAAGCGGCCGCACACATCTTACATAATAGTCGAGAGCTTTATTATCATAGTCGGCGAAGCCGTAGCCGAGATGCACGTACCATGCGTAGTTGGTATACTTAATGAGAGACAACGATGACCAGAACCTATCTTTTGCAAATCCAGGAACTTTATCTATAAATGCTTGTTTTAATTCATCTCTTGTTGGAAGTCTCCAACCGTCTTTTTCTAAGTTCATGGCTCTACTCCAGCTTCTTGGTTCTTGGGTTAATCCCCAAACTAATTTATTCTTGAAGTCAATTGTAAAGCCATTGATTTCTTTGAACATATTTAGTCTGTAGTTTGAAGTTTATCTATGAACTTCATTAAGTCTAAAGCTTCTACTAACAGTAGAGTAGCTAAGTTAGGATGAGAAAGATGATCGAGCATTAGTTGATCAACTTTATCTCCATATTGGATTGGAGATACTGCGTCTCCTAAGGCTGCTATGACCTGAGCCAATACTCGTGCTTGATCATTGTCATTTAATGCTGATTGATTAAGAATATTTATTATTTGATTAGCTGTTTCAATTATAGTCATAATAACCGTAGTCTAAAATTACATATTTCTTTGCCAAGATCTTCTAAAGAAGTGACAGTATTGAGGATATTAAATAGGTCGGAAAATCCATCGTCTGTATATAAGGGGGTAACTGTTTTAAGGAAATTAAGGATTTGTAACCTATTCATATGAAATAATCTAAACCAATTTCCTAATTCTAGTAAACTACAATCTTGCGAATAGGATATTTCAGAGCGGGGATATTTAGTAGGATCAAGAAAAGCTCTTGTGTCTTCTATAAAGAATCCGCAAAGCTTTCCCTGATCCTCCCAAATTAGGATAGGCCATAGATTTTTCTCAAATAGATCTTCGACTAATTGAGTAATATCCATGGCCATTTTTTACCACCTAGGTTTAGTTGAAGTAGTAGTTGCAGGAGTAGTATTCTCTTGCTGAGTATTAAACTTAGTTAAAATAAAAGTATTTAATGCCTCGCGTTCTTCTTTACCCTTAGGGAAAGCTCCTTCTTGGGTGAATTTGCCTGATTTATCCTTCATGATATTCCCTTCCTTGTCCCTTTCAACGGGCCAGGAAACCCAAGTCTTATCATCTTTCTTAAAGATTGCGAATTTTACTGTGATTAAATCACAGAAAGTAATCATTCCTGCTCCAGCCAACACACCACTATTGATATTCCGTAGTGTAAAGTTTGTAACAGCACTTTCAATCTTTGTCTTTACGTCCATAATCTTTCTCCTAAATAATTTTACCATCTTTACATACTAATACTTTTTTCTCACCATTGATGGTAGAACCTAGTATAACTGATCTTTTCCAGATTTTTTCCATATATCTCATGACTACTTCACATTCATCAAGTTTTAATTCAAGTCCAAATTCTTGAAAATCTTGATGGTTTTCATGAGCTAAAATTAAAGCTCCAGAATCTGCAACTCCTTGTATTGTGATTCTGGGAACACCATAATCGTAGGACATAGCAGATTGTTCAAAGCAGAAATCTTCAATACTCCTATTCTTGAGAATAACTTCCCCTGTTTCGTTATCTCTTTGCATTGTACATAAATGTAACTTGTACATAAGTTTGTCAGTTAAGTAAGTTCTATAAAAAGATGGATCGTCTTCGAATTTAACTACTTCTAGAACTTTATCCCATCCTTTAATAGTTGCTTTAACAATGTTTCCATCTTCGTCTCGAAACCTTTGGTTGTCATCTTGTGGATAAGGATATAATTTCATATCTTTAGGAAGGCCATTGGTATAATAGTCGTCCCATCTTTCCCAGATGTCTCTAAGAATTTTATATCCTATATAATATGGGTTATGCCCCATACGTCCAATCATGTGTTCTTCATCCCATCCCGGATTGATGACAGCAGAATTTAATGCGGCAAAATCAACCATATCCATATCGTTTAAGTACTTTTCCATAATTACGATATGAACAAGACTTGCAAATCCTTCATTAATAGTTTTAGTTAAGAATTGAGGATAGAAATAATAACTTTCTGCTCTCACTGTTAAGAGTACATCTTTTTGCCATTCTTCTAGATCAGGTGCGTAATGCGCAAGAAACCATAATAAATCAGGTTCTTTTCTTGGAGGAAATGTTTCGTAATTCCAAGAGACTTTACTTGTTACTTGAGGGCTTTCTTGTGTTAATAAGTCAATGATATCGGGTTCCGTATAACTAATTGTCCTTTCCTTCTTGGGATATAGTGGTCTATTCTCGCCTTTTTGGGTATATGTAAACCAATCCAAATGACGCTCAAGAGCAAATGCCATAGTGATAAAGTCTTCTACTTCTTTCTCTCCATACATTTCTTTATAACGCTCTACGCGCAAACAAGAATCAGCAGCTCTTTGTACCATATCTTTAGGTACTTTAGATAATTGAATATTGTTTTTAAAAACATGTGCATGACCCATGCAATGGGCAATAATTAACTTATTAGTAACTAAATTGTTACTCGCATGCATAAAGGCATAAGTGGGGTTATTATTAATAATGGTTTCTAACGCTACCATACCATATTCGCTAGCGGCTTTTTGTTGTGTCCATGTAGGAGCATAGGAGAAATGACGCATACGTAGGGGTAGCCCATAGGTTGCGATAATCGCCATTAATTTTGGAGGAACTGTTTCCCAAATAATAGGATCCCAAGACAATCCCATTTCGTGTGCTATTTCACTAATGGCTTTTACTTCTTCGTCGATGTGTCCTTCAACGAGCATCTTATTTCTCCTTTTTCGTTGTCCCAAAGAAGAACTGTAAGGTTTTATCTACATCTTCCTTGCCATTAATTAAAATAGCCTGGAATTTTTCATCAGTAATTTTGTTTCTAAGTAAGGAATATAATTCAGACCCTGAATTTGAGCTTACTTCCCATTGAAGTCCATAATTTCCCCATCCTAGATGTGGGTTTATCTCTCCATAACCAATCATAGAACATTTAGTTAATAACTTATCCACAAGTTTAACGTATAAGCGGTTATCATCGTCTCCCCAATTTCCACCGTCAGTTAAATGTACTATATAATTATTACATTTTGAAGGAGGGTGATGTTTGTCTATATGTTCGTCGGCTAATTTCAAAGCACTAGAACAAATAGTTCCTCCTCCCCAAGATACTTCAAAGAATTTCTTTTCTTCCTCAAACCAAGCTTGAGTATCGTGCGCAATAAAATATATATCTACTTTTTTATAATTATATTTGAGGAATTGGACTATCCAGAAAAAGATCATTTTTGCAACGACACGAATTTCTTCAGTCATAGAACCACTGACATCCATTAATAAATAGACAGCTGCATGAGTAGTATATTGAGGAATTTCTTCATAAGAAATTTTTACTAAATCTTCTTGTTTAAAATCTCCTACATATGCCTTTCCTGTCTCTGCTGCATTACGAATGATATTTCTTAAAATAGTTTCTTCAATATCAGCGTTTGATATTGTATCAGTTGGCCTATAGGTGTTGTACTTTGTTTCAATAGACTCTACTGTCCTTTGCTCTTTTTCTCGTAAATTAGGAAGCCCTAACTGTCGAATCATTTCTTCGATAATGTCTTGTAAGTCAATCTCTACAGTATAAGTTGGATCTCCATGTTCATTGCCTGCTTGTGGACCTTGTCCTTGACTAAAGGGGTCTCCAGGTTTAAGGACATCTCCTTCTTCTCCTAAAGCTTCTCCACTCGTATCAGAATAATCTGGTTGTGGTGTATCTTTGTTGGTACCCCAAATAAAACGCCTTTGTTTAATAGTCGGGATACGTACTTTAACTTTTTTGCCAGCACTATCAGATGTAATAATATCTTCAGAGTTAATAATATCTTTCGCGCCGGATTTAATCGCTTCTTTTACACGTTCGGTATGTTTTCGCTCTTCCATATCAGTCTGGTTATTTAAATCCCAGATGTCATAGATGCTATCGCTCATAGTTCCTCACGATTAAACCCAAGTTCTAACAGTGTGTAAGAATCGAATGGTCGTATATAACATACAAAAAGAGGTCTCTCTTTTTCTTCGTTATAAATATTACCGTCAGTTAATCTTATACACCAAGCATAGTCACCAAATTGATTACCTATGCTGTAAGCTGAATTTGTCCAGTAATAATCTTTGATAAATCCTGGAGCTTCAAGTTCCCATATTCGTTTTAGTTGTTTAGCTGTTGGTAATGTCCATTCATATTGTTCTTGTCTTAAGGCTGTCCACCAACTCATTTTAATAGACTCTAATTTCCAAATTTGTTTTCTTTCGGTGTCGATTACGAAATTTTCAATTTGTTGGAATATACTCATAACTTTTCCATTATAATTCCAAATTCTTTTAAAATCAAAGAGTCAAGTGGTCTCACACGCCGCACGTAGAAGATGGAGGACCTATATCATAATAGGCATCGCCATAGAAGAGGGACACGCTCCACACATAGCTTTGAAGGTAGTAGGTGTAGAGAGATGAAGACCAGAAGCGAGCACTTTTAAATCCAGGAACTTTATCTATAAATGCTTGTCTTAACTCATCTTTTGTCGGCAATCTCCAACCGTCTTTTTCTAAGTTCATGGCTTGAAACCAAGTCATTGGTTTTTGGGTTGGTCCCCAAATTAATCTTCTTTGGAAGTCAATTGTAAGGCCATTGATTACTTTAAACATAAAGTTATTTTTTAGAGGCGCGGTTCACAAAAATAGTATTAACATATTTAATTAAAGCTTCTGCGCAAGATTCACAATATCCACGTTCTTGCAATCTTTTCCTGATAGCTTTTAAAACCTTCTCTCCATCTTTACCAGGCTTAGCTTTATCTAAGTGTTTGTCGAATGGGATACGTAACGTTTGCTTTGCTTTTGAGTATAAATATTTCTCAATTGCTTCACGTAAACGATCATGAGAATTCCACTTGAATTCCCCTCCTGCTTGTGTTACTTCCCAATGTTTACGAAATATTTCATGACGGAATTCACGTTTAGATGAAGAATTTACACCAATAGCAGATTCAATTGAATTCATCAATTCATCATCCAATGGGATTTCATTCCCCATCTCATCTCTGGGTTTTTCTTCGGATAAGAAATTATTAATATTATCAATATAACGAGAGAATAATTCTTGAGCACGACTATCGATATCGGCAAGTAGTGCTCCTGCAACAGCCTTCTCGGCCATATCGTTATATTCTTCTAGAACAGTTCCAATATGACCTAGCCATTCTTTACGTGACTCTTCTTTGACTTCAGGATTCTCTTGTAAATACTTCTTAATCTTTGCAAGAATAGTTACTGGGTTAATACATGGGAATTCTGTATTGTCATTAATTTGATCAGCCATTGCACGATTAATACAATCTACGATCTTTCTGGGTCCTAGTCCCTCGAATCCTTCTCTGGTATGTTCAAGACGTAGAGGGCGCAAATCTGATTTGTTTAAGCCGAATACGTCTTCTCCTGCATAGAAACGGATCTTCTGTTTAAGTCCAACAGCAGATCCTTTTGGTGGCTTTAGGCGAGTAAGCATTGCGTAAAATGCTGCCACTTCTAAAGTATGTGGAGCAATATGAATTTTATCGCGATTTTGGTTTTGACGAAGAATCTTTTGATAAATCTTTTCTTCGTCCTTATAGCTTAAACAATAAGGCCAACCAATAGTCCATACGCGATCTTGTGTTGCTTCTTCTGTTAGATCTTCCATGAACTTACGGAATTCCGATTCGTTTGTATGCGAAATAATGAGTTCGTCTACGTCGATCATGGGGAGATTTTCAATTTTTAACTGTTTCTCTTGAGTTAAACTTAGTAAATCCATTCGCATATCTTTGGAAATCTTTAAAATTTCCATAAGTTCCATGATCCCACGATTTGCGTAATTAATTTCACCGGAATAATCATAACTAAACGGATCACTTAGACCATGTTGGCTCAATGTACTAATATTTTTTGTTCCTTTGAGGTCACTAGCTTTTTGAGACTTAGGATCTCCGGGCATAAAGTTACCGATACCTTGACGCTGACTAATACTAATCAAAAATCGTTGTGATAAGAATTTCGAAATATCATCATTCAAGAACTTAGTTAGAACCTTTGCGCAATGTGGGCATAAATGGCCTTCGATTTTGATACCTGTTGCTGTGAAAAAGTCTTCCCTAAGTTCATCGGGTAAGGCTCGTAATGGGTCTTCATTGATAGGACAATGGTTCTTCACGAGACCATACTTGTGACTTTCTTCGTCTGTGAATGGATACTTGATCCGGTAAATAGCACCATCATCAGTATTGCTATATTCAGCTAGATTTCTTTTAATTTTGTCAACAACATCACTCTTTCCGCTTCCTACTGGTCCCATGAATAGGAGTAGGCGGCGGCTTGCATCACTTTTATTTGCAGCAGATTTAAGATACTGCATTAGCATGCCAATATTATCCTGAATTCCAAAGAATTGTTTTTCAAAGAAGTCATAAATTTCAATTTTCTTTCCCTTTTCCAGGGCATATTGATCTAGTTCGTATCGAATACCATGTCGATGAATCGAATTATAGACACGCCCAGCAGCATTAGCTGCAATACTAGGCTTATTTTTAACTAATTCGATATATTCAGATAAAGAGATAGTATGTAATTCTACCTTGAGTTTGTCGTGCTTGGCCATTAATTGAGCAAGAAGATTCTCTTTGACCTCAGTGGTTGCCATTATTCCTCCTGAATTTATTAAGATTATTTTGGATATGATCAAGGTCTTCTTGATTAATTTGCTGAATATAATTAAGAATGCCTAAGGAATAAGATTCTTGATTAGAATTAACTAGCTTAAGGCTTAATTTTCTTTTAGTTCTACGAGATAAAGAAATGATATTGTTTTGAACTGTTATGCCTAAGACTCCAAATTTTTCAGTTTTAGGAATAATAGACTTAACTGGGCATTTTAAATTGCCAATTGAATAGATATTTTTGAATAAACGAATAACATTTGGAATGTTATCTCTGCGGCATGAAATAATGATGTTGTCTACATAACGAGACCATACAAAATCTTGATGAGTTTCGTATAATGATCTTTCTAAATATTGTATAAAACATTCGGCTAAAATTGGACTTGCAGGACTACCTTGCGGTAAGCTGTTTTGATAAAAACATATATCAAGCTCTTCATTTGTTAATAAATTCGGATATAGCCTAACAAAATTTTCTTTTATAATAGAGGGGAAAAACTTTTTAATATCTAATTCTATCCAATAATCATATTCAAATGGAAAATGATAATTAATAGTATTAAGAACAGATCTGAAACTAAAAATATTTTCTTTTATAGAAATAGAATTATATATTCTTTTATGAATTTTTTTTAATTTCACTTTTGTCTCAGGATCAGGGATATTAATGTCTCTAAATTTATTATTAACTTTTCTAAGTTTTATACTAGTATACATATTTATTACATTTTTTTTTAGGAAAAGAGACACCAAGACTATAAGTAATCTAAATTGATATAGTTAACAACAATCTTTAATATTGGAATTGGTCCCTATAAAGGGACTCTCCCATAGCAAAGAGGTTATTAAGTATCGCCTTAGATTACTTATAGCTATCCTTGATTTTCATCTAGATACTTGGTGTATTTCACTCGATTCAAATTATTTGAATCGAGAACTGGCCGAGTCCAGCTGCAGTCCAGTTCTAACTAACTTTATTTGAATGTAACCATTCAAATAAATTTAGTTTGTGAAATACATTTAAGATACTTATTTCTAAGTATCTAATGTGAAATATGTAAATTGACTATTGCTACTTAAACTAAATGTAATTTGTGTTGTTTTTAACATTTTTGTGATAAATATTTCGCTTAATATAGCCAAAGCATGTAAAGCCGTCATCTGATTAATTAACATATTTTGTGGTGGACCATCTGCACATGAACGTTCATGTGGTTTAGCATTATTTATTTCAGGATATAATTTCACAACATCATCTAAAATAACTTTTTGCTTATATGTTTCGTTATTAATTGGATTAGTAACAGCCATTTGCCCTAAGTTACCTCCTAAGATAACTTGGCCTGTATCTAAATCATTGCCGCAATCCAAATAAAAATATTTGGCTTTCTTATAGCGATTTGCGCACAAAAGCCGAGCTTCGTCATTATCACAGCAACAAATTATAAGAGGGAGACAATCATAATAGTCATTCTTTATTGGTGTTTCTTTTGTTAAGAATTGAGGTTTAGCTATGATAGTTACTCCATAAGCGCGTGAGTATCTTTCTGCTAATACCTCAGCTTTATTTTTACCAATATCAGAAGCAATGAAGTTTTGTCTTAGAATATTTTTGTCGCTAACAACATCTCCGTCCATAATATGAATATTAACTGGGCAAGATTTAAGAAATTTAATTAACCAAGGAATTAGCCAACTTCCTGTACCTCCTGCTCCAATAATTTCTATATGTCCAATGAAGTTTTGAGGTATGTTAATTAGTCCTATCTTCATGGTTTGGTCGTCCTAAAGAAATCTCGACGGGTTTTTTTAGCACCGGGACAAAAGCGTTCAAAATATTCTTCTTCGTCATCTGTCAAATCTTTGACTGGTGTTGGATGAAGACCTATTGCTCGGGGTTCTATAATGGCCTTTTCAACCACTTTATAAGGCTTATCCATTGCTATTCTTGATAATGCATCTTCTGGATATGTGATACATGATAAATCATTTTCTTTTAGAATCTCTTTTAGTGTTAATTGTTCGGTGTCGAATAAGTCTTTTAAGGAAATTTTCCCTTCTTCTTTGCCCATCATACACCATCTACCAGTAAAGGTAGGATCGGTAAAGATGTTTCCGATAACACCATAAAATCTAGTTTCTGCATTATCTTTGTCATCTGTCTCACTATGGAAAGCTCCCATAGAATTATGAGAATGAATTTGCATAACCTGTAAGTTTTTAGACTCATGAATAGGTGATAAATATGTAATTTTGCTATCTTTCTTCTGATCGTCTTCGTCGAAATCAAAGAATTTAATAGCAGCACCACTTATTACTTGAATAGGAATATCAAGGAAATATTTTTTAGCTTCTGTATCCCACAAAATACGTGTCATAACTTCTACATTTTGCTCGGCAATGGCACATACGTCAGTCGCTAAGATAAAACTTTGAAGTAATAACTCAATTGGAATTTTAGGAAGTAGGTAAACAAATCCATTCTCTTTAATAGAATTTTCGGTATATAGTAACGGTTCATCATACCCATGTGCCTTCTTCATAAAGAGAGCAAATTTTTGATATTCAACGCGATAAATACCGTTCTCTTGTATAGAATAAGCCACTGGATGTTTAAGCGCAATAAAATCTTGAGCTGATCCTCCTAATACTTTAGGAATATATTTTGCCGCTAATTTATTTGTGGAAATAGTAGCAGGAGAAATAAGCTTACTTAAACTTTCTCTTTTTTTCTGAATCAAAGATTTAACTTTGTCATTATTTTCGCGTAGTTCATCAGATAAAAAGTAGAATTTCTTATCCATTAGATAACTCCATCTATGTTATTGTTACGCAACCATACACGAAGATTTCCAATGCTATTTAAAGCATTATTTGGGAAAATTTTTCCACATAATGTTTGAGCTAATTCTTTTTGACCGTAATTTTGGTATTCGGCTATCACTGGTTTTTGATATAAATCATCATTAAATGTAGAAGATAGAAAATTATTAATAATTCCGATAGCACTTTCAATTCCATTTAAAACATGCTCAGTTGATCCCCAGCAAATTTTTCCATCATTATATGTATTACCATATGGCCAATGGTAGATTTCGGTACTTTGAGTCAGGGCATAATGTTTTAAACATATACAATAAGTATATGTGCTTGAACCAGCTTTAACAAATACAAATAAGGTGATAGGGATAGGAACATTATCAATTGCCTCAACAGCTGCACCTGTTCTTTTGTTATGGTAATTATAAGTTAATAAACTTGCTGGGTATGTAAATAAAAGAATTTCTTTATTGAGATTTCTGGTGTAATAAGAAATACCAAAACTATGAAAAGGGCCTAATTTAACTTCTTGTTTATCAACGAAGAAATTAGCAATTAAATGATCTGGAATTGTTTTATATATAATTTCATTAGAGGCAGAAATAAATTTTGCATTAACTTCGCTTGAATTTTCTTCTAAAGTTAATATTAATTTTGAGTTATTCATTCTTTCCTCTTAAAGCCCATAAGTGATTACGTTGTTAATGTCTGTTACGAGAACGTTTGGAGGGGCAAATAAATTGCCGTCTATATAAAGAACTGAATTTTTATTTATGGCTTCTAATAAAATTTTTAGATAAAGCGGTTGAGTTGTATCAATTTTGTTAATGTTATAACAAGTTCTATCAATCTCTAAAATATGAGTTAGTTTATTTGGTTGCCATACGTTAAACTCATAAACAATATTTTTAAATGTTGCTTTGATCTTTTTTGCTGTACTTCGTTGCAAATTATTACTACAAGATATTAAATAATTAAATACTTGTTCTGTTACGTCTATAGAAAGAGAATTCAACAATTGATTATTTATAATTTTATAACCTAAAGCTATATTAGGATTTTTTGTTGTTAATTTATTTTTAATATTCATCAGAACATTAAAATCTTGTAGTATATTAATATTTTGATTTTCGTTTATTAAACAATAATCATAAATATTAAATAATTGTTCTGTAGTTGCACAATCAAATAGGGCATGTGAACTTATCATAAAATTTGTAGACGTTAAATGAATTTGATTAACAGTAGGATTCGTTTTAAGGGCTTCTAAAATAGTTTCAGTCTTTTTAAGTAAATTGAGAAGTCCTCGTTTATTGCAATTTTCCATTCCTGGAATCGTTATTCGCATTCTTTCAATTCTTTTTTTATCTTCTGGAGTTAATGAAGTTAAAAATTTAGCAAAATTTTCTAAGATATTGTAAAACCCAATTACATCTTCTATCTCTATGGTATTCATACGAAGTCTCCATTAGTAGAAACAGAAGAAATTTTCTTGTAATTAGTAGCGACTAAGGCCCAATTAATTTTTTTAGCTTTTTGTTCTAGAAGATAAGCTTTTGCTTTATCAATTAATGGTTGATACAGTTTTAAATATTTTAAAAAGTTATCAGCTTCTGTTACTCCTTTAGTAGTTCCTATTATGGACTTTAGGAGTAAGAACTCATATTCTTGAAGATCACTTTTTTTGTATTTTTCAATTGTTTCTTGAAGATTTTTAAACATGTATCTTTTTTTTAGATAGGTTGAAAAAGGAAAGGGCTAGGAGAGACTTCCCCTAGCCCTTTTTGGTTGGTCAAACGACTAATTTTTTTTTAGCCTAACTCTCCACGCTTTTGCTTAAAATCAAATACGGTGTTTCCATCCTCAGTATGAGTGGAAACTTCCACGTTGCGGGCGCCTTGGCCGTTTACCGCAACAATAATTGCCCTTGCATCTTCAAGGGTAGCAGTGGAAGCGAGTTCATACGTTTGACCATTGTAACGTGCACTAACCATAAATCCTCCTTTTGGTTAACCAAACTTCAATATACTATGATCTATAGTAAAAGTTATTTCATTTTTATCGATGGTGATTGTGCTTACATTTAAATTTGGTGTTCTAATTATTTCTGGAGTAGTTAAAGTAAAATTTTCTTTTAGTGTTGGTAATAATTGTTTTAGTTTTTCGTTATTAATAAGAATGATATATGTTTCATTAACTTCTGAAATTGTTAAGTCTTTATCTTCTAAGCTAGGATAAAGTTCTAATATCTTTTTTTTTATGTTATTTAACATTTTTTAACCTGATTGTAAAACTAAAAAAAAGATTGAATATGTAAAAAGAACTCCACTCAAAAATGAAACTACATACCATTTGGTTTCGTTTATTGCCGGAGATTTACTACTAATTAATTGTTTCTTTAACAATATAAGATTATATTTCAAATTTTCGTTTTGTTTAATAGTTTGAGTATATTCAAGAATAAGTAAATCTTTTAAATCTTTTGTTTCGAGAATTTGTAATACTTTTTCTCTTGATAATAAATACCCATTATAAGGACTATCTTCTCCTTTTTGTAAATAAACTGGTTCCTCTGCAAAACTTAAATTGCAAAAAAGAAATAATGAAATAAGTATTAATCGCATGTTTTTGCTTCTCGTACCTTCTTGATCATATCTAAAAGTAATTCATTCATTTCCCAAGACGCATCTTGATCTTTTTTTGTGAAGACTGTTAGAAGATATTGATAATCTTTGTCTTCAAGTTTAACATCTAAAGATTTAGATTTATCTTTATCCCATTGAAAATGATTATTAGAACTTTCAAGTTCTATCTCTTTTGCTTCTTCTTCGCTTATTGTAATCTTTTTTAAAATTTTTAATCCAGATTCTAAATCTTCTGTACTACCTTTTAGTCCTCTGACTAAAGAAGTAATATATAAGCGTTCATAAATACTAAGTTCTTTTATTTCTTTCATATAACCTCTTAGATTATTAATCCTAATTCTGCAATGGCTTTTTGTAACTCTATATATTCTTCTTCTGATACTTCTTCCAGCTTGTCTGGATAAATTAAATCTATAATATTCCAAGCAAAACGAGCTTCAGAGACCTTCATTGGGTATTTATTTAAATAAGGAATATTTGTTGTTCCATCTAATACCAAACAATATATAGTATCTTGATGTTCAAATACCATTTGTAATCTTACAGATGTAATTTCTCCAACTTCATTATGGAGATATGGATATTTTAATCCACCAGGAGTAAAATATGTTTTCTTAAGATCCTTTTCTTTTGCATTCCAAATGATTTTCATTTATCCCTCTTCTTTTTCGTTTCTGGAACAGGGGCTTCTGTCACTTTACATACCATTTCAAATGTTGCTACATTGCCTGTTAAATCACGTACCATAGCATAATGAGTAGGTGTGCTATCAACGGTTTTGATGATATGAATTAGTCGCCACTTATTCTTACAAGCTTCACATTGAATATCTGCCATGTAATCAAAAGTGGCAGAGATTTCTTGTCCACATCTAGCTTCTGAATTAGACCCTTCTTTATGTTTACATCTAAACTTTACATTAAACTGCATTAAGCCTCCTGGTTAATAATATCCATTTCATCTTTAATATAAGAAAGCATTTGATTTTGGAAAAACAAATGAACATCCTGATGTTGTAACGCTTCAAGATTGAATTTGTATCCGTTGGTCATTCCAACAATATTGCTTACTAACTCTCCAATTTCGGTTTCATGGAGTTTTGTGATCTTTAAAAATGTTTTTATTTTTTCTTCTGATAAATTAAACTTTTGTAATGTATTAATGACGTACTCAATATTTTCTTTTTTAAGAATATTTTTCAGTATGAAAGGCGTAAAGAATTTACTCCCGCCCTCAACATGTTTGATACCTCGGACTAAACAATCTTGAACTAATCTTGCATATATGAAAATTAATTCATGCATTAATTCTTTATCGATGTAATTTTTGCCATAGGTCCATTCGCATAAGCCATACCATTCCCATAATTGTAATGTTCCAAATCCCATAAGGGTTTTAGCAATGGCGCTGTCTGCAAATATTTGTTTATACTTATCATAATCAATATAGTACCATCTAAAAGGTTGGAAATCAAGAGCTGAATTACTTAGTTCTTTTTTTGTATATTGTTTAATCCAGTCTATCTCATATGGTCTTAGGTTTTTATCGGGATCTGTAACGTATATCTTTTCTAATAAATTTTGTCCCTCAATACTACTAGGAGCTAATATTGGGAATATATCTCCGTCGCAATCGCTTTGGTCATTAAGACAATCCAATGGATTACGTAATATAATAGATGCGCAAGCTTGTTTGTCAATAACATCGTTTATATTCCAGCCTATTTCATTTAAGTAATACTCAAAATCATCGGCTGTCATAATCTTTTGAATAAATATTTGTCCAGGCCATATAACTGGATTTCTTGTTCCACAATGATAGGTTAGCCCATTTTCTATTACAAGTTTATTAAAAGTAGGATGAAAAATAACAACATGTGTGCGAGGAACTCTCCAATCGTAAAGTTGTTTTGCTGATAGTCCGAATATTCTAGTTGTACAGTTAGCACTTATAAGTTTATTCTTCCCTATCAATTCGGATTTGATAGCATCTAAATATGCTTCATGAGCATTTTCTATTTGTTTTTTATTGGTTATAAATTGATTGTTAGTCTTTTTCCCTCTTAGGGATAAGAGTAATCTATTTGCTCTACTAAAAATAGTTGTGTAGCGAACTTCTCCGCTATAAATTTCATCAGATAATAGCCTGAGCATATATGCGCTGGGAAATCTGATTGTCAATCCATTGTGTTTATAAATAAAACCGTTGTTATCAAAATTTAAAAGTCCTTCATTCGGAACTTTATCTCCAAAAGTAATAATCGGGAATTTAATTCCTTCCATCCATTGGAGTAAATCTTCATGATTGAAAACAGGAATGTCTTTATTATATTGTTGAAGAATTTTAATAGATTCAACAACGCAATCTTTCTTAATTTTATTATCTTCTTTCTCCATGAGATGAAGAGCTAATTCATCGTATCCATAATGATGTAAATATTTAATAACTTCTGGTAGAACCTTATGATCATCTTTTACACGACAATATTCCGAAGCTAATTCTGTAATTTGGATGGGTAATACTCCAGCCCATACTGTTTTAGTTACCCATTTATTATTAATTTTTCTAACCCAAGTAACTTTTTCAATCTTAGATTGAATATCGTTAATTTGTTCTTCGGACATATTGTTAATGTTATACGAACTGCCTTTAACCATTGCGTCTAGCCCTAATTTTGCCAAGGCAATGGTATTATATTTGGCTTTGATACTATTATGTCCCATTCTTAGATCAATAGGATATGTTTTGTTTTGATAAATGATATAACCTAAATCTATAACAGGTTTAGTCATGCCCTTGATACCTGTATCTGAAACTATGCGCGTAGAATTTAAACGGGCACGACTTTCCCATATAACATGGTAACTATTACGATAGGTTAAATTAGGATGTACCTCTAATACTGTTGCAGATAACAATCCTTGAGGGATATGAATATCTTTACCATCTTTATCTTGAGCGATAACAGTAGAGCTATGTACTTTTTGACCTACAATTAATGGTAATTCTATCCCATCGGATAATTCTAAGTCTTGAGAACGAATTGGTTTGACTATGTTTTGAGTAAATGAACGAGCAGCTTCAATTTCTCCGCCTAATAAATCGTAAGTAGTAGTATTGATTTCGTCAAATACTATTAAACAATTTTTAGTGTGTGTAGTTTCATCAGGATTATCTTCCCATGATAAAACCGGTTTTGACTGTTTGATGAACTCTATGTGGTCATTAGCTACACACGATTTATGCCTTGACAGGAGTTGAGAAGCGTTTTTATCAGTATTAAAAATAGTCTTTACTTGACTTCCCTCAAAGTCATAACCAATAGCTTTATAATTTTTCTTATTTAAATAAAGAGTAAAAAGACCACGAGTGGGTCCACTTTCACTACCACATAGTACTGGTAGTTCAGTTAGGATTTGTTTCATGAGGACAACATTAAGTGATTGCCATTCTGTGCGAAAGGCATCACCTAAACATTGCCATTTTTCACCTGTCGTAGGATTGCTAGGGTGAATGAACTTAACTCTGTTCTCAAATTTTAATTTACTGTTGTCAGAAATAGGGATACTCGAAGCGCCTATTTCAACAAAACGTTGAATATCGTCTTTTAATAAATTAATAAAAGGTACTTTTTGTTGTAAAATTTGTTCGAGTCTTTGATCTAAGATTTGACAGAATATATCCTGGGCACTATACCAGGCTTTAGTATTGTCTGTAAACATAATCATAGGCATGACTCGATTACAGACAAATTGTCCGTCAATATTCATGGGGAGAGTAAGAGAATAAACTCCGTTCGGGGAAGTGAATAATAATTCTACTTTTTTATCATTAATGAGATATCGAAATATATGGGGATAAATTTGAGCATAGTAATCCAGAAGTTTTACAAGATTCATGTGAGCCTCCTTTGTCGCACTCGCAATTATCTTCTTCGTAGCTTTCTTCTGCATAAAGATTGATCTGACGTTTTTTTACCTTAGGCTTATTAGTATATGTTACTTCTTCTACTATAGCTTCAGCTAAGCCTTGGCTTAATGCATCTTCTGCCGTGAACCATTGATCTGTTCTTAACCATTCTTCAACATCAAAAACAGGATGGTTTACTCTTTCGGAAATAAGTGTAAGAAATTTTTGACGCTGATAATTTACTAAATGTAAATGATTTTGTAAATTTGAATATGTTTCTGCGGCATATAAGAAGATATCATGTAACATGATATGAGCTGAAGGGTAAATTAGTCGATGGGGCATTGATAGAGCAATAATACCTGCTGCACTAGCGGCTTCTCCCTGTATTACTGCTGTTGCATTTTGAGAGGAAAGAAGGATGGAATCTATTATTCGATACATAGCATCTACATCTCCTCCTGGACTATCTATTAATAATAATGGAGGTTCCTGAGGAGTTAACATAGATAAATCTTCTTCAATTTGTTCCGCTAATTCTTGGCAAATTTCACCATAGACTTTAATGGTTTTGTCATTGATAGTAATATGGACACGTATGTCATCAGGTACAATACCTTTTTCTCCGGTTTTTTTTAGTTCTTTAATTATGCTCTTTTTATAATTAACTTGTTTAGCATGTGTGTTAATCATGTCTCTCCTAAAAAAATTAAAAATCTAAATCAATTTCATCATCCTCTTCATTATCTTCATCGTATTCTTCTTTTTCTTCTGGTAAAGTTTCTTCCTCGTCATCCTCACCTAGAAAATCTTTTAGTAATTGTTTAGTTTCGTCGTCGAGTTGATCAACTGTTGAAGATTTCTGAACTTTTTGCGGAGAAAGTTCTTCTAACTTATTTCCATCAACAGTAATTAGCCCATAGTAACTATGGCTGACCACATAAATATCTCCAGTTTTAGCTGTAATTTCTACTTCGTCATTACCAGGAGGAAGAGTCTTTAGTCTGGCTTTGTTCCCAACTTTCATTTTTTTTCTCACATAAAAGGTGTTTTATATTCAAAACATCGAACGATATTTCTATATTATCAACGAAGATTACTAAATCTTCAACTCTTTTTTTATACGATTGAATAATATTTGTAATTAATCCTTCATTTTGTGGAAGTAATTCCTCAAAAAGTGGAATAGACTTATGATAAAGTCCTAAAAATATTGGTTGTTCGGGATTTTTCATAGGTAAGTGGGGAGGGGACTCACCATCCCCTCCCTTCTCCTTAAATAGGATTTGTTGTCCAGCTACCATGTTTTGCGTAGCCGTTAACATCTTTCATAGCAGTTTTTTGATTACAATGGGGGCATGTGGTGAGATCCCCAAATTGTAATGTCTCATTTGTTAAAATTTCAAATTGTTGTCCCTTGGTAGGGCAATCTGAATTTTGACAAACAAAGTTGTAGATTTTCACTTGATCCCCTGGATATATTTTACTGTCGAGATCTCTTTACCTAGTGTTCTGCTCACCAGTCGAGCACGAATAGATAGCTCCTTCATAACCCCCTTTTTATAAGTAGGGTTCTTCAGGTAGCTATTTTTCAGTAATTGGTCAGAGCATAAATAAATGGGCCATCCACAACAAGGACCCTCACGGAGAGCTGTAGTATGACCTCGCGCTTCGTTATTTTTCAAACGAGAAGTAATCATACGCCCACGACTTTGAAACAATGAATTGCTTTCCTTCTTCTTCGTCATAGTCCTCCTATCATGTGAACAGTTCTTCTGGGGTCGTAGCCCCTTCAATCAGATTCAGCTCCATTTTGCCCGCATTGTGTTGCGGTCTTTCCGGAGCAAGAACCTTAATCTCTTTGAGTAATGGGAGTGAGTCAATTGGACAATCTGCAGCAAAGCTTGCGAGTGTGCGATACTTAGCCGTAGCGACCGATAGAATTGCATTAAGCAAATATGGGTCATTGATAACCCAAGTGGGTTCCCAATTTCCTTTGGTCGTGACAGTTGATCCGTCGCCTAAAGTACGACTGGTTTGAGACCTCCCGTTCTGATCTTGAGTAAAACGTGGTGTAGAATTAATAAAATAACTAGTTTGAACTACGTCGTTTTCATCCTTTTTGACATAAGATACGAGTCGCGCATCATTTAAAGTGATAAGCGATTCATCTACATGAAGTTGAATGTCAAAGTGACAGATGTTATGACGAGGTTTAGCAAAATCAACTGGAGCATTCCAAGTAGGATCCAACGTAAAGTTCTTGAGTGTTGCGATGTGCTTGTCCATTGTGTGTCTCCTTGTTTTGTGTTTATCTATAGTACATAATGTACTGATAGCTTAGTCGATTTGAATTTCTGTCACTGTATCGGCTGTTAATGATCCCTTTTTTACCAAACGCATTTTGTTAATTTCCGGATCATATTCGCACACAACAATATAAAGACCTGGATCTTGAGAAGAGATCCCTAATTCAATAGGATCAATAAAAAAATTATTTTCGGTTTTGTTAAATGCTTCATGTTCCCAAACTTCTAAAAAGATGTCAGTTAAGTCTGCAACATCACATTCTCCAAATTCTATAGGATAAATACAATCAAATTCATTGTAAGCAACAGTATATGATAGAGAAGTTTTTGTCACTTGATATAAATTACAAGCTAGTTGTAACCAATTAAGCGAACAAGAAGGAAGAATTGACTTAGGAGAATCCATTCCTTCAATATAAAAAAAATTTCGTTGAAGAGTCATATTGAGAATTCTAATTTCAGGAATTGATGCGTTAAATAATGCCCATAGAATTAAAGCTTCAGTTTTTTCTGCTGTTCCTTCACTCTCTTCTAAATATGTTAATAGAGTTACATGGTCTTTACTAGAAGGATGATAGTTAACTAAAGATTCAAGCATGGCAACTCCGTATCAATTTCAAACCCACAAAAACGTTTTGTTATATCCAAAAAATTTTTGTCAAAGAAAACAAGGATATTATCTCTTAAAATTTATATCTGAAAATATTCTTCTTATAGAATTTTGATTTTAAGACATATCTTTTATACAGCGTACAAGATTAAGACGATTTTTATCTTCAGGATGCATAGGATAATTACGAATAATAGTTACGGTCCACACCAAATCATCATTATAATAGTATGGAATTGAAGACCAAAAACTCTCTTTTTTCATTATATTAGTAATTCTTTTAGGTCCAGTTTCGAATAAAGTAAATAATTCCAATCGGGTAGGTAATCTTCCTCCTTGCGCTTCAACCCAATTTTGAGCTTCATACCAAGTCATTTTTTCTTTAGAGACAGGACTCCATATTAATCCAGTTTGAGGATCTTTTTGCCAAGTTGCTCTTTTGTATTCTTTTTCTAGATATAACAATTTTGGTTCTTTATAAAACATTATATGTTTATTTTGTTCCATTTAAGATACCTCTTCTGTATCTACATAGTCAGCTGATTCTTTAGCTCTTCCTTCTAATACATTAAACTCAAATGACTTATACTTAAGGATATTTCTTTCTTCGACTCTTAAGCATACTCCCTCTTTAATATGAAGAGGAGTTAATATCGAAGGTGTTTGGCAATGGGTTTCACAACGTTTTACCAAAGAATCAATAGAATTTTGTGTCAAAACAAAAGTTTCGAGTTCTGGTACTGGTTTAAGACCAAGTTCTTGGCAACGCTGTTTGACTTGAGGCCAATTTAATTCTATTTCTTTATCATCTGGAGTTACCTGAACAATACGATAGATATATGCTTCGCATGTTTGATTAGGACAACCATAATGAAATGGCATTGCTTGTAAATGGACATAATCAGGGAATAAAGATTTATCTTTTGGTTTTATTGTAATAGGTCCTTGAATGGCCTTTCCGTTAGGCAAATAGCCTACGATTTCGTAATAAAGGATCTCTCCTTTTCTTAGCCCTGCTGTTTTAATTTTGTTATGCCAATCTTGGCGAAATTGATTAGATCCATAATATCCTGTTCCTTCTGGATTTAATATGGTTCTACGTGTTCCAGAAATATATTCCCATTTGGAATAAGATAAGTCAAATTTCTCAAGAATTTTTGTCCCCCAAGAGGGTTTATTAATCTTGATATATCCGGTCCTTGCGCTGGTTCCGTGCAATTTCTCGCTAATTACAATGACTTGTCCTTCTTTCAAAGAATGTAAATTCTTTTGAAGGTGAGTTGTTTCGAAATGTTCTTTTAACATTTCGTAAGAAAACTTTTTCTTGTTTTTCTTTTTGTTGGTTGGGCCACTCATTCTTTGCAGAGTGGCAGGAGTATAATACTTTTGACAAATCAATTTACCGTTGACAGTATCAATTAAATCTCCTTCATCAAAATCTGTTTTTCCTGTCCAAAATAAAGATTCTATTTTAGTCCAATAGCCATTACTTTTTTCGCCTCGTAGGGTTAGGGCTCTGACTCTTCTATTGTCCTCGAAAAATCCTCCCATCGGTTCACCTGTGGTAGGATCTTTGCGGTATAATTTATTAATAAGACACATTTCATGCGAAAGTTGTCCATCAGGACCAAAGTAAACACCTAAATCTCCTTCTTTTGCATTAGCAAAAATAATAGTTTCGCCACAAACTGTAGCTAATTGTAATTTATCAGCGTTTGGGTGAGGTCTTACATTTCTTAAGGCTACAACTATTGCCGAATACATAATTTTCTCCTTTACAGTATTTCTTTTTGTAGTTTTTGAAGTTGATAATAAAAGTATTGCCATCTAGAAATATTTTTACCACTTAGTAAATATACCCCCCACTCATATACGGCATTTACTGTATATATTTCATTGGCTTTTAAATCACTTTTGCCATAATGTTTTTCACGGTTAGAAGAACATGAATAAACAGTACTATCTGTTAGTAATACCTTATCTCCTTTTTGGAATAATTTCCGATGATCAATTGTTGGACTGTTCATAGCATCTCCAGTGTAATACCCAACTCTTTTAACATAGATAAGTCAAAAGCTTTTATATACCGTACTGGATAAACAAAACTTTTTACACGACTTTGTATTGAATATTCACTAGAACATATACGATACATATAATCTTCACGAAAAAGATCACGCGATGAGGACCAATAATAACATTCTGTAAATCCAGGAACTTTATCTATAAATGCTTGTCTTAACTCAAAAATTGTTGGTAACCTCCAGCCATTTTCTTCTGAGTCTTTGGCTTGATTCCAAGTCATTAGTCCTTGGGTTGGTCCCCAAACCCATCTGTTATTGAAGTCAATTGTAAAACCATTGATTTCTTTAAACATATTAGATCTCTAAAATTTATTTTTTCTGTATTTTTCTGCTAAACGTACTAATACTTTCTTTTTTACAGAAAGCAATTGACTAAGAGGCTCATAATATCCTTGTTCAAAAGGGAAAGGGCTTACTTTCCCCGATTCTATTTGTTGATAATATGCAGGAGAAATATCTAAATTTTTTGCAATAAAACTTTGTGTCAAATGTTGTTCTTTGCGAAGAACTCGTATAAAAGTTCCAAAATGTATTGGTCTTTTCATTTTATTTTCCAAGATTATTTAACGTACACAACGCGCATAGTGATAAAAATCTTTAAGATCGAAGTTGGAGAAACCTCTATTAAAATCAATAAGGTAAACACCACTGGGAAGAACATTACAAGATGTTGTTGTCCAAAACTTTTTATTTCTCATTGATTCGATGATTTCTTTAGGTCCATCATCAAATAGACTAGTAAGTTCTGATCTTGTAGGAAGTTTTCCCCCTTGTTTTTTTGCCCAATCCATGGCTTCGTCCCAAGTCATTGATTTTTCTGCAATTGGTCCCCACTCTAATCCGGTCGCAGGATCTTTAATCCAAGTTGTTTCTTTAACAGGTTGATTATGTTCGCATTCTTGACATAGTTCCTGTAGTTTTTCAAGTATTTTACAAGTCATGATTTCTCCTATTAAAGTCGCACACAACGCGCAAAACTTCTATTTGTATAATCCCAATAAATTTTACCTTTACTAAAAAATACATACTCTGAAAGACCTTTTGTATTAGGATGAGGCAATGATGTCCAAAGATATTTATTTTTCATTCCACTCTTAATTTCTTCTGGACCATTTTCAAACAAATCAATGAGTTCTACTCTTGTTGGGAGTCTTCCTCCTTGTTCCTCAACCCAATCTTTGGCTTTTTTCCAAGTCGTTCTTTTTTTTAAAATTAGTCCCCATTCTAATCCAGTTCGAGGATCTTTATACCATTCTTTCATTACAATAATTGGTATTTCTAGATCAACTTCCTGGTCATATCTTTTGCATAGTTTTTCGCATAGTTCTTGGAATTCTTGAAGTATTTTGCCTATCATAGGTCCTCTATTATGAAAGTTTGTTCATTCGTTGAATACTGTAATTTTTGAACTCCGTTTTTTCTTAGAGCTAGCATGCAAATTTCACAAGGCCTAGCAAGTCCTAGCAAACCAGAACTTCGTAATCTATATACAGTAGCCATATAAGGTATTTCTGAACACCTAGATAGGGCATGAGTTTCAGCATGTAAAGTAGATCTTAATGGATGTCCTGCTTGAATAGCATATTGAGAATGGAAAGGATGAGTCTTGGTCATAGAATTATAACCAATTGAAAGAATTTTTCCGGTTTTATCCGTAAGAATACAAACTAAATTATAATGTTGATTAGAAATATGAGGTTTAAGGTTAAGAAAGGTCTTCAGATTGTTCTTGTATTTCTTCATTTTCAAGACATCCTATTCCTTCAAGATATTCTACTAATGTATCATAGGACATATCAATGACATATTTTCCAGGACATACACAGTTATCTGCTCCTAGTCTTTTTGATAACCAGACTTGTTGAGCTGATGTGAGTTCATTCGAAAATTCTTCATCCCATCGATTTTTGTCAACAAAGAAAACGGTTAAGGAATGATCTTCGTCAAAGAAGAGTTCATTTCCTTCTAAAATAGAATAATAAAAACTATATCCTGAAATTTTTTCTTTTATCATTCAACTAGCTCCTTTAAAATATATGAATAAGTTTCAAATTTTCAAAAAGACTAAGGCCGCACACAACGCGCGTAGAGGTGGTAAAGTTGATAGTCGTAGAGAACGAGACCGTCGTAAAAACTCACGTAAAACGCGTCGTTCGGTCTGAGAACACATGAAGTCACAGACGACCAGAATGTTTTATCTTTCATTGGTTTTTTGATTTCTTCTGATCCGTTTTTAAATAAATCAAAAAGTTCTATTTGAGTTGGGAGTCGTCCTCCTTGTTTTTTAGCCCAAGCCATAGATTTTTGCCAAGTCATTCGTTCTTTTGCAATTGGTCCCCACTTTAGTCCAGTCGCAGGATCTTTGATCCAGACTGTTTCTTCAACAGGTTGATTATGTTCACATTCTTGACACAGTTCTTGTAATTTTTCAAGTATTTTGCAAGTCATGATTTTTTCCTGTTGTTATAGAGGTAATTCTTCTTTAATACTATTATTCTCTTTAAATCCTAAATCATTAAGAGTTTTACGGATTTGATCTGCTGACCCATCCATCCAATAGGTATTACCAGTAAGGATGGTTTCATCGAAAATATTTTCGAGTAAGAAGATTTCATCTTCATCAAGATCATCAAGTAAATCAAAAGATAGATCGAATGTATCTTTTCTAACAATGGTGACTGTATACCCTTGTCTATTCTCTGCCTCAAAATTGTCTAAGCAATAATAGAAATCTGAATATTTCATAGTTCCTCTCTTAAGAGATTGATTTTCGTTATTGTTTAATTTATTTTTTTCATTTTTCAATAGATATAAAATATGTTCTTGAGAAACTTTAATGTTTACGAAGATTTTTGACAAGAAATTTAATCCACTTATGCACAATGAAAGGAAAGCACATAGGCCACAATAAAGATAATAGTAACAAAACACACGAAAGTTCTTCATATGGTTCTGTTCCTTTTAGTTCGTATAAAAAATATAAATGGCCAAATCTATATATAACAATTCCTATAAAGATTGTTAACAACCATAAATACAATGGAATTTCTGGAGCATTAAACATTAATATAAATGCCATGCCCACAAACCAAATAACATTGATTAATTTATATAGAATATTCATTCGGCTATTCTTAATAAAATTAGATACCCAATTAAATCTAATAGAGTATCTTCATTGTCTTCGGTTTGATTTAATATTCGACTTAGTTTATCATCGATTCTGACCTTTAATTGTTCTATTTTGTCGGCTTTTGAAAATATACGAACAGGATCAAAGGCAGCGTTTCCATATTTCTTATTTTTCTCAATTAGTAACTCAAGAACTCTTTCTAACACAAGTTTAACTTTTTCTATAGTTTCATTGTGTTCGTCTCTGAAAATTGCCATTAGTAGATAACCTCATCTAGGTTAATTTCTTTTGGAGTCTCTACATATTGAGTTTTACGGAGTGGGTTTCCTACGGATTTTGTTGTAATATTTGCGGCACATTGTTTACAAAACAAGCCCTCTTTATTTACTTCGTGTCCTTTAGTAACCTTAAGAGTTTCGTATGTCTCTTTATCTTTTACTGTATACTCTACAAGACGAATTTCTGTAATAAGTTTTTCGGGTGTATCATGAATAACATGATTACATTTTTCACAACGGAAACACATACTTTTTCCCTCCCAGGATTAGTATTTTACGCAGATTACATTACCAATTCCACTTTTAATAATATTATTAACGTTTTCGTATAATAATCCTATTTGATTAGTTCCTAATATTTCAGGTTCATTAGGAAGTGACCAAAAATATTTACCTTTCATACGGAGTTGAATTTCTTTCGGTCCAAATTGAAATAAGTTAAAGAGTTCTATCTGTTTAGGGAGTCGTCCTCCTTGCTTTTCAGCCCAATCCATGGCCTCTTTCCATTTCATTAATTTGTCTGCGATTGGTCCCCATTTTATTCCAGTTTTATAATCTTCATCCCATCCCCGATAATCATTTTCTTGAATCATTTTAATCTCCACATATGCAACGTACACGATAAAGGTTATCTTTGTTATCATAGTATAAATGATTAAGATAAAAATTTGCAGCCCAAACACTATCGCTATCACCTACATGAGATGATGACCAATAACGATTATCTCCCATTCGTTTTTGAGTCTCTTCAGTTTGGTTATTGATTAGTTCAAGGAGTTCTACCCTTGTTGGAAGTCTTCCTTTTTGTTTTTCACACCATTTTACAGCTTCATCCCAAGTCATTTCTTTCTTAGAAATTGGTCCCCATTTTAACGTAGAAATGGGTATCTTGATTTGGTTTACTTCTTTAACAGGTTGTTTATATTCACATTCTTGACATAATCCTTGTAGTGTTTCAAGTATTTTGCAAGTCATAAAGTTCCCTTTATTGGAAATAGTTAATAATGTAATAAGAAGTAATAAAAATAATTATTGATATATAAAAACATAAGTAAATAGTTCCTATCATATATACTTGAATAGTTCCATGAAAGCACGAATTAAAATTATAGTTGGAATAATTAATAATAGGTAAGGAATTGTATATATGATTATTAATATTATTATTGAAAGGACTATTAACCCTAATAAACCTATATGTATTTTCATTGTTTTTTATTAAATTGTTTTATGGAAATCATATTCTAAAGGAATAGTTTCCCAATTTAAGACTTTTTTATAATAGCTATTAAAGTCTTTACAAGGGTCTTTTGCATTATCATCAAAGTAAGAATTAATAGCATAAAGTAAACTAGGATATTTATTATAAAGATGTTGATAAGTTTTTGTTAGTGTCATCCCTTTCTCAACTAATTCTTGAGCTTTTTGCGCTCTTCCAAGCGCTATTTTTGTTCCTAATTTCTTTGAAAATTGATCTGGTTTTGTGTTTTTATTACCCGAATGAGATGCGGCCCATCCAATAATTCCATTATTTAAAATGACACAAGTTAAGTAGTTTTTATAATAAAATACTTTATATGGTGTATTCATATTGCTTCTCCTATGGATGTGGGTATAGGCCAAGATAATGGCCAATTCATGAGTAGTTCATCTAAATTATTAGATTGTCGAACAAGAGTATGACGAGGAACAGTATGAACATTTCGGGCAAGAGCAGCTTCTACACTTATACCAAAGTAACAGAAATTAACTTGATAATTTGCTTTTATTGCGGCATTATAATAAGGTTCAATTGCCCATTTAGTTAGATTTGTATTATCTATGATAATAGTTTCTGCTTTAGCAAATAATGCTAAATGAAATTTATTTTGACAAGCTTTATGAGCTTGTTCAAGTTTTGTTGGATCCCAATTATATGTCCCATCTTTTTCAAAGAAGTGATCTGCAGAACATATTACTGCATTGGGAAAATTTTTAGCGTAAGTACTTTTACCCGAACCAGATATACCAATGAAAATATTTACAGTTTTCATGGCGTTAAACTCCAACTTTAAATTTTCAAAAAGACTAAGGCCGTACACAACGCACCGCGTAGTCACGTATTTTATCGTTGTTGTTAGTATCACTATAGTTAAAGTTTACATACCATGCATTATAGACGTAATAGAAGCAAGATAACAAGGACCAGAATTTATTTGATTTCATTGGTTTAACAATATTTTTTGGTCCAAAATCAAATAGTTGGAGAAGTTCTGCTCTTGTTGGAAGTCTTCCGCCTTGTTTTTCAGCCCAGTCCATGGCTTCTTCCCAAGCCATTGGTTTTTCAGCAATTGGTCCCCATTCCAGTCCTGTTTTAGGATCTTTTTGCCAGATGACTTCTTTAACAGGTTGATTAGATTCACATTCTTGACATAATTCTTGTAGTTTTTCAAGTATTTTGTAAGTCATGGTTTTCCTCTTGATTAATTAATTATTTAGTTGTTTTCAAATACAATCTTTTCTTGTACTTTTGTACCGTCAAAATAACACAGATTTCTTTTTGCTTCTTCTAGGGAAGAGAAAGTATTTTTGGATCGGGGATCTAATGATATGAAGGAATCATAGGACGACGCGTCATCCCACCACGACCACGCAAACAGATTAATCTGCGTTGGATGACATATGTAACGCTGCCGTATATGCTCGTTCTTTCGACAATGCGAACTTTCTTCATTTTTTTTCTCTTGATGGTCCCACTAGGATTTGAACCTAGACTCTCTGCTTATAAGGCAGAATAGCTAACCAATTACTACTATGGGACCCTGTTTAAAATTATTAATAATATTAGAATTGAATTTCTTTTTTATAATGGATAATGCCATTTTGACACAAATAACCTAATTGATATGAAGGAATTATAGGATGAAATTTTTCCTTAGATATATATTTGCAATGATTTTTTATCAAGAATTCTTCCGTAATATAAGAATTTGTTTCATGATAAAAATTAGATTTCATTTTAATTTCAAAACCAACAAGTAAAATTACAAAAATTATAGCAATGATACCTGCTACTTTTACAATTTTAGTTTGATTTATTTTTAACTCATTTTAGATTTTAAAAAGGATGACCATCGGTGGAACTGCCCCATCCCTTCCTACGTACCATGTAGGGCTCTCTCTTGAGCTGATGGTCTTTTGAAGAGTGGAGCCGTTGGAATCGAACCAACCTCCGTTCATGACCGTAGCCAAAAACGTCTCCCAGAGTGCCCCATAAAATTAGTATGTAGCCCCTTCCGCGCTCATACTATATATCCTCTAGCTTTTTGAGTCAAAAGCCAAGGGTATTTACCTATGTAAGAAAGTTTATTCTTTGTGGAGATGTTCTTTGATATGTCCGCATGTTCGACTAGCGGCATCTAAGCCTAAAATGCCGACAATAGTCCCCAAGGCAGTAACTCCGATCCAGATTAGAGTATCTACGGCCCATTGCATATGTACTCCTTGATTTAACCCTCTAGCAGAGGAAGGCGAGCATCATTAGTCGCTAAACCAAGACTGGTTTCGTTTGGATACTCAAGGCTTTGGAGATACTTGTCCAAGTCTTTTCCGTCCTTGGCATTGGCAAGATTGTAAATTTTTACCCCTGCTTTCTTAGCCAGACGGCAAAGTTGCGCAGTGTCACCAGTAGGATCTTTCTCGAAACAAGTGATCATAAAAGAACTAGGATCGTTCAAGTTGTCTCCAAGAATCATGTAGCTAGTGCGTGCCATGATCTTGCGAGTCGGCGTTTTGAGATGAGACCAGTTGATTTCGACATTGTTGCCTTCTTCATTGACACCAAGTCGATACCAATTTTGCTCTGCAATACAGTAGGCTTGACGGCTAATCCTATTGTGTTGACTGGGATGGTTATTGAAGTTTGTCCAAGGCAAATATACGCTACACCTAAAGCCCGCTCCTTCTTCAAAGGCTTTCGAGACATTCGTTTCTCCACCAAGTCGAGCAATAAATCCCAACTTAGAGAGACGTTTGGCAAACGCCGTAAAACGGTCCAAATTTTCTTGACTCACTTCCCGATCTGCTGAACCAGTGTAAAAACGCATGGCTTACCTCCTCAGGTAGCTTTTTAAACAACACAAAGCATTAAATCTTTGTGTCAATACTTGAATTTTCAAAAAGATCACGGCCGCACACAACGCGCGTCGTAGTCGTTATCCTTATTGTCGAGGCCGACGTAGCCGTAGTCGAAATTCACGTACCACGCGAAGACGGAGTTGTAGACGTAGGACGACGACGACCAGAATAGACCTCTCAATCCCTCCAGCCCCGGAGCTGTCTTCCCGGTTTCCCTATCAATGGCATTCATTAATTCATTGACTCCCGGAAGATACCAGTCGTCAAAGCCAAGGTGCTTCTCTGCGTTGAGCTTGGTTGGAAGGTTTATTGCCTCTTGCCAAGTGCATTGAAATTGTTTACTAATTTTGTTGGTATAGTCTTTCATATTAGATATAACCTCCTGAAATGAAAGCTGTATAATCTGAATTAGTTTGGAAACCTTCTTGGTCTAACGCTATTCTTACCTGGTTAATATCAAAAGGATCCCAAAATACTTTATCAAAGCTATAACAAAATTCCATTTCTTTAACAAGTCCAATACTTTCAAAATATTTAAATTCTTGAAATGTTTCCTCGCTTTTACAATAACGATATTTATTCCAGAATTTAACCGGACAAATATTTATTGTAAACATTCCAGGGTTATCAGGATCATCAAGAAAAACATAATAAAAATCTGAACCTGTAGTTTTCATATTAATCCTTACACAGGAATATTATTTATGGTATTTTTTGTCAATTCTTCTTTTACCATTTGCTCTATTTCTAGATTGAAGCTTTTAACTGTAATTTCAAATGCTTCGTCAAAATCAGGATTTTGTAATTTTTCTTTAATTTCTTTCCATGTCATATTTTTGTACGCCAAACAACATAGAAAGGCATAAGTATTTATTAGCGTAAGTAGTCTTTGTTCAATTGAATTAGGATCATTTCTATTATCTAGTGCGAGAGAAGCAGCCATGTGTTTTGCATCAAGAATCATTTTTTGTACTTCTTCGTTATTTTTAAAAATAAGCATATTTGCTCCTTATTGATGAAAGCGTTTTTGATAGTCTTTTCCATATTTGCAAAGTTCAACAATATATTCTTCTGTCAACAAATCACGAACTTCTTTCTCGAAGTCTACATTGTCAATGTTTGCGAGTATAACGGCTTTGATAAATCCTTTGATAAGACCACGGATAAGAAATGGGAAAGGTACTGTCATCCATAACGGATGTTGAGATGTCCAAGTAGAAAACGCAGCACTAATTGTTTGAGAGAGGCTTTCTTCAACTAAAGTATACATATAATCCTCCTCGGATTATTGGCCTAAGCCTGCTTCATATTGCAATACATAATCTAAGGCATGTTGAAGATCTGCATCATTGAAGTTAAGATTGTTTAGTTTAGTTTTTAAATCATCAGGAACGAAGACCCATCCAGGTCTACTTTGTAAATATTCAATATAATTTTTGTCCATTTTTTGTGCAACATTATCTTTCATAGCTAGAAAAAGTCTTGACGCACAAACCCATTTTGTTTTTAGATTGTCTTGTAACCTAGCAAAAGTTCCTGGTTGCCAAGAATCAATGAAATTTTTATTTTTTAGTAAATTTTTGCACAAAGATTTTTTGTCAAGATTTATATCGAGATTAAGATTATAACAATCTAATACATATTTATCTTTATTATAAAGAGTGCATGTAATCATGATTCTCTCCAAGTTTCAAATTTTCAAACTGATCACTACCGCACACAACGCGCGTAGAGGTAGTTAACCTTAAAGTCGTAGTTGACGAAGCCGTAGCCGAAACCCACGTACCACGCGTAGTCGGTGTCGTTGACGTGGGACGACGACGACCAGAAATTCTTATCGCGCATGGGCCAACTATTTCCTCCGGCCACTCGTCACAGAGTTGTACCAGTTCCCACCGTTTGGCTACACGTCCTCCTTGCTTTTTTGCCCACTCCTGAGCCTCGTTCCATGTCATTCTTTTCTCAGAGATTGGTCCCCATTCTTTTCCGGTTTCCATATCTTTGATCCACTTGCTCATGGCGCGGTCCTCTTGGTTATATCGATTTCGTCGCGCAGTTTGTTGATCTTGTGAGCAATGTCGTTGATAGAACAAACAAGGTCCAAGGCAATATTGATTCCAATCGAATCAATAAGCTCATCCAACAAACCCTGATAGTGTCCCAACAGGTACGCCTGGTTTGACGATGTTTTTACGTCGTAATTGTAACGCCAATTGTGTCCTCCACTTTTCCTGCACCTCATGTATTCGTTGAGTCTCTCGCTCATGGAGCAGTCCTCCTGGCCTGATTTAGCTTTTTCAGAAGAAAGCCTATACATCCAAAGATGTCAAACTTGTTTATTTCTATTGGATTTTTATGCCACCTTCCGATCCAATAGCTATTCTTTTTTAGGATTCTTGGCCACTCGTCAGGGCCAATGATGATGTGCCAAATTATGATACGAATGTTGACGAAATCGCCACTCATGGCTCCTCCCAGGTATCAAGACCGATCACGGCCGCACACAACGCGCGTAGTTGTAGCTATCCTTACTGACGTAGTCGACGAGGCCGTAGTTGAAATTCATGAACCACGCGCAGCCGGTGTGGCCACCGTCGTATGAGGACCAGAATATTTTCCCCTTCATTGTTACTTTAATCTCTTCTAGGCCTTCATGAAAGAGGTAACACAACTCCCAAGGTTTAGCCTGCTTTCCACCCAGTTCCTTACACCAGGCTTCTGCCTCATCCCAGGTCATCCTTTCTTTAGATTCAGGTCCCCATTCTAATCCGGTTTTAGGATCTTTCTGCCAGATTGTCATAAGTTTTCCTCATTGTTTTGACTATGTGTTGGTTAGGTATGATATTAGGATTCCGTTCTTTGAAAACTGAGTATTCCTCTCCGTGAAGATCATTAAGAAATGTTCCGACTGCTCCAGAACGAGAAATTCCAGCAGCACAATGTATGACAAAATTTTCTGTCTCATGTCCTTTAACAAAATCTAAGATTTGTTTGGCATGTTCTTCTTGAAAAAGAATATACTCAGGATGTTCCGGAACAGTTTCATCAATATCGAAGAACACTAGAGAAAGTATTCTTATATTTTGTGCGAGAGTTTTTATTACTTCGGCTTCTTCTAATGTATCATTGATAGAAATGATATTAATATTAGGACGAAATTCTTGTTTTTCAAGTATCTCTTTTACGAAAGTTCTTGGGAATATCCAAATCTTCATGATTCTTCTTCTCCATCGCTCGTTCTTTTCCGCATTGCTTCGCTTGTGCTTAATTATGGCGCAGTCCTCCTGATGTCGGTGGCGGCGAGCTTGTCCGGGCCGATGCTTCCGTCTGGCTGGAGGTAGCCTGGTTTGCAATTTTCAACCAAACAAGATGAGCAGGGCATGAGGTCACCTAATGTACACCCGTTGTCACACTCGTCTTCATTGTACAACCCACCGAAGTTGTTGGTGGTCAGATGTTGGAGTGTTATTCCTTTGACGTTCATGTTGGCTCCCTCTGGATTGTCCGGGCCGATCTTGCCGTCGGGCTGGAGATAACCGTATTCGCAACCTAACATGAAAGCACATCTCTCCATCGCCGTGCAGGAACACACTACTTCCTGTGTTTCTCTCGCCATCCTGTAGAGCCCGTGGTATCCGTTCGCGTCGCGGTGTTGCCGTGCGGCGTCGATCACGTACATGCTATCTCCTTGGATTACTTGTTTCTTGGTACAGTTTCACGGCATCGTCGGCGACTTGTGCCTCCTTGGCTTGTTTGATCTTGCGGTACACTGTTACCGCGTTGTCGGCGGTTTCCCAGGAGATGTCTCCCCCGTTGTACCGCAGTGTTTCAATGAACGCCGCCGCCCATATCAGCCGCTCCATGTCGATGGATGTGGTTGTGGGCCTTTGGTTTTCCTTGAAGTCATCGATAATATTTTCAGTAAAGCTCATTTCGCCTCCTTGTCTTGTTTATCTTCTTCTTCATTTTCTTCTCTTTCTTGTATCGCATAGAGAATTGCTTCTCGAATAGTCTTTTTCCATTGTTCTTTTTCAATAATGAAAGTCGTAACAAGGTCACTTGGAACTTCCATGGGACATTCTTGGAAACCAGAAGAAGAAATAGCCCAATGTCCTCTGTCGTCAGAGATAAGAGCATAGCCTTCTTGATCTTCTAACCAATTAATCAATTCACTATCAGTATAAGTATTCATGGTTTTTCCTCAAGGTTAAACTTAATTTTTTTCATGTGTCTTATAATATTGATAATAGAGAGGAAGAACTTGCTGTATAAATTCACTTGGGAGAACAATATTCCATAAAAGTTTATAAACACTTGAAATAGCAGACGGACCGCGTATTTCTCCTGAAGTCAGCATGTCCATTATTTCTTTATAGGCCATATAATGTTTATCATAAAAAGTTACAGAAGTTTTTTCCTTCCAATATGGGCCTTCGTTTTCTGGAAATCTTTGTTCTTTAAGTGTTACTTGAAAGTAAGACCCTTGATTCCAATAACCGAATTCAAAAACTAATTGTTGTTGATCTACATAATATTTAGGTTCTTGTCGTGGAGGAGCAACATCTGAAGATAAGTCTTGTATGAACTGAATACTTAATCTCATAATTTACTTCTATTATAAAAGGTTGTTTCTTTTGTCATAAACTTTTATTTTTCCCAGCCTACATTTTTACTGGCTTGGACATGATCACATGTCCGTTTTTTTTCTACTATTACTTTACTGTAATACTTGCCAGTTTCACCTTGAAACCAAGGATCACCGGCTGGTGCAAATCTCCATTTATATAATAATTCTTCATACGAAGCATTTCAATCCGTTGTTTTTGTTGCTCTGTCATATTTCCTCCATAGAAACAAGAGAGTTGATAAAGCCTATATATCCCTTGTCTGAAAAGGTCTGCTTTATATATTGATACCTTTTATTGTAAGCCAAATAATATCTGCCATCAGAACTACATTGTTTAAGAAGTCTAAGAATAATGTCAAATTTAGTTTCAAGCAGGCCAAACTGATCCTTGCTGATTGCCTTTGCTTCTTCTTCGAATTCATCAAATAAGTCCAAAATAGCTTGTTCATAGCCACATTCATTGCACATATTAGCCTCTATTTTTCTCTTTAATTTCATTAAGAAGTTCTACAATTGTATCCGCCTCACTTTTTTTACGTGGAGGTGGTGGAGGTGGAGGAGGTGGCTTTGGAAAAGATGGCGGTGGATTTATCCGATACCCTTTATAAAAAGATTTTGGGAGAGTATAAAGTAAACATATATAAATAAAAAAGATTGAGACACCAATAAACATGATTGTTAAAAAACATGAAAACATAATTTCTCCTAAAAGTTAAGTTTATTTTTATTTCCTTTTTCTTAGCATCTCCAAATGGTATTTATTGCATAAATTATTGTGCCGCAAATTATTCCAGTTATAGCAATCCACATGCGAAGTTTATCTTCACTTTGATGTAAAAGACGAAAACGCTATAAGCAGCATAATAAATATAGTTAAAAATGCTAGTGCTTCGCTACATCCCATAATTTTCTCTTTTATACCTGAATTTTGAAATTCTTCTTTAAAAGCTTTTCGTTCTCCTAAATATATAATTATAAGGACAAGTAAAATAGGAATTATGGAACACCAAAAACACATAGTTTCTCCTAGAATTTATCCCCAAAGGGTGTTTATTGTATAAATTATTGTGCCACAAATCATTCCCGTTATAGCAATCCACATACGAAGTTTATCTTCACTTTCCATATTTCTCCTTTTAAGTAAGGAAATATTCCTAGTTATCTAAAACAATACGATGATTTACTTGTACAAGTTTAAATTCTATAACTTCAAGAATAAATAAAGGCTTAGTTAGGCGCAAACATCGTTGAGTATATTCATTATTCAAACAATGTTTAGCCCGTCTTTCAACTACAGCAAGTTTTGTTGAAGGAATATAGGTCATGTAATCTGAAGGATTACGTGCATGGTCGTTATACCATAAATTAACTTCGGGAAACCAAATGCCATAGACATTTTCAGTTTGCATATCGTTTTAACTCTCTTTTATTTTATTAGAGATATCTATAAGTTTAATTTTTTAAAGCGCAAATACTTGTTTTATTAACTTCACTGAAAAATCATTTTTACAATTAAAGAGTATAGATAAATAAGTAACTATTGTTTTATCAAAAATAATTTCATATTTGATTTCTTCTTTAATGTTGTTATCTACAACGTATTTAGATACTTCTTGTCTTAAAATCTTTGCAATTTTTTTATATACATTATCAGTAGGGATTTTATATTCAAGGTCTTTTAGTAAAAATTCTATCTTCATAATTTCTCCTAAAAGTTGAATTTATTTTTTTATTAAAAATTATCTTAAGCAGTAAGAAATATAATAAGAAAAACTAAAACAACACATATTATGATGTATGAAAAGATACACATGTTTTTCACCTTTATAAGGTTTCAATTTCTAGTTGTTCAAAATGTATAAGTTGACTATTATGATACCAATATCCCCATTCACTAATTCGATACCAATTCGGTATGTGATGGGACTCTCTTATATAGCTTATTCTTGGCTCTAGTTTTTCACAACGCGGTTGGAAAAGAGTGTGTTCAGGTATTCTATTTCCACGATTTTCATCTTTTAATACGTATATATAAGGATCTAGTAAAAGAACTTTATCTCCTATTTCAAATTTAGTTTCTTGAGACATATCTCTCCTTAAAACGATAAAGTCTCCCTTCTCTCTCCTGACCACTCTCATCCCTCTAAAGGATAAAAATGCGCACAAAATGTTATTATTGTTGATTTTATTGAGGAGAGAAGAAAGGAAGAAATGATTTATTTGAGAGGATGATCCCATAGTTGATCAAACTCTGGTCTCCATCCTCGGGGAGTTGTTCTGCAATGTAAATGAATGACGATGTCTTTACTTACTGTATGATAACAACGATGCCCTTTAAGATAAGGGCGTGAAAAAGAACCCTTAGAATTCATTTTGAATTTTGTTGCAGTATCTATATTGGAAACAATTAATGGATTTCTTTTAAGCATACATTTTAAGTATGAATCTCGATCGTCAAGAAATGCGCAACTAGCGCTTCTATTAAGATTAAATGATCTCCCTTGCCCCATTAATGAAATTGTAATCAGATTATTACTCATTGTATGAATTTCATGAACGAGTAATCGTTCTTTATAATGAGTAAGAAATCTCTTACATTCTATATGGTTACCCTTTACAACAAAGGGTTGAGAATTTTTAGAAAAGCAAATATAAATATGCGGAGCATCGAATATTCCTTTTTTAAGAGGAAATTCGGCCAGTACTTTATATTGAGGATAATTTTTTCTTTTAGTTTCTTCTTTTAAGACTTGATGGTATAGATTTTTTTGTTTTTGAATAAGCATAGTTACTCCAAGAAAATGGGTCAGATGGAGCTTCAGTATGCAGTATTAATCGAAGCCCACCCAACCCGTTATGGAATCTTGCCTTCAGTATTTTATAAATATATTAGCGAAGGCAGTATTTCCTTTTTTTTGAAGACGGCATCACTAAGATTCATACTTAGATCTTCTGGTAGACACCAGAGGCTCTCTCCTTTGAGCTATGATGCCATTTTTTATGCCCGAAGTCGGGTTTGAACCGATAGGCTCATTAGCCAGGATATTTTAACCCTGGAGATACCATTCCTCCCATTCGGGCTACTTTTTTTTTAAGAAAAAGACGGCATCACTAGGATTCGAACCTAGATTTTCAACAGCATAAGGGCCGGACGTTCTCCCTTTTAAACTATGATGCCCTAATTTTTATGTAATGCCCGAAGTCGGACTTGAACCGACACGACCTATTGGTCAGAAGATTTTAAGTCTTCCGGGTATACCATTCCCCCATTCGGGCTACTTTATAAGGTTATAGTTTCCATTTCATTAAGAAGTTTAAATTGACTTCTATGATAATAAGCTGGACTACCATTTAACATAACCCAATCAGGGTATTTTTCGTAACAACTCATTACAGTATATATTTGATAAGGTTTTAAGGCTCCTTCTCCGTAGGATCTTCCTCGCTTTGTAAGAGTCACACGATAAATATTTCTATTTGTAAGAAATACTTGGTCTCCAATTTTAAATTGCGGCATATAACCTCATAGAATTATAACTTCTATTTCTGTGATAGGAATGAATTGACTAACGTGAATCCAATATGTGTTTCTGTTCAATCGATACCAATGTAGAAAGTCTAAATTTTCACCGGTTTGTGTTATTGTATATTTTTGCTGATTTTTTAGATAATCTTTTATAATTAGTGTCCCTTTGACTTCATCTGTATTCATGAGATAGACGTTACCATCGGTTAAGAATACTTCATCTCCGATTTTGAATTGTTGGCGCATATCATTCTCCCAATCGAAGATGTTTTGTTTAATTAATGTGACCGGTGGGAATCGAACCCACATCTTTGGGACCACAACCCAAAATTCTAGCCGTTGAACTACGGTCACCATCTATAAAAGTAGTTATCAGGTGTGCTATTACGCCAAAGGCCAGTCTACCATTAGTAGGTTAACACCCCAAATTGTCAGTTTAACTACCTACTTAAACATCCTGACAATCCCATTTTCATGGCTTGAGTCATCTGTTCCGTCGAACAGACGAGCAGTACGCATACAAGCTCAGGTCTTGTTTTTATTCACTGACGCGCCAGCAAGCTGCCGAACTCTTAAACGCCTTTGCAATGTTAAGGGGCCACTCTTTAAAAGATGGCTGCTTCTAAGCCCACTTCCCGGATAACCACTATTTTTTAGTTTCAAATTTTCAAAAAAATCACGGCCACACACAACGCGCGTAGAAGTCGATAGTCTTATTGTCGTAGCGGACGTAGCCGTAGTTGAAATTCACGTCCCATGCGTAGTCGGTGTAGCCGACGAGGAACGACGACGACCAGAATATCTTTGGATACATTGATATAATAATATTTTTCAAATTAGAATCAAAGAGTTGAATGAGTTCACCTCTTTCGGGAAGTCTCCCTCCTTGTTCTTTTGCCCAATCCATGGCTTCTTGCCAAGCCATTGGTTTTTCAGCAATTGGTCCCCATTTCAGTCCTGTTTTAGGATCTTTTTGCCAAGTTGTTTCTTTAACCGGTTGATTGTGTTCGCATTCTTGACATAGTTCCTGTAGTTTTTCAAGTATTTTACAAGTCATGATTTTCCTCGTAAAATAAAGAGTTTTTTATTTTTTTTGAAGAATATAAGTATTTTATATTAATTAAAATTATCGTATTCACTATCACAATAGCAGATGCACGTTATAGCTATAATACTAATAAATAAAACCGCAAAAACTGTTAAAAACGCCAACGCGAAATGTATTTCTATAATTGCCAATCCTATAGTTATTGGAACTATAGTTACTATGGTTTGTTTTAATAGATATGGTAAGCTTTTCTTTATTCCTTCTATTTTAGGTAATTCGTTAAAAACGACCATTTTATTTACCTTTTTATAAAATGAGTGAATAAGGTAAAAAATTACACCTATAGTAATAAATGCTAAAAGATGTGCAGCCATTATATGGTGTCCTTATTTATTGAGTAATACTTTAAGAATTATATGTATATAGTTAACTCGGCTCGTGAAATTTTTTTATTTCAGAGTCTCGCCGGGGTTCGTTTCATCTATTCCTTGTAAGTTTGCTTGAGTTTCTTGACATACTGGTTTTGGATAGATACTTACGAAGAACAATCCCATTGTGATACTGAAGAGAAATAGGAAGATGAGAATTTTATTTGTTTTCATTTGATTCCGAATGTTGGTATTGTTGTTTCGGTATTGTTGACACGAGTATCGTGGTGAATATGAGAAATGTACCAAGAATGATTGATGCTACAGCGAGGAAGTATTTTTGTGGGTTCATTTGGTCCCCTGATCGTCAAGACATTGACATTGTTGTGTTGGTTTTCTTAATTCTATTATGTTTTTTGCTGTAGTCAAAATAAGTGTAAGGAGAATAGTAGTGAGAATGACCATGATGATGATGAAGTGGTCATCTTTCATTTGTTTTCCTCTACGTATTTCTTGGCTTTTGCCAGGGTTTCTGGGTCTGCCAAGTTGTAGATTTTGATGTTATAGTGTTTGGCCATTCTGAGAGCTTGTTCTGTCCCTCCGACTTCTTTTGCATTTTTGGTCCAGCAGATTACGAATTTTACAGGTTGGTCTAGGTTTGGTCCTAGAATTTGGTTACAGGTTCGTGCTTGGAGTTTTTTGCCTCCAAGTCGTAGTGCATCCCAATTTGGGTGAAATGATTTGGCCATCTTGAGAGCTTCTTCGGTTATATGGAAGTCGCTCGAAGTGTGATCATTAAATTTTGGCCAAGGAAGGAAGATGTTTTTGTTTTCTGGATTACTTACGCCTGCTTCAAATGCAGCATCGGCTCCTTGTGCTGCTCCGCTGTAGAGTGTATAACCCTTCGCCTCAAATACTTTGGCAATTTGGGTCATGAAGTCACAGATTTCTTTTGGAGTTTCGCGCGAGCCAATTCCTGCGTAAGCTTTCATGGTTTACTCCTTGGAAAAAAGGCAAGTGAAGGCTCGGATTTACTTTTTACCGAGATCTCATACTTTGATGTGTTTTAGCTTTAAACTACCTTCACTTGTTTTTATATCATTGAGAACTCTTAGTATTATAACTATTTATGCTCCTTGCTGAGCTTACTTAGCCGTCGGGTAGTGTCATAAGGGTTCCTCCCCTGGCGTTCTAGACATTTCTACACGAGGTTTCAATTCTCCACCCCAGGGCCTTTTATGTCATACCCAGGACAAAAAGTGATAAGAGCCCCCTCCCGCTCGTTATCGTGGCTTTCCTGCCTGAACGACCTTTTGAGTGATCAGTTCTAAGGTGTAAGCCTTGCCTTGCGAGCTTTTGCCCGCTTTTTTTTACAGAGTTGGTGGCGTTGAGTCGCCTTGTTTTTCAGGGAATTTTTCGTTGAGCTTATCCCTGAGTGGTTTGCCTACTTGCGATGCTTTGACGGCCAGTGGACCGCCTACTGCCTTGAATCCTAGAAGTCCTAGGAAAGTTCCAAGCGCTGTTATCACCAACCAGATGATTGAGTCTAGGATGAACTGCATCGGACACCTCGTTTTGTTTAAATGCCAGAAATTTTTTGTCACTCAACGACGTGAAGTTTGTTTTGTCTTTCTTGTTCGAGACTTTTGTACATGCTCTTGATAACTGCGTTTCTATTGTGAATGATAGCGTAGATAGCGCCTGTGATGCCTCCGAGGCACGCCATACCGATGCTGATAGCAACCAGTGCCCAGTATGAGAATGTTGCTAACCACCAGATGATGTAGGGTCCAGCGAAGATCATGGTGAGCATATATAGGATCCATGCTACTACTACTTTAGTGCTCATGATTTTCTCCTGTTAGGTTTCAAGTTTATTTTATGTCAATCTTGACATTTGCAAGTGCCGCATTGACATTGTTCGTCTTCGTAGTTGTCGTAGTATTGTTGAAGTTGTTTGAGTTCCTCCTTGTAAGAGCGCGCAAGGTTTAGTTCTTTGAGGTAGAGACTTGGGTGTTTTCGCGCCGCAAGCTCTTTCTCCTTGATGAGATCCATGAGATGCGATAGTGTTCCTTGATATCCTAGGCCACAGTTGAGTAATTTCATTGCGGTACGTGGCTCGATTTTTTCTCCGATCATATTGTCGATGATCTTGGAGATGTAGCTCATATTTTCTCCTTGTATGGTGTCTGGAATTTCTTCCAGTGGTACGAAGCAAAGATCAACGATCATTTTTTCCCTTGTTGTCCTAACCAGCAGATTGCTAAGCCAAGTACAATTGTTGTTGCAACACTAATTATTGTGGCCATTCTTCGTCCTTTTCGAGGTCGATTTTGGTTGGTTCAGGAACGTATGGACCAGTGATCGTTTCGACGATATCTTTGGCGTCTTTCAAATGTGTGTTGGTGAGTTGCTTGTAGTTTTTGATCCAGATGATCTTTTTGTTGCGTGCCTCACCGTAGAAGTAGTCGTAGAGTGTTTTTGCGATCAGTTTGTCGGTTGCGGTTGAGGGGGCGAGTGTCATGATCAAGCTGATGAGTAACGGGTATTGGTTGTCTGTAATAGCGTTGCTTATTCTTTTTTTGAGGTTTGTGATTGTCTGGTAGTATTGGTCACCTTTTTTTTCTTCTTGTATTAGCGAGTATTTGAGTGATTCGATGACATCTTGTTGGCTGTCAATTTTATCGAGTAAAGTTTTGTTTTGTTCGGGAACTTTGTTGGAAATGAGTTCTTCATTGGGCCAGAATCCATGCTCCTTGAGCGTGTTGGTGATCTCTTGAATGAGCGAGAGGATGTTTTGTGCTTGGGCGATGTCCATGGTATTCTCCAGTGAGAAATCGTGGTTATTTTCTGTTACATCGGAAGGTCGTTGATCGTATTGAGAGACGGAATTTTCTTGGCGAATTCTTTCATTCTCTTGAAGGTGGCTTCCATAGCAAGGTCGGCTTCTGGAAGATTAATTATCTTCTTGAGGTCTTCCCATCCGAGAATGGGGAATTCGGTGATGAAACATGCCGCGAGAGAAGTCATGAGCGTAGGAAAGTAGTTGATGAGATCCATCTCAGGGAAGTTTTTGCCTAAGATAAGGATGATCTCGCCTGCTGCCTTGTGCATGTTGACGTCGTTCATGTTGTCGTTCATGATTTTACCTCTTGGTTAAGATATTCTGCGATAATGTCGCCGTGGCAAGGTTTTGGTTTACAGAAGCAACCCAAGATCTTACCGCGTAATCCTAGTATTAAGTCTTTGAATGCCTTGTCAAAATGAAGGCGCGATTCAAAGTATTGTCTATAACATTGAAGAGTGTCGCCATCATTCCAGTGAATTTCTCCACATTCTTGGCATTTTTTTCCGCGAATGATTGGATTACCGAAGTAGCCACTTTTGCCATGACCAGCTCTTCCGATGTAAACATCGTATGCACTGTTCCGCAAGTTGACTACTGTAGTTTTCATTGTTTTACCTCTTTGTAATTCTCGTGCCAGAATTTACTACAGGTGTTGAAGATGCCCATGTAGTACCCTTCACGAGTATCGGGCCGCTCTGCATGTTCTTTCGGAATGTGACGTTGGAGCAACCAGAAGCAGATTTTTTGCGCGAGTTCTGCGTTGAGTTCTGTCTGGTTGGTGATGCCAGTTTCGCCGATATAGATGTCACGGAGCGATTCGCTGCAATCGAATTCTCCGCATTTCTTTGCAACTTCAAGAGCTTCCATGTCGGGCTCGTAGAAGAACTCGTCTTCCATGTCTTGGAGTTCTTCAGGAGTGAGTTCTCGCATTTCTTCGTTATTGCAATTACAAGTGTCTTTGCAGTTTTCGTTACACATAGAACACCTCATATCCTGTGAGATTTACGATATTTGGCGCTGTAAACAATGTTTTCTGTCTCATCCAGCGTTGGTTTTGCACCGGCGGTTGAGTGAATACACTCGTTAAAACCGTCGAGTGCTCCTTTCGCTAGTCCTTTGGCACTATATTTCACGCACACGATTTTGTTGCACTTGCAATCTGTGTGCTCTGTTCCTTTGCGTGTGACGATGATGCACATAACTTTCTCCTAGGTCGATTATGACTCAGATGGGACTTGAACCCATGGCCACCTGATTAAAAGTCAGGTGCTCTACCAACTGAGCTACTGAGTCTTTTTTTATTTTCAAAAATGATTTATGTCACAGGATGATGTATTCGCGGCAGGTGCCACAGGTGAAACCCTGGACTTTGCCGGTTCCGTTGCAGCTTGGGCAATCGGGATGAGCTTCGGTGAGATGGAGAATCTCTGTGAAAGCTTCTCCGACGTGAGTTAAGTGACCCGGTAGTTCGTGTACCTTTTCTTCGATGTTGAGATGGTACATACCTGCGGTCGCTTGTAGGAGCCATTGATTTTGTTCGTCGAAGTTCATGCCTTCGACCCAGTAGATACCAGTGAGGACGGTATTGCCATGTTGCCAGCAATTTGAACTTGGCGTAACAATGTAAAACATGGTATACCTCTTATTTTTAATTTCAATAATTATTTTTTGTCACAATGAGTCATGACCCAAGTAATTGGCGCCACAATCCATATTGTCATGATGAAAAACATAAAATCGTGCCACATATTAACTTCGTGATTCTGAGAGCATATCAGCTATGAGACATCTTACTTTATGTTCTTCATGTTCTTTGGTTGTAAAGAAGTGTATTGACCAGATGAGTTCTGGAGTAAGCTGAACTTTGACGAGTCTAGCAAACCGAAGGCCAAGATTTGAAATCTCTGCGATTTCGACCTCTTTGTGTGTGCGAATGTTGATGATGACTTCATTTTCATCTTTCCAGGTATACAAATGGTCGCCGGGTAATGCCCATTTAGTGAAGCAGTCGGAGATGTTTTGGGATATTTCAGGAGAATTTTTCCCGGCTAATGTCAAGATGTAAGTGTCTTGAGGCATGATATTCTCCTGAGGAAGTTTTAACATTCAGCTATGCAGATTATGGTAGCTATTAGAGCCAATAAAAATGCTATGACGTCCATAGTTCCTCTTATTTGAAATTGCGAGTGATTTTGTTGAAGGCGATGAGTGCGATAATTCCCGAGACGATAGCGTATGTGATTACTGTTCCTGCGATAACGAGGACGATGGTCAATAAATCGCTCATGGTATTCTTCTTAGTTTAGGATTGCTGTTAGACACACAATAGAGCCTAGCCCTATTATGATGTAAATAGCGCGTAAGGTTTCTATTTCCATTGTTTTTCTCTATTTTTAAATTTTATGATTCTTTTATGTCAAAAGTGAAAAACGCGCAAGAACTAATATCTAGTCAACCTAAAGAAAAAACGAATAAGATTATTATTATTAGTGCGATAGAGAAAGCAAGAATCCACATAATTACCTCAACTTATTTAGAGTCCTTTCTTTATTGTTTCCATATATTGAAGTATTGTCTCTTGTAATTCAAGAATTTCTAGTGCAATAGGATTATTATTATTTGCTTCTAGCTTGATGAAGTTGGTTATTATTTGGAAGTTCGTTGATTGGATACTGTAGTTTATGCATTCCATTAATTCTTTTATATTCAGTAAAGTTGCGCTTCGATGCCTTTTGGCAGTATTGGCTTTGCGTATCGCATTCTCAGTAGTGAGTTCTGCTTGGAGTTCTTTGATGTCTTTTAAAATTTCTGCGCTATTCATTGTAGAACTCCTTGTGCTTTTAAGAAAAAAAATCGCGCGCCATAATCTACTTATTTCTCAAGCTCTGCTTTTGTTGGTAATCTTCCTCCTTGTTTTTCCGCCCAGTCTTTGGCTTCTTCAAAAGTCATTTTTTCTTTTGATATTAAGTTTTTGCCTTCATGAAGCCATGAAATATATATATCAGGATCTGTATCTGAAATAGGAGTAACTTTATAACCCTGATCTCTTAGTTCTTGAATGAGTAAAGGAATATCTGCCGGAACTTTACATCCAAAGTGTCCAACTCCAATGGCAGCCTGTATTGTATTAAAAATTTTGCGCCTTCTGTTCTCCAAGACTTGTTGGTAAGCAAATTCCGCAGGATTATATGTAGTTTCTGTAACTCGTTTCAATTCTTTAAGTGAGTGATCCATTTTGTTATATAGTTCCCAGGTTTTTGCGCTTGTTTGTTTCCAAGCCTCTGTCTTCTTTATTTCCTTGCGACGGCTAATCTCGAGGTATATTACACTTACGATAAGACAAATTTTTAGACCTATCGAAAATAAAAAGTAAGTATCCATGTTATTTGCTCCTTTGAGTTTAGTTGAATTCAATTATTCCAGAGCCTCTACATCCCTTTTAGGGATCGGATGTTTAGTTTCGCAAATAAATCCAATTGTTAATTCTGTTGATAGACCATATCTAATTGCGCCATAGATATCTTCCATGAGTTTAACAGCAGCATGAAGGTCTGCCATTGAGTCATAGTTACTTAGTGAAACAAGATATCTATAACACATATTTCCCTCTATTGATTTGTTTATATTTTAGGGTATTTTCTATAATCAGAGAAAGAGCCTCCGGTATGGTTTTTGGTGGAGTCATCATAGTACTGTGCATGTCCGCCTCTTTGACGGCCAATGGAGTCTCCGTGGTATAGAGCTACTCCCATGAATAGGTTTCCGATGGTTTGATCGTAATACCAAGCGCGCCCACCGTATTGGTTTCCGATGGTTTTCCCAAAGAAAATCCGGGTCATGCCATGTTTTACGTCAATTTCCCCCTCCAGTACAAAGTGTGCTTTGCACCAGGCAGGAAGTTTGGCGCGGCAAGCTTCTTCCATCTCTTTTGGATTAGCCCATTCCGGTAAATAAGTTTGATCCACATGGAATACCCATTGTTCCAGTGGTAGGCGGTAATTTTCGTCAGGCGGTGTTATTTCGCAGCGAACCAGACCATTTCGTAAACCATCGATATGATTGAGATGATTCTCATCAATGATATGCTCATGGCTATCACCACTTTCGGAGAAGAATACTTCGTTCTTCGTAACAACAAAACTTGCTGATTGACACATATTCCTCTCCTGCAAAAGTGCTTGTTTGACTACAAAACAGCCGTCTTACCTTGGCAAACAGCCGTCTTACTATAAAACTGCCAGTCTTATCTAGTTTTGGTCGGTTGTCTTCTGCAAAAGTGCCTATCTGACTACCTTCTCTACCCCAAGTCTTATCACTTTCTATGTGATTTTCTCAGGGAATCTGCTACTTTTCTTGTTTATGTTGCACTGCGTTAGGGAATCTTCCTGATCCCTACGGAGCCACACTCTTTTTCCCTCTCAATGATTTCTGACCCTTACGAAACCAAGGTATCAAAAATCCCTAAGGGGGAATAAAAATGTGAAAATGCAGTGCGTCAAGGAAATCACTCGATCAGAGCGAGGAGGGCTTGGAGGTCGGGAGTGGCGAAAATTGCCCGGCCTAACACACGAGAGATGTGTTGCCGGTTTTGATCTGTTACGAGTTTGTTGTAAGCAGCGGATTGCGCTGCCCTAAACTCGTCACCTCCGAATTTATGAGCTTCGTCCATCGCTCGAGAAATATATTGTGGTTCGTAGCGCATATGTACCTCTCTATTTTAATTTTCGAAATAAGATTTATGTCACAGACCATACCCTGTGTAGTAACAGGGATGATCTCCTGGATCTACGTCTTCGTCGATTTCTCGACAAAATACGAAGAGCCTATATAAATCGAAATATTTCTTTCTGCTCGCGTCGTCTATCAATGCGAGGAGCTTATGAGATTTTGCGCACGTATCTTCGTAAATCGCATTGTAAAGTCTCATGCGCGCCTCTTTTTCTTTTTTTATTTCACGGATATTTTTATGTCAAAGACGAATAACCGAGGAGAGCTTTTACTTTTTCAGCGAGCGAGCGCCAGCGAGCGAGCGCTGGTTTCTCTTTTTGAGTTTTGCTACTTTTCTTTTTTGTAGGGTTGGATACGGAGCGAATAGGTAGAGTCTCAGCCCTATAGGTGTAGGATAGCGACGAGCGAGCGCCAGCGAGTGAGGAGCGGTTGAACGAGAACCGAGGAGAGGTTACGGAGCGGGAGGAAGGGTGCGGTGACGGAGCGGCATTATATTCTGTATCGGTACTGGTACTTGTTTGCTTTAGAATATTGTTATAATCCATTTCATTAAGAATCTTGGCGGCCATAAATACTGTTATGTGCTGCTTCTTTGCACTTACCAATAAATCTTTTACTCTATCCCATTGGGGTTTAACATTTACAAAAGGAGGTAAAACCATTAACTTTCCTCTAACTTTATAGTGTCGGATTACGTTGTAGTTTCTCCATAAAGCTGTTTGATATATTTTACTTTCATCTGTATATCGTTGACACATAGCTACTGCCCACATTTCTGCTATTAGTTCCAGTATGCCTACAGATTCTGGCGTTTCTGAATCTGTTGTAAAGTCTTGCCTCCAATAATGGTTGGCCAATCTATCTAAATGATGTCCAACCTCATGGAAGAGAATTCTCTTGGTTGGGTCAGTTGCCAAGTCAATTGTTCTCATGGCAGGGTTATAAGCTCCATCGCAAAGGGTTAGGTATGAATTGATCCTCACCCTAAAGCCATAGTCATCAGCAAGAGATCTTGCCATATCTATAGTTATGGGGTCGTTTTCCCCTAACTTGTTAAGTTCTTGCTTGAGTGCAAGAATTTCTTCGGGACTCAATCCTTCTGAGCCATGGTAATTACGAGAGCGGCTCCACTCTGTCCAAGCTTCAAAAATCTCTTGATCTAAAGTAGAATCCATATGTCCCTCCGAGTAAAAGTCTTCGTCCAAAAAATCTTCATCTTCGTCGATCTTATCTTTTATTTGAGGAGTGTTAGGGTCTACTATATATTTCTTGACCTTCTTCAGTTGTTGAGCAAAGTCTTTAGAAGCAGAAGTGATCCGATTGCTCATGTCAAAACACTGAACTACCTTGCCTGTCTGGACACTCACTTGCGCGCAGACAGTTCCTTTGCGGAAAAATAAGTCGCGCGAGTCTTTGTAACTTCCTAAACAATGACGCATCTCGGATCCTATCTTTACCATGTCTAATTTTGTCTTGATCCTAAGATCTTCCCAACTTGGAGGCAGGGTCTTATTACATGGCATAACTTCATTGGGCATTGGAATATTTGTAGAGAGATCGTTCTCTATTGCACGCTGATGATTCCAGATTGCCGTTTCTAATATTCTGACGGGAGATCCATTGTATCTGCGAGTACCAGGAATATCGTCATTTAAGAGTTGAGCACCATCTTTAATAAACCTTATTAGCATATCCATCTTTTTCATAGATGGGATTGCTTTAACATGCAAGACTTCATTGCAGAATTGTTTGTATGCAGTCTTGCTAGAAATAACCTTTAGCCCTATAACAGTAGCTCTTATCTCACGGGGAGTAAGCAAAGAGTAATCTGATGAAAGGTCGTAGTATCTAGTAGAATTAGTTAGAAGCCATACATAGTAATCATGTCTACTATTAAGAGCTTCAGACGGGATATCTATGCTAGGAATGGGTAAAAACCGCAACTTCTCTATGTTCTTAGGAGCGTGTTTTCCAAAAGGCATCTTGTTGCTTGCATAAAGAGAATCCCTTAGAGCTACTGTATCTATTAACCACCGAGCATAACCCGCTGGGACTTTCAATAAGTCCGTAGGATAGTCGAGGTCCCACATTGCTACATAGCAATCCTTAAACGGCTTCTGTGTCCGACAGGAAACTTGCAGTAGTTCTTTAAAACTAAGAGGAGAGAAACTATTCAATATAGAGGCCGCCCATTTAATATGGAAGGTCCTTATGAGAGGGAAGTCTTTTGGGAGTCGGCCTTTTTCCTTATCCTTTTTCATTCCTATATAGTATGAATTCTTATTTCTTACCATTGGATTATGTCCTAGATCTTTGTGCCTCCAGTGTCCAAAGAAGTCCTTTTGTTCGAGGTTGCTGGTGGTTAAGTCAACGTAAATGTCCTTTTCTAAAAGCACTAGAATTTTGTAGAGTGGTATATCTTTATCTGTAAGGGCTTTTACCTGATCTTCTAGGCAAGATTCTTTTTGGCCCTCACAAATAGGGAACCAATAATATCTAGTATTTCGTAGGTGAGTATACATACACAAAGCCCAATACTTAACATTGGCCTGTTCGGGAGGAGTTGGAGTATTAGGATGTTCATCTCCAATAAACAATCCATGTTTATTGAGTTGTTCAATTATCTTACTAATCTGATGTCCCTCCGAATTGAGTGAGATGCCAGCATTAAATAACTTATTTACATCAGTTTCGCCGGTTTCAATCTGATGCTCATAAGCCCTCTTGAGGATTAAGCCCATTTCTTTTCCTTGCTTATATCCCCTAGAGACTAAGTGTCTACCCATTAAGATAGGCTCGATTTTCCCTTCTCCGAACGATTCGAAATAGCCAAATGCCATTTGAGAAGGAATATGTGGATCGTTTAAGGAATAACCTTTCCGGCCGCAAGAATCTGCCTTAGACATTAATCCAATAACATCCAAGCGGATTCTATTGTGGAGACGACGCCAAGCTGCAACTCCTGCCCCTGATTGGTGGAATTGACCGGGCATCATATGATTTCCAACAATGAGTTCAACCTTATTAATAAGATCGACTTCATTGGTCATAGATTCCATGAATTGACGAGCAATAGGTATACCTACTTGGTCATGCCCGTATGCCGTCAAAGTTTCGCGATCAGTGGTCTGTGGTTTACCTACGTCATGAAGCATAGCTCCAAACATGTAAGCAAGCTTCCAGGGCTCTGGTACTTGATCCTTGAGAATTGCCGCATTATCCAATACCATCAAGGTATGGACCCAAGCATCACCCTCAGGATGGTGCTCAGGATTTTGCTGGCAACCGATCAAGGCTTCCAGAGCCAAGAACCACTTAATCCAACCACAATCCTTGAGGAATTCTAATCCCATAGAAGGCTTATTAGCTTTCAGTAGGAGTTTCTTGAACTCTTCAAAGATCCTCTCCTTAGGCAGGGTAGGATATTCTGATTGCATCGAGCGACATAACTCGATGGTCTCAGAGGCTACCTTCTTACCTTTACGAGGCAGAAGTTGCATGATGCGCAAAACGCGCAATGGATCTTCAATGAAAGTTTCTGCGCAAGTGGCGCGCAAAATCCCTTCATTCAAATCCTTCATTCCACCGAAGTGATCTACAACTTCTCCGGTATGCAAATTTACATACATAGAGTTAATTGTAAGATCCCTTCTCTTCCCCGCTTCTTCAGGAGTAAGATTGGGGAGTAACTCAACTTGGAAACCTTTGTGGCCTACACCACAACGATTCTCCAGTCGAGGAACATTAAGATCTATGTCAGTAGTCCCGACTTTGACCTTAATAATTCCAAAGGCAGCACCAACCATATCTGCCTTATATCCCCATTCTTCCAGGTAATCTTGGAGTTGTTTCATTGAAAGTCCATAGACCTCAATGTCCCAATCCTTGATCTGTCGACCTTGGATGCGGTCAATGACTGCTCCTCCGATGAGGAGAGTCTTTGCTTTGACAGACCAAAGGTCTTGAAGCAAAACTTCCACATCACCAAGGTCAACCCCAAAGTCTTCGTCATGACCTTCACTGGCCATTGAGACGGTGATTTCAGTCATTTCTTCACCCTCCCAATCCCAAGTCTCTTCAGTCATGGTCAACCCCATACGATTAACTAATGACTTCACGATTGGGGAGGAAGTGCTCCTACAGTCCATTGTGACAGTCTTCACATTATTCTGCTTGAGTACCCGCATACAGCGAGTGATCAAGCGAGCAACGCAAGAGGAAGGAGATCCTGGAATTTTTGCCAGGTCAGCAATCTCTGCCTCATCTCCTTGGATGCTTCCAAGCAGATAAGCAGAATCGCCCTCTGTCATAGCCAAGATCTCACTGGGTTCACACTCCAGATATTCACAGATGCCTTCAAGGCTGAACTCTTCTGCCTTGTAGGATCGCATGAATTCTGGATATGCCAATTCCTCGATCCGAACGATCAGATCGAAGTTGATATCTTGGTGTCCCTCCGACGCCAGTTTCACGACACCCTCAGCGGTGTCGGTATAGTTAACTGGGGCCGATACCGGGAGACGAGTGACCTGGTACTCCTCTTGCAGCTTCTCGGAATACTTATTGTATCCGAGTCCGCAATAGACGGCGCCGATGCCGTCGGCCCTCACGGATTTTACTGCCCTCTTGAAGAGGTCATAAACCGTGGGGTCGCCACTTGCTCCTTCGATGTTATCAATAACAAGGATGCGGTTAGATACCCACACCCACGCCTGAGCAACAAGGCGTTTGCTATTGAATACCACCCAGAAACAGCCATCTTTGCTGGCCATTCCATGGATAGCACACTCCGAGGCAAATCCTTCGTAGCTCTGACAACAGCCAGTATACCTACCAAGGAATGGTCCCCGGGGATCATTAACATCAAGAGTCTTCAGGGTGTAAGTCCCTTCAGAGACATTAACCCAAGGGATACTCTTGACTGGAGACTTATTGAACCAGTACTGAGTCAGCGTATTGAAGTCGCTAACTCCAGCCTGATAAGCCTCTGTCGCTAACGGGAGTAGTTCTGGAACTACTTTCCCGTAGGAGTTCTCAACCCCCTTCCTACAGATCTCTGCCTGTAGATCTTCTTTCTTGAGGAGTAGATACTCCTCAATGGGAATATCCTCAGTCCAAGACCGGAGGGGTTGCAACCAGTCCAGTTTGGAACAGTTGCGGAACTTCCAGTATAACTGGAAGATTTCCTTCTTTTCCAAAAGGTACACCTCGGTTTCCATTGTCTGGACTCCGACATCGTGTATTCTGGAGAGAAAGAGATCCACTCCTTCCTTGCCGTATTTAGCATATTTTGACAACATACGGGCAACGATAGCCGTCTGGTTGTCTTCCAGCAAAGATTTCCAACCAAATTGGAAAAACCTCCAGTTCGATTTCAGGGCCACAATCTCCTTCCTGTCGCGAATGCCATCTATGATAGCTTTCGCCTGAGGAACACGCCCGAAGGTATTCATCCAATACGCTTCGACGTGATGTGGATTGTCTCTCCAGTTAAGCGCTCTCTTATAAGCGAGAACGCTTTGGGGGAGTTGACCATCCGTTCCCCAAGAGATGAGATTCCTAATGGAGAGAATCTCCACCCTGGAGATGTCTCCCAGAGTTTCAAGAGGAAGACCGGCATGTAACAATGTACCGGCCAAGAAGATCCTCTCAAGCTCCGAGTACATTTGCATTGCCTGCCAGGCAACCAAATGGTCATCAAGGAATGAAAGAGACATCTCTAGTACTTTTTCTCCTTGCAAGGGCGTTGTTGCCCAATGGAAGGTTTCTCTCAGCATTTTCGCGATGCCAAGATACTTCCTCCTAGAGATGGGAGAGTCTATTTTGCTGGCTTTTTCTATGTTAAACCAGCAACCTAAATTACTCCCATTGTATCCTTCGGCAATAAGCCAGTCAATATATTCCGAGGACAAATTTTGGGTCGTATATATCCCGTTTGTCAACCCTGGAATATAGTAACTGTAAATTGCCGAGACTACAGTTGCTCTGGTCTCAGAAGGACAGAGATATTCATCTGTCCTCTTTATCTCAGACAGGATATAGTCCCTTAGTTCCAGGGAGGGGTTGAGGACTATTCCCTTCTGCCAGACCAAGGCAATCTGTTGCCCTGGAGTAACGGTGTCCAAAGGAGAATCGATCTCCTCGATATCCTCCTTGGACAACCCCTTACTCCTTAAGGGACGATTATGGATATGTTCACTCCCGTAAACAATCCAGACATCCCTAAAGACATGGATGTCATTCTCGTGCCCTTCACTGGCCATAGATGCCAAGGCGTTGAATTCCTCCTCGGACATCTCGGTCAGCCCACCGTGAGGCGGCTCAGGCGAACGACCTTTCTCGTTCGCGATGAGCACGTTCTCAGCGATGACGGCGTACTCCCCGCCGAACAGGTGGAACAGGTCACACCTGGTTTGAGGAGCAACTCCGATGTTCCGGAGGTCCTCAATCAGGTCAACCTGCTTCTCCGTCCGCTTCACAGCGTGGAGGGCCGCCTCATATTTTGCCCAACGCCTATCGTTGAGCAAAGCGAGAGCACCAATGGACCGCAACACCTCGTCAGTCATGACGAAGGCGTAGAGGCCCATGGTGTCACGAGCCCGGAACCAGCGGAGAAGCTGGCGAGTCGTGAGACTACCGAGCATTTGGTGGTACATATCGTCCCACAACGCTTTCGCATGGAGACTCGTACCATCCTCAGCTCGGTTGACATATTCCAACCCTCCCTTGTGGAACCGATAACCCTTCATGTGGTTATACAGTTCGGGGAGGTCGAAGGACTGCACCGCCCGAAGAGTCCGGCGGAAGTACTTCTCGTTGGACTGCACCCCATGCTTGAGGGCAGACACGAGATACCCCGCCAACTCGTTTCCGAGTGGGGCGTCCTTGTCAGTGGCCAGCGCATCGATGATAGGATCGAGCGCCAACCCTAACTGGCACATGAATTTCGCTGCATCCTCTACCTTGACTTTCGCCAAAGTAGGCTCCGCAGTTTCCGCCAATTGGAACGCCTTCGCAACAAAGACACGTTGGAGATACGTGGCCTTGTCATCCTCGACATTTGTCCAGACTTCGAACTCACGTCCGTAGTCCTCTTGAGTACTCCTACTATAGGAGTTCAGGACTTCCAGACAACGTCCGAACTGGATCTCCGCGTCGATAGCCTTGAGCATCTGCCAAGGTTCGAGTGGGTTGGAGTTTGTCTCTTCCAGGAAGTTTTGCATCATTTCATTGATGCGCTCCTGGAAGTCGGGATCGTAACCATATTTGTTGCCATCAAAAACAACACGGTTACCCTGGTTCTCGATCTCGGTGATCTCCTGATCGGAGAAGATCCTATGCAACCATGCCCGTTTGATTTGGACATGGTAGATCGAGAGGATGTCCACGACCTCACGGACCAGAGAGACGTTACTCTCTTTGATTATCTTCATCATTGCGATGAAGACTGGCCCGGTGAGTTTCTCGTTCCAGAGGACACCGAGAGGTGAGTCTCCCAGTTTGGTCTGAATGACCTTGCTGGTTGCCCAAGGCAGCACCTTAAGCAACTCGGAAGCGGTGTGTTTCTTGAAGCCGAGTACGGCATCATAGAAACGGCGACCGTCATTGGTCTTCGCTCCCAAGATTGCTTCCCTGTGCTGCCAGGGATTCAGCCTCTTGACTTGGACGGACTCATCTCCGCCCTCGAAGGAATTCAGGTCCGACAACCAGAACTCCTTCTCGTATTCGACGACAACAAGACGTCCCTTATCATCGTCGATGTACTTCTTGAACCCACGGACGGTACCAATGATGGCACCAAGTTCGCGGGTCTTCGGATAACACCGAGGAATGTCCCGACAGACACCGTACTCATCGAAGAGAACTTCGTTGAGCCGGGTGAGATTCCCACGGTGTTCGCGGACGGCAGCGTCGAAGATCGCCTGTTCGTTGGCGTCTTCACTACCTTCCTCAACCTCGTGAAGGATCTCACTGTTGTCGGGATCTTCCTCGTCGGGAACTTCCGACTTAATGGCGTTAACAACCCGATTCCACGGATTGTTGATGCCTGCCAAGTCACGGAAGCTCTCATCCCACAGAATGTCAAAGTTGCTCATGGTAATTCTCCTATGAGCGTTAACCCGGTTACCCACCGGGATTGGGTCCTCTTTATGCCCCTCGGATTTGAAGGACGGCTTCGTCAATGGCTGCAAACGAGGCGCAACCAATAACTTACCATTCCCCTCGAACACCGTAATCGAGCCTTCCGACTCGCTATGGTGTCCGATTCCAATCGCCGACATGTTGAGTTCCTCTTTGTAGAGATACTCAAACCTCCGGCTACCGTTCGCTGCCTCGGGACGGTCCGACCACATGTCAATGGGCCGGATCCAACGTCCATAGTCGCCATACATCTTCATGTAGACGACATACGATTCGCCGAACATCCCCTCGGCAAACCCGAGGACCTGGTATTCGTTACCCTTGAAGTGGCGATAGATGCCACCACGGATAACGTCATGCCCTTCCGAGCACAGGTCTAATTCCTCCATATCTAACTCAGCATCGATCATGTTGATCTCCGACTGAGCGGCTTTGAGGACAACTGGATCTTCAGAGAAGTCCAACTCCCTCTGGAGGAACGTCAACCGCTTTTGAACCTGCTCTTGGCGACTGTCGGTCGTCACCAAGTACAGGGAGCGGTGTCCCTCGGAGGCCAGGACTGCGTCCTGATACTTACCATTCCTACGATGGGCTTCGTACCAGGCTTCAGCCTTCTTCCAGGAGAGGTCACGGACGACCAGACCTTGCCTGGTCCATCCGGACACACCTGCCCGGAAGTTCATCCAAGCGTCCGCAGCCACTTCGCTGCTGCCACGCAGGATGTGGCCAATCTCGTGGAGGAGGTCAGCCACGTTGGCGTCGGCGCGGTAGTAAGCAATGCCACCGGTCAGCCTGGCGGGAGCGTCAATGCTCTCGCTGTGCTTGAAGGTGACGTTGTACTTCCTGCCCAGGCGGTTGGCATTGGCCTGAAGTTTGGCCACGGCCTTGGCCTCAACCTTCTTGGCGAAGGTGAGGTTGGCGACGGCCTTCTCCCAAGACTGACGAGCCTTGGTGAAAGCCAGGGCCAAACCCTTGACTTCCGTCTTCCTTTGACGGAGGCAGATCAAGAGCTTCCTGGTCTTTGTCAAGGCCAGGGTATTGACCCTGATCTCCCTGCGGAGATTGACCACCTTCTTCTCGGCTTTGATCATGCCGAGGTCGTCGTACCAGGCGTTGGCGAACTCCTGGACAGCGATTTCCTTGGCATTGACCAGAGCACTCTTGCTCTCCTCAACGCCAATGGTCAGGGACTTGACCATGGCCATGGTCTCCCTGATTTTGGAAGAGATCTTGGGCAAGGTAGTGCCGGAGACCTCCAGGTTGATGGAAGTCATATCCATGACTTCTTTGATCTTGACGGTGTCGCCGGTTTGCGGATTGCGAACGGTTCGGGCGGCCCTCTTCTTCACCGTCCAGGTACCGAAGCCGGGATTGGTGAACCGCTTTGTCACCTTGGCGAGGTTAACCTCGCCCCCCCAGGTGAGGGTGGGGAGGGCGGCGACCATCTTCATCACCTTGGTGATCTTCTGGGTGCTCTTGACGCTGCTGATGCGTCGTTGACGCCTCACCCAGCGGCTCTCTTTCGTGATCTTGGAGGCCGGGATGACCTCCTTGATCACGGTCTTGGAGGCCGGGATGTCGATAACCGCGCCGGTCTGGGGATTCCTGCTGCGCCGTCGCATGATCTGGTCTTGGGCCTTAGCCCTCAACCAGATTTCGTTCTCGATATCCTTCCAGGTGTGGCACGCCTTGGTCAACGTTATCATGTGGCCACGGCTGACACTTAACCCGTTGAGAGCCGCAATGGCTCTCTTCACCTTGACCCAACTCCGGACCGAGGCCCGGGTGTCGAACAGGACGTCGCACACTTCGTTGATCACGGTCTTGGTCAGACCGTGATGTTTAAGGGTGTTACTTAAGACTAATTGCTGGTTCATATTTCCTCCATAAAGAGGGTTGACTTCTGGCCCCGAACCATTAGGTACCCAGAAGTTTGGGCATCTTGTGCCCGCCGGGGTTATGGACTCCCGGCAGCCTCGTGATTCTGGCTCACGTCGCCCTGTTTCGGATTCTCCACCGCTCATCATGAGGGAGAAATCCGCAACCACTCCTCCTTGAGTGGAGATATATGAGACGATTTTTTCTTCGGGGTTCGTCTCAAGCCCCTATTTTTCACCAGGAAGAGGGGGTAAGACCTAAGATGAGTGACTAGACGGTCTCACTCACCCTCCCTTCCCGGTGAAAACGTGGGGTTACTCTCATGCCTCTCCGGTAGCGCCCCAAAACTTCCGGAGAGAGGGGGGTGGGCATCGAACGCCGATGTTTCTCACCCTCATACTTCACTGGGTACTCCTTCTAAATTATTTCCAGATTTATTTTCATATAGGAAAATTACAGATTCTTCCCCTTCTAAATTTATTTCAAACTTTATTTTCCGTAGGAATTTTTCACTCATGGGATCCTTCTCTAAAAGCATTCCATCCATGTAATTTGAATCTTGCCTCTCTCTATTTTCATTCATTCCCTACACTTGGGAATATCAAAAAATATTTTTCCTGGGTATTTACTTTATAAGGGCGATTTAGTATAATATTTACAATTGAACAACACTTAAGTAAACATATGACAACAGAACTTGCGAATTCTACAAATCTTGAAGGGACAATAACTGCTTCAACTTTTACCAATAGTCCCCTCTGGACAGTATATGAGCATCCTCAGACAACAGCAGCAGAAGGTTATACAATAACTGGAACAACAGAGGACTATTCCCAAACTTATATAACAGGAGATCTCGTAATAGCTGCAGGCGACACTAACGCGATGAGCGCAGCAAGAATGCAATATATTTATATTGATGGTACTAATAGTGGAATCGGTGCAGAAAGATATCCTTTTATTTATCAAGATGTGAATGGCGTCGAAACAGTTAACCTTAGAAGTTTCAATGCTACAAATTACTTAGCGAGGATGACAGAAAAAGAAACTGAAGTATTACTTGCCACTATGCCTGCAAAAATGCGTATTGCCTATTTTGAGATTAAGAAACATTTAATCGCTGGAGTATTAGTAGTAGAACGAAAATATACAGATCTTCTCTTTGCTTTACTAGGTTTGATTGGGTTTGTTCAAAACTTCAATAATATTGGTTACGAGAAGCAGCACTTGTTTTCTATTGTTACGGGGCTAGTTACTACCGACGAAACATTTGTGAAAACCTTATATAAAATTGCTTTCAATGAAATAGAAGAGGAAATATTATGATGTTATATTTATCCATGTCGATGGGAGGTTTTGCTGAACCTCATCCTTTTGTTGAGTTTATTGAATCTGCTTTTCAGAGAGATTGTGCGATTTATAATCCTCGTTTAACATTAAAAGAAAATTGCACTCGATCTGTGTTGTTTGCTAATGTCATGAAAGATTCTCCTTTTATTGAACAAGAAACTCTCTATCCTAAAGATACTAGTCTGATCCAGGAATATCAACAGCATCTTATAGATCTATCAAATGTCTTTATTGTCGAACTAGATAGGATGTCTCAAGGATCTAAATACCTAGAAATCGCATATGCTAGGTCTAAAGATATTCCTATCGTTGGGATACTAGATACCATGACTATTACACCTTGGGTTTGGAATTCAGTCGGTTATGTATGTAAATTACAAAACGCACCGAAGCTCATTCAACTAATTCTTAATGACATGTTATAATAAAAAGAAAAACAGAGGTTTGTATGCGATTTTATGAGTTTTTCCGAGATAGAAGAGAACAGATAGAACCTGTATTAAAAGACTTTGCAGAATTAGTGGGGATGGATACTGGTAATCTTTCTAAACTAGAGAGAGGATTAATTGACCCTCCTAAGTGGCCTAATGTTTTAAATAGACATGCCGAAGCTCTCCAGTTAAGACCTTTAACTCCAGAATGGTATTTATTCTTTGATTTAGCCTATGCAGAAAATGGGCGCATACCATCTGATTGTTTATCAGAAGAAATATTTGATTGGTTGCCCACTCTTTTTTGTTTATTCCGTGGTCATAAAGTAGAAGATGAGAAATATAAAGAATTCGTAAAATTTCTAGGCCGGAATCAATGAAATGGGATTTGAGAATGGCTATCAAGATGGAGATTCTGTAACTCTCAAACTTTTATACGAACATCAATATACTCTCTGCAAGTTTAAGACTCTAGAATTCACTGAAGATGATAATATCTGTATTGGGATCGGACGCCCTACCGGAGTTAGTTTTGGGTTTCTCACAACAATTATGCCCGAAAAAAATCATTCATCTTATTTAGATGAAACGTATAGTGTTGTAATAGTAAAACAAGTCGGCGAAGACACTCTCTATAAGATTGCTTCAGAAATTTTAATTTCTGATCCTAATGGAGACCCCATCCGATTAAGAGACTTTACTTCTATCGGAGAAATAATGTTTCTTGGAAAATGTTTTTCTCCTTGGCTTCCTTATAATTGCGTATCTCCCGTTTGGTCTTGGAACGGTCAAGAAGTTGGGCAAGTGAAAAGTTTAACATTATTATTTAAATCTTTTCAACTTAATGCTAAAAGCATCTCTGGGTTTATGACTGTTAAAGATTATAATTTCGGCAATTTTGTCTGTATTGGAGATATAGATATCAAATACTCAATGGATTTTGGATATTTGCATTTAGAGAATGTAGTTTTAAGAAAAATAGATACAGATGAACAAATTGTCTATTCTAGACAGATCCAAAAAAATGAAACTTATAATTTTACAGCTAACCTATTATTGGCAGAAAGTGAATAAATGGAAGATCTACATTATATAGAATATTTAAGAAAAAAGTTAGAAGGACAAACTCCTAAAGACTTATTAGAAGAATTAATACTAAAACAACCTCATAGTGAAAGATTCAGTACTTTGTACAAGGGAAACAAAAAATGCCAACTTGTAAAAGTAGTATATAATCATTACTCTATGATGGATATTGGCGCATCTGTATATTTTACGTGGTTAGACGAGAAATATAAAGGATATACCTGTAAAGATCTATTCAAAGAACTAACAAAAGACAGAGAAGAATATCAAGAATTATATAGGTTATTATGTCAGAATTAAATGAAGAGACTTTTGGAGTAAATGCTTTAGTAACAACTACTGAAGATCCTCATCCTCATTCTCCAGAATACTATCAAGCAATAAAAGAAATAGAAGCGGGCAAATATGCCGATATAAGTCTTACTAAAGAAGAAGTAAGAAGAATAAAGGTTTCTATAGCAAGAATGTCCACAGGAGTATTTGCTTCTTTACCTCTTACTTGTCTAGGCGAAAAATGTCCACATGTATCTGATTGCCCCCTTTATGAGATAAATAAACTCCCTATAGGAAGAAAATGCCTCATAGAACTAAACATGATAGAAGACTTCTATAAGAGATATATAATCGAATTTGATATTCAACCAGGAGAATTCGCGCAATTATCTTTAATAGATGATTTAGTAACCATAGATATTCTCTTAAAGAGAGCTTATAACTCCTTAGGAAATCCTGATATGCGTCAAGCTCAATTCCGACATCTAGGATTAGAAGATCACGAAATTCCCATTAGAGAGTTCCAAGATGGAACTATCATGACAACTATGGAAACAGAGATAGGAAGAACCTATGAATTAGCCACTCATCCTTTATTATCTCTTATTGATAAACTGACCAATAAGAAACAAAAGATTTTGAGTAGTCTTGTAGGGACTCCACAAGAAAAGTACAAGCGCGATGCAGCCTTAAAACAGAAGAAAGATAGTGATGCTTCTAAGAATATGACTGCAATGAGAGAATCACTTAATAAGATATTGGAATCAAAACAAATAGATGCTGTTTCCTCAACTTATACAGAATAAGCTCTATCAACATGAGCGGGATCAAAGAGACTATTATCCTATTAGAGCAACCGAAAGATTTGGTGCATCTTCGATTGGATATAGTCTTGGAGCTATTCGAGGGCAATTAAGTGGTGGTGGTTCTTATGCTAGTGCGTTTTCACGCCAAGGACAAGGTCAACAGGATGAACCTTTGTCTGAAGCCGCCTTAGGAACGACACTCCATAGGTTTTATGAAGGTTTATTCCTAAAACAAGGTACTGCTCAAAGTGTCGAAGATTTCTCATATTACTATGAAGGTGGGATCGTCGGAACTTCAGACTACCAAACTAAAGCAGGTATTTTAGGAGACGTAAAATCTCTTAATGCCGGTAGTATGGAAAATTTGTTTCGGTATGGTCCTTCTAAGTCAGGTATCGCGCAAACAAATTATTATGCTGGAAGAATGGGATATCCTAATACGCAGCTTATGTATACTTTGCAAGATAATCCTGCCGTTAGAATTGGCATTAATACTAAGTTCGATCCAGAACTTTATAAAAAATCTGTAGAGAAAGTACAGAGAGCAAGAGAGCAAGTTGAGACAGAGCAAGACCTATATGGGGTTAAGAAATATAGTCCCGGTAGAATGTCAGTCAAACAGTTGACAGAAACTTCTAGAGAAGAAACATATACTGCTCAAGCTAATTTAGAAGATCAGGCGTATCTATATTTTCATCAATTTCAAAATACAAGAATGCAAAGACGATTAAAACAATCTGGTATGCAAATATCACAAGAAGAGTTGGTCGCCAGGCAAGTTCAAAGTTGGTATAATGAAGAGATAGGGAATACAGCAGGGTTACCAATAGCATTATGGGAAAATCGCAACAAATTCCAACCAAATTCTTCTTTTTCTTTAAGCGAGTAATATGAGTCAACAGTCAAGATTCGCAAAAGCTATTAGTGACTTCAAGTTAAATATGCAGATAGAAGTTGCTACTGCTGGTCTTCCTATCTTTGGTGGAGAAAACACTTTAGATAGTGTTAATATGGTTCTTGGTGGTTCTGCCGGTTATTATGCCGCAACAGGAGTCACTACACTTGGTGGAGCCACTATAGGTCGTGCATTTCCTAAATGGAGTGAGAAAACTCCAGGTTTTAATGGGAAGAGTGCTATGACAAACTTCAAAGAAGGAGTAGAGTCTTTCAAAGAAGTTCAAGGTCATGGCTTTAAAACTCCTGAAACTTGGAAGGCTATTAGACAAGGATCGAAAAGCTTTGCTAAAGGAGGATTAAGATCTCTTGGTTTTGGTGTTGCAAAAGCATTTAAATATGGACTACCATTCCTTGGATGGTATGCTGGATATAGTGGGTTGAGCTATGGATTTGATTTAATAAATAAGTCTACTGGTGTTAAAATGTCTAAAACCGGTGGTAGTATGGAAACACTAAGAACTCAAGGTGAGTTTATTAGAAATATGCAAAAAAGTCAGGGTCTTTTCGCTATTAACTCTTTGATGGGAAGAGAAGCTGAATTTTATCATGGAGGAATGTAATGGCTTGGTATAATACAGCTTGGAATGCTGCTCAAGAGATCGCAGTAGGTCCAATAGGCAAAGGTATGGCTATTGGAGCAGGCGTAGGAGCCGTTGGTGGTGCTACCTACTCCTTAGGTAGCGATAGGACATCATTCCTTGGAGGAGCCTTTAAAGGTGCTTTACTTGGCGCTGGACTAGGGTCTGGTCAAGCTACTAAAGGTATCATGGGTGGCGCTATTGCTGGTGGTATTTATGGTGGTATCAAAGACAACCAAACTATCCTAGGTGGGGCTGTCATGGGTGGTGCGATTGGTGGAGGTATCCATGCTGGAGGCACACACTTAGGTTGGTGGAAAAAAAAGGCCGCTGCTGCTGGTACTCCTGCTGCTGAGTCCTTAGCAAGTAAGAACCAACGAGACATTAATCGGGAAATGGGTTCTGAGGTAATGACATCTACACCAGGAGATGTCGACTATAGAGGTTTATTTGATGAAGGCCTGCATGGTTTTCTTGCTGACAAAAAGCGTCTTGCTGCCGAGCGTGCTGCTGCGGCTGCCGCTCCCGCTCCTTCTGCAGTCGCTTCTCCTGCTCCTGTTATTCCAACTGCTTCTAGTGTAGCAAATACAATTCAGGCAATTAAAGAAACTTCTACGGGAGTTTGGGGAGTTGCAGAGAGTCAAGAACTTATAGATTCGTCAACAAAGAGACTTAAAGATAAATATAGTAGTATGCTCAATAAAACATTACCTCCTGAGTTTGAAACAAGAAAGAATACTATTTTATCTCATATGCAACAGTCATTTTTGCCGACATATACAGAAGATCAAATAAACAAAGGCGTTGGAGATCTTGAGAGAGATTTATTTGATCTCTTTAAAGATGTAAGTGGGTTGAAAGCTGCCAAAGAAGCAACTAAAGTGGCTACAAAGTCATTAAAGGAGGGAAATTTAACAAATAGTCCATCTCTTAAAAAACAGCGTAAGAATAAACAACCAAAAAAGAATCAACGTAGATGAAAATAAAAGACGAGTTTCTTCACCCATATTGTAAACAGTGTCGCAAGGAGCGAATAGTTCAAGAAACTGTCGTTCTAGAAGGCAAGGTTATACATAAAAAAGGAGACTTTGTTATCGACTGTAGTGGCATACCCAAAGATGGGTATGTACTATTTGACGGAAAAATAATCTCTGAAGACGATTTAAAAAAAGTTGGACAATTCTCTGAAGACCATATAGATTTAATAAAACAAATTGGCAACCCTGCTCATTGGGCTTACAGAAATATCATTAGACCAGATAAGACTCCTTGGGAATCACGAGTGGCTCAAAAAGGAACTGCTTGTGCTGGACTTAAATATCAAGAGATGATGCTCCGTTGTAATGCTAATCGTATAGTGTGTAGACTAGGGCGGCGCAGTGGAAAAACGGATGTCCTTGCAATTAAAGCACTTTTTTATGCTTTCACCAATTCTCCCCGAGCAAGGAGAAAAGATAAGAGCAATGAATGGGCAAGAGGCTTAAGCGAAATAATGGTTTTGTGTCCATACAAAACGCAGGTAGATGAAGTTTTCAAACGAATCCGAGAATTTATAGAAAATAGTTCTACTTTAATGAATTCTATTGCAAGAGATGTCAAAACTCCAATTCAAGAAATTGTATTTAGTAATGGATCTCGTATTAAAGGATTCTCTGCCGGATCTAATAGTAATTCTGGTGCGGCATCTTCTCGTGGTCAAGACGTCCATTTCCTTATTATGGACGAAATGGATTATTTAAACCAAGAAGACGTAGATGCTATTAACCCTGTATTAGGTACTGTTAAAGATGGTTGTCTACTAGGAAGTTCAACTCCCTCGGGCGCGCGTGGGATTCTTTATAACAAATCTAATGATCCTACTTATAAAGAGTTTCATTTTCCTTCTCATGTTAGCGATACATGGACGCCACAATTAGATCAAGAACATAGAGTTCAATTAACAGAGAGCGCATATCAGAGAGAAATATTGGCACTTTTTGGAGAATTAGAAGCTGGTGTTTTTCAGCCTAAATATATTGAAAGCGCTCAGGCTCCGTATAATTATGCGACTTGTGTCCCTAATAGAAATCTTTTCTACTTTATTGGTGGAGATTGGAACGACGAAAAAAATGGTTCTACTTTCACAGTTGTAGAATTTAATCCTTTTACTGCAAGTGCTAGAAAAGTACACGAATCTATCATCAGTAAAAAAGACTGGAACCAGTCTGCAGCAGTAAATGAAGTCATTAGGCTAAATACTTTCTGGAAACCAGAGTTTATATACTTAGACGAAGGTTATGGAGCCTACCAAATAGAAATATTAAAAACTGTTGGTATTGCGGCCTCTAACAATCCAGAACAACACAATTTACAAACCGCACGTTTAAAAGACATTATTAAAGCTTATAATTTTTCATCTACTATTGATGTCATAGATCCTTTAACAACAGAAAAGATTAAAAAGCGCGCCAAACCGTTTCTTATTGAAAATATAGTCCGTTTTTTTGAACAACAAAAATGTTTGATTTCAGATATCGATACAACTCTCATTAAACAAATGGGAAATTATATCATTAAACACGTATCATCTACGGGACAACCTATTTATGCTTGTAGAGATGCCAACATAGGCGACCATAGTCTTGACTCTCTAGCCTTGGCTCTAGTTGGGATTACTCTTGAGAATAGTGACCTTTTGAATATTAGAGTTACGGATACGATGCAATACATGGAAGATCATAATCTATATAAAGACAGAGAAGCAACTGGTCAAGGACGCCCAGTAAAAGATGATATTTATAGTCGGCAATCTATAACAAATCAACCTAAAGAAAAACGGATTATTAATCATCCAGACGATTTTACAAAAGCTTCTGATGAAAAAGATGAACATGGCAATTTTATTCAGTCATATATTGTAAAAAAACGCAATCAACCTAAGACACGTAGAACTAATTGCTAATTCTTCTCAAATATAGTAAAATTAATACTAGTCAATAATCATCTTCTAAATGAGGATTTTATGTTAAATATTTTCGAGCGAAATGTCGTTACTTCTGTTCTTCAAGAAAAAAGTGAAAATGGAGATTTTGACAATCCTATCGTTTTCAATCCCAATGGAGACTATGGAGATAAAGTAGACAAACAACTTTATCTAACAAATGATGATGGTAATAAATACTATGTTAATGTTTTTCTTTCTGCTATCCCTAAAGAATTAGCAAGCAAAGGAAATCCTAGCTATCCTCAAGCTCCTTTTAAAGTCAAGATCTTAGTTCAAGCAGGAGAACCTACGGAATTAGAATGGGATGCCGTAGAGCCAGGAAACATTGCTTCTGTTGGGTCTATTGGAGCGATCAGCGCACCAGATACTAGTGATCATAGTTTTTGGGTGCGGCTTGAAACTCCGGCCAATCTAAGAATCGGAGAAAACCGTAATATACAACTTCAACTTTCATTTGAAGAGTTCAGTGCATGACAACTAATAAATATATAGATGTTGTTATTATTTCTAGTCGAGGTTCTGCGGCAAAGCAGATATCCCAAGAGGATCGTTATAAACTAGAAAGGAATTTAGACTTTCAAATCAAACGTAGTGAAGTTTTAACAACTCAAACTATTCTTGATGAAAATACTATCAAAGAAGAAACGGGCGAAGATATTTTCAATCAAACAATAGAAATGGGAGAAGAGGTTTTAAAAGATTTTGATATCATTCTTAGGGAAATGGAAGATCGCGGCAAAAATCTAACCTATGTGTTTGATGAAAATAAAAAACCAGATCTTTCCGTAAGTGTTACTGCAGTATTTGGTTCGAATCTTAGAGATAGAATAACTTTTGAAATGTATAAGAAAGCTATTGAATTAAGACAAGAACTCGATCTCCTTTTAGGACAACAACAAATGGATGGGAGTTTAACAGCTTATGCCAGTTGATCCTTTAATTGCGGCTACTACAGCAGGTGAAGTTTCTAAAGATAGAGATAGTAAAACTTTAACTAAACTTAAAGCTGATACTGACTTTCTTAAAGAAATGATGAACCGAGGTGACTGTACCGAGTGTCATAAATCTTTAAACAAAAAGATAGAAGAGATTGAAAATAAATACGAAACTGCTTTTTTAAAGTTTAGTCTAGAAATTACAACCCAATTGCAGGCTATTATAGGAGCTTTAAATGCTGCTGTTCTAGTTCCTCCTGTTCCTTCAGATGGAGGTGCGGCAAAATTCGTAGCATTAGGTACTGCCTTGAAAACTGTTATAGGAAAAGTTAATTGGACAAAACAATCTCAACCTGTTCTAGTCGAACCTCCAAAAACGAATCAAGATAAACTCTATACTAATGCTAAAACAGAAAATACAAAATCTAAAGCAGGACTTGTTGCAGTTGAAAATGCAACAGGTGGAAAAACTGAAGGTACAGTCGTATGATTTCTCCTGCTTTATTAGAGATTCGCGCGCACGCGGAAAAAATCATAATAGAATACGAAGAGTTTATTCGATCTAAAGTGACAACTAGTCAAGATGCTATAAGTGTAGCTCTTTACCGAAAAACTAAAGATGCCCGCCATCTCACGTCTTTCCAAAATGATGTAGTTAAATTCTTGCGTGACCCCAATAATCCTTCTGCCTCTTTAAGTCTGTCTCCTGAAATACAAGCACAAGCCAAAGATAAAGCAACTGGAATATTAGATGTTGCTAAAGATAAAGTTAATAAAGAAATTGAAAAACTTCAAGATGCAGTTAAATCTAATTTAACCCCTGATATTGATCTTCCTGGTCAAGATACATGGGATAAAATCATGGACTATGCAAAAGATAGAGGGAACAGTTTAAAGTGGGACAATATTAAAGAGAACTGTATTCCTTGTCTAGACCGCGATTGGGCCTTGTTCAAAGAACTTGGAGATTGGAAAAAACTAGGAAAAGATCTAGTCAAAGCAATGTTGGCTCCGTTCTTAAAATGGTATGAAGACATGAAGGCAATGATCCAGAAATTAAAGTCATTGCTAAATAATGATTTTTGGAAATTTAATATCTGTCGTTTATTGGAATTATTAAAAGACCTTTTTATGGGGCATTTTAATTGTATTCCAGATTTTATGGCGATTTTAGCCGCCTTATCTTTTCTTATGTTTCAATTGGCAAATAGCCTAAACATAGGAATGGCTTCATTAGGAATGGCGTTACTCTCTACTTTGCTTGCTCCTTTATTCTTCAAAATATCTGCTTGGCTAAAATCTATTCTAGATAAATTAACTGCTCCCCTCGAATGCATTATCAATTCTATCGACCTCCAACTCTCTAAACTGCCAGAATTTAAACTTAAGTCTTTAGATGTAATGTTTAAAGGGACTCCAGAAACAGCTTCGAGAGAAGCTGAAGTAATTACGGCCGGTAGTGTAACTATGGCTCAACGTACAAGTGCTGATGGACAAATACGAAGAGCAGAACAAGATATGAGAGAGAAGCAAGCTAGGGATTTAGCTGAAAAAGCTAAAAATAATCCTGCTCCTCCAGAACCTAAAGAGGATTATTCAAACTGGGAAAAGAAAAGTGAAGCGGCATTTCACCAAAAATTGATTGACCGGATCAATATGCCACAAAGAGCGGAAAACCTAACTCAAACAAATAAAGCCGCGACCCAAAGAATGGTAGATGACTGGGCAGTATTAAGTGAAACATCTATGGATAATGTTGCTTCCATATTATGGGTAGTCCGAGACGCAATTAAAACTTCCAAAGAATCAATCGTAACTTACGTGGCAAGTCTAGAAAGAATGTTGGCCGATATCCAATCTTCTCTTAAATCTCAGTTAGAAGAAGATTATAAAATTCTAACAACTATCCAAAGAATTATTAGTCTCATTACCCTTCTTAAGACCCTCAAGGAAATATGGGACAAAGGACTAAAATTTTGTGATAAAGATAAATCAGATATTAGCAATGAAGAGATCGCCAATGAATTAGTAAAAAAGGGATATTTTATAGAAGGAGGAACTAGCAACAGAAATAATCCTATTTCAGTAGAAGAACTTTATAGTCCAGAATCTAAAATCAATTGGACTCCTATTGATAATTCTTCTTCTCCTGAGGAATTTTCTCCTCCCACTGAAGAAGAAATAAGAGACGGATTGGCCACCGATGGTCAGATAGATTTAACAACAGGATTAAAATTAAAAGTTGTGACTAATCCTTCAGGATTTAGTTCTTATCAGTTAGTCGTTAATCCAAAGACTTTTAAATGTACCGGCTCTCTAAGTAAATCTGAGTTTGCCGAGTTGAGACAAATGATGAGTGAATTACAAGGTGTAAAATGATAGAGCCTATTACCAAGTTATATTTAAACAAGTATTCTCTGTTAGATGCGCCTGCTGCTGTTTATACTGTAAGGACTATTGCTGACCTCAAACCTGAACGTAAAAAGGTTGAAGGATTTATTGAAAATTCTGATATGTTCAGAAGTCCAGAATATAATTTTGCAGAAAATGGAAAGGCCGCAGATGTTGAAAGTCTAGTTAAACGATCTATAGAACTTAAACATACCTTGATGTTTAAGGAAGGGTATGTATTAGTCGGTTCAAATGCAGATCGAGTCGATTATATTAGAGAGCGTTTTCGTCAGTTGGGTGTTGCTCAACAACAACCAATGGACTTATTAATTCGAGAATTAGCGCGCTCTTTTTTCAGAAATAGTAACGCTTTTGCATTAAAAGTTCGTAACGCAAAAAATTCTGGTGGCAAAGTCAGAAAAGCTAATGGAAAAGATATTCAACCGATTTCTGCTCTTTTCGAAATTCCTTCTGAAACAATTTGTTATAAGAAGAAGAATAATCAAGTAGTAGCCTGGGGTCAAGACCCTCGGACATTAGATGGTTCTGATCAAGTATTATGGTCTACTTATACAGTCAGCAATAGAGACTCAGGTGTATGGGGTCCAGGTGACGTTCTACATTTCTATAGAAGTCGCAAAGCAGGGTTTGTTCTTGGAACTCCTGATTTAGTCCCTATCCTTGACGATATTCGTGCTCTCAGGCGTATAGAACAAAATGTTGAATTATTAATTTATCAACACATTTATCCTTTATATCATTATCGGATTGGTACCGATGGAATGCCAGCGCGAGAAAATAAAGGAACAGATGGATATGATGAAATTGAGCGCGCAAAAGTTAAGATAGAAGATATTCCACCTGAAGGAATGTTTATTACCTCTCATCGACATGAAATAAGAGCTATTGGAGCAGAAGGAAAAGCGTTAGAAGTCCAAGAATACTTACAGTATTTCCTTAAGCGCGTAATTATAGGGTTAGGAATATCTGAGGTAGACCTCGGTCTTGGAGATTCGGCAAATAGATCTACAGCGGAAAATATTTCTAAGAATTTAGTTGACCTTGTAAAAGGTGTCCAGCGTGAATTCGAGATATTCATGAATGAGAATTTTATCTACGAGCTTCTATTGGAAGGTGGGTTCTCTGATCCTCTTTCAAAAGATAATATAGTGCATTTTCGTTTTAATGAAATCGATATAGACAAAAAGATTAAATTAGAAAATCACGAAATGACACTTTATCAAGGCGGTTTGACAACTCAGGACGAAGCACGAGTGCAATTAGGTAGAGATGTATTGAATGAAAGACAGCAAAAAGAAACATTCGTTTATTTAGTCGAGATTCCTAAATTAAAGGTAAAACTAGAAACAAATGTAAATAAGACAGAAGGTGCAAGCAAAATGGCAACTTCTAGAGCAAAGCCTAGAAATCAACATACAGATTTTATGGATAGTGCCACAGATTCAGTAATATCAGAGTTAGTAAAAGAACTTAAAGATATGTCAAATTATTCATCTTCTAAAGATTGGAAGAGAATAATTATTGAAATGGCTGCCAGCAATTTAGCTGATATTTATCATGAGAATGTCTTGCTGACATTCAAAAATAACCTTAGACATCATGATCTAAAAAAATCAGAAGTTCAATCTATGATAGGTATTGCGCAAAAAGAGATGGATAAAATCGTCTTGAGTTCTTTAGAATATTTCGCGACTAAATTGAGAAAAAAATTAGAAACAAATACTTTAATAGATTCTATTGATAGTCTTGATTATATGATTAAATTCCTTAATAATACTGTTCCTGCACAAACAAAAAATTATATAGTAGTCTTAGATCAGAGATTATTAGGTAAAGATTATGTTAAAATAGTAGCTTCGGATGGATGTCAAACTTGTCTAGATTATAAAGACAAGTTATTATATATAAAGAATGGGGTTAGTGTAACCGACATCCCTCCATGGCATTTTAATTGTAAATGTGAAATTACACCAGTAGGTTAAAATGGAAAAATATTTAGAGCTTTTTGATAGGGTGCTTTTAAAACCTATCTCTAATTTAGAACCGCATAAACGATTCTTCTTTGAAACTAAAGATGCCACCTCTGAAACCGGCCACTCATTGATCGTTGAAATGGCAGCTACGTTTGCCGGGGTGGTAACTTGGCATAATGCTTTATATCTGCCAAGTAGAATGCGCAATTCTGTTTATACAATGCTCCCTAATGCAAAAAGAGATTATTGTATTCCTATCCTAGTTGGACATGACGATTCTAAAGATCCAATTGGAAGAATCATATCTGCTGAATATATAGATACGACTAAAGGGTTAGGTATTACAGATTCAGTTATAGAAGCAATTAATTATGGATCTCTCAGTGGAAAATCCTTACAAAAAGCCGTTAATCATTTTAGTAAAAATTATCTGACACAAGACAATTGGCGTGGAATGGGCTTTATTTTAGTCAAAGCCAAGATCACCGATCCCGATGCCATCCGAAAAATACTAGATGAACGTTATTTGCCAGTCTCTTCTTCACAAAGGACTAACCAAGCTATTTGTTCTATTTGCTTTCAAGATTGGTTGGACGAAGACGGAATTTGTGAACACAAGCCCGGATCGGTTTATGATGGTAAAAAAGCCTTCTTAATTGCTGGTGATTTTTTCTACAATGAAATATCTTGCGTAAATCAAGGAGCCAATCCATTCGCTAAAATTATTGGCGTCTCTAAAGATGAAATGCTGGTTGATTCTGTTAAAGAAACACCAATGCTTGAATATTCCTTTAAAGCTTTCCGCCAAAAAGGTAGTGATTTATTAGAATTGAATGATAGTCTTATATTAGGAGATAAACAGGAGGATTTGATGAACTTACAAGACAAAGTGCGCTCTCTCTATATAACCTTATACGGAGAAGATTATTCTTCTATCTCTGCTAATATAGAGAAGCCCGAAGATAAAGATCCGGGTGCAATATTGCAGGCTTTAATTAAGTTATTAGAAGTTGAAATGTCATCGATGGAAGAAAAAGATTTCTTAAAACTTCCTGAAGATAAGATGACTGAATTACTGAAGACAACCGTAGAAAAAATGACAACTCCTAAAGCTGAAGTAAAAGATGAAACTCCTAAGCTTTTAGTTGATGGAGAAAATGCCACCCAAATTATAGAGGATGTTTTAGCTGAATTTTATCCCACCAAAGACGAAGAAAAAGAATGTAAAGAATATTTAAATGCCCTTCCTCAAAAAGATGGAGTCGAAATTGCAGATCTTATTCTTACTTCGATAGAAGACTTTTTTATAAAGAAATATGGCGAAACTGATATTATGGACTTGACAGATCCAGAAAAAGGTTGGGATGTCTTTAAAAAAGAACTGATTCAGGCAGGATTATTCGATAGTTTAAAAGACAAGGATCTATATTCTGAAGACGCAAAGTTATCAGCCGAACAACGTAAGAAGTTGAATTCAAAGAGCTTCTGTGGTCCCAATAGAAGTTTCCCATGCTCTGACTGTCAGCATATCGTTGCGGCCAGACGTCTAATTGGGAGATATAAAGGTCCTGGCTCTAAAGAAGCAATTTTAGCCTGTGTTAATAGAAAAGCCAAACAAATGGGTTGTGATAAGAGTGAAGATAAGGTTATAATTCCGAAAGAAGAAACCAAACAGGATACTATGCCAATTTTAACCCAGGAACAGAAAATGATTCTGATTGACTCCCTCAAGACCGAAGGTTTAATTAAAGCAAATGAACCCTGTCAGGAATGTTTAACTTTACAACAACATATAAAAGTGTTAAATTATTTACATGATAGCCTCGGAATGGAACTAGAAGAATTAAACAAAGAAAACAAGACCCTCCTTGTTGATTCGTTAATTCAACTAAAGGCTATTGCAGAAGGTCCTGAATCGGTAAAAGATCAGGTGGAACTTATGAAAACTTTTGAAGAACGTACAATGGAATCCTTAAAAGACAGTATTAACGATTTGAGAAAAAAGGTTTCTGTTAATGAAATTCAGAAAAAGCTGAACCAAGAAACTCCTCCTGAAATTAAACCCGAAGATTCTCCTATTAAAGATACTGTTCCCTCAGTACCTAAAGTAGAAGATAAACAGGAAATAAAAGACGACGGTGATAGTGAAGCACAGGAAGCGTTAAAGAAATATAAGCGCTTACAGAAGACCAATTCTATCAAAGCAGATAGGTTCCATCAGCTAATGGTAGAAAAGGGTATTTTTAAATCAAAAAACTAATAGGAGTTAACTAATGACTATTCAACGCCAATATTCTGGCATGATTAATAGTGCCAATGGTTATAATACCTATTCAGCTCGCTTTAAAGGGTGGAGAGAAACTACTCCTATCACTCCTAATATTGAGTTGAATGAAGGTATTCGTCCAGATTCTTTCGTGCCCGCTCCTTACCTTAAAGTCGTTCGTTATGACGACTATACTAGGAGTTGGGTTGTAATTGGAGCCGGTAAACCGGTTTGTACAGATTCTAACAGTTTCTTAGTTCCCGCAGGTCTTCGTCGTCAAGCTCAAATGCTTTTAGATATGAGTATTGCTGGCTTGACTTTCAGCGGTGGCGCTCTCACTGGTAATACTCTCGATTTCTCGGTTGATTATGCGGGCGCAACTCTAGACCGTTATGGTGCTGATGATACTACTACTGGAATGTTAAACTCTCGTGGGGTTGTCGTTACTACCAATGAACCGGTCATTTATTCATTGTTTACTGCAGCTGCTTACTCGGCAACACCATTAGACATTCATGCTATTGCTAATCCGTTCTCTTCGTGCCTTGGTATCGTACCTTACGATGTTAAGCAAGCCGCAGGTAGGACTAGCTCATATAATTCTTACAATCCTGCTACTTATCAATACCATAACTTAATTGAGCAAACTGCTGCTGTAGTTCTCTGTGATTACGTGATTCAACTTCCAGTTGAACCTTATAACCGTGCTCAGGCTTCATTCTGTGCATTACCCGCAGCTACTAGTGATGCTGATGTCACTTTAGATATTAGTGCTATTGGTGCTGTAGATGTCTCTATCAGCGGTTCTTTGACTGGTTATACTACTACTATTCAGTCTAGTTTTGTTGTCACCAAGAACGGAGTCCGTTTACAAGATAAGGGGTCTGCTTTAGTCGCCGGAGACGAAGATATTTATTACTATTGGACTGACGCTTCTCCTGACAAAGTTTTCTTCCTCGGAAACGCTGCTGATACCTTCTTGGTCGATTTCATTTATCAAGTAAGTGCTACCTATAGTCAACCATATGCTGGCCTTACTACTTTCCGTGGGACTCCTACTGTCGGTGGAATGGTCACTTATGATACTACTGGCAACTTTATTATGGATCCAGATTGGAGTTTTACAGCCGCCACTGATCTCGTATATGACGGTCATCATGGTTTTGTCACGGCAACAAGTGCATTAGATGCCGGTATAGTAAGTGGAGCTTCTTTAGAAGAGTCTCTTGGAGCTGACTTTGTTCTGTTTGGAAATAGACTCAAAGCTAAATCAGCGGAAGTTTTAGGTCAGATTCTTCGCTATGACGTAGACTTCCCCAAAGATTATCTTGATCGTGTTCGTACCGCTTTCGATCCTAATGTTAATGGTGTCGTAATTGATCCGTCAACTGGGGCCGAACGTACTGTTGATCGTATGCCCGGTAGTGCAACTGGTGGTCTACCTGCTAACGTGTATTTAGCTGGTGGCGATGCCGATACCGGAGTCGTTCATATTAACCTCATAACCCGCTAATAGGAGGAGTAAATGGATAAGAGTTTTAAAGTAACTATTAGCGACAAAGTAGCCGTATATTCTGATGACAAAGTTCTACAGAATTTAGCGCGCAAAGAAACCAAAGGCGAAAACGGTAAATTAGTTGCTAAAGATGCTAACAAAGTTTATGAAGATCGCGTTGAATGGTGTTCACACCTATTCAGGAATGATGGTCTTTCTCCCGAAGGGGAATATGTTCCTATCACCGACGCTTTAAATGCTCAAGATGCTTCAATCGTTTTCCCGAAAACTATTGTAAATCTTGCTCGTGAAGCTCAGGAACCCCTTTTAATTGGTACTGCTCTTCTTGACCGTATCCAATGGAAACCAGGTATGCAGGTATTTTTACCTAATGCTATTGGTGCTCTTGGCGGCGTAAAGAGAATGGCAGACATGGAAGAATATCCAGAAGTCAGCCTCCAGATGGGTGGCGGAACTGTATTTGATAGTATTGGGAAATTCGGCTTAGCTGTTAAATTCTCCGATGAAATGCTTCGTTATTCGCAGTACGATATTATTGCTATGCATATCCGTGCTGTGGGTCGTGCCTTCGCTCGCGCGAAAGAATCAAATATTTTTGCCATGATTTCGAGTCTGGGTGAAACGGTATTCGATAATGCCACTCCAGCTAGTTCAGTATTTGGTATCACTACTGGCCGTGGCCTTACTGGCTCAGCCAATGGTTCTTTAACTGTTGATGACTTATTTGACGCTTATACTCATTTAGTCAGCAAAGGTTATAGTCCCGATACTTTACTTATGCATCCTCTTACTTGGAACATGTTTATGCGTGATCCTATTATGCGTATGATGATGCTAAATTCAGGTGGCGGAACTTATTTCGCTACTTATAATGGTTCCTTCTCAAATACTAATCCTTGGGGCAGCCAACCTGCTAATGGTATTGGTATGGGTCGCGGAACTATGATTAATCCTAATTATAGTGAAGTCGAGAATTACAGTCAGAACCTAACCAGTGCTCCTGTTCTTCCTTCTTACTTCCCGTTCCCGTTGCGCATTGTTGTTTCTCCGTTTGTAACTCATGATCCTATCCGTGATCTCACTGAGATTTATCTCTTTGAGTCAGGAGAATTAGGTGTCATTCTTCAAGACGAAGAACTCACTAGCCAACAGTGGGAAGATCCTGCTCGTGATATTCAAAAGATTAAATTCCGTGAAAGATATAATCTTATGATTAAAAATGAGGGTCAGGCTGTCGCTACTTTTGCCAACATCAAAGTTATTGCTAACCAGGTAGTTCTACCTGCTCAGGCTCAGATTGAAGTTGGTTCGGGTGCTTCAATTGACGAACTTGATCTCCGTACTGCTGTGGTATAATACCCCTAGGTAAGTGACTCTAGATGGGGAGGGGGGACTTGCTTCCTCCTCCCCTTTTTTTATGGGGGAAAAATGAATCGAATTCTCATTTGTTTGAAAGAGCCTCCTTTGTGGGCTCCAAGACCAGTGTACGATAAATCTTGGTCTGATCTAGCAAAAAAATGTTTATTAACAATGTCTAATCCGGGTCCCATTGAATTAGATTTAGATGATATTCCCGCTGAATTACTTAGACAGGTACAACAGGGTTTAAAAGAAGGTGTCTTAACCTCTGATACGGAAATCGCAAAAGTTTTAGAAAGTGATTTGCAAAAAATTAAGAAGCAAAAACAAAATATGTTTCTTACTGCAGAGCATAAAGCAAAAGCAGAAGAATTAATAAATAATTCATTAGGTAAATTAAAGAGGCTTATCCGAGATTTAGTAGATAATGACGAACTTATGGTTTTGCGTTGCATGTTAGATCTTGAACGTAAAAATCGCGCGCGCAAGACTGTCGTTTCCTTACTTATGAAAGCAATTAAAGATTCTATATCTTTTATAGAAATAAATGATAATACCGGTACTTATATGTTGAGTCAAACAATAGATTTTGAATAAGGA
>Ga0208958_1000035_pt1 | contig 185005 bp, 169 predicted proteins | sample RifOxyB1_FD_184032 | JGI IMG/M metagenome (GOLD analysis project Ga0208958, IMG submission 184032) | Soil microbial communities from Rifle, Colorado - Rifle Oxygen_injection B1 (SPAdes) | ecosystem: Environmental > Terrestrial > Deep subsurface > Rock core/Sediment | place: Rifle, Colorado...
CGGATCGTAAAATTGCGATATCCTCTTTTGAACGACAAAACGACAGCGCAACAAAATCAACCTTGTTTCGTGCCGCGAGATCCAATTTCAACAGATCATCCTCGATGAGTGAAGGTAAATCAACATCAATTCCAACAAGATTTAATCCTTTTCGATGTTTTATATCTGCAGAATCGAATGGTTTTGCGAAAAATCCTCCGTCTGCAAGCGAAACAACCTCGAACTCGATAAATCCATCATCAATACTGAAATGATTTCCTGGCTTGAGCGCGAGAAAGACTTCGGGGTGTGGAACATGAATCATTTGTCGATTTTCATGCAGTATTGGGCTGAAAAAGAGCGGAACGTCTTTTATTGCCGATACAGGTTGTTTGTTAGGGGTTTCAATTCGGATTTCTGGCCCCTGTAAATCGATCAGGATGCCTACGGAATATTGCAGACGATCGGCGATGCTTTGAACAAGGTTGATTCTCTCCTGATGCCATGCGATGTCGGCGTGTTTCATGTTAAAGCGGAACACATTCACCCCAGCTTCGATCAGTTGCTGAATCATTTCTGGCGAATCCGAGGCAGGTCCTAATGTCGCGACGATTTTGGTTGCTTTTTGTGAGGATTGTTTCATGAGGGTATTGTAATCCATTTTTATAAAGAGGTGTGATAAGATTTCGCCGTATGGAACGACTTTGCATTAAAAATTCAATTGAAAATGAAGTGATGATCAACCGTCCCCTTGCTCAACTTTTTTTAAATGAACTCATTCAACGAAACCTGCAGATTTGCATTGCTGAAGGAGGAACAGGTGGGCATATTTTCGATCAATGTACAATTCCTGGATCAGTTCGAACCGTTCACATGGGTGGAGTTTTTTACAGCACTGCATCAAAAATCAATTTAGGCGTTTCTGCAAAAACAATATCACGTTTTGGAGAGTATTCTTCAGAAACAGCAGTTGAGATGGCGCAACTGCTGATGCAAAAATCTGGAGCGGATTGTGGAGTTGCGACTGTTGGACAATTGAATACTACAGTTCGAAGTGTCGATAACTATGTCTGTATCGCATATGTGCAACGTGATCGAAAGCCGTGGGTGAAAAAGATCATTTTACCGGATATCGGAGTCGAACGTCGGCTTTTAAAAACCATGATCGCACAATCGGTTTTTTCCCACGGTCTGTATTTTTTAAAGGAAGATGAAAAATCATTTATTTCAGATCATGTGGCAATTCAATTTACAGAAAAAAGAAACAAAAATCCCATTATTATCGAAAATCATGTGCTCGCTCGAAAGATACTGACCTATTTGCAATCACGTCATTGTACGTTAGGCACATGTGAATCTTGTACTACGGCTTCAATTTCAAACACGTTCACCGATATTTCGGGTGCAAGTGAAGTTTTCCATGTTGGTTGGATGGCAAACAACGAACGAGTGAAGGCAATGCTGGGAGTCTCACCCGAACTGATGAAATATGGAAATGTGTACTCGGAATCGGTCGCAAGGTCTATGGCTGAATCTATTCGAAAAAAACATCATCTTGATTTTGTGATCGCAACAACAGGTACCATGGACACATTTGATCATCGTCCATATCACTCAACAACGAAACCAGGGACAGTGTATGTCGCGATTGCAGGGAAAGACATAACAGTTTCAACAAAATTGATCGTCCCTTGCCCATTCGGTCACTCTCGAGAACAGGTGGAACTAACCGCGATATCTCTCATTTTGAAATATGTTAATCAACAAGTTTGTGGTATTATTAGTGACATTCCAACGCCATAATTGCTTGGTGTGAAAATTGCGGGTATAGCTCAGTGGTAGAGCGTCTGCCTTCCAAGCAGAATATGAGGGTCCGATTCCCTTTACCCGCTCCAAATGTACAGAAATCACTATAAATGGATAGAAAGTTACTAGTAAAATACATAAACAAACTATGAAATACATGCACACCAACATTATCGCTAAAGATTGGCGAAAATTAGCTGATTTTTATATCAAGGTTTTTGAATGTAAAGAAACTTCATCCGAAAGAAATCTTTTTGGTGATTGGCTGGAAAAAGGGACTGGTGTAAAAAATGCCAAATTAAGAGGCATGCATCTAGTTTTACCTGGATATGAGAAAGATGAACCAACTTTGGAGATTTTTCAGTATGAAGAGATGGAGGACAAATTGCCTCCAGTGGCAAATAGAATGGGGATAGGACATCTTTGTTTTTCAGTTGATGATGTAAAGGCAGTTCAAGAGAAAATGATTGAAAATGGTGGACAAAAAATTGGAGAAGTTGTTAGTAAAGACTACGGATCTGGGACGCTAGTTTTCACATATGCTGCCGATCCCGAAGGCAACATTATTGAGATACAGAATTGGGAACCGAAAAAATAAGGACTTTACTCTTGCAATTTAAAAACACCCTCGGCTTTCACTTTTTCCTCAGGCGTTAAAGATTTCATATCTTTCATTCCCTTTTCCATAATTCGAGGAAGGTCTAGTATCTCTTTCCTTTCGTTAGGGTCAACATCGATGTTGATTAGGAGTTTTTCGACCTCGTCGTTCAGTTTCTTTCTGTTTAACCACGATCCAGATGAATATGTGCTTAAATTGGCTATAATTTCAGCTAGGGATTTGGCAGTTTTATTGACGTTATCCCCCACCTTTTGAGTTTTTCTAAGAACTAATTTCATCTTTTTTAAATCAATTTCCCCGATTTCGTCCTTAAAGTAAATAACGAAACCGACTAATAATGAAACTACTGCCAAAGACGAATAGCTAAGCGTTCCAATATCTTTATGAATAAGTAAGAAAGTAAATAGACTCAGGAGAAGTGTACTAGTGGTAATTGCAACAATTATTTTTTTCATAAATTTCGGTCCCTGCGGCTAAGATGGATCACAATTTGTGCCATCAGCTCCCTGAAAAGGTACGTTCGCCGCAAAGATCATTCGGTACCCAGATACTAGCATATTTTTCGATCTTTGCGTTGTTTGCCAAATACCTCTAAAATAGAAATGGATTAATTTTCTCAAGATAGTCTTTAAAGACATTATGTTGTAAAATCATGTCAGCTGTAACCCAATAGCGAAGACCGATTTTTATTTTAAAAATAATTGGCAAGTCAGGGTCGAGTAGATACTGTTTGATATACTCGTCCTGGCTAAATAGGTCCGAGCCAATTACGGTTGCCAGCTCCAGAGAAAAATCTAACAATATCTAAATTAAGCCGATGGAAAATATTACTTCTCTTACTATTTTTGAAAACTTCAAAATCCGTCGTACTTACGATGAAAAAACAGAAACATGGTTCTTTTCTGTAGTAGACATAATTCAAGCATTGGAGGTCAGTTCCGATGCTAGAAATTACTGGAAAGTACTGAAAAGTAATTTGAGAAATGAAGGCAGTCAGGTGGTTACAAAAATTAACCAACTGAAAATGACAGCTTCTGATGGAAAAAGTTACAAAACAGATGCCGCCAGTACAGAAATTCTTTTACGCCTCATCCAATCTGTACCTTCTAAAAAAGCTGAGCCGATAAAACTTTGGTTGGCAAAAGTTGGTTATGAGCGAATGCAGGAAATGAGTGATCCAGAAAAAGCACTTAACCGCTCTAGAGAGTACTGGCAAAAGCAGGGTCGAAGTGAAAAATGGATACAACAGAGAATGATGGGTCAGGAAACTCGAAACAAATTAACTGATTATTGGAGCACACATGGCGTAGAGAAAAACCGTGAATTCGCGATCTTAACGAATATTATTCATCAAGAATGGAGTGAGTTATCAGTACAAGGTCGCAAAGAACTGAAGGGTCTTAAAACCCAGAACTTAAGAGATCATATGAGTGAAGCCGAATTGATCTTTGCTGCCTTGGCTGAACTGTCGACTCGGCAAATTGCCGAACACGCACAAACGAGTGGATTGGAAGAAAAATAAAACTCCAGCTAGGAAAGGGGGTAAGATAGCCAAAGATGCGAGAAAAGCGTTAGAAGCAAAAACAGGAAGATCTGTGGTAACTGGAGAAAATTTTCTACCTGACACAAAGAAGAAAAAGTTTAAGGCTAAATAGGTTCGAGCAAAGTACCGTCTCTTGTTCATTCAGACATACGAAAGGTATAGATGATCGACGTTGAAACACATGGTGAAGTACAATACGATTTAAGTCTTGCTGTATTCGTGCAGGAATTTAATCGACATTCTGATACAAATATTGCTCATGTGAGCGCTTTTCCAAATTACGATTGGCATGACTATAGCAATCTTGTCAGTGAAATGGTTGGGTTGGTATCTGAACTGCAGAAATCAAATCCTCAATTAACAGGAATGGCTCTTTTTGAATCATTGTGGGAGAAAATAAAAGGAGCACGATTCAATGGAAAAAAATCCCATTTGTTGCTGAGCCTATTTCATAGAGGGTATTTTACTGATGACACAGAAAACAATGATGCAGCCCCAACGGGATTGTTTAAAGAGGTTTGGGATTCGACAAATGGAAACGCGGTCAATCCGATATTCAAAAAAAATGCAGAAGAATTACCTGTGAATATTCGCATGCGTCATATCATTATGGAGGCACTTATTTCTGATTTTACGTATTATTCGGTGCAAAACGATTCAGAAAAAGCAACATGGTGTCAAAAAATTCTAAAAGGATTAAATGAAGTTTCTGAGGTAAAACCGAGAACTTCACGATAACGACACGAATCACTATATTTTCAGAAAACTTTTAATGAATCCCATCAATATCTGCATAAGATGTCCCAAAGGATCAGTTTGATCATGATTGTATTGAAGGGTTTTTTCAATTCTTGCCATATCCACATAATATACCAGAATACTTATCCATTTCAATTTGAAATACGAGAGATGTGTTTCCCATTGTTGAGCGGTATACTATCTTCATGTCGCGACGTTTTTTGCGTATCTCTATTCTGACGATTGGCCTTTTTGCGTACTTATTCCCCACAGTACATGTGTCCGCCGATTCTTCCGACAAGTGGTACGCATTGCCAAAAACCACTATTCGGGCAGAGCTATTTCATGATGGAAGTATGCAAGTTGTGGAGGAGCGAACCTATGATTTTCATGGTGACTATCGTTTTGCGTACCGCGACTTCTTGGTACATTCAGATCAAGCGGTGTCTCCGATGCGCACAGCTCCCTACGATATCGCCGATTTTCGCGTGTGCGAGGGTGCAATATGCTTTCGAGAGCTTTCGCTGAAGGAGGCAAACGCATCCGACCCGCGTTCGAATCCAGACCATACCTATGTTGTAATTCCATCGAAAGACAAAATTCGTTTGCAGTGGCATTTTCGAGCAACGAGCACAACAAACACCTACACCATTTCCTATCGCGTGTTGAATGCTGTAACAACGCAGTCTGATGTTGACGAGTTGTATTGGCAGTGGATTGGCTCTGAGTGGGATCTTGCGCATAAAAACGTGAGCGCGACGCTATCATTTCCTCAGGATGTGCAGTATGGAAATATTCAGGCTTGGGCGCATGGCCCACTTTCAGGTCGAGTGAGTATCTCTGATTCACAATTTAAGATTGCGTTTATTGTTCCCGAACTCCCCAGTGGACAGTTTTGGGAGGGCCGTGTTATTTGGCCGACAGGAATCCTTCGGACATCGGTTCAAGGATCGGGGTCGAAAGCGCAAATCGTGAAACAAGAAGAAAAGTTTATCAAGGAAACGCAAGAAAAACTACAAAAGAATGGCGATGTTCTTCGGGTGGTGTGGATTTTTGAATGGGTTTCTTTTTCTGTCGCGGTTGCTTTTTTCATCTATCTGCTTTTCTCTTTTTTCACCACACACAAAGATCGATCTCTTCCCCATTTTTTTCTTTCAAGCGAGGGGCAATGGGAGCCTCCCAGTTCACTTCATCCACTTCAACTGGATATGCTACTTTCAACCGGTACAAAGGTTCGTCCGCGGGCGATTTCTGCTGCCATTTTGCAGTTGATCCAACTTCGAGCAATAAAGTTGCACCGCAGTGATTCAAAAGAAGGATTGCTATTTCCAAAATATCGGTATTATCTCGAGTTACTAGGGAATATGGACGAGAATGGTGGTTTTCGTAAGGAAATTCCTTCTCTTTCACATGAAGTTTACGCATTTTTAGACCGATTTACAAAAGAACAAAAAACATTGGGTGGAAAATCATTGCTTGTTATTCCTATCGCTTCAATGGGCAATTGGATTTGATCGAATGCGATTTCTGCAAAAGCTTTTTTTGATTCGGTGAGTTATCAAACGTTGAAGCAGAATGTGAGTGAGGCATTTTTATCACAGGTTGCGCATACAAATAAGATGAGTTTGTCGCTCAAATTTGTCGCGATCTTTATTCTGGGTATCTTGAATCTTATTTTTTCTTCGATCATGGTGTCGAAATTTGTAACACCATATTTTAATCAATGGCTAATCGATGTTCCTGTCGCATTACAGTTCCTTCTTGGACTGTTCTCCCTTCTTTGCTCAATGCTATTTTATAGTAATGGTGAAAAACGCACTGAACTTGGATATACCGAGGCTGTGAAATGGTTGCAGTTTAAAAAACATTTGATTGATTATCGCTCAACTGTTCAGTCACCTATTGACTCATTGTTGATTTGGGAAAAGTTTTTGATTTACGGAACGGCGTTAGGTGTTTCGGCGAAAACGCTTTTTCAACTCCCAATCGCATTTCCCGCTACTGAAAATGGGGTGACATATTGGGGAGGAGCGAATAATCTTAACGCAAGCGCAATGGGAGTTGATGGCGTTTCGAGCTTGGGATCGAGTTTTGGAGAAATCGCGTCGGCATTTTCTGGTTTGAATCAGTCTATGAGTAGTGGATTCGGCGCTTCTGGGGCTGGAAGTAGTGGCGGTTCTTCTGGAGGCGGTGGTGGAGGTGGTGGCGGCGGTGGAGGTGGTGCGGGGTGATCGCGTTATTGCTGAAGGATTTTCCTTAGCTTATTTCCGCTCAGTGTGACCATGCATATTTCCGATACACATAATGAAAACGCGGCAAAAACAAATCCGTATTGATAAAGAAAGAGCAGGTTTAGGCTTACATTTACAACAAGCCCAAGAGCATAAATAAAAAACAATGTTTTTTGGTTTCCACTCGCAACAAAAAAGTTTCCAAAAAAGTATCGGAAGTACATGAGAACACCAGCAAGTCCCAAAAATGTAAGCGCTGGGGCAGAGGCATGATATTGTGATCCGTAAATTGTGGTGACAATGGCATTACTTCCAAAGAGAAAAAGCAACACAATTGGAGTGAGACCGAGAATGCTCCACTGCAACACCACTCGAGCAAGTTTTCGCAGTTTTTCCATTTCACCGGTGTGCCAAAATGCAGAGATTCTTGGTGAAGTGGCGGTGCTGATAAAGGTGATCGCTTGCAGAGCAAATAGGATTTTGTATCCCGCGTGATACAACCCGACTTCTTCGTTTCCAAAAAACTGTCGAATCAAAACAGTGTCAAGATTTGCGTACACCTGGGTGATCGCCAACATGCCGAAAATAGGCAGCGCCTCTTTCAGCATCATGATCAGTGATGGCATTGTAGGTTTTTCGATCAATGCGACGCCTTGAGATTTCACGAGTACTGCAGAAATACCCATCGCTAGTGTCGCTGAGAGTGTGTAAAGCAACATGAGTTGATCAAGTTGAAGATGAAGAAAGATAACAAGAAACGCACTACTAAACATGAGTCCGTATTGAGCAACACGAATGATAAACAGATGTTCCATGCGCTCGAGCGCGGCAAGAACAGATGTATAAATATTGATCATGCCTTGCGCAAGCAAGTACAAACCTGTGAGTAAAAACAATGCGGGGTCTTCGCGAGTTGCGTCAAATAAGGGCAAAATGATAACTAGCGCGAACATGATGACGACTGCGGTCACCCCTTTTACCACGGTGGCGTCGGCTAAATACCGACTCGCGAGTGCTTTATTTTTCGCAATTTCTCGGGTGAGGATGGTGCTCACTCCCAGATCAGAAATAATCATCGCGATTCCAACAAACGAGAGCGCGTAGTTATAGCGACCAAACTCGCTGGCACCAAGATATCGAACAATGGAAATGGTAATGATGAACAACAGGACTTTTGAAACAATCTCAATAAGCGCGAGCCAAAATGAATTTTTAACAAGCGTTTGTTTTGTTGAGGTGTTGACCAATAAGAGATGTTTAATTTGATTGCTAAAAGCCGTAAACCGTTGCATCACCGCATTCTAGCATGTTCATACTACCGTGCGATTGAGGTTAAAAGTTATTCGATGATTGCGCCAACAAAATCAATCAGAGGATAGGTTTTTTTCACTTCATCCCAAAACTTTGAGGCGAGTTGAGCAGAAAATGACGCGTACTTTCCCCGCTCCATCCCATGACACAACTTTCGTTCTGCTTCTCGAAGGATTTCTAAAACTTGCGAGCCTTGTTCGTTAAATGCTTGCTGATTCTTTTTTTTATCCTTTGCGTAGATGTCATGCAAAATCTTGAACGCAATAAAGAGTTGCTTGTGCGCTTCATAAACTTGATCGATGGTTTGTTTATATTTTACAGGCATGGAATGATTAGATTAGGAAGTGACGTGGGGGCGAGAGGCACGTCTCCATTCGAACCAAGCCTCAATTGTAGACAATGAGTAACCATATCTACCCATTGCATTCATAGCCTTTTTATAATTACCTTCTGATGCTAATAAGGCTGAAAATTGTTGATCCATCTGAGCAAAGATTTGGTTTGTTTCAACTCTTTCAATTACTGTCATATTCACCCTTTCTAGATTACCATTATTACTCGCAACGTCTTATTTCAAATGCATAACATATGATACACTTCAATTGTTCATGAAACAAACATCACTTGCAATCCCATCATTTTCAAGTTTTCGAGATGTTGATGTGTGGGAGAACTTTATTGCACAAAAACTTGCTCCCTTTGAAACCGATATGTCTGCGTATTTGAAGTTTTGGTATTTAGAAAGCCGTGAAAACGAACATGCGTATCCAAGTCAAGGAATGCTCACAACACCGTTTGATTTTTTGCCATATGTGCACAAAGCGATGATCGAACCAGATGAGATGGTTCGATATCTTCGCACGCGACAGTACTTTTTGGAACTTTTTAACCATCCAGAACGAATGAAATATTTACAGCGTGTTCAAAATACCGCGTTTGTGCCACCTCCGCAAGTTTCAAGTGATGTGATGAGCATGATCAGTTCTCGTGGGCTTGCCGCTTCGATCGAGGATTTAGGTGTTTCCGTCGTAGGTTCCGATCGTGAGCGTGTCTCTCGCACCGCGCGCTTTTTGCATGGTCCGTTTGTAAAGTTGGGAAAACGCGCGCGCGCGTTGCTCGTTGGATCCGCGATGCCCGATATCTATGGAAGTGTCTCGGCTATCTCAACCATGGCTCAGTGCCATTGTTTGGTGGGAGTACCTCGAAATGGACCGTTCTCCGAGGTTAAACGGCAGACGGATTTGGTAAAGGAGACGTGGAAAGCATTGGAAGAAAGTGAAGTATTGATTGGTCGTTCGTCCAAAGAGCAAACGTTTTTACTTGATCAGTGGAAACATAATGTTATGGGGGTGCTCGAAGTCGAGCCAGACCGAGCGTTGCAACGCGCACATGCACTTTTTGATGTAGGCGTTCGCGCATTTCGCATTTATTCGCCCGAACCCGGATTGGGTGCTCTTCATACGCTTGGGCGTATGAGGAAAGAATTTGGTGATGATGTTGAGATTTTTGTCGGACAGATTGTTTCGGTTGATCAAGCGCGCGATTTGGAACGCGCAGGCGCCGATGGATTATATGTTGGAATTGGAGGCGGTGGGAGATGTATCACGGGGGTGCGCAGTGGTTCGGTGATCGACTGGCCCGAACTTGTTTGGAAGTTGCGTGGTGAAACGAGGTTACCGGTTATTGTTGAGGGAGGTGCAAGCGATCATATTGCGACGACCTTGGCAGTCGGAGCGACCGCGATTGGCGTGTCACGGATTGTTGGTGGCGGTACGATTGAATCCCCCGGTGGAATGCAGTACTGCGTGGATCAACGGGGCAAGTTTTTTAAGCCGTATGTGGGTGAAGCGTCCGCGCGGACAAAATATTTAGATGGAAAGATGTTGCCTTTTGGATTGCCGTCGTTTGTTGAAGGCGAGACGCGTAGCGCCGATATGTTGTTTTTGCCCTACAGTGTACCAACAATTCCTTTTCATGTTTTCAATCTTACTGAGGATATTATTTTGTCATTTGTTTTTCGCGCGGTGGGGTCGCTAGAAGAGTATCACGCGCTAAACCCCTCCCCACTGAGGCAGAAAACCGCGTTGGGAATGAAATCGCAGGGGGTGCATTAAGAGATTAATCATGTAGAAGAACTGAAGTGCCACTTTTATATCTCTTTTTAAGCACCTGCGATGCACTTTGCAACCTAGTTGGCAAGTTCATTCTGAGAACTTTGGTATTGAGTCATTCAAGCAATACATTTATTCTGAAATAGATTTTACAGCAGCGACTTCTTGATTTACAAGTGATCATCAATTCGAAAACTTTTGATCTATAATTCAGTAAATGACAGAACCTGATCAGATTTTTGATCCTCATTCCTATTTGATAAACTTACAAGCTGCTTATGAGGCAAATCTTTTTCTTTATGATGCTGAAAGCGAATGTAAAACTGCTTTATATGGAAAATTCAAAGTTTATGTAACAGTTTGGGAGTATGGTTACTATTTTTTGTCTTTAGCTATAAAACATACAAATTTGGATCGTTCATACGGAATTATTGCGGCATACTTTTCAGAAGCAATGACTTCACTGCGACCTGCCTTTCTGGATAATCTAAATGGATATCAGTCGGAATCAATAAACACATTACGAAGAGTACATGATGCAGCAGTTCGAGCATTAGCACTCAGACATAAACCACAAAGACTTATGAGAATTGTCCAGAGTTCTAGTTTGCAGTCATTTCACAACCAGTTGGGGCTTCTATTTCTAAACGATATTTACAATGTGCCATCCTCATTTACTCATGGCAATAAACTAAAAGTCATAGAAACATTGAGAAAAGCGAATAGCAAGGAGCTTTCATCTATTGAATACGGCTGTCAAATCAATGAGGAAATGTTTTCATATTCAGCACAGGTCTCGATATTTTGGCTCTACTTTTTAAGTAGAATTGTTCCAATTCTTTTTGAAAAACAAGTAAACTCCTACTGACTTGAAAAACAGCAAGAATCATTGAAACTTTTGAAGGACTATCTTATTGCTACAAAATCAAGCTTAGCCGATAACTGCGATGAACTTGAAATCGCACTACTAAAGTTAGATTTCACAATAACAAAATGAAATGATGGTTACCATACCTTGAAATATGTCGAAGACTAGTCTAGATGAAAGAGAAAACAAGATATTAATATATGGTTTTTGGAATTGTAGTGTATTTGAGGTTACATCAGGAAGATTAATTGCATAATCTCAACTTCATTAGGAAAGTGAAATCTTGATTTTATCTTTGGGGTGGTAGACGGGTTTCGAACCCGCGACCTCCGCCTCCACAGGGCGGCGCTCTAACCAGCTGAGCTACTACCACCAACATCGAAATTGTACCACAGAAATCAGGCTATCTTGAGATGAAAAATGCGATCACACAAGTATTTTTTAAACGATTGAGGCTATTTCAACCCTTTTTTTGCACGCGCCTCGGCTTCTGGATTCAACCAGCGCTTTCGCAAACGCAAGGCGGACGGCACAACTTCGAGCAGTTCATCATCAGCTAAGAAATCCAGACTTTGTTCAAGAGAAAATCGTGTGGGAGGAGTGAGCTTCACCATCATATCTTTTGTAGCGGAGCGCACGTTCGTGCTTGCTTTAATCTTGTTCACATTGACCCACATATCTTGTTCTCGCGAGTTTAATCCAACAATCATACCTTGATATGTTTTTTCGCTTACACCAATAAAAAGCGTTCCTCGCTCTTGGGCATTTTCAAGCCCAAACGAACCGCTTTCTCCTGTTTCACTTGCGATGAGTACGCCGTTTCGCATGCGATCAAATGAGGATCCCAGAGGTCGGTATTCAAGGTATAACGAACTCATCTGAACTGTTCCACGAGTATCGGTGAGCAGACTGCTTCGCGCACCCAACAGATTGCGCTCACTGATTTCCAGAACGATTTTTGTTTCACCTTTACCGTTTGGAGTCATCTCGTTGATTAATGCTTTGCGCTTTCCAAACTCACTCGCGACTGTTCCCGCAAATTCATCGGGAACGTGGATGGTCACCTCATCAAATGGCTCACAAGTAACGCCATCGATCTCTCGAAGGATGACTTGAGGCTTTGAAACCTCGAGCTCGTAACTTTCTCGACGCATGGTCTCAATCAACACGGCTAAATGAAGTTCGCCACGACCTGAAACAACAAAACCGACGCTGTCGAGCTGCTCTTCAAAATGAAGTCCGAGATTGGTTTCTTTTTCTTGAAGAAGACGGTCGCGGATTTGACGAGAGGTGACATATTGCCCTTCTCGGCCTGCAAAAGGACTCGTATTCGGCCCAATGGTGATCTTAAGCGTTGGTTCAGTGATGGAGGCGCTGGGAAGTGCCTCGGGGGTTTGAGGGTCGGTGAGCGTTTGACCGATCGAAAGTTCTTTCATTCCCGCAATTGCCACGATGTCTCCACTCACGGCGCTGTCCACGGGAATTTTTTCCAATCCCTTGCTAATAAACAATTTTTCAATGCGATTTGAGCCGATTTTGTCACCATTTGCGTTAAGTAACGCGACAACATCGCCAGAATGAACCATTCCGCGAGAAATACGACCAATACAGAGTTTTCCAAGATACGCGTTGCGTTCAAGTGTTGAGATGAGAAGCTGAAAAGGAGCTCCGTCGTCGTTGCGAGCGGTCGGGATATACGAAAGGATTTTTTCAAAGAGAGGTTCAAGCGTGGTGGGTTCTGCCATTTCTTCTGGAGTTGGCATATGATCCCAAGCTTTTCCCTCACGTCCGATCGAGTAAATAGTTTCGAAGGAAAGCTGATCGGCTGTTTTTGCCATGCTCAAAAAAAGATTTTCGACTGCAGAGAGTGTTGTTGGAATGTCAGCGAGCTTTTTTTCAATTTTATTGATGACTAAGATGATTTTGAGACCATACTCAAGCGCTTTTTGAAGTACAAAACGGGTTTGTGGGAGGGGGCCTTCCGCTGCATCAACAATAAGTAAGGCGCCATCAGCCATGTTGAGCACGCGCTCCACTTCTCCACCGAAGTCCGCGTGGCCTGGGGTATCGATAATGTTGATTTTTGTATCTTTGTAGTCAACGGCGGTATTTTTGGCGAGAATGGTGATTCCCTTTTCGCGCTCGAGATCATTGCTATCCAAAATGGTTGTCTGTTGAAACTCGGCCTGATTTTCGCGAAAGGTGTGCGTCTGTTTAAGCATGGCATCCACAAGTGTGGTTTTCCCATGGTCAACGTGCGCGATGATGGCGATATTTCGAATGTCCATACTGGTGAGTGTCTCCGACTTGCTTTATGTCCCCAGAAAAAAGAAACCAGCACAACGCCGGTTTGTTTCAGTATTATACGCTAATTTTTGACGTGAGAATAGTGAGCAACTCATTACTCCTAGAAATGGTTGATTCTGATATAGTATTCCATATGGCTGAAAATGAAGTCGAACCAATTCCAATGAGGGAGGTTTTTTCGTACGGCGGTTGTTGGCAGATTGCTGATCCGAGGTACGTGTTACTTGACGGGGAAAGGCTCCCATCGGATTTAGCGGGAGTTCAAAGACGAATATCTGGGTTTGGGGCGCCAATCGAGTTATTGATCTCAAATGAGCCTTTAAAACCAACCTTTCTTCCCCATTTGATGGCTACGTATGAGAGATCATTAGCTATTGTCAAAAAACAGAATGAAGTTCGAGAACATAGTGCACATGACGAAATGATGGGGAAAACAAGGTTAGATGCCTATAATGTATTTGATACAGGATTTGATTTCTGGAGAAAACATACACAAAGAACATCAACGGCAATGCTAGACAGAATTATGCAAATTGCGACCACATTTGGGATTATTTCTGAGCAAAATGACCCCGCACATGCTTGGGCAACAAAAACGTTTTCACAACTTCAACCCGATAATCAGCAAATCGTCTTTTCGCTTGCTCAAAAAAAATAAAGAATTACTTGTTTCAGCGATTCAGACCGTGGAAAATGGAAGAAGTTTCAAATTGGACGAATTATGGAATTTGATGCCCAACCGCTTAGAAATGATTTGCGATCTTTTACACGTTCAGTTTCAATCTGATTCGATTTTTCCAACATTGGAAGAGATTTTTACCATTTTTAGCGATTTATTGACAAGAATGCGCGATCGTCTTTCGGTTGATCAACAGGAGAGACTCGAGTCTTTACTTTATGTGACTTTTATTGATACCTTAACTTCGACATTGGCACCTTGGGGAGTTCAAATGACAGATGATTGGATATTTGATGGTTTCAAAAGTGGTAAATTAACTCGAAATGTATATTTGCCTACAAATGATGCTTACTTTCAAGGAATAGGCTACGGCTTTAATGGGCAAAGAGGTGGGGATTTTCATAAAAGCTCTCTATCAATTCTCTGGGATCGAGCAGTAGGTGAAATGTCAAAAGAAGCAAGAGAGTTTGAAGCGCTGGTTCCTCAACCACCAAATCTTGAATCGGCGTCGTGGGTGGTTATTCCTATCGAAATATCTGGAATTGTATATTCTCTCGCGTTGCTTTTTGTAAATGATATCTCGCGTGTGCATCCAGACCTTATCGAACGAGCACGGAAGCAGTTCAAAGAATGTGTTGACGTGTTATTTATTGCGCCAGATGAGAATGGAAAGAATCATATATGGGTTCCGAAATTTGCAGATTCTGGCTCAGTTGAGTTTCAAATGTCTGTTGTTAGCAGACAAGAACCTGTGCAAAAAGTCAGCTTAAAGAAGTATATTTCAACTAAGTCTATTTGGGGAGACAGCGGATAATTCTTAGAATACGTTTTGCAACATTCATATGTGCATCTTCCTCGAGGTGGTAGCCGTCCTTTTTGCTTGGCTTAACAAATTCTTGCAGATTGAGATACAGCGTTTTGTATTTTTGTGAGAGTTTTTCATACATTTGTGGAAGCTGAGTTGATTTTTCCTCTGCCCCCAGATACTTTTCTGCTACTCCTGAGACTGACTCATCGATGATGGGAGGACAAATGAGCAAAACTTGAGATTGTTCGCCTGAAAATGTGCGCGCGTGAAGTTGGATATCTAACAATAATGATTCAATTCCCTGAGCAACGCTTGCTGGCGTTCGATGAAATCGCTGCTTCATGTCGTTTGTTCCTAAAAAGAGAATCACGATATCGATAGGATTGTGGTGCAATAGTAGTGGAATTAAAACAGTTTTTCCGTTTTTTCCTTCATGCATTGGATCATCAATATTTGTTGTTCGAGAGTTTAGTCCTTCTTCAAGTACGATTGTTTTGTCTCCAAGCATTTTTTGAAGAATCCCCGTCCATCGTTTTTCGTACGGGTAGCGCATTCCCGTTTTTGGAATATATCCCCAGGTGTTTGAATCGCCGAAACAGAAAATACGTTTATACATAAGTGCGTCCAGCTGGACTCGAACCAGCGACCGACTGCTTAGAAGGCAGTTGCTCTATCCACCTGAGCTATGGACGCAAGTAGCACTATTGTATCATTCAAAATCAGACGAAAACTAGTTTGAGATGCAAAAAGCCCGCCTTGCGGCGGGCCTTTAAGTTCAAAAGAACGACGCTATTTAGTAGCGGCCGCCACGGTTTCCACCACGATCATCGCGGGAGAAATTGTTGCGGGGTCTAAAACCACCACCACCAGCGTTGTTGTCGCGAGACATTGGGCGTGCAACTGAAACAATCAGTTTTCGGCCTTTGAAGTCTTGCTCAGCCATTTTCAATTGTGCTTCAGATGCTTCTTTATCTGTCGCGAAAGTGACAAATCCGAAACCGCGTGAGCGGCCAGAGAATTTATCAACCATTACAATTGCGTCGGTGACTGTGCCGAATTGGGCAAACAGTTCCTTGAGCTCATCTGTTGTGACTGAAAACTCGAGGTTTCCAATATACAACTTATTATTTTGGTCCATGGGACCACCTTTCTGCTATCTCACCAACGCATCTGACTTAGAAAAAACTTTCAAAGCGAAACGAGGACGAGAAACGATACTTTGCGCATTGTAATCCACAAAACACAAAAAAGATAGGGGGCGAAACGCCATCCATCGCAAACGCACTCACTTTCCTCAGAATTTGCACAACCAACCCAACAAGGTTTCCCGTAACACTCCCAAAACTACACTGTTTTGAGCACCTCATCAACTTTTTCAACGAAAAACTGAATTGATTCAGGAGTGTGAGATGCGCTGATTTGAACGCGAATTTCATCTCTTCCCTTAGGAACAACTGGATAGTTGATGTTTGTGACAATGATTCCTCGTTCAAAAAGACCAAGGGTGACTGCTTTAGCTTTGGCAGGATCACCGATTAATAGCGGTTGAATAGGATGAACCGATTCTGATGCCAACTCAAATCCTTTTTCAGACGCAAGGCGTTTAAAAAGTGCAATGTTATCTTGTGAAGTCTGAAGTAATCGACCACCCTCTTCCCCCTCAAAAAGTTTAAACGCTTCGAGCGCGGCGCCCGCGGTTCCAGGGGAAACGGAGTTCGAATAAATATACGTTGCTGCGGACTCACGCAAATAGTCAATCATAATCTGATCACCCGTGATGTACCCACCGTCCGCCCCAAATGCTTTCCCAAGTGTTCCAACTAACACGTCTGCTTTTGCACCCGAAACCTCTTCTGTCCCTCGGCCGGTTGGTCCAAATGCCCCCGCCCCATGCGCGTCATCGACAACTAACAGAATGCCCTCGGCAAACGATGTGTCATGTTGTGCGATGACGTGTTGAATTTTTGATAAATCCTGATATTCACCAAGCATGCTAAACACCCCATCGGTAACAACAATCACGCGATCAAACTTTCCCGCATTTTCTTGTAAGACCTGAGAGAGATGTTCGGCGTCAAAATGGCGAAAAATGGCTTTTTGATGTGATTCCAAGCCAGAAACGCGTACGCCATCAATAATACTGCGGTGGTTTAGCTCATCGGAAATCACGAGCGAATTTGAAGAAATCAACGCATCTTTGTTTTGACCTTTTGCCAAACAAAAAATGGTCGCCATATTTGCCGCGAATGCAGAGGAAAGCACCATTGCATCATCACGTCCATGAAATGTTGCGATCTTTTTTTCAAGTTCACGATGCACAGACAATGTACCACTAATAAAACGAACTGCGCCCGGACCCGATCCAAACGCTTGACTCGCGCGTTCCTCCCCTGCTCGAAGAGCGGGGTGCAGACGAAGCCCTAAATAATCGTTTGAGTTGAAAATGAGATATGGTTTTCCTTGAATCATTGCGCGTGGAGGATTTTCTGATGTGAACGATTCAATGACGCGCTCAAATCGTTTTGACGATTTTGAACTATCGATTCGCTCAATTTCTTTTTGTAACGAGGAATAAAACTGTGTTTTTGGCATACAATCCTTTCAATTCGTGTTATTTTTGTAGTTTAGCGTGTAGTTTTTCGAGCATAACATCAACCATTTTGGAAAGATCGAATTCATGAGACCATCCCCACTCCGATCGTGCGACGGAATCATCGATTCGCTGTGGCCATGAATCGGCGATTTTTTGACGATGATCTGGGACGTAGGAAACCTCGAGAGCCATTCTTTTTTGAATTTCTTGCGCGAGTTCTTGTGCAGAAAAACTGATTGCTGCCAAGTTGTAGCTCGTGGTTACCTGTAAAGATTCTGCAGGTGCGTCCATCAATTGAATTGTTCCACGAATCGCATCGTCCATGTACATCATAGGAAGAACGGTGTCTTCTTTGACAAAGCAAGTGTATTTTCCTTCTTGAATTGCACCGTAAAAAATAGCAACGGCGTAATCAGTTGTTCCACCTCCTGGTTCAGCTTTCCAACTAATGAGCCCAGGGTATCGCACGCTTCGAACATCTAGTCCATATTTAAGTCGGTAATACTGACATAAAAGTTCACCACTCGCTTTTGTTACTCCGTACATTGTGGTTGGTTCAAGGATGGTATGTTGCGGGGTGTTATCACGAGGAGTGGTTGGTCCAAATGCAGCAATTGAGCTTGGCCAAAACACCTTGATTTTATATTTCACTGCTAAATCGAGAACGAATTTTAATCCATCCATGTTCACGTTCCAGGTGAGTTGAGGATCCTGCTCCCCACGAGCAGATAGAATTGAAACGAGATGATAGATTGTTCCGACGTCATATTTTTGAATAATTGATTCAAGTTTTTCTTTGTCTGATATTTCGCCAATTTCTACAATTCCGTCATATGAAGAATCGACATTGTGATGTCCCAGCGCAACAACGTGTTCTTTTCCATGTTTTTGTTGTAACGCTGAAACAAGTTCAGAACCGATTTGTCCAAATGCCCCCGTGACTAAAACGCCTTGACCCATAATAATCCTTTCTTTCTATAGCATGTGTGCAGTATTGCATACATAGTCTACAAAAACCTTACGTTTCACGCTACACAATATTGCGCGAATTGAATCAATGCGCGATAGTACAGCTATGTATCGACATTCTATCCTTATTGTTGAAGATAACGCAAATGAGCTTTTTCTACTCAAACAACGGTTGGATGAAAAAAAATGTATCATTCGAACTGTGTCAACAATTCACGACGCAATGATCGAGCTGAAAAAACGCATTTTTGATTTACTCGTGTTGGATCGTATTCTTCCAGATGGTGATGGATTGGATGTTCTTTCGTATGTACGAAATTCAGGGATGTCGGTGCGTGTACTGGTGTTCAGTGCAAGAGGAAAGGAGCAAGAAAGAGTTCACGGTCTGAAAGAAGGTGCGGATGACTATCTTCCCAAACCGTATACCATTGATGAACTTGAGTTACGGATTTTTGCATTATTAAAACGATCGGTGTTGTACGATTCAAATCCACAAGAGAAAAATGGAGTTCAGTTTCTTCATGATGAAGGCTTGGTTGTGTATCACCAGAACAGTACAGTGCTCAGTGCTACTGAAAAAAAAGCATTTCAAGTTTTGTACAACAATTTTAGTCGAGTTGTCACACGACATGCGATGATGCAGTCCATTTGGCCACCTGATGGAATGCCCGAAGAAGGAAGTCTCGATGTTCTCATTGCGCGTGTGCGAAAGAAAATTCGCGAACTCGGTTTGCGTATTCGAACAGTTCATTCGGTGGGATATGCGTTGGACTATTGATCGATTATTGCTAGGAATTGTTTTCCTCATCCTTAGTGGATGCTGTATCGGATGGTTTCATTCTCTACTATTTGTGTGGACATCGCTTTTTGTGTGTGGCGTTGCTTTGATTGCATATGATTTTTTTACATCCTGTGCATTTATCATACGAAGAAAAATGACGAAACTCGATCTTATATTGAGCTTTCTTCTTTTGAGTATTCTCGCGATTCATGGAGTAGGTTTGTTTTTACCGGAAGTCTCGTTTGATGCGTTGTGGTATCACCTCCCAATCACACATATGATTGCGCAACGAGGATTTTTGTATATTCCCGAGCTGTATCAATCAGCTGGACCTCGATTGGGAGAGGCAATCTTTGCTATCCCTTATCATTTTTTTGGAGTGAACGGCGCACGTGCTTTTGCGTTTTTGGTTTCCATTCTTCTAGTACAAATGGTGTATCGATTGAGTCGGATATTTGTTTCTCGAACTTGGTCTTTGTTTATTTTGATTGCATTTTCACTTTTTCATGTGTTTTCTTGGCAAAGTACGGCAGTGTATGTTGATCTTCTCCGATCGGTATTTGAGCTTTCCGCGTTGTATCTCATTCTCAAACAGCGATTTCATTCACGAATGCTTCCTCTTTTACTTGCGGTGGCGATTTTCACAAAATACCTTTCCATTCCATTTGTTCTGATTTGTATCATCGTGATTTTTCAGAAAAATCTGCGTGTGGCTGTATCTATTGCGATTCAAACGTTCTGGTTTCTTATTCCCTTTTTATTTCAAAATTATCTTTGGACAAGTAATCCCATCTTCCCGTTATTTTCTGTGCTTGATGGGAAAGAACAACTTCTTCTTGAGGGAGCCTCAACATTTTCGAGTTGGTTTTGGTCGCAAATTCAAAAAATTCCCTCTCTTCCGTTTCGTTTGTTTTACAGTACGGAAGGATACACTTCTGCTATCTTTGTGTGTAGTGTGCCACTTTTGCTTCTGGGTGTGAAAAAAATCACGTCATGGAACGATCGTGTGCTATTTCTTGTAGGCATCACGGGCATTATATTTTGGTGGTTTCTTCCGCCGATTTCAATTCGGTATCAATTGAGTGCGATTATTTGTTTTCTCATTCTTTCCATTTCATTTATGCAACGATCGGCCATTCAGCGCAAAATTTGTGCAGCTCTTTTAATTTCTTCAGCCGTTTTTAGCATAATCACTCGATTTGGTGTTATCTATTCAAATCGCGCGTATTATCTTGATTCCGCAAAGCATAATCAATATATTCAAATAAAAACACAAGGCATTCTTCAAACTCCTGCAATGAAATGGTATAGCGGGTATTGGGAAAATAAAAAATATTAGTCTTGTATTTTCTTTTTTCGTGATATAGTGGTCACTATGCAAACAGATCAAACCCTCGAACCAACCTCAACCTTATCGGAACAATCCGATCCACTTCAGGCAATTATTGAACGATACATTGCGCGTCTTGATGAACTCAAACATCAAGTTCACGAACTGAATCAAAGTTTGGTTGCGATCATGGATAACGATGAGATGTTACAACAAGCGGAACAACAATCAAAAGATGCATCAAAAGCGCTAAAGGAACGAAAAACATCTCTAACAACTTCGGCAGAGTTTCGCGAGCTCCGTGCAAAAAAAGTTGAGATGCAAGATGAAGTGAAAGAAATCGAGGAAGCGCTGAACACGCATTTGTTGAATTATTATCAACAAACGGGTGTAAAAACGGTTGATCTTAGCGACGGTGCACAACGATCATTTAAAATTACTGCAAAAGTTTCTTCAAAAAAGGAGGAATAGATGGCCGATTCGCAATATCTTGATGACGCATTTCGCGAAATCTGCGAAGAGCTCGTACAAACATTTCTCAAAAAGCATCGTGACTATGGAAAAGGAAACATCCTCGAAATTGGTGAGATGGGTATTTCTTATCGCATCGCAGAAAAAGTTTCTCGACTAAAAAATCTTTTACAAAAATCAGATTCTCCAGAAAATGAACCGATTGATGATTCTTGGACCGATATCGCGGTATATGCGATTCTGGCAAAGTTGCATCGTTCAGGAAAATTTCAAAAACTTGAAGTAAATCCTAAAAATAAATAGAACTACTCGGTTCTTCCCGCGACACAGGTTTCGATTGTCATTTCTTGTGGAACCTCAAGCATCGAAACAAACAGTTTCGCCATGTCTTTTGCATCTATGTATCCTGTCATATCTCGACCTTGTCCTGCGTGTTCAAAAAGACCAGTTTTCATTCCACCCGGGTACCATCCAAACACCCGAATACCCGTTCCTTTTAGCTCATCTCGTAACGATTCGGTGAACCCGCGAACGCCGAACTTGCTTGCAGAATACACGGAAACATGTTTTCGCGTGTGAACTCCCAGCGCAGAAGAAATATTTGCGATGATGCCCTCGCCCTTTGTTTTCATCGATGAGAAAAATGCCTGCGATACGTAGATTGTTCCCAAAAGATTCACTTGTACTGTCTGTGAAATCTGATCAATCGAGGTATCCTCAAGTGGTAAATCGCACCAGACTCCCGCGTTATTAATCAGCACATCAACATGACCAATTTGCTTCTTCATCTCAGCTACTTGTGCTGGATTTGAAATATCACATTGTTGAATGAAAACGTACGGAGAGGACAGTTTTGATTGGGCAGAAAGAAGTGATGGGCGCGATCTTCCACAGATCCACACAATCATGCCTTTTTCTAGAAGTAATGAGGCAATTTCAAAACCAAGACCGGTAGCTCCTCCGGTAACAAGAGCTGTTTTTCGAAACAAATCCATGGCGGGCAGGCCTTTCTCTTAGTTTTCGCGTTCAATCTTGATTTGACATTCGGTGACGAGTGCGGCTACTCCTGCCACTGCTGCAAAAATTGGTGCGAGAATAAATCCCACAACCCCAATAGTTAAAGGAATTGAAAGGATGGTTCGCTCATTTTTGTCGAGAATGGTGATTTTTCGCACATTCCCTTCCTTGATGAGTTCTTTCACTTTTGAAACTAACTGAATACCTGTGACCTTGATAATTTCTTCGGTCGACTTCTTTGACGCTTCTTTATTTGATGCTGTTTTTTTTGTTTGCATATGATCTCCGATCTTTCCTTCAGTATATCACTTTTGTTTCGAAAGTCGGTACTGAAACAAAATACTGATTGCAAGAAGACCCGCGGTGACGAGATAGAGAATGCCAACATACTGGTGATCAATCGAAAATCCATACACCGCAAGAAAAAGAATCGAAAACGTTCGAACGCAAATTCGTTTCAATGAAAACATGCTCGAGCGAATCCTCCCCTCGGTTAACTCGTGAAGCTCGCCATCAAAATGAGCCATCACGTATCCAAAAAAGAGTTGTGTTAATGATATCAACAGAACCATGACCAAAAATGTTGGGAATAAGCCAATGATAAAAAAGCTCGCCACAATACTGATTAGGAATATGTAGACATAGCGTTGAGAAATGCTCGCATATCCTTTTGCTCCCATTGCTCGAAGAAGTCCCCCAAGCCCAATGAGGATTCCAATTTGTTCAACGGGTATTTGAAACACCGAGGTAAAACTTCCAAAAACACTTTTTACACTGTATGCGTATCCGACCACAACCATTGTGACGATAAACAGTCCTAAAAGTGGTTTTGAGGATAGTGCGCGAAAACTTGCTTGCACAATTTCTGAGATCTTGGGATCTTTTTCGTCGATTTTTCGTAGCACTTTTACTTGTGAAAGTGGAACAACTCCAAGAAGCATGCAAAAACCGCTTATTAAAAGTGTGGGAGCATATCCGATTAAAGATGCGAGAAACCCCGCAAGAATGGATCCCACAAAAAAAGTCATATCTCGAAGTGCATTGTAGTTCGCGGTATCGATGCGGATTGAGGTTGAGATTGATTTTAAAAGTCCCATATCGTTTCCAGATTCCAGACCGGAAGCAATCGCTCCAAGAATTAAACTTAACAGAACGAGCCAAGTATTTGAAGCAAATAGCACTGAGATCATAAACAAGAAAGCGAAAACGAAACAGATATAGAGTGTTTTTTGGTGTCCAATCCTGTCACCCAATACTCCCGTTGGATATTCAAGAATCAGTCCAATAAAGTTGTAGAACGCAAGAAAGGAAAAAACCTGAGTTGGAGAATATCCTCTTGAAGTTAAAAACGGAACAGCGAGCACCATCCAAAAATACATTGCGGAAAATGATTGAGCGATGAAAAAATACTTGATGTTACGCGCCATGACACTTCTTATATTTTTTTCCACTTCCACATGGACATGGATCATTTCGCCCAATCTTTTCTTTTCCAACAGGCGACATTTTCACTGGTGCGGGCTTTGATTTTCCAAGTGCAGATGCAAAATCCGTGAGCGAGCCTTTTGTTGTCGCAGGTTTTTCAAGATTTTGTTGAGCGGTCTGGGCTTGCTCGGCAATCGAGCCTCCGAAGGTTTCCTGTTTTAACTCCACCGAGGATTGTTGTGCGGACTCCATCTGCGTTCGCGTCACCGCTTGAACGCGGTAAATGCGGTGCACAATAGTGTCGGAAATGCGCGACATGAGTGAAGAAAACATCTCAAAGGCTTCCTGTTTATATGCAGAAAGAACCGCTTGTTTGTCACCCCGAAGCCAAATACCCTCACGCAAGGAATCCATGCTGTCGAGATGATCCATCCACAGCTCGTCAATTGATGAAAGCGTGACAAATCGTTCGAGTTCGCGAGAAACCTGCTCACCGTACTGCTGTTCACGTTGTTCAAATACCTGATGCGCAATCGCGGTGAGTTTTTCTGAAACCTCTTCATGTGAGGAAAGCGCAGAAATTTCTTGTCGAATTGCTTTTTGCGAGTTTTCGTCAAACGGAACGATCCCCACAAACTCGCGCATAATAATATTTAGTGACTCATCAGTCTGAGGATCGGTGGAGTGAAATGAGACAAGTGCGTCGATCGAAGTATCAATGTTTGTCATGATCTCCGCGCGTTGATCTTTTTGTTGCTCGAGAATTGAACGGCGTCGTGCATAAATTACCTCGCGTTGCTTGTTCATCACGTCATCAAACTCAACTAAACGTTTTCGTTGATCAAAAAAGAAGCCTTCCACTTTTACTTGCGCCTGCTCGATCGCTTTTCCAACCATGCCATGCTCAATTGGCTGATTTTCCTCGATTTTGAGAAAGTCCATTGCCTTACTGATCTGTTCTCCGCCGAAAATGCGCATAATGTCATCTTCTAGTGAGATAAAGAAGCGAGAGGAGCCAGGATCACCTTGACGACCGGCGCGACCTCGCAACTGATTGTCTATGCGTCTCGACTCGTGTCGTTCGGTGCCAATAACGTGGAGACCGCCCGCAGCCACTACTTTTTCATGATCAATTGTCCATTTTTTCTTTGCTGATTCAAATGCGGAATCTGACTCAAAATCTTTTCGCTCGGGTTTTGATCCACCAAGAACAATATCAACTCCGCGTCCCGCAATGTTCGTTGCCACGATCACCGCTCCCAACTTTCCCGCGTCGGCAATGATAAACGCCTCGCGCTCGTGATTTTTCGCGTTTAACACCACATGGGGAATTTTTTTCCGTTGCAAATACTCTGCGATGATTTCGTTATGTTGAATTGAGCGTGTGCCAAGAAGCACGGGACGACCGAGTTTGTGCATTTCCTCGACCTCAGCCACGATCGCTCCGTATTTCACCGCGGTGGTTTTGTACACAATGTCGGAATAATCTTGACGTTGCACGGGAAGATGTGTGGGAATAGTCACCACATTCATGTTGTAAATCTTCTTAAACTCCTCGGCCTCGGTTGCGGCGGTTCCCGTCATTCCCGCGAGTTTTTTATACAATCTGAAGTAGTTTTGAAGTGAAACGGTCGCGAGTGTGCGCGATTCTTGTTGGATTTTGACATTTTCCTTTGCTTCTATTGACTGATGAATGCCGTCACTGTATCTGCGACCGTACATTAATCGGCCGGTGTGTTCATCAACAATAATAACTTCGCCTTCGCGAACAATGTAATCTTTATCGCGTTGAAACAAAGATTTTGCTTTGAGTGCGGACTCAATATGATGAATAACGTCGAAGTCTTCTTCGTATAGATTTGATACGCCAAGTTTTTTTTCGATTCGCTTTACACCGAGATCGGTTAAGGTTGCGGATCGCGCTTTCTCGTCTAGTGAATAGTCGGAATCCTTTTCGAGTGTGTCGACCATACGTGCGTAATCGTAATACTTTTTTGTTGGTTCAACGTCTGGTGCGGAAATAATAAGCGGGGTTCGGGCTTCGTCGATTAAAATCGAGTCCGCCTCATCCACAATCGCATACTGAAGTTCGCGTTGAACGACTTCATCAGCGCGCTGAACCATGTTGTCGCGAAGATAATCAAACCCAAACTCGTTATTTGTTCCATAGGTGATGTCGCAGGCATAGGCTTCTTTGCGCGATACAGGCCTAAAATGTTCGAGACGGTCATCGCCACGATCCTCAGATTTAAAACTTGGATCATATCGATACGATTGATCATGAATGATAACGCCAACCGACATATCGAGTGCTGAAAAAATCTGGCCCATCCACCCTGCGCCGAGTTGCGCGAGGTAGTCGTTCACGGTGATTAAATGCGCCCCTTTTCCTTCGAGTGCGTTGAGGTACAGCGCGAGGGTTGCAGATAACGTTTTTCCCTCACCTGTGCGCTGTTCTGCGATGTTTCCTTCGTGAAATGCGAGACCGGCGAGGAGTTGAACGTCGAAGTGGCGAAGGCCTGTTGTACGCGAGGAGGCCTCGCGGATGGTCGCGAAGGCTTCGGGGAGAATGTCTTCAAGTGTTTTTCCGTTTTGAATTGCGGTGCGAAACTTTTTTGTTTGCAGTTTGAGTTTTTCGTCAGAAAGTTTCTTCGTCGATTTTTCGAGATCATTAATCTGTGAAACGATTTTTTGATATCGATCTATTGTTTTTGCGTTTTCATCGAATATTTTTGAAAAAAAGGTAAACATAGGAGGCTATTGTAGCAGAGAAAATGAGAGGTTTCATGTGGAGATCATAATATACTAAATAGTATGACTTGCTGTGACAATTGCGGTTCGATCATCTAAAGGATGATCGACAAATAGATCATTCGCGATATCTATTACATGCCATAAAGGACTAAATGCTTTTTGGTAAGCGGAATCCTTATGAACACCTCGCTCAGTTTTTCGGTCATTAGCTCGACCTAAGCTGGCATCTTCGTGGGAGAATCCATCTGTTGTTAATGCGTGTTGATTCACCCATTCATTTACTTTTTTTGGGCCATGTGAAATGGATGCTAATCGCAAATACAGAAGAGATTCATTTAATGAAGGAATGTATTTGTACCAATAATCATGAGGAAGAACAGCATACAGCGATCCTGGTTTTTTCATTTTTAAGTTTTGAGCTGTTATATTATTTTTTCCTCTACCTTTTATCTCTTCAACATTCAATACTTGTTCAATTGCTAAATCCATTGGAGCATTACTATCTATCATGTGCGTATTTTCCTCTTCTTCTGACTGAAATTGATCCACGTCGGCATTTGATGTTGTCTTTGTATAAGCTGAAACCTGTTGAAACAGCCCGCTTATAATTTTCGGTGTCGTAATTGTTATCGAATGCATCAATGCAAAAGGACCGTTTGCGTTCCAATTGTATGATGTTTTCGAATAGAACAATTTAAAAAACTCGGTATCTATTAAACTCAAACAGAGACTATCTAAACATGACTTTCTAAATGCGCCCAAACAATAAAGAATTGTGCCAATGTATCGAATTTGTTTTTGCCATAGCTCATGTTGAATATGCTCAAGGAGTTGTGATGTTACTTGAGTGTTAGCAATGAGTGTTTCCCAAAAATTGAGCTCAATAGACAATTCTTGATTAATAAGTTGAGTTAATTCCATAAATTCATTTGAATGAACAAAATAAAACAAAATGTCGTGCAAAAAATAATCAGGCCTTGAAACATTAAACGAGCCCAATGTTTCTGAATTGAATCCCGAAACATTTAGACGATGAGAATCAGGATTAAGAAGATGATCGCGAATGAAATCTTCCCAATCATTCGAATACGGAGAAAGACCATCAACTAGAAAAAGCCATTCTGACATTACAGTATTAAAATAATGATCTGGTCGAGTATTCAATGAAGTTGAATAAATAAAAGCATCGCCACATCCAGTTGATGATTTCGGTTGAGAAAGCACAAGAACGTTGTTTTCAAAATAACGATAATCTGCCTTCCAGAATATTTGTTCTTCAGCATAGAGGTTTCCATGTTTTCTCGGCAAAACAAGCGAAACGGTATCTGTGACCCCCCCCGAAGTGTTTTTCATGGAAAACTCAGATCGATGCAATGGAGACTGACCTTCAATCATGCGAGTATTTTACACCCTCGCTTCAATTATCTCTTTCCCTATAAACGGCTGAAGTACTTCGGGGATTCGGATTGAGCCATCAGCTTGTTGGTAGTTCTCGATAATTCCAGCCAAAAGTCTGGGCGTCGCCGCGACCGTATTGTTTAACGTGTACACATATTTGAGGGATCCATCTTTGGCGCGATACCGAATGTTCAATCGACGCGACTGAAAATCATTAAAGTAGGAATCGGAGTGTGTTTCTCGATACGCGTTTTGACCGGGGAACCAGACTTCTATGTCGTATTTACGTTTTTGGCCAGCCCCCATATCTCCCGAACACATCCTCAGCACATGATATGGAAGATTTAACGCCTGCAAAAGCTCCTCGGCATGCCCAAGCATCTCATCATGCATTTCGCGCGTCCGATCTTCTTCAGCAACGGTATACACCACTTGCTCGACTTTTTGGAACTGATGCACGCGGAAAATCCCCTTTGAATCTTTTCCATACGTCCCAACTTCTCGGCGAAAACACGGTGAAATCCCGACCATACGCATTGGCAGATCTTTTTCATTCAAGATCTCATCTTTTCGATATGCGGTAAGCGAAACTTCCGCAGTCCCAATCAATTTTTGCCCATCCTGCGTTTGAAAATGATCCTGCATCCCCCAAGGAAAATAGCCTGTTCCCCACATCGCATCGTCGTTGACCATCCAAGGGACTTCAAACGGCGTGTATCCTTTTTTGATCATCATGTTGAGCGCAAACATCAACACCGCGTAATCAAGCAGCACGAGATCATTTTTCAAAAAATATGAACGCGTTCCCGCAATCTTCACAGCGCGTTTTGTATCAATCAAATCAAGATTTTCACATAATTCGTCATGCGTTTTTGGTTGAAAAGTGAACGAAGGAATCGTTCCCCAAGTTTTCACTTCCAGATTTTCCGACTCATCTTTGCCAATTGGGGTGTCGTGTGCGGGTGGATTGGGCACCTGCATCATCAAATTTGTGAAGGATTCCTCGATTTTTTTGAGTTGAGGCTCAACATCTTGAAGTTGTTCTTTTAACGCTCGCCCAATCTGAATGTTTTCATCTGAAGGACGGCCACCTTGAAGCGACCTCGCATGCGCGTTGATTCGCGCTCGAAGTTCCTCGACTTGTTGGATAAGGAGGCGACGCTGGTCGTCAACGCGCAACACCTCGTCCACAATCGCAGGGTTCATTTGTTTGTTTTGAATTCCTTGACGGAGTTCTTTTGTATGCTCGCGAATGTATTGAATATCTAACATGATTACTCCTTCGAATGTTGAAAAATTCGCAAATCCTCACGAATTCCATCCACCGAGCACAATTCTATCGCATGTTCGGGAGATGTCCAAATGAAGTTTTGATGTTCGGCTGAGATTTTTGGCTCAAACTCTTCCGTGCATTGTAACGAAAAGGTTATTCCAATCAGTTCATTTTCATCTGATTTTACACCACGATAGATATGCCAAGTACGTAAAACTTCCTTGATGTAAAATTCATTGAATCCGACCTCTTCCGTAAACTCGCGACGAAGTGCATCTTCTGTGGATTCACCTTGGTTTAATCGACCGTAGATAATTTCCCACTGACTCGGTTGCCAATCGAGTGATGCATGCCGTTGAACAAGCAAAATATTTCCAGTCGCTTTCGCCTCAAGTACACCACCGACAGCTACCATGAAACGACCAACATCTTTATTTGTAGAAAGCATGTGAATATCTTAACATAAGACGTGAATTATTCGATGAAAAATACAATTTTACATCGATATTTTTCGCATAGACTGAATCATTTTTGCTTGCACTTGCTCCCATGTGACATCTTTATGCATTCTAGGCATTGGTTGTTCATTTGCGTCTTCGAAATATGTCAGTGATTTTAAGATGTGTGGAAGACTATACTGTACTTGAGGATACTTTTCACTAAGCTTATGAATAAGAAAATCTAGAGGGTATTGATCAAGAATAAAAAAGAGATCAATGAAATCTTTTTTTCCACCTCTCATCCCGATTGTTTGCAGTTTCGTGCATGCTATATCAAGCACAGAACTCAACACTAAACCATTCCACAAAAGGCCATTCTGTAATAATTCATATGGATAGTGCAGAAACTGAAGTTTTACACCAGAAATATACGTATTTAAAGTACCAATTTCGATACCAACGGATTCAAGTTTTCTCTGTTGTGACAGTATTTCAAGTAACTTATTTGGATCAAAGTCTTCATTAAAGAAGAAGTCCAGATCTTCTGATTCCCGATGTCCTATCTGCAACGACAGGGCTGTTCCTCCTGATAGATAGAAATTCCCAATTGGATTAATTACAGAAAAATCAAAAGTATTTAATAAATTCGCAGTTTGCTGGGGGAGTGTTTGGAGATGCATGTTCCTCATTCTAAATAAAAGTTCCAAAAGTTTCTCGATTTTGCAGAAAGTCTCAATCTTGGTAAAAGTGAAAGCAGTGAAGTTTTTGAGATTTTCATGAATAGCCAACGAACTGCATGCTCGTCTCCATTTTCGAGGATTGTTTCAATCATATACTTTTGATGAGAAACCCAAGATAAATCTTTAAGGTTGTCGCCCCAAAAATATCTTGCAACTGAATCTGGAATGTGCTTTGAGTTATCATTCATATGCATAATATTATCATTAAATATTAAAAGTTGAGTTTTGTGGATTCAGAAATCCCGGTTGCAAACATCGAACATCCTCTCTGGGAATTTCCCATTGCACGCAAAACGCATTTGCCGTTTTTGGTGAGATATTTGCTGAGGTTTTTATCACACGAATTATTTCAGGTTTTCCGTACTGCTGTATGAGCCATCGATAATCGGGGATGTCGCCGTGTTCAAGTATGCGACTAATGACAAATGACGATTTTTCTTGAATATTCATCTGATCAATGCGTACATCCCAAAAATATTTGTGCAGTTCCAAGGGCAATTTTAAGTCATTCATCTACGTTCAATTATACCAAAATTGATGATATTTTTCCAGTTAAGAAATGTTTCGTATATCTGGTTATTTCTCAAACACGCCCAGCAAAAACGCCACATGATCTTCAACGCTACTTTCGATAAGCTCGATTCCCCTGGCAATGTCCTCACGGCTCACATTTTTTGCAAAACCTTTGTCTTTAATCTTTTTCTTCACAGATGAAACCTCCATACCTTGGAAACCTGTCGGTCGCATGAGCGACGCGGCGTGCATCAGTCCCGAAAGTTCATCGCACGCAAATAAATATCGATCCAGCGCGTTTTGAGGTTCACGGCCCGTGCGCTCTGGCGCGTGAGCAGCAATCGCCTCACGAAGTTCCTGCGGATACTCACCTAACCATTCCGCAATCGCTTTATTTGGATGCTCATCGGGAAACTCCTCCCAATCCATGTCGTGCAATAGCCCCGTCGCGTACCATAAATCGACATCTTCACCGAGTTTTTCGGCATATGCGCGCATCGCGTCGGCGACCATCTCGCTGTGATGAATCAATGCCTCATTTTTCATGTGAGATCGAAGGAGAGTTCGAGCAGAATCAAGATCGATATCTGATTGCGTTGTTTTTGAAATGTGTGAAGGAGGATTTTGCTGAGCTTTTTGTGGTGCGTCCACAGTTTTTTCCGGTCGCAGTGTTGGAAACGCAATCACTTCTTTAATTGACCACGTGTTTGTTAAAAACATCACGAGGCGATCAATTCCGATTCCAATTCCACCCAACGGAGGCATCCCATACTCCATCGCTTCGAGGAAGGCTTCATCAGTTGGTTGCGCTTCATCATCACCTTCGCGCATATGTTGTTGCTCGACCTCAAATCGCTTTCGTTGTTCGAGGCCATCGGTGATCTCGCTCCAGCCATCGCAGATTTCTTTTCCACCAATGTACCCTTCATAACGTTCAACTTCATCGGGATGTAGGCGATGTTGTTTTGCAAGTGGACTCACCTCTTTTGGATAATCAATAATCCATGTTGGCTGAATGAGTTGGGGTGTTACCAACTTGTCAAACAACTCAAAAATCGCTTTCCCGCGCGAAAACGACCCTTTGATCTTTAAATGATGTTGATCAAGTAACGATTGTAGTTGCTCATCCGTCATTTTTTCAACTGAAATGTCTGCAAATTGTGTTAATGCGTCAATCATGCGGATTCTTGGCCAAGCGCCAGCAAGAGAAATCAGCTTTTCACCAATCATCACTTCATATGTTCCATTGAGTTTTTGTGCAACATGTTTAATCAATCCTTCAGCAACATCCATCATGCGTTGATAATCAGCGTACGCCTCATACCATTCAATCATCGAAAATTCTGGCTGATGCGTTTGATCAATTCCTTCGTTGCGAAAGTTTCGCGCGATCTCAAAGATGCGTTCATATCCACCGACGATCAGTCGTTTTAAGTACAGTTCGGGCGCGATGCGCAAATAAAAGTTTACATCGAGCGCATTCATGTACGTAGTAAACGGTTTTGCATTTGTTCCACCGTATAATGGTTGTAAAATCGGCGTTTCGACCTCGGTGAAGCCCTCAGTATCCTGAAGATATCGACGAATTTCCTTCACGATTAACCATCGCGCATCTAAAATGCGTTTTGCATCAGGATGAATCAATAAATCGAGGTATCGTTTTCGATATCGAATTTCTGGATCATCAAGATTTTGCCAAGCGTTGGGAAGAGGACGAAGCGATTTTCCGAGAACAGTGAGCGTATTGACCTCAACAGATTCTTGACCTGATTGTGACTGCACGCGCTTTCCAACGACACCAATGAAATCCCCAGTATCAAGATATGCAAGAAGATCATAGGTTGAAAGAACATCCGACTTACAAATAAGCTGAAGCTCGGCTGTTTCATCTTTCAATACAATAAAGCTGAGTTTCCCGTGTTCTCGAAGCGAAATAATACGGCCCGCAATCGTTACGTTTCCTTGTGCCTCCAGTGCATCTTTGATCGAGTGTGATGGTGAAAAAGAATATGGATGCACGCTTACACCAGCATTTTCTAATGCCCGACGCTTTTCGATTTTTGCTTCACGAGAAAACTGTAATCGAGACTGTGCCATGATGCTCACTTTCGGTCACTCAACGGTGACGATGGTATACTTCATTGTACCCGCAGGAGCCTCAATTTCAACCTTATCTCCTTTTTCCTTTCCAAGAAGCGCTTTTCCAAGTGGAGACTCATGTGAAATTTTCTTTTCGATTGGGTTTGCTTCCCATTCACCAACAATGTGATACACGTGCGTGCTGTTTTTAACCTTGACTGTGACTTTCGTTCCGATTGAAACTGTTTTTTTGCCGGTCTTTGAGGTTTTTTTCACCACTTGTGCGTGTTGCGCAATCACTTCGAGTTCTTGAACTTTACCTTCAATAAATGCGAGATCCTCGCGAGCGCTGTGATACTCCGCGTTTTCACTCAGATCACCAAAAGATCTCGCCGTTGCGACGCGCTCAATCGCCTTTGGAAGTTTTTCTTCCTTCAGTTGCTTGAGTTCAGCAAGTATTTCTTCATAGCCATCATGTGTTAATTGGATCGATTGTGTGTCCATGTTTTCTCCTTGAATAGCGCATTGTACGAAGTTTATGTGGTGGTGTAAAGTAGGGGGATGGAGCAAACTGTTTTTTTGGTATAATCATTCGCAAATCGATTATTTTCACCTATGTACATTCCCGAAAATGCACCACGTCAACTTGAACAACTTCAAGGTTCTCAATTTCAAGAACTGCAGTTGCAACTTGAACAAGACTTTTTTAATGATGATGAATTACGAAAAGTACTGTTAAAACTCGAGTCTTCAATTCCGAAAACAGTCGTTTCGTATGAACGACTCTTGTTTCAGCTCTGTCAACTTGCACAAGAGAAAAACAATCGTCCAAACGATGGTTCACTTCAAAAAAGAATTGTAATCCATGGCGCATTTGAGATTTTATCGGAAGATGAAGAGAGGCGTATCCAAGAACGCTTGCAAGTGGTCGTTCGACTTCTTTTTATTAACCTAAATCGAGTTATTAATTCACGATTAAACGGATTATGGCATCTAGGTTCGTTACAGTTCGAGCTTATTTGTGAACATGAAGAAAAAGAACAAGATATGTTCTCGAGATTCTTTTTAGCATTACTTGATGAAAAGGAGTTTTCGCCATTACGATCTTCACAACTTTCTGTAAAACAATTTAAGGATGAATCAGACACCCTGTGGTATCAAATTGTGATTGTTGACTCTTCTGTATCTCGATCAAAATGGGCCGTTTCGTTTACTGAAGATGGTCGTGTTCGCTTCATTCCGATGTCCAAGCATGTTGTTAATAATTCTCATGATGCAGGTGAATATCCAGATTATTATCATTCATTTATGCATGTCGGTGAACCGTATGATATTGCAAATCTTTTGCTCTTTCTTGCAATTCTTCGCAACACAAATGGAACCGATACAAATTCTATTGTGAAAACTTTTGAGTCCGCCAACACAACAGAATTTGATGATCTTATTCAGGTGGTTGCAACGATATATCAGGAAAAGATCGATGCGTGTCAACTCGATTTTCCTGTGCGTGAAATACTGACTCCACTTTCAAATACAGATCTAGGATATTTCATTCAATATGTCGCATACTTGATAGCTCAAATGAAATCAATCGGTCAAGCAGTATTCGATACTCAATTAAATCTTCCACAGCTCAGATCAGTCATTCAGTCGAGCCCAGATTCATATGGTTTGGATGTTCCAGACCTCGAAAGCGGTGATGCAAACGCCGCACCATTCACGTTGCTTTTTCCAGAATTTGAGAACATTAAATGGCTTCTTCTCTCGTCTGAGCTCGAGGTGCATCTGCCTCAACTTATTCATGAGCTTTCAAAAGGATATCAGCGACTTGCTCGTATGATTCTTACGCTACAGAAAATACCTGAGTTATTTGATCCGATAAACAGACAAGAATTTATTTCTACGATTGTCTTTAGAGAGCCATTGCTCAAGACAGAAATTGAAGATATGCTATTTTTAGTAGACCCCCTCATTTCTCGATTATGGAATTTGCTTAATTCATCCAGCAAAACTGATTTTCATGAAACGATTACAATAATTGGTCCAGAAGCTCCACCACATATTCATAGTTGGCTTCAAAGATACTTTCACAGCTCGAAGTATTTTCAAAGTGAGCATAAACCCGAGTTGCACTGTTTTGTTGCTGACAATGTTATTGATTTTGTGATAACGCATTGGGGATCAAAAATTTGGAGAATGAAAATTGATTATGGAGCGATCTACCTTTTAGATTCAGGATATCTATATCAGTATGGGGACAGAAGATTTAAACACCAACCTTCAATCCAACAACTCACATTGAGCGATGAATTAGATTATCGACTTGAGGATATATGCGTCATGTATGATTTTTTTAAGACGTTTTCAGTTCATTTTCCACAAGATATTTCAACTATTCTTGCTGAATTGTCACAAAAGATTTCGACGCTGTTTAAGGAAAGATCGCGGATAATTACTGCAGATGTTGAGGTAATTATTCAAGCATATGCAAAATACTCACCAAACAGACGAGATGCGGTCCTTGCGAATTTGGATCAACTTTCAAGATATCTCATTCGTATAAGCGATTTTCTTCTAGAAAACCCTGGTGATTTCGAATACATCAAAAAGATTCTTCAAAATGATCCATATCAATTTGGAATTTTCCCTAATATTGATAAACGGTATGACATTGAAATTGATGAAACAGATGCTGGTTTGGAAACTGATCTAAACGATCCGTACGCAATTGAACTGGGTGATGACGAAAACCCTATTCCGTCTTAATTCCCAACTGCGCCTTCCCCGATCGCTTCCTTGCTACTTGCAGTTCCAACATCGCTTTTCGAAGTGAGGCTTCCGCCATCAGAATCTGTCGACGGTCAACCTTTACCTTCATCGCCTCCTCGGCTTTTTGTCGTGCTTCCTCGGCTTGCGCAACCGAAAGATCGCGCGCAAGTGTGGCAGAGTCGGTCAATACGGTAATCGCATTATTAGGAGAGACATCAAGAAATCCATCCATCACGACCACCGATTGTTCTTGTGCGTTGATTTTATACACGAGCTCACCTGCTTGCATGCGTGTGAAAAGTGGAATGTGGTTCGGTAAAATTGTAATCTGCCCCGAAGCGGTTTCGGCCGTCACTTGATCAACCTCGAGTTTTAAAAGTTCTTTTTCTTGTGTGATGATGGTGAGCATGAGTTTTGTTATCATATGTGTCTATACAAAACAAAACGTTACAGTGTTTTTGCTTTCGCAACCGCTTGATCGATCGTTCCCACCATGTAAAAGGCTTGCTCGGGAAGCGCGTCGTGTTTTCCTTCCAAAATCTCTCTAAATCCGCGAATGGTTTCGGGAATTGAGCAGTACTGCCCCGGCATGGAGGTAAACTGTTCAGCAACAAAGAACGGCTGTGTTAAGAATCGCTGAATTTTGCGTGCGCGAGTGACACTGAGCTTGTCTTCATCGGAAAGTTCATCGATTCCGAGAATCGCAATAATATCTTGAAGATCTTTGTATCGTTGAAGAACTTTTTGCACACCACGTGCAACAGCATAGTGATCTTCACCAACAATTGCTGGTGAAAGAATTTTTGAGCTGGACACAAGCGGATCAACCGCAGGATACAATCCTTGCTCAACCAACGCACGATCCAATGAAATCGTCGAATCAAGGTGCGAAAACGTTGTTGCAGGTGCGGGATCGGTGTAGTCATCTGCGGGAACGTACACGGCTTGGAATGAAGTAATTGATCCTTTTTTCGTTGAGGTGATACGTTCTTGTAGCGCTGCCATCTCGGTTGCGAGGTTTGGTTGATACCCAACTGCCGATGGGGTACGACCTAAAAGCGCCGAAACTTCTGAACCTGCTTGAGAAAAACGGAAAATGTTGTCGATAAACAACAAGACATCCTCACCATTCACATCACGAAAATGTTCGGCCATGGTGAGTGCAGTCAACGCAACGCGTAAACGGTTTCCGGGTGGTTCGTTCATCTGTCCAAAGACCATCACGGTTTGATTAATAACGCCAGAGTCCGACATTTCGTGATAGAGGTCGTTACCTTCACGTGTGCGTTCCCCAACACCTGCAAACACGGCGTGCCCCGAGTGTTCCTCGGCGATGTTGCGAATCAACTCTTGAATAATAACGGTTTTTCCCGTTCCCGCTCCACCAAACGCGGCGACTTTTCCTCCACGAGCAAAAGGTGCGATCAAATCAATCACCTTAATCCCCGTTTCGAGCATCTGCGCGCTGGTTTCTTGTTCATCTAATCGAGGGGCGAGCTTGTGAATGGGGGCGCGTTGCTTGACTTTAATTTCTGGTTTTCCGTCAATGACTTGTCCAACAACGTTAAAAATACGACCCAAGGTTTCCTCACCAACGGGAACGGAAATAGGAGCACCGGTATCCTCAACGGCAATGCCGCGTTTTAAGCCTTCGGTTGCTCCGAGCGCGATTGAACGCACCTCGTGCTCGTTGATCTGTTGTTCCGTCTCAAGATACAAAATTGATCCATCTTCGCGTGTAATCGTGAGCGCGTTGTAAATTGCGGGGAGCGTTTCTTCAAACTGAACGTCAACGACTGGTCCTGTGATTTGTGTGATTGTTCCAACATTTTTCATAATTCTCCTTTTATGATGCAATACTCATGGTAGCGGTCGTCATATCGAGTAATTCATTTGTGATACTGGCCTGACGCGACTTATTATAAACCAACTGGAGTTCATTCACGATCTCTTTTGCGTTATCCGATGCGTTTTTCATTGCAACCATACGTGCGGAATGTTCGCTTGCTTTTGAATCAAGTACGGTTTGGTACACAATCATCTCAACATAGTAGGGCAATAAAAACGATAACACCGTTTTTGGATCTGGTTCAAAGGTGTATTCCGATTTTGGGCTTAATTGTTCGGTTGTTTCTGTAATGGAATCGTATGATAAAGGTAAAAGTTGAGTAATCTGCACGCGTTGGGAAAGGGTGGAAAGAAACTTCATGTGCGCGGTGTAGACGGATGAGTACGCTTTTTTTGTGAATGAATCAATCACGAATTGTGAAATGGCGATGGTGTTGTCAAGACTAATACGATCTGGAAGTTGAACGAACTCTGCAACGATGTTATGACCAAACTTTTGTGCAAACTCCTTTGCTTTTTTACCAACAACAATCACATCGCTTGAAACAGTTTGTAGATGCTCATCAACTTTTTTAATCAGTGTGGTGTTGAGTGCGCCTGCGAGTCCACGATCACTCGAAATGACAATGAGCAAAGATTTTTCTGATGTGTTTGATTGTAATAGTGGATGCAAAGAAGGGTCGGAATAGGTTGCGACTGTTTGAAGTGTATCCGCGAGTTTTTCAGCGTACGGACGTGACATGAGTGCTTGATCTTGCGCTCGCTTCATTTTGCTTGCCGAAACCATCTCCATCGCTTTTGTGATTTGAGAGATGTTCTTTGCTGATTTAATTCTTCGTTTAATTAATCGAGAAGAGCTCATATCGTCCACTCATGATGAAGATCGTTAAAGGATTGAAGTGCTAAACGCAACGCCTTTTCCGTCTCATCAGTAATCTTCTGTTCTTTTTTGATTGAATCAAGAATAGACTGCTTTTGTAGACGCATGTATTCCAAAAAGGATTTTTCCCAGAGGGAAGCGAGTTCAACCTTTACCGCATCCACATATCCGTTCGTTGCGCCAAAAATGACAACAACTTGCTCTTCAACAGAAAGTGGGGCATCCCAAACTTGGTTTAAGATTGCGGCGACGCGCGCGCCACGATCGAGCGAGGCCTTCGTTTTTGGATCGAGGTCGGAAGAGAACTGCGCAAATGCGGCAAGTTCGCGATATTGCGCGAGATCAAGTCGCATTTTTCCCGCAACCTGCTTCATCGCTTTTAGTTGCGCTGCTGAACCAACGCGTGAAACGGAAAGTCCGACGTTAATTGCTGGTTTTGTTCCCGCATTAAACAAGTCGGCTTCGAGATAGATCTGTCCGTCGGTAATTGAAATCACATTGGTGGGAATATACGCAGACACATCTCCCGCTTGCGTTTCAATAATTGGGAGAGCGGTAATTGAGCCACCTCCAAAATCTTCGTTCAAACGACAGGCGCGTTCGAGAAGTCTTGAGTGAAGGTAGAACACATCCCCAGGATACGCTTCACGACCCGAAGGGCGATGAAGTAATAAAGAAATCTCGCGATACGCAACCGCGTGTTTTGAAAGATCGTCATATATTACAAGTACGTCTTTCCCCTGCTCCAAAAAGTACTCGGCAATGGAAACGCCGCTGTATGGAGCCAAAAACTGCATCGAAGCGGGATCTGATGCTGATGCCGAAACAATGACCGTGTAGTTCATCGCACCTGCTTTTTCGAGTAACGCGTGCGTTTGTGCGAGAAACGCGCGTTTTTGACCGATCGCGACATACACACAGATCACGTTTTCTGATTTTTGATTTAAAATCGTACCGAGAGCTATCGAAGATTTTCCGGTTCCACGATCGCCAATAATCAGTTCGCGTTGACCACGACCGATCGGAATCATTGCGTCAATGGCTTTTATTCCTGTTTGCAACGGAACGGTGACCGATTTTCGCGTAATCACACCTGGAGCTATTTTTTCGAGTGATTGGTATTTTGAAACTGAAATTTGAGATTTTCCATCCAACACTTCGCCGAGTGGGTTGACCACGCGACCGATGATTTCATCGGAAACACCGATAGAAAGAAGACGACCGGTTGTCTCAACCATATCGCCCGCTTTAATTTTTGTTGATGGATCAAGTAAAACGAGACCGACAGACGCCTTGTTTAAGTTCAAGGCTAACGCAAATGCGGAATGATTGATCAACACGAGCTCACCCGACATCACTTCGTCTAACCCATCAACAAATGCAATGCCATCACCAAATGCGGTGATGTGGCCAACACTTTTAACTGTAGAAATCGGTTTGATTGCCTGAATTCGTTCCTTGAGTTGATCAAAAAAAGATGATGTGCTCATGCGTTCCTCATTTGCGTCAAACTTCCGAATAACGATGAATCGTACTGTGTTGAGCCTACCGTTACACGAATGCCACCTAAAAGTGTCGGTTCAATCTTTTCTTTAAACTCCCGAGATCCGTATTTTTTCTCAAAAAGATCAGCGAGTTTTTTCTTTTGATTGGATGACAGTGCGATGACGGATTCAACAACAATATGCATACTTATTTCATGCTCGAAGCAAGCTCCTGAATACCTTCATCAATAAGCGTGGAATGTGATTTGGAATCGAGAGACTTTCCGACAAGCTTTTCGGCGACCATAAAAACAGTGGAGCTGAATTCTGAGCGCATCGACTCAAGAATCGCTTTCTTTTCGGAATCTAATGCTTTTTTCGCTTTTTCTTGATCTGCCTTTGCTTCAAGTTTTGCCTCTTCCATCAACTTCTGTTTTGCGGACTTGGCTTCATCTTTGGCTTTTTCCATGATTTTCGCGCCCTGTTGTTCTGCTTCACGCAATGCTTTTTGCTTCAGAGACTCAATTTCCTGTTTAGCTTGCTCAGCTTCAACAGCAGAACGATCAACCTCTTCCGCCTTTCGCGCACGTTCATCAAGAACCTTGAGAATTGGTTTGTACACAAGAAACGTGATTGCGCCAAAGACAACACCAAAGTTGATCATTTGGAACAAGATTTGTGCTAATTTAATTTCCATCTCGCTCCTTTATTGTTATACGAACTTAATGATGAGTGCGACAACAAGCGCGTAAATCGCGACTGCTTCAGCAAATGCAATACCAAGAACCATGTTTGTTTGAATCTTTGACGAAGCTTCGGGATTTCGTCCGATTGCCTGCAAACCTGCAGAAACGAGCATTCCAATACCAATCGCAGGGCCAAGTGATCCAAGACCCATTGTTAAACCAATTGCGAGATCTTTCATGTTACTCCTTTAAATGAATACCTTTTATTACGCGTGTTCTTCCCCATGACCAAGGGTAGCCATATTGAAAAACGCCAACGACAAAATTGAAAACACGACCGCCTGAATGAATCCAACAAAAATCTCGAGTCCGTAAAAAGGCATTGGGATCACAACTGGGACGAGGGCCAAAATGACGCTAAGTAAGACTTCTCCTGCAAAAATATTTCCAAAGAGACGGAATGAAAATGAAATCACTTTCGCAAATTCAGAAACCAACTCGAGAATTCCAACAATAAACGCGATGGGACTTGAAATGTCGAGAAACTTTTTGAAGTACCCCATTTTTTGATATTTAACTCCAAAAAATTGAACGAGTGACATGGAAATAAGCGCGAGAGCGAGCGTGGTGTTAAGATCGGCCGTTGCGGGACGGAAAAGTGGAACAAACTTTGGACCAACATGAGAAATGGTTTCCTCGGACGCAACGGCTTCCGCGGTTTCTGATTGAAAAAGCTCGGTTGATTCATGAACAGCAACTTCAGTTGTTTCTTCAATTGATTCTTCATGTGTTGTTGCTTTAACCTGTTGAACAACATTTGCCTCAATCGTGTTTGGTTCTTCAATTATTCCAATTGTGCCGACTCCAGGGATAAGTCCAATCCAGTTGTTCAAAATAATAAAAAAGAAAAACGAAACAATAAATGGAGCAAACGCACGGGATTTCGCTCCCTTTCCTGCAACCCCTTCAATGAGACCCATCAAAGCCTCAATAATCGATTCAAACATAACCTGTAGTCGAGAAGGTTTTCCAGAATATGTGATTATCGAGTTGAAATAAAGAGAAAAAACGATAATAAAAAAGGTAACAATACTCGCGGTGAACATAGAGTTCGTAATCGTGAGCCCAGCAAAATGAGCAATCGGTTCAGCCGAAATCGAAATATGTAGCGCATCCATAGGATAAATTGAATTTTATAGGGCGTTTTTTCTGTTTGCAAGAGGGAAAAACGAGAATCTGAGTTTATATACCACGTTTTGCATTTTTAAATTGATATATAAGAACGCCAATAAGGATGAGCAATGCCGCTCCTCCAGCAACAAGTCCCGAATCTTCAAAACACTCGCACAGTTCTGTAATCCAAGAAATAATGTCTTGAAGCGTTTGTTCTGCACCCATCAAACCAACCAGTTGGGTGGTGAGCTCTGTGATTTTTTGTGTGAGTTCGGGGTTTTTGGAAGCAATTTCCGAGATTGCTTGAGAGAGTTCGTTTGTCATGCACAAATTGTACTCCAATCGTCAAGAGGGTGTGCTATATATTTTCGCTCGATTTGATACAATTTTGTCATGACTTCAAAAGATCAGTTGCTTCAAAAGCAGGATACCCTTTCTCGTCGCGATTTCCTAAAATTATCAATCTGGACCTTCTTTGTTGAAGAAGTTTTAAGACGAATGCCTTCTTTATTTCAAAAGGCTGAAGGCGTAAAATCGCCAGAGAGGAAGCTTCAACCTACAATACGTGTTTTGGATTTTTTTGATCTAGAGAAAACAAAACAAAAGTTTATTACATCCGCGTTTCCACCAGAATTTTCTGAAGCCCGAGCTTGGAAAGAAATGAACGTGGAAGATTCATCATCCCCAGATAACATCCTTCAAGCCGTTCCTAAGAATGACGATCATGTTCGATTGCTCATGTTGACGCATTTTATTCAACAACGTTCAAAACATGGAGAACAAGTTGTTTCAGTATTACACGCGGTTTCAAGATTTTTCCATCCCCGAAAAGCATTTGAGCAACCATCAACACTTTCGATTTCTGATGCAATCACGCTCGGAGAGGTAACCTACGATGAGTTAGGCAATCCATCGCTTCAGGTCATGGTCGATGCAAAAAAGATACATGCACTTGTGGCAAAACTATCAGACAGCATTATCAACATGAGTATTCAGCTGGGTGTTTTTTCATTAACATACGAACTTTATAAAAAACAACCGAAATACCCCGAACTCGCAAGAAAAATGCCGAGCACGGTTACCATTGGAGACAAGACAACATATAAAGATTATCAAGGAAATGAAATTTCAGAAGTTGAGTATCAAAGAATTTTACAGCTATCGGAAGAATTTGAGATTGTCACCAGTGAACCAAATGATAGACGCGTAACATTCGCAGATGGATATGCAGGAAAACACACGTATTCAAATTACGCACTATTGAATGCAATTGCGGGATTTCATCCAGAAAAAATGTTTGTGGTAGCAGGAGGAAATCCAACGTATCAGCGAGGATTACAACTACCCGATATTCGCAAGGTGCGTACTTGGTTGAAAACTCAGGGTAAATTGTCGGAAAATATGATTGTTGTCGGGTTTGAAGGAACTGAATCAGGATTTAAAGCACCTACTTCACTAGGTGCAGACGTGTATGTTTCGACCGAAGATTTAAAAGCGTTCGGCTTCTCGCCTGCGAGTAGTTATGCAACTCCTGTCATCACCGAAATTATCCAGAGCATCGTTTCAACTGGAAAGGCAACACATGCTGAGATTAAAGCACAGTTGTATCAATTTACCAACGAAAAATCAGTGTGGACTGGTGATGAAGAGATCACGTACCGAGTGCTCGATCTAAATAAAGTTGAGCGCTATCTTTCACTCGAGCAAGGAAAGAAAGAATAAAAGTTCACTTTTTCCCGATGCTGTGACCCCAGAGGGATTCGGACCCTCGATTTTCGGGATGAAAACCCGACGTCCTAGACCACTAGACGATGGGGCCTATATTCACTTTTTCTATCTCTCGTCACAAATGATTGACGTGTGGGTCCGGTGGGGATTGAACCCACGACACAGAGCTTAAAAGGCTCCTGCTCTACCACTGAGCTACGGACCCCCAGAAGAACTCAGGAATCATGATTTTATCACGACAACGCGATGTTTTCTATGTGTGCGACAACGCAATTTTCCTGAACAATAATCGCGTCGATTTGAACCTCAAGATTTGGGTATCCGCGTTGTACCTGTTGCCAAGTTTTGATCATTTTCAGCAGTTTTAGATGAGATATCGCTTCATATGCGGACTCAATGACATGTGAAGACTTTACTTCAACGCATACAATCCGCGATGTATTGGGATTCAGCGCGATAATATCGATTTCCCCATAACGAGACGAAACGTTTCTATCAAGAACAGAATACTTTTTTGAAAGGAGATACGAGGCTGCGAGCGATTCAGCTTGAAAACCTAGTGCGCGCTTATTTTGCAGTGTTGGAAACCTCTTGTTTTACTTTTGTCGCCATTTTTCCAACTTTTCCGCGAAGATAGGAAAGCTTTGCGCGTTTAACCTTCCCCTTTCGCTTAACCTCGATTTTGGCAACGGTAGGGCTATCGACTGGGAAAATGCGTTCGACTCCAATACTATCTGTGGCGATTTTTCGGACAACAAAGGAAGTATTTTCCTTGCGGTTGTTCACGGCAATTAAGATACCTTCAAAAATTTGAAGACGGGTTTTTTCACCCTCATTGATCTGGGTGTACACCAAGATAGTGTCGCCAACAGATGCTTCGGTTCCAGCTACGTTTAAATACTTTGCCATAGGAGATGCATTCTATCAGAGGTTTGTCGGGCTGACAAGCGGTGAAGCCTGAGTTTGTAGGAATTTTGTTATTTTGGCGTAGGATCCGCTTTTTTTACGCAGGCATCCATAAATGCAACAAACACGGGATGCGGCTGAAGAGGCCGCGACTTGTATTCTGGGTGGCCTTGTGTTGCGAAAAAGAAAGGATGCGCATTTGCGGGGAGTTCGATCATTTCAACGAGGTTCTCTTTCACCGATCGCCCCGAAATAATGAGTCCTTTTTCTTCTAAAATATCCGCATACGCGTCATTAAATTCGTACCGATGGCGATGGCGTTCCCAAATGCGGTTACTTTGGTATATCTTTGAGGCAACGGTGTTAGGTTCAACTTTACACTCCCATTTCCCGAGGCGCATCGTACCTCCGTAAGCGCGATTTTCCAAAATGCGCTGTTGATCTGGGATCATATGGATCACCTGATGTTTTGAGTCAGGATCAACTTCTTGCGTGTTTGCATCAAGAAACCCTGCTACGTGACGGGCAAACTCAACCACCGCCAACTGCATTCCGTAGCACAGCCCGAGATACGGAACACGTTGCTCGCGAGCAAACTCGACGGCATCGATTTTTCCCTCGACTCCCCGAGCACCCCATCCAATTGGAACAATGACACCCGAAAGGTGAGAAAGCGACTCAAATCGTTTCTTTTTATCGAGTTTTTCAAGTTTTTCGGCATTAATCCAGTCAATCTCCATCTCAACCCCTACCTCGGCAGATGCATGCATTAACGCGTCGTGCAGAGCGGCGTATGAATCAATGAGCTGGTACGTTCCCGTTGCAAGATACTTTCCAACAATCCCAATCGTCACTTTTTTGAGACGCGGTTTTTGAATTTTTTTCACCATTGCTTTCCAAGCGGAGATCTCGAGTTTTCGTTTGGGTAATTTAAGCTCTTTAAGCACAAGTTCATCGAGTTTTTGATCAGCAAATAACAGAGGGACTTCGTACACACTTGGCATATCTGGTGCAGAAATAATGTGCGAAGGCCGTACATTGCAGAAAAACGCAAATCGGTCACGGCGGCGTTCGTCCATTGGATTTTTGGATCGTGCGACAATAAAATCTGGTTGAATTCCCATTGCGTTCAATCGTTGGACAGAAAGTTGCGTTGGTTTGGTTTTTGGTTCACCGATATGCGAAGGCGTTGGAAGATAACTCACGTGAACATGAAGCACCATTTCTTCGTTTCGATATCGAAGGATACGTGCGGATTCGTAATAGAGCACATTTAAATACTCACCCGCGGTTCCTCCCAACTCAGTGATAATGATATCGGCGTTTTCTTGTTTCCCAGCGTCCGTAATTCGAGAAATGATTTCCTCACACACGTGAGGCATCTCCACATCCTCCCCTTTGTACCCAAAGGCTCGTTCCCGATCAATCACCGCTTTGTAAATTTGACCTAGCGTAATAAAGTTGAGCTTCCCCATGTTTTTGTTGAGAAACTTTTCGTAGGTTCCCAGATCCATATCGGCTTCGGTTCCGTCATCACATAAGAACGGATCGCCATGTTCGATCGGATTAATAAGACCGGAATCGATGTTGAGATAGTTTTCGCATTTCACAATGGTGACGCGATATCCGCGAGATTGAAGCAACAATGCGAGTGATGCAGTTGTGATGCCTTTTCCTAAAGAAGAAAGGACTCCACCTGATACAAAGACGAATTTTGGGGAATATTTTTGTGGCATAGCGTATGCTATCACGCCTGTAATATCTGTGCAACTTCGGATTGTAGCGACTCATTCCACTCAACAGTGTACGGAAGCTTCATGCGTTTGGGTTCCGCTCCGTTGGGAATGAGTAAAATTAACGCGTCTTTTCCTGGATGTGCTCGAAGAACTTTTCCAAGTGAGAGCAGGATTTCTTTTGTTGTTCCTCTAGGAATGATGAGTTCAAACGCAGATTTTTCATCTGATTGTGAAATGTCATCATCAATATCGGGAATACGAATGGTATCGACAATTAACGTGACTTTTTCTTCTCGTTCCTCAATTTTTCCTTTTAACAACAACACTGTGTCCGCTTTTAGGCTGGCTTGATGTTTTTCATATGTTGAGGGAAAAACAACAAATTCAAGTTGGCCTGTTCCATCACTAATAGTGCCAAACCCCATCGCCTTACCCGATTTTTTGGTTACAACGGTTCTCCAAGTTTCCACAATTCCGCCAATCCACACAATCGTCCCGTTATGCATGTGAGGATCGATATCGTCAATCTTTTTTGTTGCGTATTTTGAAACGTACTGAAGTGCGGAAGCCAGTGGATGCTCTGTTAAGTAAAAACCGAATAACTCTTTTTCAAATGAAAGGAGTTCCGCTTGGGGGTATTCTTCAATCTGCAAAAAGGTATCTTGAAGTTGTTGATGTGATGCAGAAAATAGCCCAGTTTGACCGTCTTGTGCATCCGGCAGCGCTTGGATTTTTGTTTTTATGCTTTCAAACTGTTCAAGAATTGAGGCGCGATTGGAAAAAGCATCAAACGCACCTGCTTTTACGAGACACTCCATCACTTTTTTGTTCACTTTTGTTAAGTCACATCGACTCAGAAAATCCATGACTCCATGGAAAAGAGTGTCTCCTCGGGCGTTTAAGATTGCTTGAATAGCCGAAGATCCCACATTTTTAATCGCATTGAATCCAAATCGAATCGCTTTCTTGTTCATCGAGTGTTCATTATTTTCTAAAGTGAACTCCGCAGATGACAAATTGATATCGGGAGTGAGTAGCGCAATGTTCATGCGTTTACATTCTTGGATACCCATATACACCTTATCTTCTGAAGACGCACTACCTGAAGCAGACTCAATCGAAAGCACCGCGCACATGTACTCAACAGGAAACTTTACCTTCATGTACGCCGTTTGATATGCGACCATTGCATAACTCGCCGCGTGAGCTTTGTTAAACCCATAATCCGCGAACTTTTCAATATAACTCCAAACTTTATCGGCAACGTCTTTTGCGTAACCCAACTTCATCGATCGATTGATGAATTCCTTGTGTTGCTCGTTCATAATCTCGATTTTCTTTTTCCCAATTGCCCTGCGCAAGATATCGGCTTCTCCCAAAGAGTATCCCGCCATCACATGCGCGACCTGCAATGCCTGCTCTTGATACACCATGATCCCGTAGGTTTCCTGCAAGACTTGCTTCAGATCTTCATGTGGATATTTCACGGACGATGGGTGGTGTTTTCCTTCGATAAAATCGTTGATCAGATCCATTGGCCCAGGACGGTATAGCGCGACCATAGCGGTGATGTCACTAAACGTTGACGGTTTCAACGCACGCGCAACACGGCGCATTCCTGCGGATTCAAGTTGAAACACTCCCGTTGTTTCTCCGCTCGAAAGCATGGTGTATACGTGAGGATCGTCTAAAGGAATTTGTACGAGATCAATGTGTTCGCCGGTTTGTTGTTGCACAATCTTCACCGCTTCGCCAAGGATGGAAAGGTTTCGTAACCCCAAGAAGTCCATTTTGAGTAATCCAATTGCCAAATCACTCACGTTTCTATCAAGTGCTTTCATGTCATATTGCGTGACAATCTTCCCTTCTTTCGCATCTTTCATGATCGGCGTGTACTCCATCAACGGCTTATCCGAAATCACAAGTCCCGCGGCGTGAACACTGCTGTGTCGAACATTTCCTTCAACCTTCATGCTGAGATCAAGCAACTTTTTAAACTTCTGTTGTTTGTAGTACTCGCGCAACTCGGGGACATTCTGAAGCGCATCGGAAATGGAGGCGCCTTGCGGAATGAGTTTTGCGATAATATCAGGTTCGCTATATGGCATTCCCAATGCGCGACCAACATCACGCACCGCTGCGCGAGATTCCATCGCTCCAAACGTGATGATTTGCGCGACCTTGTCTTCCCCATACCGTTGCGTAACGTACTTAATCACTTCTTCTCGACGAACATCAGCAAAATCCATATCGATGTCGGGAGGCGTGGGTCGTTGCGGATTCATGAATCGTTCAAAAGGAAGATTATGGACGAGCGGATTCATTGTGGTAATGTTAAGTGAAAACGCGACCAGTGATCCCGCTGCGGATCCTCTCCCTGGGCCAACATAAATGCCCTGATTTTTTGCCCAAGTTACAAAGTCTTGCACAATCAGAAAGTACGTTGCGAATCCTTTATTTGAAATAATTCCAAGCTCATAATCCAATCGTTTTTGCATCTCTTCGGTTACTTCGCCAACCTTTTTCCGGAGGCCTTCATTTGCCATTTTTTCAAAAAGTGATTCCGATGTTTCTCCTGCGGGAAGGGGAAACACGGGTAAGATCCATTTGCCAATTGGAATTTCAACGTTGCACATGTCGGCAATCTTTACGGTATTCTCAATTGCTTCGGGATACTCCGCAAAGAGCTGTTCCATTTCTTCGGTTGATCGCAAGTAAAAATCAGGAGAGTCAAGCATAGACATGCGATCTTTGTCGTCAACCGTTTTTCGCATTTGAACGGCGAGCAAAACATCCTGAGCCTCCGCGTCGTCTTGATTGATGTAGTGCACATCATTGGTTGCCACGAGAGGAATTCCCAGTTTTCGCGAGATCGAAACGAGTTGTTTTGTGAGATCTTGTACTTGAGGAATCGCATCGTGCCGTTGAATCTCGATAAAAAATCGCCCCTCGAAAACTTCAAGGTACTGTTTCATCAGTGCGATTGCATCATCTTTTCGATTTTCCATAATCAATTTTGAAAATTGACTTGCCATACACCCCGTTGTGACAATCAATCCCTCGTTATATTTTTGTAATAACTCAAAATCGATGCGTGGTTTATACGAAAATCCTTCCAGATGAGCAAATGAGGATAGCTTGAGAAGGTTTTTGTATCCAGCAAAATTTTGAGCCAAAAGCAAAAGATGAAATTGATCCGCACCCATGCGCGGTTGTTTGTCGAGTCGCGATTGTGCGGCCACATACTGCTCGATTCCAATAATTGGTTTAATACCGTATTCTTTTGCGTAATTATAAAAATGAATTGCACCATGTAAATTTCCATGGTCAGTCATTGCGACTGCGGGTTGACCGAGCTCTTTTGTGCGCGCTAAAAGTTTTGGAATCTTGCACAATCCATCAAGCAGTGAATATTCAGTGTGAACATGAAGGTGAACAAACGACATACGCGAGTATCGTATCAGATTCTGCTTGTTTACGCTTGAATCGCTGAGTGCAGTTTTTCAGCAACCGTTTTTGCATCGATCTTTTTCCCAAGTTTTCGTATCACCATTCCTACGAGAAAGCCTAACACTTGTTGTTTCCCCGAACGAAAATCGGCCACCGCTTTTTCCTGTTCCTCAATCACAGCATGAACAGCTGTTTGAAGATTACTTTCAGAAATCTCATCGTTTTTTGAAAACGCAGTAACTTCTGCGACAACAACATCAGCAGATTTTCCTTCAACAAGCACTTTTTTGTTCACGATCGCTTGTGCCACCGAAACAACCATATTTTTGTGAGAAGAAACGAGCAATGCATCGATCACTCCCGCAAAAGACCGATTTTGGGCAACTGTCCGCGCGATGTTTTCTGGAATTCCTGCCAAAATATAACGAGAAATCGCATCTTCGGGTAGCTCGGGAAGTTGAGCACGAATTTTTTCAAAATCTTCATCGGAAAATCTCATTGGGGGAAGATCGGGTTCGGGAAAGTAGCGATAATCCTCAGCATTTTCTTTCGATCGTTGCGAAACAGTTCCATTTTTTGATTCGCTCCACCCTCGAGTTTCCTGAACAGGCACCGCGTTTTGAGTGAGCAGTTTTTCATGTCGCTCGAGTTCGAATGTGCATGCTTTTTCTAAAAATCGGAATGAGTTGATGTTTTTGACCTCAACTTTATACGCGGGAAGTGTTTTTCCATCGGTTGAAAGCGAAATATTGGCTTCCAATCGCATACTTCCTTTTTCCATATCGGCGTCGCTAATGTGAAGTGTTCGAACAATTTCCTGAATCTTTTTTGCGTACTCACGGGCTTGTTGCGGGGAACGAATATCAGGTTCTGTCACGATTTCAACTAATGGAACACCTGATCGATTAAAATCAATGCATGATGTTCGTGTGCCGTGCACGAGAATGTGTTGCATTTTCGCGGTGTCTTCTTCCAGATGAACACGACGAATTCCAATTCGACCAACACTGGTGTCGATATATCCGTTTTCACATAACGGTTGATCGTATTGTGAGATTTGATATCCCTTTGGAAGGTCTGGATAAAAATAATGTTTCCGATCGAATTTAGATTGTGTTGCGAGATTGCAGTGAAGCGCCAAACCGAGAAGTTGCGTCCATTCCACCGCTTTTCTATTTGTACGTGGAAGAGCGCCAGGCATTCCTAAGCAAACAGGACAAGTATAAATGTTTGGTTTTCCTGCACCAAACGGATCGTTTTTGCATCCACAAAACATTTTTGAATTTGTTTTCAACTCAACGTGAATTTCTAAACCGATGATTGGAAAATAGGTCATGGGTGTTGCTCCAAAAGAGGTGGTTTTTCTGTATGCCAGTTCGTGGCTTGTTGAAATGCATTTCCGAGTTGCAAGAGGGTGAGTTCATCGAAAGGTTTCCCAATCAGTTGAATTCCAATCGGAAGTTTATCTGAAGAAAATCCCGCAGGAATCGCAAGACTTGGGACGCCTGCCAAATTGATGGTAACGGTGTAGAGATCTTCAAGTAGGTTTCGCATGGGATCCGACAAAAGCTCGCCAATTCTCGACGGTTTACTGGGCGTAACAGGCGCAAGAAGCGCGTCACAATGCGACAATGCCTCGCGATATTCCTCAATGAGAATTTCTCGGGCTTTTTGTGCTTTTTTGTACAGTTCGTCGGCATATCCAGCAGAAAGTGCGTAGGTTCCAAGTAAAATACGTCGAATTGTTTCTTCAGTAAAGTTCGATCGATCTTGGCCATATCGAATTCCGTCATATCTTGCTAAGTTTGAACTTGTTTCACTTGGAGCGATTAAATAATAAATCGAAACCCCAAGCGATACATATGGCATAGAAACGTTCACAAACTCAACTCCAAGACGTTCGAACGCCTTGATTGCTTGATCAACAACAGCGCGCACTTCATCAGTTAATCCTTCACCAAAAAACTCTTTCGGCAACCCGATGCGCATCTTTTTCACGTCACGTTGAATCAATGTCGGATAATCGGGAACAGGAAGTGGTGAAGACGTGAGATCGTGTGGATCGTTTCCAGCAATTTCTTTTAGTACGAATGCGAGATCGTCAACAGACTTTGCCATTGGACCAACCGTGTCCAGTGATGACGCGTACGCGATCGTTCCATAACGTGAAACGCGACCGTAGGTTACCTTCAATCCTGAAATATTACACATTGAGGCGGGACTGCGGATTGATCCACCCGTATCTTCGCCAATAGAAAAGAGAACCATGCGCGTGGAGATTGCCACAGCAGAGCCACCACTTGATCCCCCAGGAATACACGAAAGATTCCACGGATTTTTTGTTGGACCAAAATCGGTGTTTTCTGTTGATCCCCCATGACCCCATGCATCTTGGTTATTTTTTCCCACAAGCACCGCACCCGTGTGTTGCAGTTTTTCATACACCGTTGCACTGTAGGGTGGAGTAAAATCTTGAAGCACAGCACTCGCGGATGTCGTGCGTATGTCTTTTGTGCAGTACGCATCTTTCAACGAGTATGGGAGTCCAAAAAAAACAGCATGATCCTGCTCGTGTTTTTGAATTTCGCGAACAGCACGCTCTTTTTCTTGAATAGTGATAAATGCGTTCAGTTGTTCATGTACTTGATGGATGTTTTGATATGCCTCATCAAGTAACTCGTTTGGAGAAACCTGTTTTTCACGGATCATGTGCAGGATGTCGCGAATCGAATGATCCATAATCTTCGTTTGATTAGGCATCGTCTCCTCCAAATACGTATGGAGCAAGAATGTATCCATCTTCCGACATAGCATGTGCGAGCGCTTCAGCTTGGGAAAGTGATGGTTCTATTACATCTTCACGAAAAATATTTTCCAGATCGGTTGGACGCGTCTCACTATGAATCGAGGATAAATCAAGTGATCGTAAGTTGTTCATGTACTGCACAATCGTGCTCAATGTTGACGCGAAACGTTTTTTTTGTGCGACGGTTAATGGAATTTTCGCCATACTCCCAAGCGTTTCCACCATTTTTTCGTCGAGCGCATGTGAGTTCATATTTGATGAATATACCACCGAGGATTTTAAATATCTAGAGGAAATCGAGATTACACCGCGCGCAACGCGCGAATTCGTTCGGCAACTGGAGGATGTGTCGCAAACATATGTGCAAACCACCCTACCGCATCATAATGATTTTTTAGAGGATTTACGATGTACAAATGTGACGTGGCCTTATTCGCCGCTTCCAAAGGTTCGGTGTCCGTCGCCAAAAGTTCGAGTGCAGAGGCTAAACCTTCGGGATATTTTGTCATGGCGGCCGCGGACGCATCTGCCAAAAACTCTCGTCGGCGTGAAATCGCTAGCTGAATGAGTTGTGCGATGATCGGGGAAAGAAGTGCCATCACCACGCCTACTATGAAAAAAACAATCTGTAGTTGATTTGCGTCACGATCCCGACTGGATCGAACCCTTCCCCCAATGCGAAGAAACCAGTCAGCGCACAACGCAATGAGGCCAACCAACACACTCACAAGAGACATCAAAAGCATGTCGTAGTTGCGAATATGCGAAAGCTCATGTGCAATAACACCTTCAAGTTGTGTCCTGTTCAATTTTTGAAGTAAGCCGGTCGTTGCGCACACCACGGCGTGTTTGGGATCGCGACCAGTTGCGAACGCATTCATCGCTGAGTCTTCAATGACATATAACTTTGGGAGCGGAAGATGCGCACCTAGACAGAGATTTTCGGTGACGGTATAAAAATGAAAATCGTTTTGCCGAGAAGCAGGTCGTGCGCCACTAATTGTGAGAATCACTTGATCGGAAAAATAATAAGACAAAAGACTTCCCAGTCCAGAAAAAATTAGTGCAACCCCAACCGTCTCTAACCCATACCCCATCGCCTGAGAAAAAATCCAGGTCACCACAGCAACAAACAGCATAAAACCCGCGACAACGATGATACTGGATCGTTTATTTGCATCAACAAGATGATAATAGGTTTGCATACCTGAACTAGATTTACGAATTTATAATGAAACCTTCACATCTTCAGTGTCTTTTTGCGTAACTTCAAGATGAGAACCGGATTCCATACCTGCGAGTCCTTTTTCTTCACCAAATCCAAACACCTGTGCAACCAGATTGCTGGGAAATGTCATGCGTTTCATGTTGTACTCTTGAGAGAGATCAATCAAAATACGTCGGCTGTACATCAGTTTATCCGAAGTATCACGAAGCTCATTCATAAACTGCGTTAAGGATGCCTGAGCTTGCATTTGAGGATTGCTCTCGACAAGCACATTCATTGCGGGAACCAATTTTTGAATTTGATCGATCGCCACCTCGGAATCCGCAAGACTACCCGATCGAACGGCTTTTGCTGATGAAGCCCGCGCCTCAGACAACAATTTGAAAATGCCAGTTTCGTGAGAAAAAGAAGCCTTTACCGACGCTTCAAGGTTTGGAATGAGCGAAGACTGTCTTTTTAACTGGTTTCCAATTTCTTGGATGGATGCCTTAATGCGCGTTTTGAGTGTTTGAAACAAGTTGTATAAAGAAATCACATACAACACCACTCCTGCGAGAACTGCAAAAACCAAAAAAAGTGAATTCATGAGCCTCCTCAATTTTCTGCACAGCTGAACTAATACTTAGCAGTCTATATATTCTTCTGCTAGATGTCAAGAGCGAGTTCATTTTGCGAACCGAACCTTTTTTTGATACAATGCAGAGATTCGGGGCCCGTGGTGTAGTGGTTAACATGTCTCCCTGTCACGGAGAAGATCGTCGGTTCGAATCCGATCGGGCTCGCCATACATGAAACGATCAACACTAACTTCTATTCTTTATCAGATTAAATCACGCGAAGATGTGATGAGCATTTTTTTGGGATGTATCGCCCTAGGAGCCGTTGGGTATGCGATCTTTTCTCAGTTTCTCAAGTTCAAATCGGGATTGATTGAAGTTCATCAGACCACAACCCAATCCGCAGGTGATACTACCACAACACCCTCTGGCAGAGTTCATATTACAGAAGCATCCGATACCCTTTGGAACATCGCACAAAAATACTACGGTGATGGCAACAAGTGGGTCCTGATTTACGAACAAAATAAAGAAAAAATTCACAATCCCGATGCGATGGTTGCTGGAGTCGAACTCGAAATTCCAATTGAATGATTGATCTGCGTTGATGTGTTAAACTACCTCATTGCTCGATTATTTGAAGCGTTGCGGGTGTGGTTCAATGGCAGAATGCATCCTTCCCAAGGATGAGACGAGGGTTCGATTCCCTTCACCCGCTCTAAATGAGAATGGTTTTGTCGTGATCTAAAATCTTCCCAAGTAATCCATTTTTCCCCAAGTTCGAGCCTAAGTTTTTTCTAGAAATTGGTTAAGCCTAGAAAGTCATAATACCAGTGATGGGAATCGAACTCAATGAAAAGGTTATAATGAGAGCATGACAGTTGTAATTGGATTTAAAGCAGATAAAGAAGCATTGATGCTTTCAGATAGTAGGGCTTCAAGTACTAATGCAGTCGAAGATAAACTTCAAAAAATTCTTCCAATAAAAGAAAATATAGCACTTGGATATGCGGGTGATGTTGAATTTGCATCGTATGTTGCAAATATGTTACGTCAAAAGCTTAGTACCATAACAAAGGCAGGGCTAAAAGGTCTCCTTTCTGAGGTACAGAAAATTGCTTTAAGCATGTATTCTCAACGTCCTGAACCAACGGATTTTATGTTGGGCTTAATAGCGAACGATGGTGAGGCGTTATTGTATGTATTTAGATGTCCAGAATTTAGTCCCCTCGCAATTCGAGGATTTGAATTGATTGGATCAGGTTCAGTTATAAAACATTCATTAGTTGATGCGTTTAGAGACGAAAAAACAGACGTTGATATTAAGGAAATTGCCGATAAAATTTTTACCTTGGCTTCTTCTGAGCTTGCCTGCCAGGTAAAAGACGATTCTGTTGGCGGGATGTTTCAAATAGTATTACTTGAGAAAGCAGGAATTAGGCCAATTAAGTATGGATATGTAGACGTAGATCCTGATCAAGAACCAGATTCAAAAAGTATAGAAATGCAAAAAGGTGTGTGGACCCAATATGATCACACTAAGAATCATAAAAGCACCATTCTTAAGCCAGATATTTTGTTAAATGACTATCCAGTGAATTCTAGATTCCACGACTATAAAAGAGACCCCAGAAAAAAAGATCCAAAATGGCATTTATTACACTTCTTAACTTGTCTGGCTGCAAAAAAAGAGGTTGGGTTGACAGAATTCAATGGAACTTTATCGGCAATAGCCAAGGTTGATTATCCAGTTAAGATTGAGATGTTGGTAGCATTAGAATATTGGGGTTCACCAGGTACTCATAATCTTGAATTTACTCTTATTAAGAATGGAAACCAAACTGTAGTTCATAAAGAAACGGTTGAAAGCAAGTTCATTCCTCAGACAGTTGAACTTCTAAAACCCCTTAAACTAAGCATAGACAAACCTGGCCCTGCGATTCTTCAAGTTTCGATTAATGGTTACGTTTTAGCTAGAAGAGCTATGTATTTTCATCAATTAAAATCTGAAGATGTCACGAAACCCGACATTGGGAATATTGTTCTCGATTCGATGGCTCAACAATCAGATAAGGAAATGGAAGATAATGGAAGAACTGAAGTGGTTTACTTTGCCATGTGTCAGGACGTTGAATATGATAGCTTAAACTTAAAACTGATACAGCAATCAGTTAGCTTTTACTGGGAAAAGTACCCCCTGCCTCTTAGACAGAAAGTAATTAGTTCTTTCAGAATGCCAAGGGGTGATCATCAGATCAGATTAGAATTGATGGATGCTTCCACCAGAGAAAAATGGGAAGTGGGTAACAAGAAAATAACATCGGAATCTAGTTTTATCGCAACTCCCATTGTCGGTGATTTTTTAGTAGAGATTCCTAAACCGGGGATTTATTTTTTAAATACTGTTGTCGATGAACAAAGATTAACAAGCATTTTGTTTGCTGCTGAAACTTCTGAAGCAAAATGGTCTTACACCATGCTTGATAGTGACAAAGAAAATGTAAAAAAAGGTGAATTATTGTGTTTGTCCAAAGAAGCAACAAAAGACCCTAGAAACCAGCGCAAAGCTTCGCTAGTGTAAGCGTCGACCCCTGTGGCTAAGATGGATCACATTTGTGCCATCAACCCCCTTAAAAGATACATTCGCCTCAGAGATCATTCGGTGAGCAAAGTATAACAAGTTTTGATAGTATTTAGATATGTCAATTCGTAAAGTTGTCATCTTTCAGGGTAATCAAATTCGTCGTTTATGGAATGATAAAGAAGAAAAATGGTATTTTTCGGTGGTTGATGTTGTGGCCGTATTAACCGATAGCACGATTCCTCGTAGATATTGGAGCGATTTAAAGACAAAGTTACAAAAAGAAGGTAGTGAGGTGTACGAAAAAATCGTACAACTGAAAATGGTTGCAGTTGATGGTAAAAATTATCAAACTGATGCGGCAGACACTGAGGTAATGCTTCGAATTATTCAATCCATTCCTTCCCCTAATGCGGAGCCGTTTAAATTGTGGCTCGCTCGAGTGGGATATGAACGTCTGGAAGAAACTGCTGATCCAGAAATAGCAATACATAGGGCATTACAAACATATTTACAAAAAGGTTATAGCAAAGAATGGATAAACCAACGTTTAAAAAGTATTGAAATCCGAAAAATGCTTACCGATGAATGGGAAACGCGAGGAGTTAAAGAGGGGCTGGAATTTGCAATTTTAACGAACGAAATAACCGAAGCTTGGGCTGGATTAACAACCAAACAGTATAAGAATCTCAAGGGGTTGAAAAAAGAAAACCTACGAGACAACATGACAAATTTAGAGTTAGTTTTGAATATGCTTGCCGAAACGGCTACAACTGATGAAGGAGGAACTATTGCTGGAAATGCTAGAAAAGAGATTGAATCAAAAACTGGCAAGAGAGTAATTTCAAACAAAAATGCTAGGGGATTACACCTGTTGAAAGACAAATGATGTTATTCATGCCAAAAACAATCCATAATAGTGAAACGCCTGCGCAGGGCGAGCAAATCATTACTGCTTGTGCGTTTATTCATCACAATTTTTCTGGGATTGAAAAGGTTTTTTTGCCAAAACGTGCGCCGACAAAAAAGTTTTTGCCGAATGTGTATGAACTACCAGGTGGACATATTGAATACGGCGAAAATATTGTGTCGGGATTACAAAGAGAAATTCGCGAAGAGTTTGGAATGAACAATATCATTGGAGATCCGTTTTATGTGTTCACATACACAAATGATATTAAAGGATCCCATTCGATCGAGGTAATCTATTTTGCGACTTTCGCAGACCCGATTGATATGATCACGCTCAATCCCGAGGATCACGCAACATTTGGCTGGTTTGCAGAATTCGAAATAAGCAACATTGCACATGAAAATAACAGAGATGGCGATCTTGAGATTAAAGCAATAATGAAAGGTTTTAGGATATTGTGGGGAGAGCGTTATAATCTTGGCACTTCTAAATACGTTGTTGTAAAGATTTAAAGATTATTGATAACAAGAACTACCTCCTTCTTGAGTCACAACTACAAGAGATAGGTAAGATGCTTGGTGGTTGGATAAAAGCATCTACCTATCGCTCTTAGAGTTTCCCCTGGGCAGGTTTTGTATTTGGATCGGGATAAGACTACAGCGACACGGAAGCCAACGTTGTCATTCGAGTTCGACGGATGATTCCAATTGGCGTTGGCGGCACCACCATTGTCGGAGTTACCAACAATGACACGGTTAGGATCGCCGTCATCACGTTTCGCGTTGCTCGCTTACTTTCCTGAGCCAGATCATAAGCCCTGACTCATTTTTGCCACCGGCATCTTATTGCTCGATTACAACCTTTATTTTGCTTCCCAAGATTGTCTCTGGTTTCCCAAAAACTCTCTCCTGAATTTGAATTGGCTCAAGTTTCCTTGAGACCTTCGAAAGCAAGCAAGTAGTTTTATCCCTCCTTTATCATCGCTCTCCTTGCGGCCGTAACCACAAGGACTCAGGCTTTGCTCTAAAGAAGAGCGATTTCGTGAAACACAAGCGTACTCGTGTTTTCATTAACAAAATCTAAGTTGAAGTATAAATAAGAGAAGTAAGAAAAATCAAGGGTAAATGCTATTTATTGTCATCAGAAAAATAGGCAGGGGGGGAAATTTTGCAAATCGACCCACTTCGCGGGTCAAGGGACCAAGTAACAAGAATCCAAAAGAACCAAGAATTCAAGAGATCAAGTTCCAAGAACTACAGCGACACGGAAGCCAACGAGGGCAAACGAGCGCGACGGATGACACCAAGAGGCGCGGGCGGCACCACCAGCGACGGATTCACCAACGATGACACGGAACGGATCGCCGTCAGCACGATATTCATCCTCAGTCCACTCATATGTGTCTGTTCCTACTTCCATACGATTTAGAAGCATGTTCAGTTCAGCTGCAGTAGGCATGCGAACTTCTAGATTTAAAGGGAGACCTGACTTGGATAGTATCTCTGACTTATTTCTTACAATATCTCCATGAGCTGCATTCCAGGTAACATCAAATCTGTTAGTATGACCAAGTTCGCCACTTATCATGGTTTCCTCATAGGAGTCCCCGTGCATTGGCTTTGGCATAACTTCCGTAACAAACCAGCCTCCTTTATTATATATTTCAGGAAAGTCAATGTTCCCATCCCTAACTTGTTCCCAATACCATTTTCTGAGAAGTCTCCCAACAGTGTGGTCATTCTTTTCCGCATTAGATAAAGTTTCATATACTCGGAGCCCTGGATATCTTTCCTCTATTCTGGTCAAAAAGGCACCAACATTCATTCTTCTTAAATCATCTGGAGTGCCAATGTCCAATTTAGGGAAACTCCTTACTCCAACGTTCTCAGTATCTCCAGCAAATTTTTCGAGTGACTCTGGAGGAATTGACCTTGGCAGTTCTGGAATTTCAAATACTGATCCTGAGGCCGGCTTCAATTTATCTTTCCAGTATTGTTCTTCGTTGCGCTGGAACTCTGAAGATGCGGCTCGTCTGGCCTCCGGCGATGAGGTCCCCACTCGTCTGGCCTCCGGCGATGAGGTCCCCATTGGATTTTCATTACTCAGTGCGACACGCCCGGCCATCTCAGATGGTAGAATGTAGCCTCTTTCATCCTCTAATTTTCCGATAACCACCTGAATGTCACCTGAAGCACCAGTAATGAGCCCGAAAGAATGTAGAACCTTTTGAAGAGTCTTCCGCTCCTCGGGTGTACTAAGGGTCTTCGGATCACTGACAAACTCTCCGAGTTTTGCTTGCATATAATCAGCAAAGTGTTGCCCACGGGCTCTTGCCAGTTCCCATTCTCCAAAGAGTTTAAAAAGCGTTCCCGGATCAAGAAAGTTTGTATTTAGAGTAGTCTCTGTATTTCCCTGTGCATCAATGCCAAACATTGTTTTCATTTCTGGGGTAAATCCTTCAAAATCCCTGTTGTGGATCTTTTGCATCATCTCAGCTGCTTTGCACAATTGCTCTATGTATTTTAGTTCTGTTGTCGCCAATCTTAATACACCATTTTCTTCTATCAACTTTGCGCGAATAATATCGCGCATCTCGGTGGCCGGCATATACCCTACTTCAATTCCTGTTAGCTCTCGAAGGATCGCTGGATCCATGTCTTCACGCTGTTTGGTGCGTTCATCTTTGGGATTGCCGGTAAAGAGCTCTATAAAATTAGGGGTTATTTCATGAACCTCTCCATTAAATCCTGGAATGTGAACTTTTTCTCCAGGACCTGCGCCCATGAGATATTTCATACTCAATTGCGTTCTGGTGGAACCACCAGTGAACTCTTCATGAACGAGACCGACTTGTTTTTCCAATGCACGAGGATACGGGCCTGGTTTTACGCCACTTTGCACTTTTCCTTCAGCGTCTTCATATAGTTCGCGGTAACCAAAAATATCTCTGGGCGTAGTACCTTCATGCCATGGCACAATCTCATATCCACCGGTCAGTGAATCTAAAGCATAGAAAGCAAGTTCTGTTTTTCCTGTACCCGTAGAACCAACAAGAAATATTTTCTTTCCTGCAAGAGCCTCACGGGTTATCCTGTCTATTAAGTGTTCCCTTGAAGAAGTTGTAACAAAACCATGTTCTTTAAGCTGTTTTTTGTATTCAAGAAGCTTCTGTGTTTCCAGATATCCTAACGTCTCGGCTGACGCTGTTTGTTCAATACCTCTTTCTGTTGATTCTAATTCATCCACTTTATCCTGGAAAAAAGCGATTTGATCAGAAGCACTTTGGACCAGTTTTCCATGCTCTCTTTTACTTGTTAGGTAACGCCTGTAAATAGTTTGTCTTAACTTACCAGTAACTCTATCAATATCGCGCACTTCACGCATAGGTTTTCTGGCAGCCTGATAGAAACCAATTTCTCGTTCTAACTCTTCTTGAAATTTTTCTCTTACTTGAGGGTGGGAGAGAAGGTCGGAAATTTTCTTTTTAATTTTTTCCTGATGATCGGGACGGAGCTCTCGAGCTTCTTCTGTCATTTCACTGCCTTCATCTTGAGCCAGACCAGTAAGGACCCTCCTTACGCCATCATTTCTTTTGCTAGATAGTAAAGATTCATCCAGTTGTGCTTCTAATTCTCTTAAATTCATTTCGCCGTTTATTTTAATTTCAGTTCCTGCTTGAGAAGGAGGGCGAAAGTATTCTTCCATATATCCTAGAACTGCGAAGCTTTGCTCCTCAACTTTTTCCTGGGAAAGCGGTTGTGAATCCTCACGAATGGGTACGCTTTCCGTAAAACGATTGAGCGCAAGTGGAGCCAGCCTATAGCGTGCTTGTTGGACTTGTTGAGTTGAAAATGTTTCGGATGATGACGATTCTGGCATAGTAGTATTGTACCAATTTTTACAGTTTAGATAAATGCTTCATTAATAATTTATGTCTTGTCAGTGTTGCTTGTCTAACATCATCAATAACCACCGCAGCTTCTGCATCTGCCGGGTCATGACATACTACTCGAATATCTTGAGCGGCACTCCCAAAACCAACTCCTTGTACCACAATCCCTTGTGACCTTAAGTTTGTGATAAGTGCAATACACTCAGGTTGCTTGGTCACATCTCCGTCAGAAACGATAGTCAAGATTTTACTCCTTTTCCCTTGTCTGATTTGTGCAAGAGTCTCTAGATCGAGAGACTCTTGATACTTCTGTAACGCAATAACCAATCCCTTTGAACCTTGATTTTGAGCTTTTAATTGTTGATCGACTCGTACAAGTACCTTTTCGGACATAAGATCTTCTTTATCTACTACTTCAGTTGCGCCACTACCAAAAGTTATCTGTGTAGAACGAACCCGAAGGGGAGTTCTCATTTTTGTCTTATTTCGTGAATGCTGAAAACGCTCGTTTAATTTCATGATGTTATAGCTCGAGTTTAGAACCATTTTTCTCATTTCTTCTTCAGCACTTCCAGACATAGATCCTGAGATATCTAACACAAAATCGTCATCAACTTCGGAAACTTCAACAACTTCTCTCTGTTTTTCATAACTTCTTTGATATCCAGATGGATCGTCATCTCGCGAACGTACATCAATATAAGCAGTAACCGGATCATCGAGGAATTCACCCTCGCTTTGCCTTACGGGACCTTTATATGCCTGATATGGAATCTCTCGTCTTTTATATAAAAGATCAAACAAATCACGCCATTCCTGATAGAGAGTACTTGGTTGCTTGCGGATACTCATTTCAGGGGGAACGGGAGTGTTATTAACACCACTAATCCAACGTTCTAGTTTTTTCCATTCAGCATAGGACACACCCTTTTCTTCTTGGAACTGTTCTGCGGCCCTTTGTTCAGGGGTTAACTCCGATTGCGGTTTTTGATCTAAGCTATCAATTAAATCTTGATACATGCGTTCTACTTCCTCAGGATTAAGCTCTGGCTGATCTATTAAAGAATCGCCGAAATCTCCATCAAGCGGCTCGCTGGGTTCTGACTTTTCATCTTGGGAATCATCCTTTTGTTTAGGAGGAGTTGCATCCATCCCTCTATGCGTCCATTTTTGGGTTTCAGTATCCCAAATTTCTCCCCATGCATGCTTACCAACTCCTGGCGCTTCAACCACAGTAAAATCAAAACGGGGGTCCTTGCTGTTAATATATGGTCCTGTTGGAATTCGTGATGCAATACCAAGGCGTTTGCATAACTCGTCACGAAAAATATTCGCCCAATAACAATTTGCTATCCCTGTCTCTGTGATTTTTGTCCAAAGATGACCTCCTGCACTCAAATACACTGAGTCTATCTGGCCAATTTCAGAATCATCATTGGGATAACGAAGCCTCTTGTGGATATATCGAACAACCTCTCGTGCCCTTTGAACATCGCTCATCCAGTTTTGAGTCAATAAATCATCAATGAGTGCTTGAGTTTCCGAATCAAGAACTCCACCAGTAGGGGAAATGTCTCGATCTGTCGGCGGATGGTTTAGTTTATTTGAATCATTTTCACTCATCACAAAATCAAAGGAAAACTCTGTGGTTTCTGAAGAGACGCTACCAACTCTCGGTTCTAGTGAAATGATGCCCAATTCATCTCGCATTAAATGAAACGCTCCCGCGGGCTTAATTGAATCAACAATTGGCAATGCTCCATATGGAAGTTTTATTAGTGTTTCTTCCCCCGGAATTATCTTCCCTTGATAGCTTCTTTGTGTTTGCCAAACTGCTTCGTCACTGGAAGGCTCCTCAACGTCCCAGGTCTCTTTAAAACCCGCCTCCTTTACTATTTGCCCTGCTACAGAATCATAGCGACAAACCTGTTCACGATAATACCCGCCGTAAAAAGGATCAACGCGCACCATGATATCTGATTCCTGGATGGCCTCTTTACTTCCTACAACATCTTGAGTTTGTGATGGACGGTATTCAAATTGTTGAGAGCGACCGGTCTGTTTATCCGCCTCAACTAAATCATCAATTATTGGCCTCAAATGTGTGTCAAAATTTTGACCATCAAATTTCAGGTAGCGACCAGAAGCAATATAATCAACAAGGCTTCGCCCTTGAGGTTTGGGTATTCGAGAGATGGCATCCTGAACTTGTGAGGATAATTGATCTGGGTATTTTCCAGTTAAAACATAAGAGTCTAATGCCCAATTAAATTCTTGGGACAGCGTATGATTCTGTGGAGAAGTTGGATGATCCCGAAGAACTTGCTGAGCATCATCTCGAAGGCGACCCAGTCCTTGCCATCGCAAAATTGGCTCTGTTGCCCTAGGATGTTTTTTTGATACATCTAGCAAAACATTTGCATCTGTGCGGACAGCCTGAACAAGACCAACATGCTGAGCTACTTGTCTTAGTGCAGCGAAATGAGCGCCACCTTCATCTGGGTATAGAGCGGTATTGACCCTCAGTTCAGTTTTATCTTCATTCCACGATAATCTTGCACCTGTCTCTCTTTCTGTAAGGGCAACGCCTCCTATGAGCGTAGGTTGTTCTGGCCGAGCAACTGGACTCTGCTCGGGTAATTTTCCACGGGTTGGTTCTTTTTCGTCCATAATAGGTTTTTCCATACCTCGCTAACCTCTATGAAATTTAAAACATTCTAAATCTCAAGGGAGCTTAATCCTATTATATAGAAAATGCGTGAAAAAAGCATGATGTGGGAAAAGTAAGAATTCTCTAGAAATTATAAGAAGTTTTCACGTTTAACTCCAATACGGATAGCTTTTAGTACGCCTTTGTTGTCCCAATCGCGGAGCGTATTCGGATGAACTTTCAGTATTGTCGCGGTTTCAGTTAATGTTAATAGTGACTCCATAGATTACTGATTACTTACTAATAACTATTTCATTTACCTTACTGTCCAATATTTCCCAACGAACATTTCCACCACAATACTTTTCAACCAGCATTGCTAATTCTTTTGTGGCTAGTTCTAGTTCGCTTCTGAAGATAGGCGGGAGCGCTTCGAGCACTAAGACTGCATTCCTTGTCTCTTCGGTCAATTTTGTGCGATCTGCCTCTTTCCAATTCCATCTTCGGCAGATTGTCCCATTGTTATCTTTATATATAACTTCATTGATATATGGTGGTCGTGCCTCTTTTTCACCAAGAAGTACAATCGGTTGCTCATGATCAGTAGCAATTGTTAGTAAAACGTCTCCCTCTATTTTTTGTAAATCTTCACCACCGACGGGGATTACATGCTTAAGGGAAATAATGTTATATATGTCTACGAGTTTATTGATATGTCGAACTTGCTCTCCTTTTGAGATTCGGCGAATCAAATTCTCAATTGAAGAAGGATAATCTTTTGGTTTGGCGCCAAACTTTCGATATGCTTCTCGCCAAGGAACAACATAGGGCAACTCAGTTACCGGAATATTTGAGACTTTATTAATCAGGCTAGTCTCTGCTTCTCGTAATAAATCAGTTATGTCCTGAGAAGAACCTGAATTGTCTATATCGTTTACAACAACTACCCCAAGCAACACATCTGGGAATTGGTCAAATATTTGTTTTGTAATTTCTAGTTTCATATATCCTATCTGGTGAGTCCGGTGGGAGTTGAACCCACGACACTCTGCTTAAGAGGCAGATGCTCTAACCAACTGAGCTACGGACTCGTTGCGATACCTCTGTATTCTACCAGAAAATTTGCGTTTTGGGATCGGGTGCGCGTGCTCAAAAGGAAAGCAATTGCAAACTTTACCTCTCCACCTTCTCCATCTTGTATCCCAGCCCCGCGACAATCTCCCGAACTTTTTTTTCGTTCTCCAAGTTTGTGGAAAACTCCGCCTTCACGCGCAGGGTGAGCGTGTTCGAACGGTAGTCGGTGTGCGCGTCGATCACGCCGTCGAGTTCTTCGAGCGCGGAATCGATGTTCATGGCGCAACTTCCGCAGTGCATCCCAGAAATGTGTGCGGTCCACGTTGTTGTCCCCACAGGCGCCTCACTTTTTCCAAACATTTTTTTGAGTCGATCAAACATTTTTCTCCTTTATTGTTATCGAATTATTCTACCCGCATCACCCCTTGATACATCCCCATCGAACACGCGAATGTGAACGAACCTTTTTCCGTTGGGGTAAAGGTGAAGGTTTTGTTGTCAGTCGATTCGAGTTGTGTGTAGATTCCAAACTTTTTGAAGGTGAAGGAACTCGCACATGAATACACGTTGTTTGAGTTAAGCGTTAATTCCACAGGGACATCCTTTTTAACCGTGAACGCGCGCGGCGCGTATCCATTGTCTTGAATCTCGATTGTGACTTTTTGAACGCCATTTTCAAGTCGCACCGCCTGAGTATTTTTTAAATCTGATGATTTATTCCACCACTCTGGAGGTTTTCCAACAGATGTAATCGAGTTCCAGACCTTTTCTCCGGTAATTGGGAAATCAACCACAGTGAGAATTCCGTTAAACGAACTCACCGCCATGAAGATCAGTGCAACACTCGCCAGATTCAAAAATCGCTGATGCCACACCTCACTCATCGCTGAAGTTGCGATGCCGATCGTTGCAAAAAGTGGAATCGTTCCCAACACAAAAAAGAACATCGTGCTTGCCCCAAGCCACACCGACCCCGAGTTTAACGCGAGAATTTCCATAGACTGTGTGACACCGCACGGAATAAAAAGGGTGAACAATCCCAGCACAATTGGTGCAAAAAAAGTTTTTGATCGCGCGGATTTAAAGATGAGCCGTCGTAAAAACGCGGGCGGTTGGAACTGCACAAATCGAAAAATCGGATGAACCTGTAAGAGATTCATCGCGGTTGAAAACAAAAATACTGCGGTTAAGAACTGGAAAAAAAGTCGAATCTCTAATGAAATCGAGACCTCCGATCCCACCGTGCCCAACAATCCACCAAAAATCGTGTGAATGATTAATTTTGAGATCAAAAACAATCCGATCACCAACAGAATGGGATACGATTGCTTTGTTTTTTCCTCCGTTTGTTGTAAGTTTGCAATAAAACTCGCCAAAAGGCCGCCCTGCACTGCAAGACACGCAAGCCCGCCAGAAGTCAGTCCAATAAAAAAGATCAAAAACGGGTTCATAGATTCCTCCATTGTAAACGCAACGCATTTAATACAACAGACACACTCGAAAACGCCATCGCCAATCCTGCAAACATGGGCGTGAGTGAAATTCCCCACCTCGAAAACAACCCCATCGCCACAGGAATCAAAACAATATTGTATCCAAATGCCCAGATAATATTTTCGCGAATATTTTGCGTTGTCGCTTTTGAGACCTTAAACACAAATGGAATTAAACGCAGATCATTTCTCAACAAAATCACATCTGATGCAGAAATCGCGACATCGGTACCCGACCCAATGGCAACGCTCATATTTGCGCGAGCAAGTGCCGGCGCGTCATTTATTCCATCACCAGTCATACACACGTGTTCACCCTTTTTTTGCATCTCAACAATTTTTTCGTCTTTTTCTTGAGGAAGCACGTTCGCAATAACCGAATGAATCCCCACTTGGTCCGCAATCTTTTGCGCTGAATCTTGATGATCGCCCGTTAGCATCGTCACCTGCATTCCCATCTTTTCCAACTGTAGAACGGCTTCCTTCGCTTCTTCTCGAACTGTGTCGCTGAACGCAAACGCTAGTACTATTTGATCGTCACGCGTGCCAATAGAAACGGTGAGTCCTTTCGCTTTCCATGATGAAAGTTTTTCTTCAAAAACGAGCGGAACCGAGATTTCAGGGAGAATGCGACCAAAATAATACTGATGATCATTGTACATTCCCTGCACCCCTTTTCCGCTCAACACTTCTATTGATGATAGCGTTGGCATCGATGAATTCTTTCCCATAATAAACGTGTGTGTCGCTTGTGATAACGGGTGCGTTGAAGCGTGTGTGAGTGTTGAAAAGATCGAAAGTGTTTCCTCATCATCATCACGCATAAACGAATCCTCAACCGTTGGTTTCCCCGATGTAATCGTTCCCGTTTTATCAAACACAATTTGTGTAATCCCATTCGCTTTCTCCAATGAAAGCGCTGATCGGATCAACACACCTTTTTTTGCCGACTTTCCAATCCCAACAACCAACGAAATCGGTGTTGCAAGACCGAGTGCACACGGACACGCAATCACAATCACCGCAAGTGCGTAGATCATTGCGGTCTGCATTGTTGCGCCAAGAAAAAGCCATCCACCAAACGTAGCTACAGCTAGCACCAAAACGATTGGAACGAAAATCGCCGACACTCCATCAATTAATCGCTGAATTGGCATCGAGGTCGCCTGCGCCTCCTTCATTAATGTAATAATTTGTGTGAGAAACGAATGAGATGAATCGTGCGTGATACGAACAAGAACCGTGCCATCGAGATTGATTGTTCCCGACTTCACTTTTGAACCAACCGCTACTGTGATAGGAAGTGGTTCGCCTGTGATCATACTTTCATCGACAGAAGCGGAACCTTCAATCACTTCCCCATCCAATGCAAAATGCTCCGTTGCTCGAATGCTCATCGTTTGACCGACAACCGCCTCTGCAATCGACACGATCTTTTCGTTTCCATCTTCAATAATGGTGATTGTTGAGGGTTGAAGTTGAATCAGCGCATCGATTGCGGACTGCGTTTTTCTTTTTGCTTTTAGTTCAATCCATTTCCCAAGCGACACGAACGTTAAGATCGCGCTCGCCGTTTCAAAATACATATGTGCGGAGGGATCAAAAATAAATACCCAACTTGAATACACATACGTGATCCCCGTTCCCAAACTCACAAGAGTATCCATGTTCGTTGTTTTATTGAGGAGTCCGCTCCATGCGCCTTTAAAAAAACGTGCGCCAACAAAAAACTGCACGAGCGTTGCGAAAATCCATTGCACAAACAACGGAAGAGAAAGCATTGGTGCACCCATCAAAAAAAGAGATCCAACAATGCCGAATACTGTAGAAATACGCAGCGATCGTACCTCGCCATTTTTTCGCGCATCGAGTTTTTGAGCATCCTGTTTTCCAAGGAGAAAGTCATATCCTGTTTTTTTGATTTCATTTTCAATTGTTGATGCATCAACTTTTTCCGAATCAAATCGTACAAATGCTTGTTCGTTTGCATAGTTGACCGACGCATCAAGCACCCCGTCGATACTTTGAAGCTTCTTCTGCACACGCACCGCACAACTCGCGCAATGCATACCAATCACATGTGCATTTTCACTCACAATGTGTGACATATTGTTCCTTATTTTTCTCGAATAGTTGTTTGCATCCCGACGCACAGAAACAATATTCACGATCTTGAATCACGACGCGTTCGGCGATTTCTTGTTGTGTTAATCGCATTTTGCAGACCGGATCAATAACAATAGGAAAAATATCTTTTGCATTTTGCGCTTTTGTATTGAGAAGTGCAAAGGCATCTCGATCAATCAACGAATATTCAACTTCTTTTCCGTTCTTTTTTGTTGAAACAATATTCGCTTTTCGAAGCATCGACAAATGTTGACTCAAGTTTGCCTGTGCCAGACCTAACATCGATTGAATTTCGCTCACACACAACGACCCTCGGCTTAATAAAGAAATAATCTCAAGTCGTTTGGGGTGTGCGAGAGCCTCAAAAAACTGCGCTTTTTGGGCGAACAACTCATGATACGAGGATAATGTTATATTCGGCACAACGAATATGATACGTGGATGTTTCTAGAATCGCAAGACTCAATTTTCAGATGTGCCTCCGAGAGGAATCGAACCTCTACAATCGGTTTCGAAGACCGATGGTCTATCCGTTAGCCTACGGAGGCAAAATAGTATGTGGCGATCTCGGCACCACAGTCGAGCATAATTCTTGTATTCTACCAGAAAATAGGTATACTTGTGCATATGTCATCGACCCCTCAATCGATTGTTGAAAAAATGATGACTGCCCTCAAGTTGCGTGAAATAGGAGTGAAACTCGAAAACGACCTACACGTTTTTGATACTTCTTTTTCCAAGCCATTTATTACGATATCTCGAGAGCCTGGGAGTGGTGGAAAAGTCATTGGGCAACTCATCGCAAAAAAACTCCACTACGCCTTCTATGACCACGAACTTATCGACGAAATCGCACATTCAACAAAACTTCGGAAAAGTATACTCGATCAGGTTGACGAAAAAGGTCGTTCGGGGCTTCAAGATCTTATTCAAGAATTGATCAATCCTGATTACGTGTCGGATATTACCTATTTTACGCATCTTTGTCGAGTTATTTTGACACTCGCATACAAGGGAAACGTGGTGATTCTTGGTCGAGGGGCGAACTTTATTACCCCCCAAGCGCGCGGCCTTCATGTTCGATGCACCGCTCCTCAAGCGGTTCTCGTGCAACGAGCAGTTGATTTTGAAGGTCACACTCCGCTCATCGCCAAAGAAATCGTTGCAAAATACTCAAAAGATCGTCGCGATTTTGTAAAACAGTATTTTGATAAAGATATTCGCAAACCTGAACATTATGATCTTGTGTTGAACACAACATTCTACTCGCCCGAGGAATCTTCAGAGTTGATTATTCAGGCAATGAAACATAAACTCAACCTATAAAATCACCTTTTTCCTGATATACTTGACAGAAATATGCCGGAATGGCGGAATGGTAGACGCGCACGTCTCAGAAGCGTGTGGGAGCAATCCCGTGGAGGTTCAAGTCCTCTTTTCGGCACATACACCACTTCAACAATCGTTTAGTTTTGCTTCTGCCAAAAAAGCTTCAATTGATTGAATCGTTGCATTGTTCGCTGTTCAATTCCAACACGTCCCCCTTCGGCTCCTTTTTCAAAAATCAAAAAGTTTCCAATTGAAAGCACATTTCCTATACAAAAGAGGATGGTCAGTATATACACAATCGATTTTTGTTGGATCGACACGCTGAGTTGTTGCCATCCGAATGCAAAAAACAGTAGAGATGAGATAAACATTCTGCCTCCATACGCTGCCGCTTGCCATCCACCATGAATCGAAATAATCGCGTACTCAGCAAGAAAAAAAAGAAAAAATGGCACAACATATTTTTGTTGACCACAACGACGACAAAAAAATCCAAGGAGACTGAAAACAAGAATTGGCGATATCACAAACAATCCTCGATATGCGTGAAACAAAGGAGCGATCCATGTGGAGGCCTGAAACACTTTTGTTATCGATAGCGATTCAATATATGGATGAGTCGAAAGATCGGGATAGAGATAAAGGTTGGGGACAATCCATACTAAAAGTCCAGCACAAAGTGCAAATATGAACGAAAAGGTATGTGATCTATGATTTAAAAACCATACATACAGCATTCCAACGGCTCCATCCTGTGGACGATTCGCAATCAGTACTCCAAGTAACAATCCTAAAATCACATGCGTAATCCGTGGCGCTTCGCTTTTGTGTAGCGCTGATTTTCTTGATCGAATCACAATATAGATAAACATGTGAACTAAGAAAAAACTTGATGTATGCGAATGAATGACGTCGTAAGCGCCGTAATACAAGAGGGGTGTGGAAAATGCAAATGCCAAGGTAGTTATACGCGCGAATCTACGATCACCGAGTTCAACAAGAATCGCTTCAAAGAATCGAAGTCCTAGCACAACATACAAAATTGAACTTATCCCCGTTGCAAGTTGATATGGATCTCCAAATCCCGAACTGGAAATATTTCCCCCCAACCATTGGATTCCCAGAACGACCGCGTGAACAAAAAAGTATCCACTGCTCCACATCAGGGCGGGAACAACGCTATAAAAATTCAACGCTTGACCAGCATTTGAAACGGGAACAATTTGAACGGTAGGAGCAACCATGGGAACACGCGCGTTATTATTTTCCGGAGTGTAGGTGTGTTTATATTCGGGTGTTGTGTCAAATGATCGACGAATAATTCCTGCCCGCAGATGCGCATAGTATCCGATGCCGTCTCCATAAACTGCTTGACCTGTGATGACGTAATGTGCGCAAAAGACAAGCACAAATAGAGAAAAAATGACAAAAAACGGATATGTGCGAAAAAATGCGACCATATTCACGTATCCTATCAAGAATTTTTGAAAGAGAAAGGATAAAAATCGCTTTGGGAGATTCCATTGTGTTTGAATGTTTTTATCGAGGTGGTTTTGTGGATCAACGTCAAGGAGAGTAATTTTTCAATCTTTGCGGAAATCGAAAAAGTTCGATACAATAGCCCCAGATTGCCCGAGTGGTGAAATGGTATACACGTACGCTTGAGGTGCGTATGCCGTAAGGCGTGGAGGTTCAAGTCCTCTCTCGGGCACCAGTTGACTTTTTTGATTCAAAAAGCGATCGGGGCCACTTAGCTCAGTTGGTAGAGCACTCGGTTTACATCCGATCGGTCGGGGGTTCAAGTCCCTCAGTGGCCACTAGTTGAATGCGAAGTGGTGTGAGAAAATAAAAATTGATCACGAGTAGAGAATGCCAAGCTAGCCAAGGTGGTCACGGCGCATGTCTGAAAAACATGAAATTGAGGTTCGACTCCTCAGCTTGGCACAAATATATGAAGAATTTCCATATTATTCATCTCCGCGAACGAATTATCGGCATCATCCGCGCATTTTTGAAGCGTGAAGGATTTCACGAAGTAGAAACGCCAAAGCTTCTCCCAACCCCCTCGACAGAACCCTTTTTGGAGGTATTTGAGACACAACTTAAATTTTCCGAGGGCGATACATACCGCGCCTTTTTGCCTTCAAGTCCCGAGTTTGCGCTCAAAAAACTCCTCGCAAAAGGATTTGGAAGTTGTTTTGAGATCTGCAAGAGTTTTCGGAATGGCGAAGGCAGAAGTTCGCGACACAGTCCCGAGTTTACGATTCTCGAGTTTTATCATGTGAATGGAAACTACGAGACGGTAATGCGAGATGTTGAACAGATGTTTCAAGAAATCGCACGCGAGATTTTTCAAAAACAAGACTTTTTGTATCAGGGTCGACAGTTGAGTGTACGAGGGCCGTGGGAACGTCTTTCCGTTTCTGACGCGTTCAAAAAGTACGCAAATATTGATCAAGAAACGCTTCTCTCTACTCAACTTCTATTAACGAAAGCGAAACAAAAAGGCTACACCGTGACCAACGAGACAACATGGGAAGAAATCTATAATCAAATTTTGTTCAATGAGATTGAACCTCATCTTGGACAACGCTCCCCAACATTTTTGTATGACTATCCCATTTCCCAAGCAGCCTTCGCCCAAAAAAAGGCCTCCGACCCCCGATTCGCCGAGCGCTTCGAGCTTTTTTGGGCAGGATACGAACTGGGCAACTGTTTTTCCGAACTCATTGACCCAATCGAGCAGCGCAAACGATGTGAGAAAGATCTCGCGCTTCGCAGAAAACTCAGGAAAACCACCTTCCCACTCGACGAAGCCTTCATTCACGCACTCGAAAAAGGTTTCCCCCCAACCGGCGGGATTGCGCTGGGCCTTGACCGAATCATCGCGATCTTCGCAGACACCCCCTCGATTCACGACACGATCCTGTTCCCAGTTGATACCCTCTTCCCTCCCGAGGTATAATACTCGCCTATGTCACTCGTAAAATCATCCAACATCAAAAAAGGTTCGTACATTTTATTTAAAGATGAACCACATGAAGTCACAAAGACAGAGTTTTATGCGCCAGGAAAAGGTTCAGCCATTACGCGCATGAAACTTAAGAGCGTGCGAACGGGAAGTACCGTTGAGTTCACCTATAAATCCAACGAGTTTATCGAAGAACTCGACATTATGGCGAAGGAAATGCAGTTTTCATATCTTGATGCTGAGGAGGTGGTCTTTATGGATCCCCGAACGTACGAACAGGTTTCTGTGCCAAACACGTTACTCGAAGACAAAATCAAGTTTTTGATTCCCGAGCTCACGATGTACCTCTTATTTTATGATGAGCGCGTTATTGGCGTACGTTTTCCACAAAAAGTAAAGCTCACCGTGACTGAAGCAAGCGAGGCTGTAGCCGGAAACACCGTCAATGCGGCCAAAAAACCGGTTGTTGTGGAAACAGGCGCAACAATTATGGTTCCATTGTTTGTCAAGCAAAATGAGGTTATTATTGTTGACACCGCTTCGGGCGAGTACGTTTCGCGCTCGAATGAATAGCTGAATGAAGCGAAAATACAGCGCTGAAAAACTGCGGGTATCGTATAGTGGTAATACGCAACCTTGCCAAGGTTGAGTCGCGGGTCCGATTCCCGCTACCCGCTCAAAAAAGAGACGACAACAACATGATTTTTCTTCGAAACAAAGATATTATCGTTTAATCTCCTGCCGAACAATCCTGTGGACACGTTTTTTTGCTTTCTCCAAAATCAGATTCACACAAACTGTTTCCACATTTTCCCTGCTGAAAATCCTCTCTTTGGAGAATATCTATGTTCGTCCTGTTCAAGGAATTCGGTGTTTGTTTGTCAATAAATATAGTGAATATCGTGAATAAAAGAAAAACAAATGTCAAAAAAGACAGAATAAACATGAGTTTTTTATAGTTCAAATGTATAGATGAAACAATACCTTTCGAGCAAAAAGAAACAAGAACGTGCTTCATTTTAGAAAAAACAGAAACCGTACGGACAATCGTCAAAAATACGATCATAGTGAGTGATGTTAAGAAACCCAAACCAGAGAATATCCCCAGCACTCCCACCGAATTCTTTTCTACATGTTGATCTTCTTCCTTACTCAAATGAAAACTGCCCAATTTTTCTGTCTGCATTATTTCTTCAAAAGGTTCAGGCTCAATAATGGTCGAGCAAGAAGACCTGTTCCCTTCTGACCCTACAATGCTTTCAAAGAAATAAACCGAACCGCCTGTACCCACCGCCACATATCGTCCATCTGCTGATATATCAATCTCTTCAACATATTCTTCAAACGCTACTTCATGTTTTGTGTTTTGATCTCTTGATAAAATATGGATTTTCTTATCAGATCCTCCAACCACAATAAAACTACCGTCATCCGAAATATCTATCCCTCCCAAGGCAGCATTGAGATTCCAAGTTGCCACTGGCTGTTTTGATTCCCTTTCAAAAATATATGCCTGCCCTCCAAAAGTAGAAGCACCGATATACTTTCCATCTGGAGTAAAATTTAAGGCTCGTACTGAACTTCTACCCAATGTTGGAAATTCCCAAAGAGGCGTATTTGAGTCTTTAGAAAAAAGAAAAACAGCTCCTCGGTCAGCTTCACTCCCCACCGCCACAAAACTGCCGTCAGCAGAAACTTTTGCGCGATGAACCGGAGAATCGCGAGTGAGCATCTCAGTTCTTTGTAAAGGAGTATTTGAGTTTTTAGAAAAAAGATACAACCTTCTATCAGGACAGCCTGTTGATCCAGCAAGATACTGTCCGTCATCAGACAAAGAGACATCGTGGAAATTACCAGATGAATGATACTGCCAAAGAGGTTTTGAGGATTCGCTATCCCATAAAACAACAAGGTTTGAATTAGGGTTTGATTCCTCTCCCCCAGTCGCCACTGCCACATATTTGCCATCTTTCGAAATAGCGACATTATAGGCATTATTTTCTAAAACATAGCCCCAAATAGGATTGTTGCTTGATTTGTCAAAGAAGAGAACACTATCGCCGATACTAGCGATAATCTTCGATCCGTCACTGGAAATATCCACTCCGCCTTTTAGATCTCCGCCAATCATCACCGGACCTTCTCTGTGAGAATATATCCACAACGGTTCTTCTTTTGAAGTATCAAAAAAAATAATTTTATTGGACGTTTTCACGGCTAGATACGTGCCATCATCTGACAACGCCACTCCACCCACCCATTCTTCTTTGGTTGGATAATGAATGACTTTTTTGCCTGTTTTTGTATCAATAAGGGAAACCTCATTATCCAAAAAATCCCCCTCAAAAAGAATTGGACCATTATCAGGTGAGTCGATAATTGAAGCACGCGCTTTTCCCTTACCATTTGATGCCTCGAAGTAATAGAAATTTGAGCCGATTTTATTGGGAACGAATTTGTATTCGTAACGAACACCTTTTTTGTAATCTGCGTCATTCGAATCTACCCTTTGCATGTCAATCGATTTCCCATTAAAGATAATACGCATATACTCAGGAGGAATGCCTTCTTTGTCTCTATAGGTAACCGTATAGGTATATCGCTGGCAAACTGGACCCCACATCGGATACACAGAGTTATTAAAAAGTTCGGGATCATCAACGGTTTTTTGCAATTTTGGTATTATTCCCCCTGGTGCGTTTTTATCTTCAGCAAAAACTCCTTGGAAAAAACCAAAAAAAGATATCACAACAAAGATGAGAGCTGTTAGTTTCTTACATTTCCTTGACATTTTGCAACTCCATTACATCAGTAATGACAATAAAAATCAATCGAAGTCATTGCAATATGTTTTATATTCATCTATATTTAAACCGAGATGAGAAATTGTTTAACATCATTACAGTCTTCAATTGCGGGTACTGTTTTTTTCGTTATTCTCGTTTTCCCACAAAGAGCTGTTGCGGCTTCACAAAACAATCCCTTCTCACCTCCAAGTTTTTTTACTATTCAAGCACAAGAAGCAGTTGAATACTTTTTTGCTTTTAAGATTGAAAACAAAGTGGCTGTTTTGGAAAAACAAGCCGAGAAAAGACTTGTCAGTGCTCAAGAGTATGCTCTGCAAGGAAATGACAAAAAAACGCAGAACAGTCTACAAAACTATCTCAAAATTAAAGAAAGACAAACGCAACTATTAGGAAAACTTGACGATGAAAATGACTTAAAAACAGTTACAGATTCCACTATTGAACAACAAAAAGTTCTAGAAACAATAAAGACAAAAACCAATTCAGACACAAAACAGGAAGTTATTCAGGTTCAGGAAAAAGTAGTTAACCAGATGGCAAAACAAGTCATTGATGTGCATGGGTCAGAAAAAGCGACCGAGTTTTTAAATGACGCCGCACATGTCTGGGCACCGGGAACCGGCCCTGGCGATGGAGAAGCTGAAGTAGTATACGAAGGGGGTGGAAAGTTACTCTATGCTCCTGGAACTGGACCTGGAGGAACGAGTGGTGTTGTGATAGAGGGAGGAGAAATGAAATTTGCAACAGGAGCTTCCATGGATTCACCAGGGGCTGATGTTAAAACTATCGAGATTAAAACCGGTGGCGTTGTAAACGATCCAGTACCAGTTCCAGAGGGGTCAAACTATGCCCCTGGAACGACTGGTGATAGTCCTGCCGGAAGTGCAGTGAATATCATTGATCCTGGAGGGGTAGATCTGGGAGGAGTAGACCCAGGAACTTCTACAAACGGCGATACTTGGCTGGCTCCGTAAAATTAAACGTATCTTTAATTATTTTCAGAAGTTGTGAACATAAAGTAGAGAAATGAATACCAAAATTGCCAAAATTCCATTTGTTTTTCTTTACTTTATACTTGCAGGACTGACATCATTCAATTGGATTAGAGTCATTCTTTTTCAAAGAGATTTTGAGGCTTTCCGCACCGATCAACCTTGGGACTATTACCTCGCTGATTTTTTTTCCAACACATTTGGCATCACCCACCAACAATACTTTGTTTTTGCATTCCCAATAATTTTAATTATTCTCTACGTAATTCCTAAACTCTTTGGGAAATTAATGAGCATGGACAAAAACTCAAATGTTAAGGGCGATAATCATATTGTTGTTATTCTTATCCTTCTTACAGCACCATCAATTCTCCGCTTACCCCTTGTCTCAGGAATCATCCTTATTGTTTTATTTTCAATTTGGTCTTGGATAGATGAACAAAAAGCAAAAAAGAGAACGTAACTATCTCACCTCAAATTGAATTTCTGCTAATACTTGATGGTTCATCAGAAACACATATCGATATGTGCCCGAAGGTATGTTGAGCATACCTTGACCAAAGCCAAAGTCCCTACAACCAATGTTTGTAGGCTTAGAACTCATATCGTAGATAATATTCTTCCCCAAAGAGATCGCTTCCTGTGTTTTGGTATTGATAATTTCGATTTCAACTGCGGTTAGATTTTTCTTTGGGACAACGACCGAACAAAATTTATCCTTTTGTCGAGAAAACAAGGTTGTTTTTTCTACAGTCGATGTTTCTATCCCCGCACCCTTGGGAATTTTTGCAAGATAAAAGTCTGTTAAAAATTCATCAGAATCAAGAACAAAAGACTCTGCGTCCTGTTTTGGTTGATAGCTGGATTTACGTACATCAATATCTTTTGTGATACCAGCGATGTCTTCTAGAATCACATCATGGAGCAACTCCGGAGCTTTTTCATCGGAAACCTTGTAAACAATAGGACTGAGAGGGAGAACATGTCGGATGATCCCAAACCGCAAGTTTGCACCATCATGAAATAAAACAACAACGCCCTCGATTACATCTTCATTCTCGAAACAACGACTCATTTTTACTGCACTACCAGGGGTAATGAGGGGATTCATCGACTTTCCGACAACTGTTGTTGAAAAATCACAAACCACACGATCTACCAATGCGACTTTGCCTGTCATACGCGAAATGTATTTTGTCGGAACTGCCTTAATCCACAACGGTGTGGCAAGAAGAAATATGATCAGAGTGACAAACACATACCGTGTTACCTTTTTGAGTATTCTCATGGTTTTATGATAACTCAAATCTCTTTATTGGGAAACTTGAACGATGCTATGAATTTGGACGAATTGATTAGGTGAGCGAGCTGGAGTATCCGGAGTGAACGGTGAAGGAGGTAAATAGATTTCTACAGTACTGACTCCATTTTTACCAATTTATCTTTGATAACTAGTGTTGCAATGCAATCATCTTCGTTATAAAGCAAAATGCGGTCGAGAATTTTATTATCGCTTGTCTTAAGGTACTCGTTATACCATTGAATTGATAATGCCCCCGATGGTGTCTCATCACGCCATTTAAATCCAAGATACTGAGCTATGGCTTTTAACGAGTAACTACCAACCGGCCAGTCAGTGTGCTTAAGGATTACGTCCGTATAAAGATCTATTGCCCTATTTTTATCAAAAAGCCATTCGACATCTGCCAGAGTTGCCACATCGGGATATAGTTCAGCCATTTTTTTATAAGTAGTTTTTTCGTGATGTGAGTAGTAATACAGAACAAAATCGCCTGAGGGAAGCGACCTAATGTAACTCCAAAAACTTGCCCATGCTTTTGATTCTGATTCTGGAGTTACTGCTTCGGCAACAAAAGGGATAAACTTAGTACCTTGTGGGGTTCTTTCATAAACTCCATGGAGATAGACAAAGGCTTGAGTAGGATCATCCTCTATATCAAAGAAAAGCTCATACTGAACACTTGGAAAATTTAATGCTTCATAAAGAACTGGCATCTTCTTATTCGCCATGATTTCAGCTCGGGCCTTTATCTTTTCAAGTGTTTTCTGGCCGAGTCCTCTTAAGAACTGTTTATCAGAAACTTTTTGCGCTACAAGAGCATCAACGTCAAGATTTTGAGCTTCTGAGACTGTTGTCAAATCAATATCATCTTTGAGAGTATCTCTTGCACTGCGACCTACGTAAAATAGCCCCGTTGTATCATCGCGTTCAGTTACCCAATGTTTACAGCTGTCATACCACGGACAGAGTTTACAAATGCCTGCCATTGCCGGGTCATTGCGTTTTTCATTGGCCAGCAAGTGAAGTACTTCGACTTTTAACCACTCATAAAAATCCCAAAAGGTTCGTTTATCACGAACTCCTAATGGCAAATTCAGATCATATGAAACCTCTTGATGTTCAATGTCGTAGATAATTCCTTGCCGTTTTCCATTGCTGTGTCCAATCTTTTCTAAAATTTCTGTATACAAAGCTAATTGAACTGCGTAATGTCTCTTCAGTTTGGGACCATTTTCATCACCATTTTCTTCTGTTCCTTCAAACCCTCTACCACTTTTTACATCTACAGCGATATAGGTGCCATCATCCAAACGGCGTAAAAAATCAGGAATTCCCAATAAATTCTCATGTTGAATGACAGGCTGATACAAAAGTTGGGCACCATCTTCCAATGCCTCTTTAGTATTAATGATTCGTTCTTGTTGATCTCCAATACTCAAATCAACAAAATCACCCAACCTGCTAACTGCTTTCTGTTCATGTTGGACACCCTTGTCCCAGAGTAATTGAACAAAAGGATTAGTCTCCTTAATTTTCTCTACCTGAGGACCATAAGCGTCCCGCCACACTCGATGAGGGCATTGAAGATAGTTATAAAGTTTTGATGCTGTGAGTTGCATATTTTAACTTTGTGAATTCTCCACTAACCAGTTTCCTTTTTCGCGTCTACCTAGAGATATTTTTCCAATGACTTCCTCATCCTTTATTAGAAAAATAAACCCTGCATAGCGAATTTTCAAGCCTAACCACATCTTCACCTCCATACATACCGCCAACTTCTGTTTATCTGGAGATAGGAACGCAGAATCCACCCTGCTGCCTTTCATCTTTAGGATTGTTGAAGATTTTTCTGCGACTACTGCCCAAATCTCCTCCTTGTCAATCGTCCTTCTAATACTCCCTAAAAGGTCAACAAGCGGCTCTAATTGGCTTGGTTTTTTTCTAGTCACATACTCTATGTAAATAGGAAGGCCTGTTAGGTTGCAAACTTTAAGATCATCTGGATGGCATTCCCGATCACTCCAAGAGCACTTTTTAGCTTCTACAGGAGAACAGAAATTACCATTAACTGATCTAACTGCTTCCTTTTCAAGCAATCGAGCATCAGAAATACTGCTTGATACAAAGTATTTTTTAAGTGCCTTTTTACCTGAAAAGGCTGACTTCTCCAGCTTTGCTGGCAAAACCCTTTTGTTAGACACCTCACAAGTTTCAAGCAAACCTGGAACAACAATCTTCTTAGTTAACTCACAGGTTTCAGACTCTGTTGATAACAACGGTTGCCCTGTTTCGGAACAGAAAATAAATTCTTTTTTGTGACCAGTCTTTTTGGAAACCACTGATTGTAATTGTTCATCCTTTCTATATTTCTTTCCTGATATTTGACTAACTTCTAATTCGTCTTCGAGAACTTCTGAATCAGTAAACTCACACCTGCCAAAAAAATTAGGTTCTGCCTGTTTACCACTTAATGCAGAAGTTTTAAGTAGCGATTTAGAAACAAGTTCACCAGTAATTGATGACTTTTCAACCTCGTCACTAAGAATCTTTCTCCCAGAAAGAGAACAAGTCACGATGTACTGAGGTAGAGCTTTTCTCCCACTCTCCTCAGAACTTACAAGTAGATGACGCAATACTCTGTGTCCACTAATATCACAGATAGCTAAACAATCATAAGGAACCGTCTTCCCAGTTGATTCACATTTGAATAAATCGGGTGCTTCGATTACCTCTTTTTTAGAAGGTACAATCTGAATTGTACTTTTGTACTCAAAAGTGGAGTCAATATTGTATGAAACATCCATTTGTATTTGGCGATTCATTGCGCCTGCAAGTCCTACCAAGCTCATTTCAACTCTTGGCGTAAACTCATCTTCAAGTTTTTTCTTTTTTCGCAAATCACTGCCTGCGGCTGCCACTTCCTGAACCATTCTCTCGTTATAAAAACGACAGAATTCATCTATTCCCTCATCAAGCATTGCCTTTTCAGCCAACAAGTCTGGGACTACTCCGGTCTCTAACGGTCCATCAATAAGCTCTCCCAATGATTTGAGACTCTTTGGTTTAATTTCTACTCTATGGTCTTGATCTAAGCATTCAACTTTAACCAAACGTTCATAACTATCATGGGCTACGGTTGAGCGAACTCTCACAAGTGCCATACCTGAAAAACAATTCCAGACTTTTGTCGTCTCTTTCTTTTTGAAGTCACCACCAAATTTGCTGATCCAGTTCTGAACGGCTTGATGTGTGTCTGATTCAAGATCCAAATCTAGATCCTTTACATCATGAAGTCTATTACTGATTACTTTGCTCACTAAACGCTCAAAAGCAGTTGTTCCCTGTGCGTAAAGAACGCCATCTATTCGACCATTACTTTTCTCTTCAAAATAAATTGACTCTTTCTCATCGTCAAGTTCACAAAGATATACTCCTTCAGGCTGAGGAGTAAGTTTGGAACCAAAGTTTTTTTTAGCTGTCAAAACAAAACTGCATATATCCATCGAGCGATCTAGTTTCGGCAAACTCGGACATCTAGGTCCAAATTCGGAAGGATCTCCCATAGAGCCAAGCATAGAACTTATGTTTATCTGTTCTTCTTCCAATTTAAGTTTGGCTTTCGATATGCTTTCACTTGCTGTTTTTGTTGCCGTCTCAACATCTTTTCCTGCTAACGAATCAACTACTAACCTCCTCACCATTTCCTCAAAGTCAACTGATCCATTTTCATCCTCATCCAAACCGGACGCCTCAAGCATTGCTTCAACATCACCAATTGCCTGTGATGCCATTTGGAGCTTTTCCATAAGCCTAGCAACGATGTATTCCTCAAATGTATTTGACAAGATAATATTGAAAATACTTACCTTTGCATGCTCGGAGGCCAACCTCTGAATCCGACCTACCCTTTGTTCAACAATCATTGGATTCCAAGGCAAATCGTAGTTAACTAGCACATTAGCTGCTTGAAGATTTATACCTTCAGCTCCAGCTTCTGTAGAGACAATTACATGAATGTCCGGAGGTTTTTGTTTGAACTGAGCTATAGTTTCTTGATTTCTTAGCCCAGAATCACCATTAATTAACCCACAAGTAATGTTCCGTTTCCCCAAAAATTCCTCAATTGTGGTTTGAGTTTCGCGACGGCCAGTAAAAATAACTAATCTCCAGTCATCAGGTCTTTCAGCTTCAAGTTTATAGATAAGAGTACTAAGACCTTTTAGTTTTGCCGAGTCGCTCATGTTATCAACAACAGCACTAACGTCCAATGATAATGACTCTGGTATTGTTTTATTACGAGCCATATTTTTTAATTGAGCTGACAAAGCATGAGGACTACTTGTGAGTGCTTGGAGGATTGAGATTTGTGCTAGACGATTCAGCTTTTGAATTGGCTCAGCAATGATGTCAATTAACTTCAATTCGTCAGGGGTCGGTGTCACCTTGTGAAGCTGTACAGTTCTCTCAGGAAAATAAAGATTTGCGTCTGCCCGTCTTACCCGCGACATATAACCATAAACAATTGATCGAAACTCATCTTTCATTGATGGCACTAATTGGCGGGCTTTTGTCTTGGCATCCGCAATGAATCTGCGGGCAAAAATCCCCGGATTCCCGAAGGGATTTTCGTGCCCTCTTGCAGTAGTCAGTAAGTCAACTAGGGAATAAATATCCCACAGCCTATTTTGAATCGGCGTAGCGGTAAGCATGAGGACATATTTAAATAATCGATCCTCTAATGCCTGCTTAAAACGAACCGCCCTTTTAGGGGGAGGGTCAACACCATACAAATTCCGTAGCTTATGAGCCTCATCTAAAATCAACATTTCGTAACCAACGTCAGAAATTTTTTCGAGATGTAGACGGGCAGAATCATAAGTGGTTATAACTGCTCCCAATTCTCTTGGTGGAGTAGCTTTGATTAAGTCTCTGCCAGTAGCAATAACGGAAGATATACCAAACTTAGTTTCCAACTCTTCCATCCATTGAAACATTAATAATTTAGGACAAACAATTAGTATTTTTGTTACTCTGCCACGAGCCATTAATTCACTTATCACCAATCCAGCACTAATTGTTTTACCTAAACCAACATCATCAGCTAATAAAGTAACGGGCAATCTGCGACAAAATGTAATCAGGTTCGTGACTTGGTGATAATATGGCTCCAATAACTCACTCCATTTCTTTTCGGAGCGCATATCATCACGGTCTTCAATAACAATTGGCTCTATAAGATCCCACTCAATCCCAGCCACGTACAAATTAAATTCATCGCTGTTTTTTGCTCTTTGGAGTAATTTTGTCTGGAGTGGTGGTGAAGAGTTGCTCATAATTTACATTTTGGTCGCATTGTTTCTTTCATTAATTTAATCTTTTGTTTGTCTTCATTTAAGCTTTACTGTTACTAGAAAGCTCTTCAAATTTTGCAGCCATAGTAGGATTGTTTTTGATTAGCCGTTTTACCGACACGTTCTCTACCTTGTTACCGGCAGTAAGCAGATGCTTGTTAGACAGGCGTAAAGCCTCCTTAATGCCCTCCAACTTTTTGATGGTCAGATCAATACCATCCATAGCATCTCGAAACTTGTTACTAGAATCCTTGACGTTCCTCATGAAGCCATCTTGAAAGAGTTGTAAATCATTCTCGAAGTTGGTGACATCTATGTCCTTATCACGAACAAGTGCTAACTCAGCCTTATATTTCAACGAGTCTAAAGCACCATTGCGCAACAGGGTTATGATTGGAATGAAAAATTGTGGACGAACAACATACATTTTGTCGTATGCATAGGATACATCGGTAATGCCGGCATAGAGTTCGTTGTCTGCCTCAAGTACGCTTACCAAAACTGCATGCTGACATTTCTTTTCAATACGATCTCTATCAAGCTTCTTGAAGTAGTCTTCGTTTTTCTTCTTTGCGGCGGTATCGTCAGATTCGTTCTTCATGTCAAACATGATCGATAAGATTTCGTTGCCTGCCTCATCAATTTCACGATAGATATAATCACCCTTACCGCCGGCACTAGCATCATTGTCTTTTTCAAAGTGCACATTCCTAAAAGCACCAGCGGATTGCCACTGCCTAAATGCAATCTTGCAGTGCTCCTCAAGGCTTCTACCCAGTAGTTTAACTGACTGCTTGGACTTGAAGTCCTTATACTGGGCAATCTGCTCATCTTTGAGCTTTAGTTCAACCTCATGCCTTTCTTTGAGTGAAGACTCTAACGCCTTCTGTTCATGGTCTTTAATTTCCAGCTTACTAGCCAGCTCATCGCGTTCTTTTTCGACTACATTAACAGCCTTAGTCACAGCCAACTCTTTTTCTGTTACAGATGACTCAAGCTTTGCACTAAGTTCATCTCGTTCTTTTTCTACTTTTGATACAGCTTCAGTAACAGCTAACTTCTTATCAGTGTCCGCAGCTTCCAGCTTGGCTTGGAGTTTAGCAATCTGAGCATTCTTTTCAACCTCGGCGGACTCAAGTTTTGCCTGTACCCCAGCCATCTCGGTTTCTTTTTCAGCTAGGGTTTTGGCAAGCAAAGCGTCTATTTCCGCCTTCAATTCGGCTATTTCTGCATCTCTTTTTACAATGTCTACTTGTAACTCACTTTTTATATTTGCCTCAGCAAGTTTAACAGCACTTTCTTTTTCTGCTTTGAGCGTAGCCAGTTCCTTGTCCTTTTTGACAATGTCTGCCTGCATTAACTTTTCAACATCGACCCTAGCGAGTTTAATCGCATTCTTTTTTTCTTTTTCAGCCAGTTCTAGTCGTTCGTGGAGTTCTTTATCAAACACATGATCACGGACTTGCTTGAGGATATCGGCAAATCCGGCCTCATCAGCCTTAAAAACCTTTTTGCATTGTGGGCATATAATATCGTTCATAGTCATTTATATTCTTATTTCCATCGAAATTGATGGATTTACTTTTGTCTTTTCTTTTCTCCTTTGATCAACCGCTTCACCACTCGGTCAAAATCAGACTCAATTGGCTGGATCTTGTTAAACTCTCTATATTCAGCCAAGGCTTTCTTATCAGCATCATCCTTTGAAACTTTTCCTTTATCGTCCAAAATTCTGTACTCATTAAACGTCAGGAATTTATTAACACTTTCAGCGAACTCTTCCATGTTGAACGTCTGTCGATTTTCAATCAGATTTTCGATGTAATCAAAAAACCCAGTGACAGTTCGTTCAAGTTTTTTAATCTGATCTTCTGGTAAATAATTCTTGGCTACCGTAACATCAGTAGATAAAATTCTGCCTGCTGGTGCTTGTTTCCAAGTGGTCAAGCCCATATGGGGTTGGCGACGGTCTGCCCGCTCATCGATCAACTCAGCTGCAGTGTGACCAGTGATGGCGTAATGGAACTTGTTCTGAACAGTGGCAAAGAAATCTTTAGTCGTTTGGGAGTGAGGATCGTAGTCGATACTACATTCGGCAAAGATATCGGTAATTTGCTGATAAATACGGCGCTCGCTTGATCGAATCGAACGAACTCTTTCTAGCAACTCACGGAAATAATCCTGACCAAAAACTTTCTCTCCTTGCTTAAGGCGATCGTCATTTAGAGCAAAACCCTTGATTATATACTCTCGAAGCACTTGGGTAGCCCAAATGCGGAACTGAGTTGCTCGTCCAGAGTTCACCCGATAACCAACAGCAATAATGGCATCAAGGTTATAGAAATTGGTTAGATATTGTTTTCCATCTGTGGCAGTTATCCGGATTTTCCGGACAACTGAATTTTCCTCAAGTTCTTGCGTTTTGAAAATGTTTTGCAAATGTTCATTAACAGTACGAACATCTACATCAAACAGCTCTGCCATCATTTTCTGAGTCAACCACAATGTTTCGTCTTGAATAAAAACATCCAGCTTTATATCCCCATTGGGTGAGGTGTAAAGAATAAATGTTGATGTTTGCGTCAGTTCATTCGCCATATTACTTCTTTTCAATAAATCTCCTAATATCCTCAAGACGGTAACGTCTAATTTTTCTCTCACCGATACGTACCGCAACCAAAAGGCCTTTGCGATCCCAAAGACGAAGGGTGTTTGGGTGGACGCTCAGTATCTCTGCTGCTTCTCTGAGTTTTAACAGTTTTTCCATATGTACATCACTTACTAATGAATGACACTAGCATACAAAATCTTGTCCATTTTATCAATACGATTCCACACCGTTGTTTCTCCACCACCATCTTCCCCTCGTGTTATCATACAGAGATGAAAACACAGGCAATCATCTTCGATTTAGACGGTACCGCCGTCGATTCCCCTGTCCAAAAGCTCCCCACCCCCCGCCTCATTCAAGCAATTCAAAATCTTCAACAGCACTATTATTTGTGCGCGGCGACTGGACGTTGCTGGACGTTTGCGAAACAGATTGTGCGCGCACTTCATCTAGAGGATCTTTGTATTATTTCCGCTGGCACGCAAATATGCGATCCAAAAACAGGAGCGATTCTTTGGCAAAAAAATATTCCCGCGAACGCACTTAAAGAGGTAATTGCGGTTTTTTCTGAAAACGAATCTCAAAAAATCATTTTTAATGATTACACTGAGGATGACTATTTTTATGGTGGCGTTTTGCCAAAAGAATTTTCATTTTCACAAGAGGTCAACTGGATGTCGCAGAGTTTTGTTCCCGACGAGTTGGCAATTCAGCTTCATCAGAAACTCTCACAGATTTTGGGAATCACCTGCGTCATGGTTGTATCTCAAAAACCAGGCTGTCGAGATCTGCACATCGTGAATGACCGCGCCACAAAAGAACACGCGATTGCCGAACTCCTCCAACGACTTGGTGTTCATAAGAAAGACACCATTGGCATTGGCGATGGTCACAACGACCTTCATCTTTTTCAAGCGGTTGAGAGAAAAGTCGCGATGGGGAATGCGGTGACGATCTTGAAGCAAAACGCGGATCTCATCATTGATTCTGTACAAAACGACGGTCTCGCGCAGTATTTTGAGTCGTTATATGAATAAAGCACTTTTCCAGAAATATTTGATTGTTTTGATTATTTTGATCGTGACGCTCACAAATTACCAACTCGCAAAACACACACAACAGTTTATCCTTCGCGCATTCCCATCATTTTCGTATATGTGGAGTCTTTCACTCCCTTGGATCGCAATAGGAATTATTCCGTTTTTATGGATATCAAGAAAAGGTTTCTCTTTAGATTGTAGGTATATTCAAAAAAATATTCGTTCATTACTTTTTTATTCTCTTTTGTTAGGACTTGGCTTAGGATTATTTATTGCCCTACGTTTTTCTTCCTCATTTCACGCTGTAAAGTATCCCTTTATTTTTTCCGTGATTACTCCCATTGTTGAAGAACTTATTTTCCGAGGATGGATCTATTCGGTAGTCGAAAAACACATGAAGATTCACCCCGTATTGGGGTCTGCGGTTCTTTTTGGTCTCCATCATCTTCAATATTTTGCGTATCGGTTTACTCCATTTGCAATTTTTCAGATTGTATATACATTTTTTCTTGGGCTTATTCTTGGAAAAATGCGACAAAAAAGCGGAAGCATCTATTTCTCAACTTTTTCTCATATGATTATTAATGGAGCGAGTTATATCTGGTGAGATGTACAATATGAAACTTGCTCTTTTTCTCATCTTCATTAGCGTTTTTTCATTCGCTCTGATTTTCTTTTTTGAGGATAAGCCCTATCTTTTTTCGACCGAACAAAAACAAATATCAATCCAAACCACAGTCGATCCCTCGCTCGAACAATCACAACCGTCATATCTCATCATGAATTTTTCAACGATGAATGAGTTGAACTGGAACGCACCCGAATCGGAATGGCAATCGGAAATCAAACCAAAAGTTGTCAATGAACTTCAAGATATGATCTCAAAACTTTCTCGTGGAAACACACAAACAAAACTCGGATGGAGCACCTTGAACGAGTACATGAACATTCCTGCGGATACTCCTTCAACAACCTCTGCGTATGTTGTGAAAATCAAACGAATTTTTGAAATTTCAGAAGAACTTGAGTTACCTGTTTTTATCCCACTCAATGGTTTTCAGTGGTGGGATGAACAACCCGAACTTTACAATTGGTGGGATAACGATGGGACAAAAACCCCCGCCTCGTTTTTCGCGCGTCAAGACAATCCCGAAGAGTTTAAACAACGATTCATTGCTGGATATGATCCAAACAATAGAAAAAATGTTGACTGGAAAAGTTGGTCAGAACCAATGACATGGAACTATCGCAATTGGGGATCGGGTGAATTTATCCTCGCTCCGCCCCCAAATATTGCACGAGGATCTGCATATCGCAAAGTGCTTGAAGCACGATACAGCGCAATTATGGATCAAATGCGATTCTCTCTTTCTGAGCTTGAACAAAAAAACAAACAACATCTATTTCTGGGGTTTTCGATCGGAACCGAGTTAAGTTTGAATGCCTCAACAACTCCAAAAGATGAATTTGAGCCGTATGGGTATCGAGCGTTATTAGATTCTGGGTTAAACTCGAATTCGAATCAGCAATCAATTCAAAACATGCGAACCGAAGTTTTGCACGAATACATAGAATCACTTGCGCGTATTTCTGCACGAAAAGGGTTCGATTCAAACTACATTCACGCGCATGTCTGGGGTGAAGAAGATCCAAAAAGTAAAAAATACGCACCGTATGCACAAGCAGCTTGTTCCCCGTACGTCATTCCAAGTGTGAGCATATACGGAAACGAAAAAAATCCAATGAGCTCCAAACAGTGGAGTTCGGCATTGCAAACATGTAACACACCAAACTGGTCGATCGTGGAAACCTCGATTTCTGCAGATACTGCCACTCAGGAATTGAGCAATCTTTTTTCATCAAAAACTCCTCCAAGAATAATCGTTCTCTATAACTGGAGTGAGCATCAAGACCCATCGCAACAACAGGCAATTGCGAACTATGTACAAAAAAATCATATCGAAAAATGCCAACCACCTATTCTTATCAGCAGAAACGATTTTCTAACCCACAATCCCGACTCACTTTTCATTACCCTTCCTCCGTCAGCAACCTCAACAGCAACCCTCACAATCTCAAAAGGATTTTCAACAAACGCGCCGATTCAAACGTATCCCCTCGCTCAAACAACCACCGTTTCGCTACCTCAGGGAATGTACTCCTGGTACATCACAGCGCCAACGTGCGATAATACACGAACATCGTGGTCGCAACCTCGACTGATTACCGTTCCTCTGACGTTTTCGAATCAGAGAAACTAATGTACAATACCTCTGCGCCTTCTTAGCTTAGTGGCAAAGCAGCGGTATCGTAAACCGCGGACGACAGTTCGATTCTGTCAGAAGGCTCATATGACATCACATTCTTATAGTCGAATCGAGCGAAAACGGTCAAAAAGGGCCATTTTTCAGTCATTTTTGCTGATTTTTGGCGCATTGGTTTTCCTGTTTATATTTGTTGTGTTTCTTATTCCGCAAGTTATCCGCATCTATGATGCGATGACATCTTCAACAGTCTCGTTTGATGACAAAGATACCATTCCACCACAACTTCCCGTCCTCGATCCTCCACTTCCCGAAGCAACGTTTAGCGGACAACTCGTGTTGAAAGGATACACCGAACAAGATGTCAAGGTCGCTTTGGTTATTGACGGTGAGTTACTGCAAGAAGTTCAAACCTCTCCCGACGGGTTTTTTTTGTTTGATGAGCTCGATCTTTCTCAAGGAGAATACACTATTCAAATCACCGCAGAAGACGCAAATAAGAATGTTTCAAAAACATTTGAACAGCATTTCACCATCGATACCGAAACACCAAAACTCGAAGTACTCACACCCACCGACGGAACTACCATCACACGCCGACGTGATCAAACAATCCCCATCGAGGTTCAAACAGAGGCCTCGGCAACCGTAACGGTGAATGGACGTCAAATATTTGTCGACATCACAGGAAAAGCGACTGGGTCATACTCACTCGTCGAGGGAGAAAACCTTCTTGTTATTGAATCAAAAGATGTCGCCGGTAATATCACAAAACAAGAACTCAAGGTCCAGTTCAGTCCGTAAGCTGTATTGAGTTACTCATCGCCTGCAAACTCATCAGAAAAAACAGCCCTATCGAAGTGAAAAAGATTGCGTTCATTTGACTCGCAATACACAAAAAAAGAATTGCTCCAAACACCTCTGGATGTTTGAATGAATCGCGCAACAACTGAACAAGCGCGTATCCAAACACAAGAATCCCAATCGCCCCCGTAAACTCAAAGACTTGTACAAACACATTATCTGGTGCTGTCGCGTGCGAAATTGTTTGGTTTTCGCTCAACTGAAGCGTTCGACGTAAATACCATCCTTTTCCGAAAATCGCTGTTTTCCATGTGATACTTTGAAATGAACTCAAAAAGATCGTTGTTCTCGCATTCACACTCACGGTTCGCTCAAGTAATGTTCCCTCACTTGCTCTGCGAGGTAAAAACGGAATCGCGACAATAAACAACAAAAGTGTAATCAGACCATAAGATAATAGTTTTTTCCGATACACAAGTACAAGAGTAAATATTGTTACAAAAAATGCAACATATGAACTTCGTGAGTATGTTAACAGTAATAGACCAACGTGAGCTAGGGTAAGAATCAACGAACCTGCATTTTTTTTCTGCAACAGAAAGATTGCACCAACACCCGCGATTAGCGCGGTAAACGGTGGATCCAGAACGGTAGAGATTGCTCGAAAATAGTGATCGTCATATCCTTCGGCAAAAAATGAGCGCAAATCGGGAACAAAAAGATATTGAATAAAACCCACAAAAACAATTCCTGTTGTGTACAACAAAAGGGCGCGAAGGATATCTTTTCCAGCTATTTTTCCGTTTCGAACAGCAACGGCAAGAATGCTGCCAAAAAAAGCGTAAAGGAGTGCTCGAAACATATACACAAATGAAAGAATCGTTCGATCTATAGAAACTTCCGCATGATTCACCACAACACTCAGTACCATAACAAAGAAAAACATTTTCCAAGAGTTTGGAATGGAAATGAAAATTGTTTTTCCCCATGTTCGCAACCCCTGAATCACGAAAATCAACACCCCGCAGTCAAGAAAACTCACGCGGAGTCCAGAAAGAGGAGAGAATAAGAACAACTGTCCAAAAATACCAAGAAATGCGATTGTATATAGAAGTGAGTTCATGAATCGTGCGTCTCCCATTGCTTTATCCGAACAATCAAACTCGACAGCGACATCATATATGCCATGCACAATCCGCGATAGCCATCAAAAATGCCACGAAGAATAATGTAGTTCCACAAGAATTTTCCAACTGGAAAAGTGAGAAGTTGTAACCAAAGCATAATGTGCGAACCTTTTTCTCTTTCCATCGCATCAATTGATGTGTATCGGTTGAGCTTTTGAAAAAACATGGAGATTGAAGCATGTGGATGATGAAGCAAGTACGCAGAACGGAGATGAATTATTGGCAGTTTTGAGTTCCAAACCTCGTGTACTGCATTTTTCCATGTCCCTTGGGTTTTTTTCATGAGTCGAGGGAACCACAGATTGGCCGTCTCTCCATGTTTCAGCACTTGATTGAAAAGAAAATCGTGGCGACGGAACGCGTACTGAGCTGGACAATGAAACAACTCGACAATGCCACAAAACTCTTCATCGCTATCAAGAAAAAGCACCCAATCATTTGACGCCTTTTGCATACCGAGTTCTCGAATTGCATGAAAGCGATTGCGGTACGAATCGGCGTATGTCACAAATCGAACGCCCTTTTTCGACTGAAAAACTGCTGATGTATAATAAATCATCACGATTTCATCTGCCCAAGCAACCGACGCGATTGCTTTTTGCAGCAATTCATCATCTCTATGCGCCAAAATCACAACCGAAACTTTTGGTTGTACGAGCATTTTTCTACAACGTATGCGTTGAAAAATGAATTTCCAGATATCAACAGTGCACAAGACAAAACCGAAGGGCAAAATCACTGTCAACGGAACAAGATACGCTTCGGATGGATATCCATGGACAAGCGTTCCCAAAATAACGAATAGCATTGCGATCCACAGCGGTCTTCCAAGCAGTGTTCTTCGTTGAACGGCCACGCTGTACATAGAAAAAATGACCAACATTGTAGAAATGAAAAAGGGAAACGGAAAAAACTCAGCATACATACCAATTATTTTTTGCAAAGAAAGAAAAGGAGTAAGAATCGACTGCGCGTGTTCAGAAAACATTCCTAGTGGTGCGACCATGCGATATATTGCCCAAACTGCAAGTCCACACGTCTGAAAACAAAAATGAGAGAGATCATACAACACCCAAGGAAAAATTCCCAAACCAACACCCAAAAAATATCCTAGCATTGATTTTTTTCGAAAAGAACTCATCCACACAATAGGTAACAGAATAAAGAGCGGGATATGTGCAATTTCTGTCATGAGCAACAATCCATACAGCACACCACCAAAAAACCACCCGCGAATTGTCCGTTTTGCAAAAAGAAGATGACGTACCAAGAGTAGGAAAAACAACGGAATAAGATGAAGATAAAACGGAGAGCGATCATACCGAATACTTAACGGAGAGATCGCATACAGGATTGTCGCGAATGTCGCAATCCACATCCCATTCGTTTTCCTGATACTATCAAACAAAACCCACGCGGTAACTCCAAACACAATCATCGACAGAAGTACCAACGAATCATACGATTCTCCAAAAAGCCGAATCGCCGACATCACAAAAAGAATGTTGCTTGGACCTTGATGAAAACGCGGGACACTTGACGCAATACCAATCAACGGCAACTGTCTGCGCTGAATCATTTCTTGTGCAACAGTAAAATCGATACGCTGATCTGGCAAGATTGGAAATGAGAACTCGCGCAGACGCAAATACAAACCAAGAAACACAATACTTCCAATAATAAAACCGTTCATCACCGTTCGCTTCATATGTGTGATTTCGATCGTAAAATCCAATACGCATACACCGGCTGAACAACAATTCTAGAGAGAAGAATCGCCCAAGATGCGCCCAAAATACCAAGCGAGGTGATCAACGGATAAATACAAATTCCCAACATGACTAATTGAATAAAACTAATCACCGTGTATTTCTGTGGATGATGTTCAATATAAAAAAGTGGAAATGTAATATTGTTGATCCCTTGCAATGCGAGAGCAATCGTTAACACAGGAAGTATTCCCGCGACCGCCCGCCAATCTTCACCAAATAGCGCTGTCACCCCCCAAGAACCATACAGTGTGACCGCAATATAGACGAGCAAAAAAAATAATATCAACACACTGAGATTGATAATATATGATCTCCAGACATAGTTCGAGGTGTTTTTGTGTTTTGTCTGAATAGGAAACATTGCCCCACCAACAACCTCACCTACATCCGCAGTTGAAGATTGTGCGATGTTGTACCCCATTTGATATATCCCTAGCGCCGAGGTTCCCAGCATCTTTCCAACAAAAAGATCATCGATGTTATTACTCAAGTACCCAAAAATCCCACTTAGATTAAACCATTTTGCAAACTGAAATATCTCACGAGCCACCGAGGCGCTCCATCGCAACCGAGGAGGTTGTTTTGAAATCACATGCGACACAATCATCTCAATTACAGTCATGACGAACATTCCCAACAGTAATCCAAAAACCGAGTGAAGAAGATACACAAAGAGAATCATGGAAAGATTTTCGATAACCGAAAGCGCGAGTCGAAGTTGAGAATAGGTTCTAAAATGAAGCTCTTTTTGCAACACGACAATTGAAGGATGGATACATCCACGTATGACAGGAATGCTTGCCGCAAAAAAGATGAGCCACACCAGCGATTCCTGATGAAATACGACCGATAATGGATACGCAAGAATCGCCATACAAAGAGAAATACCAAACCCGCGCAAAAGCGAAATAATCCACGCTGTATCGATGTATTTTGCGAGAGGTTTCTCGGATCGAATAAGAAAAATATTAATTCCTGTTTCGGAAAAAACTTCGGTGAGCGCCAGAACAAGAGTGACAATTCCGAAAATACCTAAATCAGATGGAGAGAGAATTTTTGCAACAAGAATCACGCGCATCAGCGCAAGTGCTTTTGCCACAATCTTCACAAACCCGAAGGCACCAATCCCTTTTACTGCATGAACGGTTGAGGTTTGCATATCTTGATCACTATATCACTCGACGATCCCAGATTCTACGAACACTCCCAAGACAAGTTGCAAAAAGCACTCCGAGATCCGTAACCCATTGCATACACAACAACATCATAAGATCAACCAACGAATGAACAATGGATTTGTGTCGCAGATAGGTGTAGAAAAAATACATCAACAATAACGGCAACACATAAACACCTTTCCAAAAAAACAAACACATGAGAATCAGCACTCCAAACGATTTTACGATCGTTTGTGTTCGCACCACTCCCAACTGCGCGTCCATATACGCGAATGTGAAGAGCTGTTTAAAAAAACGTCGAAGAGAGGACGGTGGAAACCAATCAACTATGGCAAGAGGCGCAAAAGCAATTGGCATTGATAGCGGTATGCGTCTGGAAAAAGCATAATCCTCACTTGTGTTTGCAGACTCATCAAACATTCCAAGTTGAAGAAAAACGGAACGTTCTATGAGCATTGAGCGTGTTGCGGGAAGAAAACGGTCGGGATGGTGTTTCCTAGTAAATGCCGAAAGATTATCTGGGGACACAAGCATAAAACGTGACGCGATGGGATGCCAAGTTTTTGTGTGAATGGCAGAATAATATCCCGCAACGATCCTCGTTTTTTCTCGATGTGATGCGCCGAGCAATTTTTCAAGCCAGTTTTTTCTTGGAACACACCCCGCATCGGTGAACGCAATCCACGTTGTCCGCGCCTTTTTCACACCCGCGTTTCGCCCAATCGAACGATTGCCTTTTTGTTGAAGAACGGTAAGCGAAAAAGATCTTGGATAGAAGGCGTTGAGTATCTTTACCGTATTATCGGTTGATCCTCCATCAACAATTACAACTTGAAACGAAGAACAAGTTTGCGCGTCTAACCCATCCAATAGCGCCGAAATGGATTTTTCCTCATTTAGCACAGTAACAACGACCGTTATGTCTTCCATAGTTCCTCGTACATATCAGCCATATTTCCCCATGTTTGCCGAATAGCCCATCGTTGAGCCGTTTGAATGTCTTCTTTCTCTTTTTTAGAATTTTTGAGCAGATGAGTGAGTTTTTTAGCAAACTCTGCGGGTGTCGAAAAAGTTTCTATTGTCGAAAATTGTGGAAAAGAAGAGAGATAGTCTTTCTTAATTTCGTTGTTCCAATGTGCAAAAACTTTTCTCCCAATTTGCATTGCTTCAATCATTCCAAGATATCTTGAAACACACGCGAATCTGTGCGACCGAAGCACTGTTTTAACATCTGAAGTAAGACCGCGGTACTGAATAAAAGGCGTTAACTCAATCATTTTTTTGACACGTCGTGTGAGCTCCCCCTCACCATAAATATCCAGTGTGAGTTCTCCTGAAAGTAATTGAATCCCTTGGATGTATTGAATAATTCCAACATCTTCAGACAAACGACCAATATATACTGCCGAGTTGTTTTTTGGAACTGGTGACGGAGACTCATTCCCTGCACCGTACATGACAGATTCTGGATTCGCGCCGTACCATTTTTTCATCCATACCCCAACGCAGATCGTTCCCCACGAAAACCACTCCGCAAGCTTTCTCGAGCGAATCGCTTTCTTTGAAGGTAGCGCCGATCCTTCATATCCATGAAATGTGGTGTACACCTTTTTCCAAGGAAGGAAAAAGCGCATGATGAAATACCACCAATACACATCATGTGCGTGAACAATATCTGCTGAGAGAAATACTGGAACGTACCGAAACATCTGCATCCAAACCTGAAATTTGTTTAATGGATCGCAAGAAAAACGGTGGATTTGAATTCCTTTATATGTTTCATTTCGCTCACCTTTTGCAGATTGAGTCACAATATGAACCTGATATCCGCGATCTATCAGTTCTTGTGAAAGATAAAGCACGTGCTTTTCAACTCCTCCGATATGAGGATAAAAAGACGGAGTGAGAAAAAGAATAATTTTGTTCATTAATTGAGTTGATTGTAAGCCAATTGTAAACAAGATGGTACATCATACCGATATGAAGTTCATATGTACATTTCTATTTTGTTTTTTTGTTTGGATATTTTCTGCACACCCAGTGTTTGCGTATGATTTTTTTGATGACTTCAACAGTGGACTCAACCCACAGGACTGGGTTGTTGTTCGAAACTGGCATTGGTTAAATCGCAACGCACCGTGCACGTATATGGGACTTCCAACAACTTGGCATACAACTGCTGGAGAACTTGAAATGCAGATAAGCACAGGATCCTGCACATCCGAACTTTTATTAAACAAAGAGCGTTTTCAGTTATCCGATTCATATATTTGGGAGTTTGACATGACGTTCGTTGGTAGTTTAAATCAAGATCGAAACTATCTTCTTTTTTGGAAAGATGAAGAGAACTGGTACGATCTAAAGTTTTTGGGGAACACCATTTTCCTTCAGCGAGTTGTTGAAAATCATCACAGCTCTCTCCCTTCTGGATCTACAACGTATCCGTTCCAACCAGATGGAAAATATCATTTCCGAAATGAATGGAACGGAACAACAGGAGAACTTCGTGTGTACATTGATGATCAACTGGTCATTTCAACCATTGAAGAAAATCCTGAAATCACCGATGTACAAGTTGGATTTCAAGCATCAACAGGCGCGATAACATTCTCGCATGTCAAGTTTGACAACGCCCACCTTCATCTCACTTCCGCACTCGCGCCACTCGATATTCCATATTACTCACAACGAGACCCCAACTGGAGTGACGAGGAATACGACAGCGCATCCGATTGGGCAGAGCATGAGACAACAATTGAAGCTTGGGGATGCGCGCTAACATCTGCTGCGATGATTTTGCAATATCACGAGATTGATGAACTCCCCGATGGAACAGAAATAACCCCCTCAAGTCTTAACACGTGGCTTATTGCACAGCCAGATGGATATGTACAAAGTGGAAATGTGAACTGGCTGGCCATCACACGACTTTCCGCACTCTATCATGAAGATCATCCGACCGTCCCAACGCTCGAGTTTTCACGAGACTCATTTTCGAAGGAAACGGTTGAAACAAACATTCAAAATCAAGACCCCCTCATCGGTCAAACAGGTGGACATTTTGTTGTCATTCGAGGAACCACACCCGAGCACGAACTCATTCATGATCCCTTTGATGCTGCGAATGAAAATTCTGAAGATTTAACAACTCCCATTACGTCGTTGCGCATTTTTACTCCATCGTTCACCGACCTAAGCGGTATTCTCATTACCGCAGACGCAACCGTTCAAGGATCGTTTATCAATACCTCTGAAAATCAACACAACAACGTTGAACTGCTTCAAAATGATCTCTCTGGTGAAATCACTGAATCATTTTCTTCGTTTGTATTAAAGCCTGAAGAGTCGCAGTATTCATATCAACTTCAAGCGGAAACGGATGGGATATATGAAATTGTGGTATATGCCTACACATCTACAGGATCTGTACAGGTACTGAAAAAAGATATCGTCCTTCAGAATGGAGTTGCAACAATCACAATCAACTACGAAAAAAATGGTATTTCATCAGTTGCTCAACTTGAAACTCTTTCATTGCCTGAACTTTTTTCGTTTTTGTATCAGATTGATGAACTACACGCCTCGGATGCCTTCGACTTTCTTTTTCGATTCTCCTCTCTTGTTTCAGAAGAACTCGAAAGTGAAACGCGTGCGCGATACCTCAATGCCCTCCAATCATATCTTGAGCAATTCACACATGAATTTTCTGAGCGGGGGAAAAGGATGGTCGAAGAAAAAATCGAGGGCATGAGATAATACGCCAATGCATACGGTACTAGGACTAAGCCCAATGGATGGTGTCACCGACTATCCTTTTCGACATATCACAAAAAAATACGGCAACCCCGATATCATGTTCACCGAGTTTGTGAGTGTGGATGGGCTCGTGCGTGAAGTTCCAAGGCTTTTTCAAGAATTTCGATACGATGCGCAAGATCATCCCATTGTTGCACAGATTTTTGGCACACATCCTGAAAATTTTTACAGGTCTACCGTTTTACTCTGCTCGATGGGTTTTGATGGCATCGATATAAATATGGGATGTCCAGCAAAAAGCGTTGAGGAACGCGGTGGCGGTGCTGGGCTCATTCAAAATCCTTTATTAGCAAAACAAATTATTCAATCGGTACAACAAGCCATTTCTGATTACCACAATGGATATCAATCACCATTATTTCAATCTCTTTTTATTCCCAGTTCAAGCATCGCCCGACCGATCACCTGTAGTGTAAAAACGCGAATTGGATATCAACACAATGAAGTTGAAAGTTGGATTCTCAAACTCCTAGAAGCTCAACCCGATCGCATCGAAATTCACGGCCGCACATTTACACAACAGTACGGTGGAAAGGCAAACTGGGAGGCGATTACTCAAGCAGCGCTTCTGTGTCACCAAGCATCGGTTTCGTGTTTTGGCAACGGCGACATCATTTCGTTTCATGATGCACAAGAAAAGGCCGCACGTTACCAATTAGACGGTATTTTGATTGGAAGAGCTTCGTTTGGAAATCCGTGGGTTTTCCAAGCAAGTCCACCCGATTTATCTTGGACAGAAAAATTCAACGTGATGCTTGAGCACGCGCGTTTTTACGAGCACGCCTACCCCGATCGATTTTTCCTCCCAATGCGCAAACATCTTGGGTGGTACGTTAAAGGACATCCACATGCAAAAGAACTCCGCGAACAACTTTACCTGACAAATTCCTCACAAGACGTTGCAAAAGTTCTTAAGAAATTCACGGAGTGATTTTTCGTACGAAAAATTATCGATCAAACTTCAAAAAATATTCTTTTGGAAGTGATTCCGTTTTTAAAATATCTATCCACCTAGGCTGTATTTCCGATAGCCTGCGTATTTTCCCTTTTACTTTACATAGAGGATCCACCACCCTAGATTTACAAAAAACGCTTCCGACCCTTGTTTGCGGATCATTTTTGAATCCAACCTTGTTGTTCATTCGATCAAATAGCAACTGCAGATGTGAATCCTCTTTTAAATGCGGGTTTATTTTTGTAAAACCTGTTTGTCGGTAGTATAGAGGTCTGTTTTCGAAATATATTTTTTCTGAATTGCATGCCGAAGATAGTCGCCTACGGTTCGAAACATGACCGCAGAAAATATCCCAGAATAATATTCTGTGTTGATATGTAAAAATAACTCAGCAAATTTTTCCGCAGAATCAAGATCGATGAATATCCACTGATCATTCTGTACAGAAAGATGTTCAATAAAGTACTGCGCACTCTGTATTTCCCGAAACGCCATCGCCGATCTTAGAGAATAATCAATTCGATCCGCGCATAAATCTGGTAGATTTTTTTCCTTCAATGGGAAGTTTTTATCATGAAGCATGTAGTCAAGATGGAAACCATACTTTTTAAGTATGGCTGAAATCTCGGAATTTTTACAAATGTGGCAAAAATTCGATCTTGATGGTTGTGTGTTTTTTCGGACCCTTCATCCAACACATAATCAATACAGTGAGAAAACGCAGAATGTGATACGTCGTGAATGAGTCCCGCAATTTGCTCTTCAGTCGAGGCGCCAAATTTCTTTAATAGAGCATACACACCAACTGAATGTTCGAAACGCGATAAAAAAGATCCAAGAAAATACGGTTCAATATACCCCGCTTGATCAATATCTCGCAATCGCTGAACTGTTTTTGATTGGATTAATTCTAATACAACAGGATCATCAACGTGCACAGTTCCATATACTCGATCCGTGTATTGCATATTTCTTTGTTGCTATGACTGTCTTATCGAACATTCTCTGTGCTCACACCAAGATTCGAACTTGGGACCTCACGAATGTGAATCGTGCGCTCTAACCAACTGAGCTATGCGAGCGTGCGTTTTACCGTCGCGAATCAACACATAACGGTTGCAATTGTATCATATGCGACGCATAATAAGGAAATGTTTTCTAAAGTTTTGAAGAGTATTTCAGCGGTGTTTGCTGTCCTTGCGGTATCGATTGTTGGCGTTATTGAATCTGGAGTAATCGCAATATCCGTTTTTCTTGTTGTGTACTTGTTTATTGCACAACCGCATCAAGTCGACGGGCTGTCCATGTTCCCAACCTTTCACCACGCCGACTTCGTTCTCACCGATAAAGTTGCATATCAACTTCATTCTCCTGAACGCGGAGATGTTGTGGTGTTTCACGCACCTCCTCAAGCACAGTGTCCTGCGGGAACAGGATGCGACTATATTAAGCGCGTCATTGCGTTACCCGGAGACTCTGTCGAGGTTAAGAATAATGTGATCTATATTAATGGGCAAATTCTTCAGGAGCCATATCTTGATTCAACCATTCTCACAACCCCTGGTGCTTTTTCGCAAAATCGTGTGATGAAGATGAGAACAGATGAATATTTTGTTGTGGGCGACAACAGACCGCATTCTAGTGATTCGAGAACTTGGGGGCCGGTCACACCAAAAGAAATTGTCGGAAAAGTGATCTTTAGATACTGGCCGATTTCTTCAGCCCAAGCAATCACAAAACCTAGTTACTCATTATAACTTCAAATGTTGAACGTTTTTTGATTCAAGCTATCTATTTTTTCTCGGCAATCTGTAAAATCGCGTTCAATTGTTCTTGTGTTGCCTCAGGTGATCCTTTGAGCGCTATTACCAGTTTTGTTTCTCGGATTGACCGAGTTAACTTCACCTTTGATCGTTCACCGAAATACCCTTGAAGTTTTTTTGTCCATTCGTCGATCTCTTTGGCAACGAGAAAAGGTTTTTTTCCATGATTTGTGGATAATGGTTGTCCAGATTGATCTTTCATTCGGCGAGCCAAGTCCTCTGCGCGACGTACCGATGCGTTTTCTTTCAACACAATCTTATACGCCTCAATCATCAATTTGGGATCTTCTATCGCCGAAAGCGCCCGAGCGTGACCTTCGGAGATTAAACCGCCTAACAGCCCATCCTGAAGCGCGTCGGGAAGCTTGAGTAAACGGAGGGTGTTAGACACATATGCTGGAGATTTTCCCAATCGCTCCGCAATTTCCGATGCTTGAAGTTTAAACTCTCGTTCAAGTTTTTGGAACGCTTTTGCACGATCCATCGCATTTAAATCAACCCGTTGCACATTTTCGATAATCGCCATCTCGAGCATCTGCCCCATGGTAGCCGTTTTGATAATCGCGGGAACAGTTTCCAATCCCGCCAATTTCGACGCCCGCCATCGACGTTCACCTGCAATAATTTGGTATCCTGCGGGAGTGTGCGCGATAACCAACGGTTCCAAAATACCGTGGCGTTTAATGGAGTCGACAAGCTCTTTGAGAGAGTCCGGATCAATAAGCCCGCGCGGTTGCAACGGATTTGGTTGTAATTGATCAACCTCGATTTGTGAGATTTGTGTCATTGAAGGAGCCATGACCCCTCCTTAGGATGTTTTAGGTAAAACCGAGACAAGTGTTTTTCCGAGTTTTTTGCCAAATGTAACAATGCCGTCGATCATCGAATAAATGGTATTATCGCGACCAACCGCAACATTCTTTCCTGGCTTATAGACGAGCCCTTTTTGTCGCAAAATGATCTGTCCGACTTTAATTTGTTCACTTCCGAACTTTTTTACGCCAAGTCTTTTCCCTGGACGTGGTGCCGATTGTCTTGTTGCTCCACCAGATTTAACGTGTGCCATAGTGCTCCTTTATGATGCGACGTATCGAAAAAAATGAATTTCCCGTTGTACGATACGATCATCGTGTTGATATTGAAATGCGTTCTTTTCACGAGTATACCCAAGCGCCTCTATCTTGTCAATTGTGGTCTGCATGTTTTTCACAACTTTTCGCGTGTGAAAAGATGGAAAAATCATACACACCACCGCCCCAGAACAAAGAACCTTTTTCCATGATTTAAATGCGCCGATATACAGTTTATCCAACCCACGAACAATGTTTTTTACTTCAAGTTCGGTTGGTTGTGTTTTACCCATAAACGGTTCAGTGATGATACAGTCAATCGAGTTCACCGATACATGTTGATCTACATGTGTGGCATCGCTCAAAAATACCTGAATCTGACGAGAAACGGAGGAAACTTCGGGCTGATTTGCAATCCACTCCAAATTCTTTTTTGTTCCATCAACCGACATTTGGTCAAGATCAGATTCAACAACGGGAAGACCTAACTCGGAGGCTTCCATTAAGATTGTTCCCGATCCACAAAAAGGATCAAAAATGGTGGGAGTTTGAACTCCGATCGCAAGCGCTCGAGAAATATTCACCAACATACGTGCCAATTTTGGAGGAATCATTCCTTTTCGAGCATCGCGGTACGGTTTTCCCATGTCTTTTTTTGCAAACCAGTCAACACCTTGAAAATGTCGAAAGATCACAAGATATGTCTGTGAGGCTCGTCGAAACACTCCAAACTCGGTCGCCTTATTATGCTCAGACTGCGCGGAAGATAACCCGAAACCTCCCCCACGCACAAACCGCGTTGATACTCCTCGATCCTTCATTTCTTTTTTTATTTCGGATGAAAAGTCGTGCGTGCTCATCGGCGCATAGATACTGAAGGTTTCCACTTTCTCTTGAATCATGCGCTCGACAATTGCTTGAACAACGTTTTCGTTTGCGTCTGACTCAATTTCTGCAATCACCTCACCTGATTTAATCGATCCACCAGACACAAAAAGCGCATCACCATATGGAAAATCATCCTCGAACTCAAAAAGAGAGACATTTGAAAAACCATCCGCAGAACGACCAAGCAAACATTCCAACTCATATCTTGCAAGATCTGGGTATCGACCGTGTAAATAGAGGATGTGCTTCATGAATGCGTTACTTCGCCGAGATTTTCTTGACCAAACACTGCGTGAGCTCTTGGCGATGCCCATGCACTTTTCGATAGCGAGACTTAGATTTAAACTTAAAAACGCGAATTTTTTCGCCTCGAAAATGTTTTTGGACTTCAAGTTCAACTTTTGCAGAGGTAAGAGGCATTCCCAGATCAAGCGAGTTGTCGTCAGAAAAAAGAAGCACTTCTGGTGCAAAAAAGGTCTCGCCTTCTTTTTTATCAACAAGGTTGGTTTCGATGACATCACCCTCGTGAACGAGTTGTTGGTTGCCCTGCATTTGAATAACCGCGTATTTCATAAGACTTGGATTCTAGCAGATATGCGAAGGGGAAACAAGAGACTGTTTGCGGATATATCTGCAATCAGTTACGCGACCAATTTAATCAAGTATCTCGGCCTTCGATTTTCATCTACCATAATATGAAAAACAACAATATTTCCGTGTAAAATCATCTGACGGAAATACTTATCTTTCATCATAATTCTCATACGATCAAATAATTCGTACAATCCATCCACAAAAGAAATAACATCGTGAATTTCGACTTTGCGTGAGTTTTCTGCCGAGGCGTTATGCACGATTGCCAAAAGCTGAGATCGTTTCCATTGCAACACATTCATATCATCCCACGATATCGTGGAAAAGATCTTATCGAGATCGAGCATTCGAAACACTTTCCAACTTTCTTCGCGAATTCCCTTCAAAATCGTTTTATTTGAGACAAATACAGGCGCCGCAATGAACTCATCTAAAGTAAGATTGGATTTCTGAACCGTGTCTCGAATTTTTTCAACCCTTCTGGAATTGCGAATTAAATCAATGGTGAGTTTTGTATTTGGCAATAACGCGTTAAGATCCCGAGAAAAAACAGCAAACGCATCAATTGCAGAAAACGGCGCATAGCCCCCATCTGTAATCACCACCATTTCCTCCTGATGACTATCATACGGCCAATGCTCTTCAACACCAGCAATGGAGTATCGCGTCACACAGTTTTTTAATAAGAATTTCGCTTTTTGACGAATCGTCCGATCCGATATCTTTTTTTCGATAAGAACATCTTGGTCTCCAATAATCCATCCCGCATTTTTATATATCACCAGCAAATCCTGATAGAGCTTTTTAAATACCTTTCCTGATCCATTCGCATATAACGCATCGATTGCTCTCCAGTTTCGGAGAAGTGATCCGCCATAATCGTTTCGAAAATCACTTGTTTTCGCTGATATGGTTTTCCCGATTTCAGAAGCAATCGCATCATCGTGCAACATGTGATAGGTACTGACAATCTTCCCTTCTGAAACAAGTTTTTCCAACACATCCTGCGTGTATCCCTGTTTTGCAATCAATTCATCGTCAACATAGAGCTCGAGGCCAGCAAAAGTCCCTCCTGTATGCGGATCATATGAAAAGAACGTTGGGATTACTTCCGCAACATTTTGATTATTTTCCAAAAGTTGCGATCGAAGATGCAAAATACCTTTTGCTGTCATGATTTTACTTAAAATATCCGATCGTAATCCGCCATCTTTTTGCTCACCGCCTTCGGTTGCATGAATCTGACCACGTGCTGCACACCCCAGATGTGAATCAAGACCGTAGAAAATCGTATCATTTTTCTTTTTCGTAAAAAGCTCTTTCAACTGTTGTACAACGAACGATTCTGTATCAATAAAAACGCCACCCGCAGTTTGAGCAACCATAAATCCTGTCACCGCACCTGCTGGAGCACGCAACACCCCTCCTTCGTGAGGTGGCTTAGAAAACATGACTGTGGGCATGTTTCGACCATCGACGCATGTCACAAAAAAATCGTGATTTTTTTCACCGATGAATCGTCGAGCAATCGTTTTTGCCTGTTGAACTTCCGACGACTCTAAATCGTCAGCCCGCTGAATTCTAGAAATATAGTGCTGTTTTGCAAATGCCTCTACCCAAGAAAAATACCTTTTCACTTTTTCGCGCAATTTTGATTCAGACTGACGTGAAATACAACGGACTGCTTGCAGTTCGACAAATTGATGAATATCTGATTCTAAACATTCGGGGATTTTTCCTGAAACAGTTGGCGTGTTCATGTCGAGTATTGTACTCCCATCTTTTTTGTATTGTCTAGTATTTTTATATTCAACTCTTGCGAAAACAACCATTATTGAAGAATCATTTTCTCTGTTCCCCGCACGATACTATTTACCTTTGCTTTTTGTTTGATTTCTTCTTCATACGCAACCGGCCATTCAGGATACTGTATCTTCACCCAATCATTAAATGACACGCCTGCGTTTTTTCGCATCTGCTGAATATCTCGAATAATGCGTCGCACCTCTCCTTTTTCGATCAATTCGGGAGTCAAGTTCGTGTTGAGTTCCACATACATCTCTGCGTCGGTCTGAACCCACTCGATCTTTTCGATATTTGTTTCAGCTTTGATCACATCAAGAATTTGCGGATTGTTACTCTCTGTCTTTGCCATGATTTTCACAGATGCCAATGGTTGTCGCAATGGAATTTGCGCCTCTTTTCGTTTTGCGTGCATGAGTTCCACAGCGAGTCGCACAGATTTCATTTCGGATTCAACCTGTTCATCACGTACTGACTCAGGACTGTTTGGCCATTCGGAAAGATGTACCGACAGTTCGTTATCAGTCAATCCAAGATAAATAACTTCTGCGGTTGCAGGACAAAATGGCGCAAACAGTTGCGCGTATACGCGCAAAACATATCGCAACACCGCACTAGCTTGCTGTTTATCCTTACCATCAACTTTCATCCGATCACGACTTTCACGAACGTACCATGTTGAAAGATCATCAATAAACGAAATTAACACTCGCGATCCTGCAACAACGTCGTATTGGTCCATCGCTTCTGTGACTTCCTGCACTAAATGGGCCGTTTTTGACAAAATCCATCGATCAAGTACATGTGCGTTTTGTAAATCGAACGTTTCAAGATTTAATTCCTCTGCGTGATCCCCATAAATATTCCAAAATGAGTACACATTCCACAAAATACCTAACACGCGACGGCGCATCTCATCCACCGACGCCTCACTAAAGTTCAAGTTTTCCCCATTCATCACGGGAGAGCTCATCAAATACAATCGAAGCGCATCCGCTCCGTGCTTGTTGATCACGGTCATAGGATCGGGGTAGTTTTTCTTTGATTTGCTCATCTTCGAGCCATCCTCGGCCAAAATCGTCCCCGTTGTGAGTGCATTTTGAAACGATGGTTGATCGAAGAGGCCGACCGAAAGCACGTGGAGCGTGTAAAACCACGCGCGGGTTTGCGCAATATACTCAGAAATAAACTGTGCGGGGTAGCGACTCTCAAAAATCTCTTTTCGCTCAAACGGATAATGGAGCGATGCATAGGGCATACTTCCCGATTCAACCCAACAATCAAAGACTTCGGGGATACGAGAGCCTTGCTCTGTTTTTGCATCATCAACCCAAATTTTTATCTGATCCAAGTATTCGCGATGAATATCGGTGACGTGTTCTGTTTCTTGAGGATGAACTGCCCATGTTTTTAACTCCTCTATCGATCCAATGATGCGTTGTTTCCCCGTTTTTTCACCGATCCATACGGGCATCGGCGTTCCCCAATAGCGCGAACGCGAGATGTTCCAATCGGGAGCGGACTCAAGTCCTTTTTTAAATCGACCATATTTAAGATGCTCAGGATACCAATTCATTTTTTCGTTTTGCGCTATTAAGGCAGGTTTCAGTTTTTGAACATCGACAAACCACGCGGGAACTGGCGCGTCGTACAACCGCGTGTTACATCGATAACACACCGGCACGGCATGTGTGAGTTTCTCACTTGCATACACCAATCCACGCTCGGTCAAATCAAGATTTACCGCTTCATTCGCTTCTTTGATCGACATCGAGGCGAACTTTCCGTAGTGCGCCTTCACACGCCCAAGCGCGTCGACGTGCTCAATCAATAAAATATTGTTTTTTCGCAACACGGGATAGTCTTCCTCACCATACACTGCCAAGGTCACGACGCCAGTACCTTCGGAATCGCTCACGAAATCATCCGCAACAACAACCCCAACCTGCTCACCGTTTTGAGGGAGATCAAATGAATACTGCATCTCAAACTTCAAACCATGGAGGTCAGAGCCGCGTTTTTTCTCGAGAATTGTGTAAGGGCCTTGTTTTTCGAGCATTTCCAAACGTGACTCGGCCAGAATATATTTTTCCTCATTTTGTTCAGCAGTCACATAGGTTAGATTTGGATTCACCGCCAATGCGGGAGTCGCCAGTTTATTCCACGGGGTTGTGGACCATGCCAAAATATACGCTGATTCTGTTCCAACAACTTTATACTTATAGGTCGTGGAGAAATCAGAATCTTGCACATATGAGTTGTCCATCGCTATTTCAAAGTTTGATAGAGGTGTCTCACATCGCGGACAGTACATGATCACTTTTTTGCCTTCGTATACAAATCCTTTTTTGTGCAGTTGCGCAAACGCCCACCACACCGATTCCATGTACGTCACATCCATCGTTTTATACGAGTTTTTAAAATCCACCCATCGTTCGATTCTACGAATGATTTTTTCCCATTCTTTGTCAAATCGTAAAATTGCGGATCGACACGCTGCGTTAAACTTGTCGATTCCTAGTTCCTCGATTCCTTTTTTTCCACCTTTCAATCCCAACTCTTTTTCGATCATGTTTTCGATCGGAATCCCGTGACAATCCCACCCCCAAACCCGTTCGACACGGTAGCCCTTCATCGTCCAGTAACGCGGAATCACATCCTTGATCGTCGACGCCAACAAATGCCCATAATGGGGCATTCCCGTCGCAAAGGGAGGGCCGTCGTAGAACACGTAAGGCTTGTTCGATGGTCGCTGATCGATCGATTTTTGAAATACCCGTTCATCATCCCAATACTGCAACACACGTTCTTCCATTTCTGCGAAGTTTGGTGTTCCTTGTGCTTGATCAACAAAAGTTTTGTTCGACATGTTGCTCCTTTTTTACTTTGATTTCTGATTGTTTTCTGTACGGTTTTCCTATAAAAAAACCACGCTCACACCCTCAAAAAGGACGTGTACACGTGGTACCACCTTGTATTCACTCGTTCCAGCTATTAGGGGCATACCCCGACCGGTCTAGTTCGCTCTCGCTCGACGCGAGGGCGTTTCTTCGGTCTGCTCGCCGTTGATAGAGGCTTATGCGCAGTTAAGGAAGTATAACAGACGTAGTATAATTTGAACATTGTACAAAAAGGAGCATATGTCAACTTCCCAAGAAGTAACGCCAATTCCAGAACATCAGCAGGATTTTATTCATGAAATTCTTGACTACAAACAAGGGGATCCTATTCCTAATGCAGTATCTCTCATACTTTCAATCGAGCTAATGAAATTTGAAAATCCAATATTGAAAAGCGGAAATAATTTACGAATTTTTGTAAATACGATTTTCAACTTGATAAATTCATCAGAAGCAAATAGAAGATCCTTTGAGCTGTTATTTGCTACACTTCCTTTTCATGCCATAACCGAATTAGATTGGGACTCTTGGAAATGGATTACCTCACATTTTCAAAAGCATCCAATCGATTTATTCTTTCTCATTGTCCATCGAGCAACCGAAAACGAGGTTTATCCCTCGCTATCAACGAGTCTTAGATATATTGAGTCCATTAATTTAGGAAGTGTATGGAAGAATATCCTTCTAAGCTATAAACAAAAAATGCCAAAAAAGTTCACCACCGCTTATTTAATTGAAATGAATGTTAATCGCGACTCACTTCCAATATATTTTAAAGATATGTTTGAATAGGAAACTCTATTTCCCCCTCTGCCTCAAAAACGCGGGAACATCAAAATCATCATCAAGCGCACTGGATTGTGAAGTCGGAGTATTTAACATTGAGTTTGAAGGAGTTGTCATTTGTTGCCCACCTTGAACTTGTGGTTGAGCTCCTGTTTGAACACCCTGCGATCCTCTGAGTTGCGTATTCGGTTGCATGTTCGTTTGAGCGTACTGATTGAATGGCATTGTTGTTTGGCCACCAACCTGCCCACCTTGAACTTGTGACTGCTGTTGAGGTTGTGCACCCGTAGTGAATTGTTGATGCGAAACAGCCTGTCTCGCAGATGCGTCGTACGCGCCGAACGAAGGGCGTCGATGACCACCGCGTATCTTCATCTCATCGAAACCCGTCGCAATCACACTAATCTTGATTGTGTTTCCAAGATCTCTATCGATTGTTGCACCAAAAATAATGTTCGCATCGGAATCAGCAACAGAACTAATGATTTGCGAGGCTTCTGCAACTTCGGGCAAGGTAAGATCTTCACCACCGGTAATCGTGTACAAAATTCCATGCGCTCCCTCGATCGAAACGTCCAACAACGGCGAGGAAATAGCCGATCGAGCAGCGTTTACCGCACGATTTTCACCAGAAGCCGTGCCGATTCCCATAATCGCGCTTCCGGACTCTGCCATGACCTTTCTCACATCAGCAAAATCAACATTCACCAATCCAGGAACTGTAATCAAATCGGAAATCGCCTGCACACCTTGACCCAACACATTATCAGCCAACTTAAATGCGTCGATCAAAGTCATTTTTCGATCAACAACATCGAGCAATCGTTGATTCGGGATCACAATGAGCGCATCAACTTTATCTTTTAAGGACTCGATTCCTTCTTCCGCCGTGCGTGATCTCCGACTTCCCTCAAACAAAAATGGTTTTGTGACAATCGCCACGGTGAGCGCACCCGCTTCTTTTGCGAGTTCCGCAACAATCGATGAAGCGCCTGTCCCCGTACCGCCACCCATTCCCGCAGTAATAAAAACCATATCCGTGTCAAACACCAGCTCTTTTAATTTTTCGCGAGATTCTTCCGCAGCCTGATGCCCAACCTCGGGATCCGCTCCGGAACCGAGTCCTTTGGTATAGTTCATTCCAATTTGAATTTTTGTGTCCGCTTTATTTGAAAGAAGTGCTTGCGCGTCGGTGTTCACCGCAACAAACTCAACGCCACTGATCAATTTTGAATCGACCATCGAGTTTACGGCATTCCCACCACCACCACCAACACCAATCACTTTAATTTTTGCAAATGTATTATTTGACGGTTTTACAAAAGCCATACAACCCCTTTATTCTGGGCAAGAATGCATACGCAGGGCAGAGAATATGAGCAGATCATACGGCACAAACACATTCAGATCAAGAATCAGATTCATGCGCATGTCTCGTTTTTATGGAAGTAAGGATCGAATAAATTGAATAATTTTTTTCGGCACACCCGTCACAATTGAAAAATCAAACTTCACACCTTCAAAAGGAGATGAAGGTTGTGTGTTCGAAAACGATTCATGTGTTGCGTATAACAACAATCCCACCGCCGTTGAAAATCCCGTCGCGTCAACTTCTTCACTCAGTCCTTGCAAACGCAACGGTCGAGCAACACGCGCCGGCAACTCCAGCATCTTTTTACACATCTCCATCATGCCGATTGTTTCTGCGCCACCGCCCGAAATCACGACACCCGCAGGCACAAGAGGAAACAGGTGATGTTTCTCCAACTCTTCACCAACAATGCGAAACATTTCTTCTAATCGAGGTTCAATGATCCCTTCAACCACATTTTTACGAGAAAGTGCACCGAAAACATCTGGAAGACCCAAACCATCAACATTCAACTGATCCTCTCGTTTTTTTCGCTCGCGCATTTGATCGCGAGTTTCCCCTTCCGCGGGCGGAATTGTGATATACCCCTGCTTTGAAAGAAGAATTTTTATTGCCTCCGCAGAGTTCAAACTGATGCGCAATCCCAATGCAATATCTGACGAAATGTGTCGCGCGCCAATCGGTAACACCGTGCTGTGCGCTAGCGCGCCATCAACATACACACACAAAGAACTCGAACCACTTCCAATATCAAGCATCACAACTCCCAATTCACGTTCGGTATCGGTCAACACCGCATACGAACTGGCGAGTCCGCTAAACACAAATGCCTGCGTTGAAACACCGGATTCGTCTAAACACTTTTCAATATTTTTAATTGCCGTTGATGAACCTGTAATTAAATGCGCCTCCGCTTCCAGCCGCACTCCCGACATTCCCACGGGATCCTTGATCCCATCCTGAGAATCAACTTTGTACTCACGTGGAATAACATGAATGATTTCTCTAGCAGTTGGAATTGAAACCGCGCGCGCAGCCTCAATCACACGATCAACATCCTCCTGACTTATCTCTCCTTTGGGATTGGCAATGGCAACCACACCCTTTGAGTTTTGAGATTGCACATGCGAACCACCCACGCTTGCAAGAACCGTCTTCACGCCGAAACCCGCCATACGTTCTGCGGTATCGAGAGATTCCGTAATCGCGGAGATTGCTTCATCTAAATCAACAATTTGACTTTTTTTCATTCCTTTTGCAGGGACAGATGAAGCGCCAACAATACGAATTTCGTCTGGAGATGCACCAACTTGCGCGATAAGCGTACTCACTTTGTCGGTACCAATATCCACCGCTGTAATTGTTTTTGTTCGTTGCATATCCTTACCGCTCCCGTACTACAGGACGTTGAAATCGAAGATCAATCGCCTTATGTGTAAGATCCATTGTATCCGCTTTTAAAATCTCTTGTAAAGTGAGAAGCTGTGACTCAAATTGATCCTCACTTGTAATCCATTGTACATCGCGATAGGAAAAATGAACTTCATCGAATGAAATGATTCGTATCTCGGCAGGAAAAAGGTTTGGACGATACAGCGTTGTCAGTAATAAATGCATGATATTTGCCACACGATTCAACTCACTTTTTTCTTTTGGAATCGCATCAGAAAGTTTAATCACGATAATTTCTGGAGATTTTTCTGCTGATTCCAAGTTTTTGAGATTACCCTCTGCGTCGATTAACGCAGTTTGTCCCGAATCTGTTTCAATATAAAATGCGTTTCTGTTTGTCTCGTACGCAATGTCCAAAACGCCAAACAGTGAAATCTGTTTTGAAACCAATCGAATATGCGGAAAAACATGTTCAATTTTTGAAAATGACTCTGAAAGTTTTGAAGATCGATAAGAACCTCCCGCCAATTGTTCAAGTTTTAATCGAATAACATCGTCGCAAGGACCACTATCAAGCGAACACCGAACTTCACGAATCGGACGAAGATATGCATACACACCAGCACAACCCACCAAAAACACAAACAAAAGCATCACAAAAACTTTTTTACGCGAGCTTTTCGTTTTTCTTGAGAACATCCTCACATAATCGCACAAGTCGTGCCGATCCATCAAGGATTGATCGTCGTTTCAATCTTGAAACTGCGAGCTTCATTTTCTTCTGTGTGCGAAGCACTGTTTCGAGCGCTCCCCACAAACTCTCTTTGTTCAATTTTTTCTGTGTGATGATCATCGCACCACCGGCCTCTTCGATATACTGCGCGTTTTTCACTTGTTCATTGTCATGTGAGAAAGGAAGCGGAATAAAGATTGCGGGAACCTCGGATAGCAATATTTCTTGCACGGTGTTTGCACCCGATCGCGCAATCACAACATCCGCGTGTTCAAACATCCACGCAACATCAACCTCGTCAATCCACTCCCGAATAATCACTCTTTTTTGATTCACTTTTGGAAGTTTGTCGCGCAACACTTCGAGTTCTGTTGCGTATTTGGATTCATGCGCCGATCCACACTGATGCACAACGTAACATTCTCCAGACAGTTTTCGAATGATTTCTCCAACCGTTTTGTTTAACACATACGAACCTTGACTTCCGCCTGTAATAAACACAAGCGGCTTTGTGAGTGAGGGAAACATCCAATCTGGCCGAACAGTGGAAGGTTGGAGAAACGCGGGACGCACGGGATTTCCCGTGATCACCGTTTTACCTTTTGGAAAATGTTTTACTGAATCTTCATGAGACACCGCGACTTTGGTTGCAAGATGTGCAATGATCCTGTTTGCCAATCCCGCTGTTCGGGTTTGCTCATGTGTGATGATTGGAATACCAAGTATTTTCGCAGAAACCGCAACTGGAAACGCCACGTACCCACCGAAAGAAACGAAAATATCGGGACGATGATCTTTTAAAATGTGATACGACTGCACAATAGAAGGAAATAATCGAAAAAACTCACCAAAATTTTTCCAAAAATACGTCCGATGAAACTTGGATGCCAAGATTGGATAAAAAGGTATTCCCAAGGATTCCACAATTTGCTTTTCCTTCGAAACCATTTTTTCTTTTTCTTGTGCGAATGTGCGACCAATAAAAAAGAAAAACGCGTTCACATTTTCTTGACGAAACGCGTGAATAAACGCAAGCGCCGGAGTTAAATGTCCACCTGTAACAGCTATTTTCATATCTTTCTTCCCATCCCCACCAGTATACCGCTCATTGCAAGTAGGATAACTAAAGACGACCCCCCATACGAAATAAACGGAAGTGGAACGCCAGTCAAGGGGACTAGCGCAACAACCGAAGCAAGATTCACCATCGTTTGACTCGCAATCCACGCAACAATCCCAGAGGCCATAAGTTGTTCATATCCTGAATGTTGTGATCTAGCAATCACGAATCCCATGTGGATAAGAATTGCGAAAAGGGCAAAAATCAACAATCCACCCATAAGGCCGATCTCTTCCGCAATAATCGCATAAATGGAGTCCGTGCTCGCTTCGGGGATGTACTGAAATCGCTGACGCGACTGCCCAATTCCCTGTCCAAACCATGCCCCCCTACCCAACGCAATGGTAATTTGCCGAATTTGATACGAACGACCGAGAGGATCCGAATCTGGATCAAGAAAGGTTCGAATTCTATTTCGTCGAAAGGGAGAAAAGATGATTACCAGTGCGACCGCCAGCACGCCGAGTCCCGCAAAATACGCAAGATGGCGCCATCTCCCTCCAGCGGTAATGTACATCGTCGTCCCGATAGATCCCACGATAAGCGCGCTCCCCAAATCGGGCTGGAGCATAATCAGCCCGAAAAAAATGGCCATCAAGAAAAAAAACGGTCGAGCGCGTTGATGCCGAGACAGCCAATGTGAAAAAAAGAAAATCATACTTGCTTTCAACACCTCAACCGGTTGAAATCGCAACAACCCAATTCCGATCCATCGTCGCGCCCCCTGAACTTCCATCCCAATACCAGGAATTAACACCAGCACCATAAAAATCATAGAAATTGGAAAAAGCACATACGCACCTACACGAATAACTTGAAGTGGAATGCGCGAACTGATAAAAAAGATGAGAAGTCCGATGCTAAGCCAAATCGACTGCATCTTCACAAATTTCCACCTATTTCCGAACTCGGTAAACGCTTCCGCCATGCTCGCTTCAAAAACAAAAAATAATCCAATGAGACACAACATCATCATGACTGCAAAAAATATCCGAGATGGATGTTTCATACGGTACTCACATTAAGTCGATCCACAATCCAAAAAGAGTAAGAACGAGTCCTGTTAAAAAGGCCCGCTGAACAATTTTTGGTTCAGGCCATCCAATGTACTGTAACCAAATATGAAATGGTGCCACAGGGAAAAGTTTTCGTTTCAAAAACCGTTTGGACAACAACTGCGCAAGACTAGAAGAAATTTCGAGAATGAATATTCCGCCAATCACCACGAGCGCGATCACCTTTCCCAGTAACAATCCCACAACAGCTAAAGTTGCGCCAAAGGAGAGCGAACCAACATCGCCCATCATTAGACGTGCGGGGAAAATATTAAAGTATAAAAATGCGATCAAAGAACCAATCCAAAGAGCCAAGAAAAGGGCAATTGGAGTATCCACGATCGACGCAGACAGAATCCACAATCCGAATAAACACACAAGCAACACGCTTCCCGCAAGTCCGTCGAGACCATCGGTAATATTCATGGCATTCGTAAAAGCAATAATAACAAACATTGAAAACGGTACCATGAGCCACCCAAGTTGAATAACACCAACAAACGGAAGATTTAACATGGTAATTCCAAGTCCAAAGACAAGTTGAAGAGAAATAATCAATGCAAGAATACATTGAATAAGTAATTTTTGAGACATGCGCAGTCCAAAAAATCCCGTTTTCTCAAATCCAAAAAACTTTTTTGTATCGTCATACAGTCCGAGCAGTCCGAAAGAAATGAAGGTAAAAAACAGCACGTTCAACTCACCTTGAAGGGGATACACAACCGTAATTGGAACACCCAATAGTCGGAGAACGGGAAAAATAAGTGCAAACATCACACTCACCACTACCATCAATAAAAGACCGCCACCAATCGGTGTGCCGGTTTTATTTTTATGTAATTTATCAAAAATCGGAGTCTTCGAACCAAAAGCATCTTTTGATTTTTCATTTTTTCGTTGAAAACGGAGAGAGTACAAAAGATCAATGAACGGAACAATTGAAACACCCGTCACAATGAAAGAAAATAGTAATACTCCAAGAGCCATAACCATACGTGTCCTTTCAGGATACCTCAATGCAGAGGAGAGTTCAACGGCTGACTCGAACGATTTCTGCTCCCATGCTGCGCAGGCGCGTATCGAGTTGTTCATATCCACGATCAATCTGCTCGACGTTGTGTAGTACGGTAGGTTTTTTTGAAACCAAACCCGCGAGTACTAACGTTGCCCCAGCACGCAGATCGTGCACGGTGAACTCACCACCCTTAAACTGCGATTTACCGAAAATACGAACGGCATGAAAATGAGGATCTGACTGAGGTACGATGAATTGATATACTTTTTCTGGACGAGCCACTTCGGGATTAAATAGTTCAATTTTTGCTCCCATTGTTTGTAAGTCGGGCACATACTGGAACCGACTTTCTGAAACGGTTTCATGAATCACGCTCACCCCCACCGCCTGTGTCAATAACACCGACCACAACGGTTGCCAGTCTGTCATAAATCCTGGATGGGGAGTTGTTGTCACATCAACCGCACGCATCTCTCCTTTGTGATAAAAGCGAATTCCATATGACCCAACTTCATATCCCGCGCCCATTTCGTCGAGTTTATCAAGAAATGCTTCAAGATTTTCTTTCCGTGCATTCTGAACAATAATGTCACCTTTTGATGCAATCGCAGCACACGCATATGAAACTGCCTCATTTCGATCCGGCATAACTTTGTAAATTGTTGGATGGAGTTCCTTGACCCCATCAATCTCGATAATGGCATTCTCTCTGCGACGAATATGCGCACCCATTTCATTTAGAAATTGGATAAGATCGTCGATTTCCGGTTCTAATCCCGCATTTTCTAATATTGTTTTCCCAGAAGCGGTCGCGGCTGCAATTAACAACGTTTCTGTTCCCGTGTGAGATTTTTTATCGAATCGAAATGTCGTTCCTTTGAATCCTTTTTTGTCGAGTGATGCATACAACGTTGAACCTTTTTGAACGATTTTTGCACCTAACGCTTCTAAACCTAAGAGATGACGATCAATCGGTCGTTTTCCAATCGCATCACCACCCGGCAATGGAACTTCTGCGTGTTGAAATCGCACGAGAAGCGGTGCGAGAAACATCGTGGATGCTCGTGAACCCGAGCCGTACTTCTCGGGAATTTTATACGAGGATAATCCATCTGCATGAATGAACATTGTGCGCTCACCTGCGTTTTTGGTTGTACCACCCAAATCTTCAATGATGTCTTTCGTGATCTGTACTTCATTGATATGTGAAAAGTTCAAAAGACGCGTGACACCTTTCGTAAGCAAAGATGCGATCATCAGTTTAAAACTCGCGTTCTTGGCACCACCTAAACGCACCGATCCAAACAATGGTTTCCCGCCGTGAATAATAAAGGTTTCCATGTGTTCCTTTCTTGTACTGACATTACGGAATGATAAAAATTTCTTTTTCTAGTACAACTCCCGTTTTATCTTTCACCTTCTTTTGAACCAATTCTGCAAGCTCCAGCACATCATGAGAACTCGCTCCCCCTCTGTTCACAATAAAGTTCGCGTGAACCTCACTCACCTCGGCTCCGCCGACACGCGTTCCCTTTAAACCAGCATCGTCGATAAGTTTGCCGGCAAAAACTTTTTTATCGGCAACCAGTGCATTTCGAAAAATGCATCCGCTACTTGGGAGTCCAATGGGTTGCGTTGCGTTTCTCTTTTGAACATATTGTAAAGATTCTGCGCGAATCTCTTCTAGATTCCCTTTTAGAACACGAAAGGACGCGCGAAGCACCACCGCGCGTTCATGATGAAAACGAGAATAATCATATGCGAACTCTAAATCTTTTTGAAAAAACCTTTGCGTCCCCGCTGGCGTTACCACATCAACGTATTCGATAAAGTTACCAAACAACTGCGTCGAGGTAAAATGAGAGTTATTCACAACCGCACCGCCTACTGTTCCAGGAAGTCCGAGAAAACACTGCATTCCAGTTGCAGAATGATCTATTGTTGATTTCACCAAAATGTTCACAGGTAGTCCGCTGTCGGCAATAAACCTCACATCATCGGCTGATTCTTCCACGAGGAGTTCTTTTGTTTTGTTCAAGATCACAAGCGCATCAACGCCTTCATCTCGAATAAGAACATTACTTGCACCACCAAAGACGTGAAATGGGATGATATTTTCGTACGCAATTTTTGCAAGAAGTTCAAGATCATTTCTACGATCAACTGCACAAAAAATGCGAGCAGGTCCGCCAATTCGAAAATAGGTATGTTTGGAAAGAAGTTCGCCCTCAAGAAAATTGAGGTGTGGAAGTTTACTTTGAAGAAGCGTCAGCCATTGATTAGCCTGCATAGGCAGATTGTATCATGTCGTGAAGATGATACACATCTCCCGCGCCGATCGTCATCAACACATCGTTCGGCGTGAGGAGTTCTTTTAAGAGTTCAACTGTTTCATCCAGAGAGGAGGGGGAAAAGGCGAGTTTCCCTTGACTGGTCAGAGCAGAAACAAGTTGGTCGCTTGTAATAGATGGATCGAATCCCTCTCTCGCACTGGCAAAAATGGGAGGAATAATCACAACATCCGCGTCATCAAAAGCATGTGAAAATTCGTGAAACAACGTTTTTGTTCGCGAATAGGTGTGCGGTTGAAACACCACAACACGTCGAGCGTTTGGATACCACTCTCGCAACGCTTTCAACGTGTGGAGTATTTCCGATGGATGGTGCGCGTAATCGTCATAACAATCAATGGAGTCCAACAGTCTCATTTTGTACTCAAACCTTCGCACTGTACCACGAAATGATTGCATGTATTCAATTGATTCTTCAATCGGAATGCCAAGAATTGAACACGTCGCAATCGCACTGAGTACATTTTTTATATTAAAAAGCCCTGGAACCGAAACGCGTACTGTATACTTTCTTTGTTCATGTGAAAAGCTGAATTGATTGAGTAATGGCTGTATTCGATACGAAGAAAGATCATACGAAAATGTGCTAGAATCAGATTTTCCGATTGTGATCAGATTACATGAAAAATCCATCTTTTTAATATCATCTGAGTATTTCTCATCTTCGAAATATATGAGGGATTGTGAGCGTGAAAGCTGTGAAAAGAAAGAGTTATATGCAGAAAGTGTATCAGAATACGTTGGATAAATGTCGGGATGGTCGTGAAAAATATTTGTACAGACAATAATTTCTGGATGTTGGTAGGTAAACCGCGGTCTACGATCAACAAGCGGATCAATCGAGTATTCATCAGCCTCGGCAACAAAAATATTCCCTTCGGTGTACGCACCTGTTCGTTCCATACCAACAATTCCACCAACCCCAACCGAGAATGAAGGATTATTTTGATGTTTCCATAAAATCCAAGAGATCATCGCTGAGGTCGTCGTCTTTCCTCCAACACCACACACCGACACTCCCCGTTTCCCGTCCATGAGTTTTCCCAAAACTTCAGCTTGACTCATTGTCGTGATACCTCGACGTATCGCTTCCTCAACTTCTGGATTCTTTGAACCTTGATGTGCGCCGCTGTACACAACCAAATCAACCTCCTGCATGAGATGATCTGGTGAAAACCCCACCGCCACCTGTGAACAAACCGTTTTGAGGATGTGTGCGGTCACAAAATCATCAGCGACATCGCTCCCAGAAATCGCGATTCCCAAATCAGCCAAACACTGCGCCGTTGAGGTCATCCCAACACCTTTAATTCCAGTAAAATGCGCGTGATGAAATTGCGAAAAATACTTATGCATCTGTACGTACCCCACAGATCATTCTACCACGAAGGTCCTGATCCACCGTTGAAAATCGTCGATGAGAAAAAAAGCGCGAATCAAGATGACAAGTGCAGGATCCGTGACTCTGAATGTTCTCTGAGCGGACTTTCCGTTCGACCAGCGCCTTCGTTATTCCATTCTGTAATGACAAAAACGGCATTCCTTTTTCATATCGAACGGCGTATTTCCACGCGGGATCTTGGATCATGCGATCATTCGCTGTTCGTTTATGACAACAATCTTGAATAGAGGGACCGATCCAAACCTGAAGGTCGGCACGATCGTTGGGATCGGGGCAGAGTTGTTCAAGCGTTTTGAGATGGATTTTTTTCCACGCCGATTTCCATCCCGCATGCACAAGTGCTCCCATATTCGAACTCGGATTCCACATAACCACAGGGACACAATCCGCTACTGTCATCCAAATCATGCCACACTCGAGAAGACTTTCAGAAGAAAAAAGAACTGCATCTGCGTTCCACGTTTCAGCACGAGTAACACTCGAAAGCACACGGACACCGTGCTCTAAGATCAACTGTTTTTGCGCTGTTATTCCATTTTTTGAAAAAAATGATTCTCGAACAGTCATCTCTCCCATATCTCCATCGCGTTTTTCCGAAAAGAAAATCTCGATCGGTCCAAGAAATGACCGTATCATATCTTTGCAGTCCGTTTTTTCATTTCTTGTTCTGCCACAACCAGTTGATCGGGAGAGTTCACACCCATTCCCAATGCTTCGTCACGTCCATTCCACGATTGAATCTTTGCTCCTAAACGAACGCCTATCTCAAACACATCCGTAAGATAATACTCTTGACTCACTTCGTTCATTTTTACCAGTGGGAGCGTTTTTAATAAAAACGATTTTTTGTACACCGCATTCCCTGTGTTAATCTCCCGAATTTTTTTCTGTTCATCAGTTGCATTTTTTTCCTCAACAATACCAGAAACCTCACCGTTTTCATCACGAAGAATTCTGCCATATCCAAACGGATTTTCCACCGTTGTAGAAATGAGCGTGACATCAGCCTGTTGAGCTGTATGAAGTTTAAGAACAGTTTGTAGTACTTCTTCCGTGTAAAACGCACAATGATCACCGTACAGAACCACAACATCAACACAATCTTTATCTACAAATGGAAGCGCAGAACCAACCGCGTCCGCGGTTCCAAGCTGTTGTTTTTGTTCCGCATAGATAAGTGAATCCCCAAAATATGAAAAAATACTTTCCTTTGCGTGACCTACGACAACAATAGGATGTTCAATTCCCATCCGCGCTAACCTTTCAACGGGATATGCCAACATCGGTTTTCCATTTAGTGGAATCATGACTTTATTCTGCATCTCATGGACACCCATTCGCTTCCCACGGCCACCTGCAAGAATAATCGCTTGAACGTGTTTCATAATGATCTCCAAATTGCTTGTGCGATACGCGTTGGATCATGTCGAAGATACGAGCGTTCAAGAACATCGCCGGTATGTTCGTGAACGGGAACAGAAAGAACATAATCCTCAGCGATTGTACTACACGAAATCGTATCAATCTCAACTGGAAACTCATCGTTTTGCGCATAGTGTGCAAGAAGATTGGCGGGAATTTTCCCAGTATTGCAAATCGCAAGATCAATTTTTCGACCAATCGCCTTCTCAATTCCTTGAATATGAGCCGATGCGGGCATCCCTCGCGTTTGATTCACGGTTGTCATAAGGTTTACGACAAAAATAATTTTTGCTGTCGTTGCACCAAACGCTTCTTTCACTCCATCTACGCAAAGGGTCGCCAAAAGACTTGCATAATAGTCTCCAGGCCCGATCACCACACAATCAGCGTGTTCGATTGCTTCAAATGCTGGTCTAAAAATATGCGCCGAAGGAACAAGTGAAATACTGTTAATTCTTTTTGCATATACACTGTGTGTATTAAAATAGTCCTCTCCCATCACGGTCGATCCATCGGTAAACGTCGTTTGTAACTGCACATTATCTTCTGTTATCGGCAACACTTTCCCCTGCAAATGAAAAGTTTCCTCAATAATTTCAAGTGATCGAGCGGTACTTCCTGTCATATCCTGTAGCGCGGTCAGCAAAAGATTTCCAAGGTTATGTCCCTGAAGTCCATTTCCTTTTGAAAAACGATACAACAATATTTTTCGAATCCATTCTTTTTGTTTCTCGTGCACTAACGCAACAAGCGATTGTCGCACATCACCGACAGGTTGAAATCCAAATTCATCACGAAGTCGTCCCGTTGAACCACCGGAGTCCGCCATGGATACAATTGCCGTTAACTCAGCAGGATAAGTAGCAAGTCCAGAAATAATGGTGGATGTTCCCGTTCCTCCACCAATCGCAACAATTTTTGGTTTCTGAGTACTGTTTATATGCATAGATTTACGTAAGCGCACGAAGCAACGCCTCTTGATCTGACCAAGGTGTTTCGTGTTTCCCGTCTAGATTGAGCGATTTTTCATGTCCTTTTCCGAAAACAGCGATTGTATCGCCTTTTTTTGCAAGAGAAACCGCGAATCGAATCGCTTCATCTCGGTCGGCTATTTCGTGTATATGTCCCAATGCCTTTTTACTACACCCATCTTTAATCTGACGGGTAATCGCTTGAATTGACTCCGTTCGAGGATCCTCCGCTGTGAGAATCACCTCATCTGCAAGTTCAGACGCGACTCGTCCCATCATGGGTCGCTTCAAGCGATCGCGCAATCCAGCACATCCGAAAACAACAAGAAGTTTTCCCGTTTGCGATTTTTTTGTTGTTCGCAATGTTTGTAACGCACGTTCCAATGCGTTTGGTGTATGAGCAAAATCCACAATCGCACGAATCCCTTTTCCGTTTCGAATTTCTTGCATTCTTCCAACAACCCCAGGAAAAGACGCGACGGCATCTCGAAACACTTCCTCTGAAAGATGAAGAAGCTCACACACTTTCCAAACCCCACTTGCGTTTTCTTGATTGTACGATTCTGAAAAACGTTGCGAAATCGCGTGCGACACCAAAGGTGAAATATGCTTTGTATCATATTCAAACGATGCAATCATTTTTGACTCAATCTGCATCCGCAGCGTTTTCTTGATCAAATGGTACGAATGATCAAGCCGATTTATCACGATATTTTTTGAACGACGGAGCAATCGTAGTTTAACTCGCGCGTATTCTTCATATGTCGCATGATAATCCAAATGTTCATGTGTGATATTTGTCAGCATTGTAATGAACGGTTTTATTCCAAAAAAGCGATGTTGATCAATTCCGTGACTTGTAACTTCCAACACCACATATTGAATCCCTTGTTTCTTCATTTCAAACAGAAACGACTGCAGTGCGAATGGACTTGGAGATGTAACATGAAACCCCGTATCGATTTCTTTTTCTTTTATGTAGGCAGCGACGGTTGAAACAAGTGCAACGTTTTTCCCAGCATGTTTAAGCACATGATATAAAAGTGTTGCGGATGTCGTTTTTCCATCCGTTCCCGTAACACAGAGAATTGTCAGCGCGTTCGAAGGATTTCGATACCACGTTGTAGCAAAAAAACCTTTGAGAAAGTGGTATGGACGTTTCACCGTTTGAAGCATTCTTGAAAGCGACATCATTTGATTATCCTATCCCTTGAAGTATTTCTCAAGACCGCCTTTGGCCATTCGTTTATTGAGATGGAGCAATGCCCATACGAATAAAAAGATCTTTCGCAATCGCAAACCACAGCGGTGCCGCGGTCTCGGATCCCCAAGGAGATGATGTCGGTTCCCGCAATTTAATTAACATAACAAACCTTGGATTTTCTGCTGGAGCAAATCCTACAAAACTCGCAACCGTTTTTTCTTCGTCATAATGACCTTCCACGGGGATCTGGGCGGTCCCCGTCTTTCCCGCTATTCGATACCCCTTTGGAATTGCCCATTTTGCATCACCATGAGCCGCGGACTGCTCCATCATTTCGGTGACCTTCCACGCCGTTTCCTCCGAGATAACGCGTTCACCGACTTTTGCTTCCTGCTTCATAACTGTCCCCTCATCATCCATCGATTCAAGCAGTGTTGGTTGTACGAGAAGGCCTTTGTTGGCAATTATTTGCGCGATCTGCACCATCTGAAGTCCATTCATCGCCACCCCCTGACCAAAACTCGCGGTAGCGATGTCGATCTCTCTCCAGGTTTTTCGTTCGGGCGCAATTGTTTCTTCGCGCAACTCAATTGTGGTTTTTTCAAAAAGATGAAATTTTTTCATGTAGTCTAAAAATTTGTCTTTCCCCAATAACTCAGCAATATGAATCATCACCGTGTTATCCGAATGAACAAGTCCATCGGTAATCGTTGAGTTGGGATAATACTCATTGTTCCATGTTTTTATCGTGAATCCCGAGATTTTTCGAGGACCATCACACACAGGACACACAGAATCAGGTTGAATCACACCCGCATCAATTCCCGAAGCCACGGTAAAGATTTTCATGGTTGATCCAGGTTCATACACATCATTTGCTAGCAGTGATGAGTAGGTTTCGGGTGGATATTGATAGTATTTTTCAGGATCATACGAAGGAAAAGAGGCCATCGCAATAATTTTTCCCGTCGCGGGATCCATAATCACTCCTTCGGCAGTTTTACTTCCGTATTTCTCCATCCCTCTTTTCAAATGTTCTTCCAACAAAAACTGAATATCACGACGCAACGTCAGTTGAATATCCCGACCGTTTCTCGCACCGATCGTCGAATGTGTGCCAATGCTTAGCGGATTCCCCAGCGCATCCTTTTCCAACACAGACAATCCCGAACGCGGACGGAGCTCCCGATCAAAAAATCCCTCTACCCCAAAGTATCCCTGATCCTCTCCCTCTTGGTTTTTCCCAACAAATCCCAGAATTTGCGCAGAGAGCGATGCTTCGGGATATAACCTCGCCTCTTGTTCTTCAAATCCCAAACCATCAATGGAAAGTTGTTCAATATCATCCTTCACTTGCAACGGAATGTTATTTTTCACACTCACCCACGGCGATTTCTTTTGTAACCGATCAAGAATCGAACTCGTCCATTCTTTTTGAAGTTGTTCTAGAACAACCTCAGCAGAACTACTCGCATACAATGCCTGATCATCCTCGTACGAAAGCTGTGCAAAAAGTGGGGCGAGCGTATTTGCAATGTGATCAATTGGAGCAGTAAGATGAATTGGTTCCACATACAATCGAAACACGGGTTTGTTCACCACAAGAGGATATCCATCTGCTGAAAAAATTGTTCCTCGACTTCCTTTGAGTGTTCGTTGCGTTCCATATTGCGCATCTGCAATTGCCTGCAACGACTCCGCGCGAATGATTTGCCAATAATATAAACGCAAAATAATCAACACAAACGCAACGCCAAACATGATTTCAATGAATCTTGAGCGACCAGCAAACTGTCGAGCCGACTGAACTTCCTCGTGCGTTCTCATTGTCTTTATTCTTGCACATACGCAAGGGAACTGTCAGGCGACAAAAAGATTAATTGAGCAACGGAAACGTATCCTTCAAGTGTTGCGTGTTGTTTTATGTCCTGAAGTGAGTACTTCGAAGACAATGATGCTTGTGCGTATGTGATTGTTTTTTCTGTTTCGGCAATCGAGCGTTCGAGTTTTTTCATTTCAGCACCTCGAGAAATACCAACACTACTCACAAAAACGTAGGAAGTTAACGAAACAACCAACGCGAATAAAGAAAGAAAATATCCGCACATCATCACTGGTGAAATGGTGATCGAATGGCATCCGCGAGAACGAATCATATACGTCCTTTGTATTGATTTTTTACAAATGCGCGGAGCTTTGCACTTCGTGCACGTGGGTTTTTGTACATTTCCTGATTCGTTGGCGTGAGCGGTTTCTTAAAAACATTGAATCCCCGTTTTTCGATCTCCCAATCCTTCATCACATTCTTCACAATACGATCCTCACCTTCATGAAATGCAATAGTGACGATGTGACCACCTTCCGCGAGGCAATCGAGCGAAGTAGGCAGTGTTCGCTCGATTGTTCGCAGTTCATCATTTACCGCAATACGTAAAGCCATAAACACTTTTGTGGCAGAATCGATCCCTCGCACACGATCGCGTTCAAGCGCGTTGTGAATAATTTCGGTGAGCTGTCGAGTTGTGGTAATGGGACTGAGTTTGCGCGCATCCACAATCGCGTCCGCGATTTTTCGACCAAAAGATTCCTGCGCGTAATGGAAAAATAAATTTGCGAGTTCTTTTCTACCGAGCGCTGCGATTAAATCCTGTGCCTTTACGGAGAGTCGGTCATCCATGCGCATATCAAGGGGGCCCTCATGTTGAAATGAAAATCCGCGCGAAGCATCATCGATTTGTTGACTGTTCACACCAAAATCAAATAATATTCCTGCAACTTTCTCTTGAAGGTGATCTGCGAGATGTTCAAATGAATCGTGAATCAGCGTGAGTTTTCCTGCGCTGATTTCTTTTTCAAATGTGACGGTGTTTTGCTCAATAACCGTTCGATCATGATCGAATCCGATAACTTTTCCACCTTTTTTCATGATTTCTTTGCTGTGTCCGCCAAATCCAAAGGTCGCATCAACATATGTTTGATTTTCTTTCACTTGAAGTGCGTGAATCACCTCAACCAACATTGCGGGAATATGAGGAGCGTTATTCATACACCTCCTCGAATGATTCTGCGGATGATTCAACTGTTTTTTCGAGCTTTTCAACATATTCCGCATAGGATTTTTCATTCCAGATTTCTACACGCGAGAATGCACCTGCAAACACCACGGATTTTTCAAGCGTTGCCGAAGCACGGAGGTGGTCGGGGATGAGGACGCGACCCGTTTCGTCAAAGGAAACCACATGTGCCGAGTAGGCAAATGAACGAACCACGTCTCGGTTCGCTTTTTTCATCACACTCGCGTTTTCAAAAGAAGATGTGAGTTTTTGCCATTCTGCTTGCGAAAAAAGAAATAAACATCCATCAAAACCTTTTGTGATTATAGGATGTTCACCGAGCAACTCACGAAACTTCACAGGAACCGAGACTCTTCCCGAGGATTCAACGGTGTGATAATAGGTTCCTGTCATCATATTCTAGGACACTTTCCCATTTTTTTCCGAACTTCATTTATTTCACACCAAATCTTGCCTTGTGTCAAGACAAAGAAAAGGCGAAACATTAGTACAGAAAAACAAAATCGGAAAACAAACCTTCAATAGAAAAGAACGATTATAGGATCGCGTTAAAAATGAAAAAGCAAAAATTACACACGGGATTGAATTGTTACACTTTGCTCTAAACGATAATTTGGATCTGCATAATATGGCACGAGTTCATTAATTCCTCTCCTATCTAAAGTGCCCACTTTTGTATGTACTGGAATTTGCGTATGATCTCGCGCAACTGCTCCTAATACTGTAATAACAATAAGAGCAAGTTTTGTGGTTATGTTTTGAAGCTTATTCTCAAGATCATGAAACGGGTCAGCAAGTTCTGCATTAATTACAGCAAATGCAGTCTCAAAAACATAATCAGGAAGCTCTTCTGATATTCCCACAAATACGACAATCGTAGCGGTTGTCACCATTTCTTGAGCTAACAGTTGTACTTCCCAATCTGATGCATCAATCTTTGTACGCAAATGAATAATTTCAATAACCGACTGATGTAAGTCAGTTCGGCCAGAATCTGGTGCTCGAACGCCAGCACTATCTGCGTTTTCAAATCCCATTTTTTTCGCAAATGCTTTGGCAATATTACATCTTCCCACACCTTGATCATCGACAAATAAAATGTGAAGATCGCTTTTTTCGACAGGTTTTTTAACGATCGAAGAATCGGGTAATCCTGATGATTGTTCCTTACTCATGCGGGCATTTTACCAGATTTTCACCGTTACTCTGTTACAACAAACAGGAGATTCGCAGTCGCTTTTTCTGTAATGAGTTTATCTTTCACCGTTACTTTTTTAGAACTCCATTCTTTTCCATCCCATGTATGCAAAGTTGCAGTTGAAACTTCCTTTGAAACACGAACCTCGGCCGACCCCGCTGATGTAAACTCGGAGACGCCTGCTATGGAGTACGGCCCTGCAATAATCTCTCCTTCGATTGGTGCAGGCAACCCGGGGCTTTGATACACAATCATATATTGCTGAGATTTCTCGGGTTTTGTGAAAGTAAAATGAAACTTTCCATCCTTTGAACCCACGGACTCTATCGATTTTTTCATCTCGATATAGTTCCAAGTGTTTTCGAGTTTATAGTTTTCATCATAAAATGACAGCGTCAACATTCCACCAGTCACGTTTTCGTGATAGGTGATCTTTCCTCCGCCACTTTTTGAGCCCAACAGAATCGTTTTTGTTACAGGAAAGGTTGTGGACATCGGTAATGATCCAATCGCCGCTTCTTGCTTATCGCCGGACGCATACTGCAACTCAAAATCAACCGAGTCCGCCTTTTTCTTCAAGTCGTGCATGACCAACACGACTTCTCGACCTCCTGTTGGTCGAACGGTCACGTACGGACGCTCGGAAACGGGGATCGTATTTGCGGGGATCGTTAATTTTGGCTTGCGAGATGGAACGGGGGAGGCGGTGGGTTCAGGGTTACCAGAAACAAATGAAATAATGAGTGCGACCAACGCAACAAAAAGCGTTCCCGCGATTCCTCCAATGGCCCACATCTTTTTCATACAGCTCCTTTTAGTTCATCAATTGATATACGAATTTGCGTTGTCGTGTCGCGATCGCGAACGGTGACCGTGTTATCTTCGAGCGTTTGAAAATCAACTGTCACACATGAAGGTGTCCCAATCTCATCCTGACTTAAATAGCGCTTTCCAATATTTCCACGATCATCCCATGCAACCATCATGTCCTGCGAAAGTGAATCGTATACTTCTCGCGCTTTTTTCACGAGTTCTTCTTTGTTTGATAACAGCGGAAACACCGCAACGCGGTACGGCGCGAGTGTCTTTGGAAGCGCAAAAATGACACGACCATCATCCATCTTTTTCAACGCATCACAAAGCAAAACCAAAAATAACCGCGTGACTCCGACCGCAGGCTCAATCACATGGGGAACAAATTTTTCATTGGTGTACGGATCCATGTATCGCAAATCCGCACCGCTGTGTTTCATCTGTGCGTTCAAATCATAATCCGTACGGTATGCAAGTCCCCATACCTCTTTAAATCCGAATGGAAAGTTATATTCGAGATCAACCGTTCGCAAACTGTAGAACGATCGCTCTTCCTCAGAATGCTCGCGCCATCGCACACGATCGGCATTCACACCCAAATCATCCACAACAAACGAATTCATGCGCTTCTGCCAGTCCTCAAACAGCGCTTTCCAATCATGTGTCTTTGGATTGAAGAAATATTCGATTTCTGCTTGCTCAAATTCAAGAGTGCGAAAAATAAAGTTTCCTTTTGTGATCTCATTTCGAAAACTCTTTCCCATTTGAGCAAGACCAAAAGGCAATCGAACGCGCACAGAATCCAAAACCGATTTAAACAAATAAAACATTCCCTGTGCGGTTTCACCTCGAAGATACGCAAGCGACTGCTCACCTTCAAGGATTCCCATTTTTACCGGAAAAAGCAGATTGAATTTGCGAACCTCGGTCCAAGAAAACTTTCCACACTTTGGACAAAGAATATGATGTTCAGCAATCATTGCAGAAAATTCATCAGTCGATTTTCCTTCCACCTTCACTTCCGATCCATCAGCGGGAGGATGCGCAACAAAAAAGTCCTCAATCAAGTGATCCGCGCGCATGCGCGTGTGACATTCTTTACAATCGATCATCGCGTCAGCAAAAGATGAAACATGTCCCGAAGCTTTCCACACATCAGCATGGGAAATAATACCCGCTTCCAAAGGCAAAACGTCGGTTCGCGAATAGACCATTTTTTTCCACCACAAAGCGCGAAGACTTTTCAACAACAGCGCACCCATTGGACCAAAATCATATGAGTTGGCAAGTCCACCGTAAATTTCAGCAGATGGATACACAAATCCTCTGCGTTTTGCAAATGCAACGACCTCATCCAAGGTAAATTGATCCATAGTTTCCTTGTGGTTATTTAATCCTAGACACCAGACACAGTCAAGTAATCGAAACTACGAAGTTTTTTTTCAATTGCATGCTCAACATTTTGTGAAATTGGAAGTTGAGGATCAACATAATATCCCTGCAAACGCAACATTTGTTGAAGACGTTCAACAAGCAACTCTCGTCGATTTCCGGACGTATACGCATCCCATTCAACAAGCACTTGAAGCGAAGAAGCGAGAAGCGAGTACATCTCAGCATCTGGCTCACCATCGGCCAAAAGTGCATCACAAATTTCAAGAATTTGATGCAACGCTTTTGAAATGTGAAGATCTTTGTACGCGCCCTGAACGTCCTGAATCAGTACCGCCTGCGTGATGATTGGCATTCCCTTCCCCATCGAAAGTGAGCACGAAATGGTGCATCCAGGTTCCAATGCTGACTTTTTTGAGGATGAAACTTTTCGCACACCTTTCGCGATACAACTTACCCGTCCAAATTCTTGTGTAAAAAGGGTAACAACGCGATCCGCTTCCCCCGTCCTCGCGTGACGAAGCACAATAGCCTCTGTAGTGGAGTAATCGCGCATAATTAAAACGGAATCACAACAGATTTATCCATATCGAGTTTGAGTTCCGTTTCACCACCCTCAACATCAAACAAATGCGTCACATCATCTGTTCCACCTTGTTTCTGCATAAACAAACGGTATTCAGTTGCAGTGTACGGTACTTGATAACTCAAAGTGATTTTGGTTTGCCCCATAGGCACAACGCGAAACACCCCTTCAATTACCATATGATCGCCTTCTTCGTATGTTTTCACCGAATCCGTGTTAAACCCAAGAGACTCATCGAGTACAGAACCTTTGGGTACGTAGGCGCGGAACCAGTCGGTTAGCTCACCATTCAAACAGAGTTGTCCTGCCTCAAGATTACAGTTGGAAGCGGGAAACGCGTTTTTATACGTAAGCTCAACGGTTTTCTTCACCATTCCATTCTGTGGAGCGCTCACGGTGTGTTTCACCGATTGCTTCACAAACATATTTGATTTCGCTCCACCTAAGTTCACGTCAACAAGCATCAAATAGTCTTCCCCTGCGACAGGCGCCTTCAAACGTCCCGCGGCGCCAACTGTTTCAGCCGCTTTCTGTGTTTTTTCATCAAAGAAATAGAACTGCACGTGTTTCCCTTGAACATTCGCCCACGCTGATTGGAACAGTGTCGGCCATTGCGACTTTGGCGCGTCGTACGCCTTCGAAATGATCGCCTGCATCATCGGACCGATGATTCCTTTTCTATCTTCGCGAATATACGGTGTGGGTCGATCCACGATCTCACTAAGCGCGTAGATAATCTGCGCACAGTCACATCGTTTATCTTTTTCTGCGGTGAACGTTCCATACCCAGGAACTTGAATCGGGCCCAGCACCTCAACGAGATTTTCAAGTACATGCGTATCCATCGCGATGATTCCATCAATTTCATGTGGTTCACCGGGGACATCCTGAAAGTGCTCCCAAAAAGTGTCCATCGATTTCTTAAAGTCGGGATCAATGTTCATGTCGCGCAGGTTCCATTTTTTCTCTGTGGTCAATCCAACTTTCAGAATTTCTGGGATTGCGGGCTTTTTCGCAAATTTCTTATCGAGTTCGTAGATATCATCGGATTTTTCTTGTGTCACAACGCCATTTTCAACAAAAATAAACGCATAGGCGGTCATAAATCCACCCGTGGCGCGCAACTCCTTGTCGTTTTGAAAAATCACCAGATATCGTTTTCGTTTCCCATCCGCTCCCCCAACACTTGGCAGTACCTCAAGTACAGGGCGACCTTCCTTGATCGCAACAGATGCCTGCGCACTCAACTGTTTTGCTTTTGTGATTTTTGATCGGATCGAAATACCGCGAACGGACTCTGGGTATCGATTCTCATCAATCATTGAAAGTTCCGTATTAATTGTGTCTAATTTTGTGGATATTTGATCCATTACCGGCATAACCTTGTCGAGTGTCGTCAACGCGAGTTGAATACGGTTTTCTACCGACCCACCCGTAAACGTCCCCTCGCCAGCAAATCCAAGCACATCTGCATACGGTTCAATCGCTTGTAATGCAAGCTCTCCCACTTCTATTGCAGTCTGCCCAGCGTTCATCGCGTGTTCACCATCTTGATAATAGGATCCCGCAAATGGAATCTTGCCTGTCCAGGAAAGCGCCGAATACGCACGATGAAGCTCTTTCATTTTTTCATCAGCAGAAAGGAGGTGTTTTTTTGCCTCAACTAAGTTTTGCGCCTTAATTTCAGCGTACGACCCACGAGCAGACACTTCGATTTCTCGTACAATGGCAATCATTCCTTGAGCATGTTGATAAAAATAAAATCCCAATGCGCCGAACACACCTATTATCACAAAAAGGGAAAGAAAAATCCCAAGCACCCATTTTCCCAGTTTTGATTTTTTCTTTGTTTTCGCAATCTCAACGGGTTTTTCCCTAGAGAGAATTTGATCAAGTACAAGTTTTTTCTCTCCAACATCATCATCTTCATCCTTATGAAAAATGGAGATCTTTCGAAAGGGAACCGCTTTTCTTTCATCTTCGTCATCATCATCTGTTTGATTTACGGAAGGCATTCCACCGAGTGGTTGTTCAAGATCAAGTGTTGAGATTTCTTTTTCTAAATCATCGAGCACAGGAGGTGTTTCTTTTTCAACTCGAGCATCTTCGTTTAAACTCGACTCAGTTGATGTGACTTTTGGAGAACTTGGGTTTGCATCAGATTCATCTAGAATTCGACGAAGAATCTCGAGCGGATCCTCTGTGTTTCTTGATGTGTTTTGTGACGGGGCAGTCATAGCGGTTCCTCTTTCACCATTTTGAAATCATGGCTTTGGGCGTCTTCAATATAATCAGAATATCATTATATATGGATTTTTGTCCAGCGTACTCGGCATCCATCTTCGCTCGCTGGTTGAATGGAATCTCGTTTCTCCCCGATGTTTGCCATGGACCCGTGATTCCAGGTCGTACAGAAAGAATGGTGTTAATAAGTGGCTTAGTTTCAGGATATTTCTCCATTTGCTCATCCAGTTCTTTTCGCACATATGCGCGCGGGCCAATCATACTCATATCACCTTTAAACACATTAAAGATTTGAGGAAACTCATCAATCGTCAGGGATCTCAGAATCCTTCCAAGTCGCGTGATGCGCGGATCGTGTTCAAGTTTCCAGTCATTGCGCTTAAACTCAGCGAGAAGTTTTTTGTCTTTTTCATGTAAAATCTCATCCGCATCCTCAACCATCGACCGAAATTTGTACAGATAAATTGTTTTTCCATCTTTTCCAACTCGTTTATGTGTAAAAATAATCGGCCCCGTTGAGTCCAACATAATTAAGATTGGAACAATAATCCACACAGGGAAGAATAGAATCAATAAAATGGATGCAAGAATAAGGTCAAGTATTCTTTTTTGTTGGTTGTAGGACATGACTTCTCCTATAAAAGATGCAGTTTTTTTTGTTCTTTTAATTGTGTGACAATTTTTTTCACATCTTGTGAACGATGTTTAGGGATGACTAACAATATTTCATCGGTGTCAACAATCACCATATCTTCAACGCCGACGATCGCCACACATTTTCCATCCGCATAGACCAAATTTCGATGAGCATCCAGCACTTCGATTTCACCAGAATCTTTTTCGCGTAAAATTGCGTTGTCAAAAGCGTCTTTTTTTGAGAGATCATACACCACAGACCAATCTCCAATATCATTCCATCCAAAATCCCCAGGAACAAGATAGAGATTGTTCGCCTTTTCACTTACCGCGTAATCAATCGAGATTGACTCAACAGATTCATAGGCCTTTTTCATCGCGTCACCAAAAGAATCCGTTCCAATGGCGGGAAGAACCGCATGAATCGCCTGAAAAATTTGAGGCGCATATGTTTCAAGCGCCTGAAAAAGAGCTTCACAAGACCAAGTGTAGTTGTTTGCATTCCAAAAGTACTTTCCAGACGCAATAAACGATTGTGCCAACTCAAGATTCGGTTTTTCGCGAAAACTCGTAACCGAGTACACGGGAAGGTTGTGTAGCGTTGCGTTTTGCGATCCAATTTGGATGTATCCTAAACCCGTATGGGGAAACGTTGGAGAAATACCAACCGCCACCAACTTCGACACATCTGTGGCAACCTCAACCGCCACCTGCATTACGTGTTCAAACTCTTTCTGATCTGTCACCACATGATCAGAGGCAAAGTTCATCACCACGGCTTTTGGATCACGAGAATAGATCGCCATCGCTCCCAATGCCATCGCCATCGCCGTTTCACGTTTCATTGGTTCTTGAATGATCTGCGTATCGGAAAGTTCGGGCACCTCACGACGAACATCAGCGTACTGTGACGCGTTTGTAATGATAAAAATGTGATCCCAATCAACAAGCGCTTGTACACGATCCACGGTCATTCGAAGTAATGTTTTTTCGCCTCCAAGCTTGAGTAATTGTTTTGGAGATTTCTCTCGAGATTTCGGCCAAAGTCGAGTACCTCCGCCCCCTGCTAAAATTAACGCGAATGCGTGGTTATCCATAAATGATCCTCCTCCAGTTCGTTTCAAAACTCAATTGATCAAGTTTTTTTACATCTTCTCGAATAAGACGAGAGTTCCACTGTACCCCATCATACCGTTCGATACCAGCATCAAGTGCTTCGTCCATCTCATTTTGTATCAATATCCCTGTCACATTATCACGAATGAGTTCTGCGTTTCCGCTTTTTACATGCGTGATCGCAGGTCGGCCAGCACGCATCGCCTCAATCGCACTTAATCCAAAATCCTCTTCACCGACCATCAGTAACGCTTCACACACCTGATAGTATCCGAGAACTTCTCCTTCTGTCAAATAGCCAAGAAAATGAATATATGAAGAATGATGTGCGAGGTGTCGCAGTCTGTTTTCGTCGCTTCCTTTGCCGATAATGATCAAGTGACGTTTTTTCTTCATGCAGACACGAATTGCGACATCAATTCGTTTGTATGGAACAAGTCGAGATACAATAAGAAAAAACCGATATGTATGCTGGGGAAGTTGTATTAGAGGCATTTTTTCCAAATCGAGTTGGATCGGAGGATAGATCACACGATCACACACACGTTCGTAACATGCCTGAACACGGTGCTGAATCACATTTGAAATCGCCACATATTTGTCTGGTCGTTGTGCGAAAGCAAGATCCGCAATCCGCGCAAATTTTCGATACCAACGAAACAACGGTCGAAGCACTCGAAAGATTCCACGAAAAAAATCATGCTCATATCGCTCCGAGTGCGTCCACAAATATCGCGTAGGAGTCAACATATAACAAATGTGTTGTGTATGTGGTTTCGTGAGAACGCACTTTGCATACTCACTCGTCACAGAAATAACGATATCGAATTCGGAAAGATCAAACTGTTCAAATGCAAGTGGCATCAGTGTGGATAGTTTTGTATGATCTCGAAGAAATCTTGGAAGATATTGTAAAAAACTCGTTTGAACTTGAAACACCGATGCCCACGGCGCGAGTTCTTTCTCGTAAACTGAAGTAAATAACGGCGCAGACGGAAAAATATCGTGCAACGCGAGTAAAATCCGCTCGGCGCCTCCAATCGAGTTTATGCGATCGTATACAAGAGCAACGCGTGGATTAGTCATAATCTTGATACGTTTGAAAAACCGTTTTGGCGTGATTCATCCAAGAATACCGTTTTGATTGAAGAAGACCTCGTTTTATATACATGGCTCGCATAGACGAATCTTTTAGCACATTCATCGCATCGGTAAAAGATGACTCATCATCAAAATGCACATATAAAACCGCATCACCGTACACCTCGTGAAAAATTGGAATATCTGAACATACTACTGGACATTCCCGCGACATTGCTTCAAGACCGGGTAATCCAAACCCTTCCGAACTACTGGGAAATAAAAATGCAAATGCATTCGTGTATAACTCAGCGAGTTCATCATCCGAAGGATGTTCAATAATCTCCACACGAGAATCCAGTTCATATTCCTGAACTTTTTGACGAAAACGATCCAAAAACACCGATCGCGAAGAGGCGAGTTTTAAATGAAGCCCTGAATGTCTTTTAAGATGTGGAAGAACACGATCAATGTTCTTATGTGGATAAAGACTCCCCACACACAACAGATATGGATCTTGTGAATGTGGCGTTGTGTGTACGGAAGAAAAAGGTGTCACGCCTTCGTATGCTACGGTGATTGGGGCATGCTGGGGATAATATTTTTCAACAATTTTCTCCACCACCTGAGAGGGAACGACAATATGTCTCGCATTTTCCACCGCGTGTTTCACAATCATCCGATAAAAGGCGTACTTCATAAAATGAACAATAGGATGAAGCGTTGTGGCACGAGTATCCTTCTTTTCATGCCACAACAGGTCGTGAATTGTCACAACAAACGGCGTTGGACAAATATACGGCACATTAAAATGCGGAATGTGCACAAGCGAAACTCCTGAGCGCCAAATGACAAATGGCATCACGAGTTGTTCTAATACTGAATAATGAGAAACCTTAACCTCGACCAAACGAAATCGAGTATCTTGGGAAAGCCACGCAAACGCGGAAATGTCTGAAACAAAGATAACAAACTCATCAGAAAACGACAAGTTCGCCAAAGCACGTATGAGATTTTCAATATACCGACCAATCCCCGCGTTTTTTGTTCCAGAAAGTCGAGCATCTATACCGATGCGCATGCAGTTATTTCTCCAGTTGCGCGAGCTCGTTTTCAAGCATTCTCATCTTTTTGTATCGAAGCACGTTCGAAACAATGACGAATGTCCCAAACACAAGCGCAACCACATTGAATATCACTGGAATCATCGTTAACATTTCAATATTCACCACGCGCTCCGACTTTCCGGAATCATACATATAGCGATAGATAAGATCTGGAAGCGCACTGGACGCAACAAGAGAAAAGGCAACAACGAATAATCCTTCAATCGCAAAAAGAATTTTGTCTAATCGCAACTGTTGAATTTGAAATTGAAGATCTTCACGAGTAACTTTTGGAAACGCGTGTGATTGTTTTTTACTTGCTGGCATGAACTGCTCCTTTCAAAAAACGAATACATCGAATACCTATAATGACAAACCATCCAAAAATCGTGGAACGATAGTGTTTCTTATAGAATATCTCCATTGTATCAAAAAAATATCGAAAAGCACGCGAATGCTCAGATTTCTTTCCCAAACCCGCTTGATACTTCAAATGTGTGAGTTCTGTGCGAGGATCGTACACAATCTTCCAACCCGCCTTTTTGAATCGATAACACCAATCTAGATCCTCACCATAGAAAAAGTAATCCTCATCAAACAATCCCACTTTTTGCATTGCAGAACTTCGAATCAACATTCCCGCACCCGTACACGCATCGATTTCATGTAGAGTATTGATATCTTTCCAGCGCTGATGATATCCACAGAAAATTCTGTTGAGTACAGGAACGTGGGCAAAAAGTTTTTCTGCACCCAAAAAATACCAACTCGCATTCCACGGAGTTGGAATACCACGATGACTCGACCAATCAAGATCTCCCGACGGCAACACAATGCGAGGAGAAACAACCGCAACGGTTTCATCTTCGAAATTGGAAAGGAGTAACTGCAAATCAAATTGTGATTTCAACACGGTGTCCGCGTTTAATAACAGCACAAATTCCGTACTAACATTTTTGAGCGCAACGTTATTCCCCGCCGCAAATCCCAAGTTTTTTTCATTTTCAATCAACAACACCTGAGAAAATTGTTCTCGAATCATTTGTTGCGATCCATCCGATGAACCATTATCAACCACCACAACGTGTAGCGGAATCGAAACATATTGAAATAATGATTCAAGCGCGTTTCTCAACACATCTTTTGTGTTATATGAGAGATACACCACCGTTACGTTCGGAACAGTACCATCAATAGATTTAAACATGATGATCTCCCACCTTTAAATAGATTGAGTCAAGTTTATCCGCGATATTTTTCCAGTTGTACCGATCAAACACCCACTTTTGCGCTTGCTCCGCAAGCGCCTCACGCAGATTTTCGTTTTGAAGAACTGCAATCGTGTGCAACGCCAACTCATTCGCCGTCGCCCCCACAAGCGCATGTACACCTGACTGAACGCCGAGACCTTCAACGGCGATGGGTGTTCCAACCACGGGAGTACGCGTCGCCATCGCCTCCAAAACTTTATATCGCGTTCCCTTCCCGCTGAATACCGGCGCAACCAAAACATGCGCATTCGCGTATGCATCACGAATATCCTCAACGCGACCAACAACCTCCACACCATTGTGACGTTTTGCGAGGGCGTACACAACATCTGTAGGCGCATTTCCAACAATCTTCATTTTTGCAGTTGGAACAGTCTGCAAAATAATCGGCCACACCTTTTCTACCAGATATTGCACTGCCTCTACGTTGGGAAGCCATTTGAATGTTCCCACAAATAACACCGTCGGGTTTGGTAACACACGCTTTTTTGTTTTCTCAAAAAACTCAACATCAACACCATTCTCAACAACATTCACGTCTTTGTCGGGGGCGACTGTTTTCAGCATAAACTGTCGATCTTCTTGCGACATGGCAATCAATCGCGTACACGCACGCCAAAAAAATTCTTCCCACAGTTTAATCTTAAAAATATCAATGTACAAAAGGGGTTTTAAAAACCAATAGCGAAATGATTTTGCGTAGCTCAGATAACCCAAATATTCAATTGTTTGCTCAACAAGTAGCACCGGAACAGAAGTTGCGGGAATATTTGGCATCATGTAAAACGTCTCCGCATGAATCGCGTGATATTCTTTTGCTTGCAGTTCTTTACGAACCTCGTCCTTCACTTCATCCACAAAATTGCGGATCACCAAAAAAGGATACAGCGAAAAACCTGCACGAAAAATGTTGCGCAATGTAAACGCTTTCTCTGATCGTTTGAACACACGGATCTTCACACAATATTTCTGCAACTCCTCAATGTACGAACGTTCGGACTCATCTTTAATCAGCGAAAACAACGTGATACTGTGCTTTTTGCTCAAACTTTTGAGCAGATTATATGTGCGAATTTGACCACCAGAATGAAGCGGGTACGGCAGATAGGGTGTGAGCATTAAAATGTTCATAGATGTTCGCGAAGATCGAGGAGCAGAAAGCGATCGGTTTTTTCTATTGTTTTAAATCGTTTCTCAAGTTCGCGCGCCTCGTCATCGTAGGAAACCGTCACGTAATGTGTTGCACCTTGGGATATCTTTTTATCGATCTCAAATCCCAATGGCCAACCCGAACGCTTGGTGTGAAACAAAAAGGCTGTATCACCGTTAAATGGAGCGATTATCTTTGCCGTTTGTGGGATTACTTTATCAACAACCTCTCCCGCAATGACAATTTCCCAGTGATTTACATTAAAATATCCTCGTACCTCATACCATGAAACAAAGATTGAAAAACCTAACAGACCAATAAGTACAATTCGCGAAAATAATACCAAAGAACCCGCGATTCCATTCCACATCCACGCCATTCCCTGACCCGCGATCATGCACAAAATCGGAAGAATTAAGAATTGATAATAATCATGTCGCACATTTCCACCCGCAATTGCCAAAACATACACCAAGATTGCAGATAAAGAAACTACAAACACAAGAAAGGCCTTTTGTTTCCGAATCATTCCCAAAATCAAAAACGAAACTCCACCAATACCCAGAATCAATCGCGAGATGCGTTCTTGAAACACCCAATGCACGAACGCCCCCGAAAATCGAATGTTTTTTTCGTTCCACAACCAATCGGAAGCAGGGATGCCCTCGGGGAATTGAAGAATCCAGTCTCTCCAAAATAAAAATGGAACAACTGCAAACAATGAACTTATAGCGCCAACGAGAGAATGTTTGAGATTTTTTGTCAAAAGAAATCCTGCAGTGATGAAAATAGGAACATAAATCAGCACAAACGGTTTCACCAAGATTGCCATCGCCAGCAAGAGAGAATACAACGCAAACGTAAGATATGAACGCGAAGTAATCGCACGGAGATACGCTACCCCACTCCACAGCACAAGACAGATCATAAACGGCTCAGGAAGGATGACGCGCCCGTAATACACGCTGTACGGAAGAATCGAGAATAAAATCAAAGAAAACAGCGCAACGCGCCTCCCAAGAAGCGTCTTCACAAACAAATAGAGCGCTAGTCCAGCAAGACCAGAAAAGATCACAGCAAACAATCTTCCAACCAGCACTTCCTGCCCATCAAGGTTAAACGCAGAAATAAAAACTGCAGTTCCCGCATTCATGATCGGAAACTCAACCATGCGATACCCCTCGGGGTTTTCTTTGCCCGACTGAATGTTCGAAAGATCATGATACTGAGGATGCAAAAGATCAACTCCGCGTCTCACAAACTCTCTCGTAACAGAAGCGGTATCAGCTTGACGAAAAGAATGCCAATCGGCAACTGGATTTGAAATACGATACATACGCAACGCAAAAGCAAGAAACATCACACTTAAAACAACAAAGAGCTCAAGCTTTCGCATGCAACTTCCTTTTTTGTTTTTGTGAACTCTTTCGAAACGCATCGGCAAATGAACCTGATGAACTCGACGACCCTGTTACCGACTCTTGTGAAAACATCACATATCGCAAACACACCGCCGCCAACGCCCAATACGTCTCAATTACTTTCGAAGAAACAAACACGTCAATATATACCGCATTCACAAACAAACCCGCGGTAATCGAAAGCATTCCAATCGCGATGATTCTCGAAAATGGATCCGCGGAATGCTTTGAAAGTCGTAAGAGATTTTTGTTCAAGACAACAAACACACCGTAGAACGTGATGAATCCGAGTAACCCTGTTTCCCCGAGCGTTCTCAAGAAATCATTATCGGTTGATTCTGCTTCGGTAAACTGTTCGATTGTATATTTCGTCAAGGTCGAGTAGCCCGATCCAAAAAGTGGATTACGCAAAAAGCCTCGGATCGCAAATGGCCATAGCGTGTCTAAACGAATCGCCGCGGATAGTCCTAAGCGGTGTGCGTTTTCAGAAAACACGCGAGGAATGATGATCTCAATATCTTTTCCTTCTGCCGACTTTGTCGAGATTATCGCATCTGGAATATCCTCAAAGACGTCGGGGGGAAGATCGGCTGGTTTTACAGGAGTGGGTTGAGTATCGCTGCTCACAATTACTGGAACAGTGGTGCGTTTTGCCGCCTCCTCAGCTGCTTTATTGACATCATCGATAGAAATACCATCTTTTGGTGGCTCAACGAGTGGTTTGAATGAATTTTCTTTCACTTTATCAACCGTACTCACCATTGCCTGATACGCTTCGTTACCTTGGAAAATCTGCGCGAATCGTTCACTCAAATCTCCGAAGAGAAACAAAAATGAAAACGTAAAGAAATACAAACCGACGAACTTAAGCATTCCTGTCTTGATTGATTTTTTCATCATCCACAACGCAAACATGGTGATCGCCAAAAGATACGCAAGAAATGATGATCGTGATGAAGTCATCATGAGCGACCACAACGAAAGGAAAAAGGTCGCCACACTCACCATCTTCACCCAACGACGACGAACATAAAACATTCCAATGATCGAGATCATGAGTCCCATAACTAAAAACGCAGCAAAATCATAATGACCACCGAATGTTGATTGCACGCGTGCGTGCTCGGTTAAAAACAATCGCAATCCTTTACTAAACTCACGATTCATTGTTGAGTACACCGGCCAATACAAATATTTTTGACCAACGCCGTAAATCGAAACCGTCAATGTCGTGAACAAGAAAGTCAACAACACCCAGATTGCGTGTTTTTTTGTTCGAATCGCGGCATAGAAGATAAAGAACACCGAGAAATACTCAACGCGACGAATCAGATGAAGAAAAAGTTTCGAGACGTGCGCAAAGTTCGCAGGAACCGTTTTCGTCCAGATGATTGCAAAAATCGAGGAAAGCAATCCAACGATAAGATACGCGATGATCCATTTTGTCAGTGGCGTTTTCAGTGACACTTTTCGACGAAGTAACTGAATACCAAAAATAACTGCACCTACCGCAATCACCACATCTTCGGTACGCAATCGAACAATGTATCCAGGAATTAACTCTGCAAGTGGAATCTTTGGAAAAAGTGGAATGAATACCGCTAAGAAAAGCGAAAAGTACAATAAAAGATTCGCATCAATAATTCGCAAGAACGGTAAAAATCTTTCGATAAGCCTGTTTTTTGTGTTCATCACGCAACAGTATACCAAATAACACGTATCGCAACCATGCGCCGATCAGGAGCAAAAGGATAAGAACAGGTTTTTGCCAGACAGGAAAATGTTTCTTCCAGATGTAAACTATTCCCTCAACCTCCCCTACCAACGACCTCTGGCTACTCCCTGTACTCTTAAACCGCAAATGCGTAATCTCAGCCTGAGGATCAAGTACAATCTCCCACCCTGCACGATCAAGGCGAAGACACAACTCCACATCTTCACCATACATATAGATGTTTGGATCCCACCCCCCAACCTGTTCGAATGCCTCTTTTTTCACCATAAGCGCTGTTCCACCCAACCATCCAAACTGTTTCACCTTTCCATCCGAAGATGAAAAATATGAACTTCTACGTTCCTGATAATGAGAAACAAGTTCGTGAATACTAGGAATATCATCAATCGCGAACATCCACATGCACACAACGAGCAATGAAGGGAGAGAACCTCCTTGTGGTTGGAGCGACCCATCAGCATTCAACAATCGCCCACTTATCGCACCGTAGTTTTTCTGAGACCACAATGTCTGAAAAAGTTGATGAACTGCATCAGCGCGCACAAGAGTGTCGGGATTTAAAAAGAACAGCGTGTTCGCACACGCTTTTTCAACGCCTCGCATGTTACTTTCAGAAAATCCAATTAATGAATCCAAGGTGATCAACTTCACCTTCGGAAATTCTTGCGTAATCATTTTTGATGTTCCATCGGTTGACGCGTTATCAACAACAATAACCTCAAATGAGATGTTTTTTTCACGAAAAATGGAGTCCAAACAATCAGCAAGTTCTTTTTTTGTTTGATAACTCACAATAATAATCGAAATATCTGGAATGTTTGAGATTTTGTTGGAGGTACGAACAGTCATGGTTATTGAAAAAGCCTTGGTCTCCCAAGTCGATAGGAATATTCTTTGAGTTTGCGTTCTCCAATTTCTTTTGCGGGAACACCTGCAACGATTGTTCCTTTCGCAACATCTTTTGTCACCACTGCTCCCCCCGCCACAACCGCTCCCGTATGAATAGTCACTCCGGGCATAATCATCGCACGGGGACCAATAAATACATAATCCTCAATCACAACCGGCGCATGAATCGCACGAAAATCAGACGCGCGAACATCGTGTTCGCTGTTAAAAATCATCACCTGTGAGGCAATATCAACATGATTTCCAATTGTTAATGAATCTCGACCATCTAACAGAATCTGCTCTCCAACAAGCGATCCTTCGCCAATCGAGATATTTTTTGGTTGATAGATGCGCGCACCCATGTGAATCGTTGAACCCGATCCCAACTTCACACCAGCCAACTCATAAAAGAATCGTCGAATAAAGTGGAACGGAACGTTTCCAACACCCCACCACAAAAATCCTGTAATACACTCTGTCCAAATACTTTCAAATCGAAGCTCAATTTTGTGAACAGCCTCAGACCATTCGAGTTGTTTTCCCGATTTATCATAAAATGGAGAGTTCATTTCCCTCGCTTTCCCACAGATGCAATATCTACAAGGTAATTATACGCCTTTTTCCCCGATTTCTCCCAAGAAAACTCGCGCGTGAACTCACGCAATTCATGCAGATGATGTTTCTTTTCCTTGACATTCATTCGTATTGCCCTCTCGAGTCCGTCAGCAATTGAGTGCGTGGAAAAAGGATCAACGGTGATTCCCGTTGGCCCCACGACTTCGGGAAGACTCGCGGTTTCGGACACAACCGGCACACTGCCCCCCTGAATTGCTTCGAGTGCGGGAATCCCAAATCCCTCGTATAAACCAACAACAGCAACACAACACGCATGTGATAAAAGTGCGCGTTTTTCTTCATCGTCAACAAAACCCAATACATGAATGAATTCTTTTTTTCGAGATCGCCCGATACGCGCCTGTATGTTCTCACTCATCCATCCGTATTTTCCGATACACACAAGGTGAAGTTCGGGATGTGTTTCATGGAGCGTTTCAAACGCTTCGACAAGTCGGATAATATTTTTGCGCGGTTGAAGTGTTCCTACATGAAGCACATATTCATATGGCACTGGTCGCGACACAGATTTCGTAGGCATCGACGACGCAGAGTCAAGTTCCGTTGATGAAAGTGATGGGTAACAAATTTCGATCGGTGCACGAGGACGAAAAATTCGAAGAATATCATTATGTGATGATTCTGAAATAGTGATTATTCCTTCTGCGCGTAACAACGAAGCGCGCGTGAGCGCGCGTAACTTCATCAAATCCCCTTTTAAAAATAATTCGGGGTACCGTTCGTAGGCTACGTCCATAATACATACAACGCTTTTTGAACCTGTGTAGATTGGTGCGTAGTGACCCAACGAAAGAAAAACATCAAAATACGGACGCTTTTCTTGAAAACATTTGAGTTTTTCACGCAATAACGCAAAAGGTAAGCTTACAATCGACCACAATCGCGCAGACTGCAAAATCACATATGAAACGGTCGGGGAAGGTTTTGGTAAATCATCTAATGGGGGAGTCGGCAAATAAATCACAACCTCATCTTGATGTTGTTCTGCATGATGCACAATCTGATGAAGCAGATGAAATGCGTATACGTTGCTTCCAACTCGATTGAGAACATTCGCTTCGTACGCGTTAATTCCAATGCGCATCGGTTTCATGTACTGTTTTTTCCTTGTAGAATGGCACGATACACTAGTTCAGTTTCTTCCGCAGCGCGGTCCCAAGAAAATTGAGTTAGCCGTGCTGTTCCCTTTTTCACAAGCGTTGCACGTTGTTCAACTGCCTGTAAAATCCCCGCTGAAATCGAGTGAGGATCATCCTGATCAACCTGAACAACCGCATTGCCACCTACCTCAACAAGCGCAGGTGTTTTTGAGCTCACGACGGGGACGTTATGAAACCACGCCTCCAACATTGGCAAACCAAAACCTTCATACAGAGAAGGATACGCAAACACTGATGCTGATCGATACAATGAAGCAGAATCCTTAGGATCAAGATATCCAACGTAGTGAATACCTTTTTCGACTGGCATTTTTTCCCACCCCTTCGCTCCACCAATCACAAGATCAAACTCTTTTTTCATGTCTTTCCACGCCTCAATAAGCTGCAACACATTTTTCCTCGGCTCTTGCGTTCCTAAAAAGAAAATAAACGGCTTTTCTATCTGGAACTTCTTTTTTGTTTTTAAAATATCGTCTTTTGTTGGGACAATACGCTGTTCCTTGGGAAGCGCTTCGTACACCACGTGAATTTTTGAATCGTCTAACTGCAAAAGTTCCACACAGTCGTTTTTTGTCGCTTGAGAAACCGCAATCACATGCGCATGATCTTTTTTGATTCGATCCCAAATGATCTGATGCGTTTTCAATAATACAGGATGTGCGGATTTCGGAAAACGTAACATCGCAAGATCATGAATTGTCACTACGTAAGGTATACGCAGTGTATGTGGAAGATACTCCCACGCGTGAAACAACGAGGGGTCGCGAATAATTCTATCTGGAGTCATCACACCGTACTTCCACATCGATTTCAGCACGCGATCAGGAATCGGGAACAGGTGATTATTTTTTGCAGGCGTGCCTTGCAGTTCAGCGCGCAATATCTGATACTTTCGCAACGATGCACCTAAAGCGTACATCTCAATTGTTTTCCTTTTTGAAAGTGCCGAGAAAAGATTTTTCGTGTATCGAGATACTCCTCGACCATACTGAATCGAACTCACATCCATAACGATTTTTGGTGTCATAAATCTATTCTACCCTGCTATTAGCTTGATACACAATCTTTTGATACACACGAAGAAATCCAATATGCTGATAAGGAATACTTTTTTCTCCGATGTACCCAAGTTGTTCGAGTTTTTTCTCAATCATCCGATTTGGATCGGTGAGATCGCGAAGATAATCAAAAATAATGATTGTCTGATATGCGCGAACTTTTTGATCTAATTGTTGAACTTCCTCCGCTGAAATTGGAATTGTGGAAAACGCAACTTCATCAAAAGGAACTTCTTGCTGTTGATCATAAAACCTCCAAGGTGCAAAAGCATCGGTGAATCCAAAGATTAACAGTGTTTCTGATGGATCATATTGCTCGTATATTTCACGCGAAACCGTTCTCCAATCCTCGCGCTGTAAACTCGTATCGCTCCAGTACGAAAAAAGAACGAGAACTTGAAGAGTGATAAACACGCCCAGAATACCATTCGAAACGCGACCGAATTTTTTTCCTAAAAATGCAAACATCATAAACAAAAATGGCAACACAAATAGCACGCGTTTTGGCGCAAGAACAGGAACAAAAAATGAAACAAGCCAAGCCAAAACCACAGGTAGTACCGCAGAACAAACAAAAAAGAGTCGCAACTGTTTCTGCGTTCGAAGAACAAGAAATAGTCCAAAACCAAATAACAACACCATACCTCCAGAAATAAGCGCGTAGAGTCCATCATATGGAATCTGGCCTGTGATCAGTTTTGCAAACGACATCGCAAGTGATTTCCACTGAGGAAGCGAGACCACCTGCGACCATCCGCTTAAGGTCGCACTCAAGGTTGTTCCTTCTCGAACTTGGTTTAAAAATGATGGCAACCAAGGAATAAATCCGATCGCGCTCAGGAGAATCGAAATCAGATACCACTTTTTTTTCATTGTCGAAAAAAGAACAAAAATAAGCTGAGAAATTATCAAGAACGGATACACATACATCGAGTACAAACCAAGAAGATGAACGCCCGCAAGAAACAGTGACCGAACTCGAAGAGAAAACGGTTGCGTCACCACCAGCCACCATGAGACCGAACCAAAAAAAGTTGCCAACATATACGAACGAAGTTCTTGACTATAAAAAATGTGGAACTGAGAAAAAGTAATTAGCGCTACCACAAGCAAAGACACTCGAGAATTCTTGGGCGCATGCGTTTGCGCGATTAGATATGTAAAAAAGATCGAACCTACTCCAGCCAGTAACGAGACAGATCGCAAAAACGCCTCATTCGTTGAGATGCGAACTAACCCCCAGACAATAACATGTAGCAACGGCGGCTGAAAATCATATCCAATCTGCAGTTGCTCAGAAAAACTTCGCTGAGATTCCAATACTTGCGCGGCCTCGTCAAGCCAAAATGAACCATTTATTAAGGGGAAACGCACGACAATCGCCAAGAGAAAAGTAAGAATGATCCACCGGCGTATCATGCGTCCATTGTACCAAGTTCTTTCTTCGTCGTGCTAAGATAAAAACATGATGAACTTCAAAGGTAAACGCGTCATTGTCACTGGTAGTGCGGGTTTTATTGGTAGCCATCTCTGTGACGCGCTCTTGCAATCGGAAGCAGAGGTGCTCGGCATTGATAACCTTATCTGTGGATCCGAAAATAATCTTTCAAATGCAAAAAAACATCAATCGTTTTCATTTATCAACGCAGATGTTTCATTATCACCCGCATCATATCTACCACATAACTATCGACCAGATTATGTTTTTCATTTTGCTTCTCCAGCAAGCCCACCCATTTATCAAAAATATCCAATCGAAACATATCTTGTGAATTCGCAAGGAACACATCAGTTATTACAATATCTTGTCGCAAAAAATCCCAGCGCACGATTTGTGTTTGCATCAACTTCAGAAGTGTACGGCAACCCCACCGTTCACCCACAACCCGAGTCGTATTGGGGGAACGTGAATCCAAACGGCATCCGATCATGTTATGACGAGTCAAAACGGATGGGAGAAACAATCTGTGGTGTTCACGCTCGATCGTTTGCAATTGATACCAGAATCGTTCGCATCTTTAACACCTACGGACCACGAATTGGAAAAGATGATGGAAGAATCATCCCCAACTTTATTTCTCAAGCACTCGCGGGAGAACCTCTCACTGTTTACGGTTCAGGAAAACAAACACGATCACTTTGCTACATTGATGATCTTGTCCGAGGAATTTTACTTCACGCTGTAAGTGAAAAGACAAAAAACGAAACGATTAACCTTGGAAATCCGCTAGAGCTCACCGTCCTCGAAATCGCGTCGCTCATTATTAAACAGACGCGTTCATCGAGTAGTATTTCATATCTCACTTTACCTCTCGACGATCCGGAACGCCGAAAGCCCGACATTTCAAAGGCACAATCACTGCTTTCATGGATTCCAGAAGTCTCGGTTGAGACGGGACTGCAAAAAACAATTCAATATTTCACAAACCTTGGTTAATTTTTTGTACTCGCTCTAGGTTTCGTTGCGCTGTTTCATATGATGGATTGAGTTGCAGTGTTTCGCGAAACTTTTCCTCTGCTTTTTTTGTATCTCCAAGAATTTCGTAATATAACCCTCTGTTGTTTGAGATGTGAATATATTTTGGATAAATCGATTCAGCAATGGTGATGTATTTATCTGCGAGTTCAAGTTCCCCACTCAACAAATACATTGCTCCCGCATTCGAGTTTGCCAGAACGCTGTTCGGCGCATCGCGCACCATCTGGGTGAAAAAAATAAACTCGTTTTTCCAGTCCGCATTTCGGATCCACACACGAAACCAACTCCCAAGCATCCAAATGCTCAACAACGCTACCACTCCCCGCCGAATCCACTCATTCGAGATTGAAAAAAAACCAAAACCAAACAGAAGCAAATATGCGATCACTCCGTACAACAGGCGTTCCCCAAAAATTGTTCCAATCGCAAAAAAAAGATTGCTTGTAATCATGTACTGCGCGCACCCCGCAAGAAAAAATGGGAACATTTTCCCATGCTTGAAAAAAATCCAGACAGCCAACGCACCAACAACAAGAAATATTCCGATTCCTCCAACCATCAACCACGACCACGTTTGCACAACCTCAATTTGACGAAAAGAATAATCGGCCGAAAGGTGAGCTGGGAAAACAATCTTCCCAACCGCAACTGGAATGATTGAAAAAGCAGTACGCACGCGTTCGCTTGTTGAAACGTGCGCCAGTACATCCTCTGCAACTGTCGCATCGGTCCCTACCATGTGCGAACCTAAAACCAAAAATCGAATCGAAAAATAGGCAATCAAAAATAGGATGAGCATGCCTCCGCGAACAACTTTATTTTTTGCAAGCAAGAAAACGGGAATGATCAACGCAATCGAGGACTCTTTTGAAAACACCGCAAACATTGCGCTGAAAAACACAAGTAGTTCGGACTTCCAGTTTTGCCTCCAATTCAACGTGATTAAGATTGCAAAAAGAGAAAAAAGCATCCCCAATGATTCCGATCGGTTCACCACACTATTCACCACCTCGGTTGCCAGCGGATGCACTAGAAACAAAAACGCAACAATCCACGAACGCTTACTCGAATGCGATATCACATACACAATCTCACCAATCAAAAAGCCAACCAGTGCGTGAAGAAAAATATTCACGATTCGATACGACCATGCATTGTCCCCTGAAACCGCCCAGTTCATCGCAAAACTCAGCACAACGATCGGTCGATACGCACCCGCTACGGGATTTTGATACACATACGGTGTTGAAAAGTACTCAACAGCCGTCTGTGGAGTTAACGTGCGAATATTTTCACGACTCAAGACATGAATTCTGTCATCAAACACAAACTCATTTGAAAAGGTGTTCATGTACAAGAAAAACGACCACAAAACGCACCCAATAAAAAGAAAACGTCGCCTCATCTCGCTTCTCTTTCTAGAAGATGCAGACGAATATTTCCCTCGCATGCGAAAATATCAGTTTCTTTTGAGTCGCCGAACAAACTCAACTCATTAAAAACCGTTTTCCCGTGTGTGTATGAAGATTGATCCACAACTATAATCATTGAATTTGAAAACGATTGGGGTGTTCTCGTAATGTCCTGCGCGACACATCCATGTTTATTCAACAAGAAAATCCAATCTGCAGCGAAATGATGTTCAAACCATCCTTGCGAAGCGACAAAGCTGGGGTTTCGGGGAACCGAACAAAAACGCTGCGCACATTGTTCCATCTGCTCAATCGTTCTTCGAGCGGGATGAAGGTACTTTTGTACATACGTTGGGGCGGTCCAGTTTAATACCAATACTGCGATTATTCCTATGCGTAATGCTTTTGGCAAAAATGAAATGGTGATAAGAATTAAGCATAGAACCGAAAACATGTAATGCGAAAGCATCTCAAATGGTAACGCGAACAACAGAACAAATGCCACACAGGTAATAAAAAAACTTTGAAGATACTGCGTTCTGCGTTTTTCTTGTGTAGCTCGAATCATCCACACCACGCCCCAAATTCCAACCAAAAAAACGACTATCGCGAGGAGGTCTGTTGGAAAATACGATCCGTTAAACAAAAAACCCAGATAGTTTGTCATTTTCTTCCCATAATCCATTGCAATCTGTTGTGTAGGAAACGGATCAACCATCATGCGACGCAAAAAGAAAAAGTTATGACGAACTTCAAATAGCAATACCGGGAAAAACGCTAATAAGAACGCACCAATCATACTCAAAAAAAGCATAATTCGCGATCGAACTCGAAAAAGAAGAATCAAAAACAACAAACCCGCGACAGGTAAAAACGAATAACTCACCGCAACGGGAATCGCCATACAGATTGAGAAAAGCATCGCCCGCTTGCGAGTAACGACGCCTTCAAGCATTTGAAAAAAAAGAAATAAACCCGCAAAAAAGAACGGCGGACCAAAAGAAGGATTCCACGGATATCGCAGTTGATACACAAACTCAGGATGGAAACTGACCAACAACGCAACGCAAAGAAACGGAACGAAATGTTTTGTGTTGCGCAATGAAAAATACCCAACACAGGCAAACAAAAGATAGTAGAACAGAATTGCATACACTGCACTGTACACACTTGCCCCCGAAATCAAGAAAAATGGCATGATCAAAAAGTAATACAACCCACTTTGCGACAAAGGAAAAAAGGAAATTGTTGGTCCTAACAACGGAGGTTTTCCCGTTTGTTTCCACATCATCAGAACATCGAGATCTCGACCCATATCTGAATAAAATTCAAGTGAGGTATTTAATGCATACAGTCGCAAAAAAAGAAAAATGATAATGATAAAACCAAAAAATATCGCAGATAGGTACTTCATTGTTTTTCTGTGACTTGATACACGTTACACAGATCGTAACAACCATCCGCAATTTTTGTAAGGAGAAACCAGGAATTCAACTCTTGAAAGGATTGATGCAGTTGTGGAACATTTCCCAATCCGTAGTTTGAAACATACACGGGCACACCAGCGTCCAACTCCGCTTGATACATCTGTTTGAAATCGGAATAATCGCGGTCACCCCACACTTCTGTTTTAGCATAAGGAAATTCTTGATGCGGTGATAGAGGTAACAATCGATATGATTTTGAGGAGTAAAAATCAACAAAATACGGCACCAACGCCGAGATCACCACGGGCTGTTTTTCGGATTTTTTCGCGATGGGGTCAATCACCTCGTTCAGTTTTTGAACAGAAAGATAGTACCAAGGCGTTTCGGCATATTTTAGATTTAGAGCAATTGCAAACCGCAATCGAGTTGCGCTGGATATTAAATACCAAACTAATACCAGTGAAAGCAACGCATATCCACAATATCGAACCATCCGATGTTGATTCTCCCACATAACCTGAAAACCTATTGCCAATCCAATATATAACACCGGCAGAAGTTGGAGAATGTACCGTGAATCTGGTGCATAAAAACTTGAAAGAAACAACACTTGAGAAAAAACCGCTCCAAGAATGTATATCGAAGCTCTTCGATGTTCTTTTTTGAATAGCGCAAGAACAAGTCCAGCAAATATCATGAATCCAAGCGGGGCATAGATAAACGGCTCAGCTCTCCAAAGAAGAGCCAAGCCTTGTTTCCCAAAAATGGAACGAAGATAAAGGGGAAAATGTTTTGGAATGTAGGCAGTAGAAAAATACCCCGATCCCGAAGTGCTTTCAACAGACTGAACAAACTGCGAAGATTTCGCAATTTCAAAGATAGCTCGAATCGATTTTCCCTGATCAAACAACATAAAGATAATCACAAAAAAACACACAAACAATCCAAATATTTTTATTCGATCTCTTCCTTTTTGTTCAAGTAGAATGCGCAAACCGTACAGTGCTCCAAATAATCCAACCAGCGGAAAAGTAACGTATTTGATTTCATATAAGGCGATCATGGCAAATGCAGAAAAAATAGCATTTTTCTTTGAAAGCGGAGCCAAAAAAAGATACACCACAAGCAGCATCGTAGGAATAAGCAGGTTTTCGGCCATCGCCAATGTTGGAAACCAATACACATATTGATGCGTCACATAAAAAAACACAGTTGCAAACTGGATAATTCGATGGATCTTCAGACGACGTAGAATCACAAAAAATAATCCAACTGAAATAAGGGTAAAAAGGACATTCGCAAAATAAAACATCCGAGGGTCGTTACGAATCAGGAAAAATGGAATCAAACTCATCGCATAAAGCGGGGGAACTGAAGTTTCAAGCTGTCGTCCTTCTCGACACAACGAAAATCCCTGCCCTGCTAAAAAGCACCGCGCCGAGGTAATATAATGAAGCGAGTCGGGATATGGCTCAAAATTTGGGATAAGCGTTCGAACGGAGAATGGATTACGGAAAAGGAGAAGGGATAAAAGAAGAAAAAGTGAAAGAAAAGCAAGTTTAAATAACAAGTCGACATGTTTCATAAAAATCATGATACTCTATGACCATGCAATCAGAAAGTACAAACTATAAATACGCGTACAGCGTTTCGTCGGTAAATAATACTGGAAGAGTAGTTGCTGAGTTGTTAAAAGGAGATAAGAGTAGCCAATCAGAGTATGAGGAAAAAAAGAAAGCGTTTGAAGAACTGCGAGCACGAGTTGCACCAGAGTTTTTAGAAAAAGTAAACACAATTGCTGAGATATACAAACAAGGCGATGAGCTTTTACCAACTGATGACCCCTTAGAAATAAAAACACAGGAACGTAAACTGAATGAAATTTTCTGTGAGATCTCAGATATTGCAAACGATTCTCCGATTGAGGCATATTATTTTTATAAAAATGCACTTCATGCACTTCAACATCGACCTAAAGGAACAAGAATCTCTTGCTTTCAATACCGTCGGCAAAGGATCGAAGATGAACTTGCGCGTTTGGAAAATCAAATCTCCAAACAACCAGCTCAAACCATGGATTATTTACACTTGTATATTTCATTTTTGGAAAAAATACTCCGCGCGGAGAAACTTGACGATTTTTCAAGACAAACGCTTAACCTGTTTAAAGAGATTGCCGAAGATCGCCTCGCGCAAATGAAGAGAGAGATGCCTTCAGCTGGCCCCTCAGATCCCGTCAACCTCAGTGCGACGCATAGCCCAGAAGAAGATCGGTGGACTACCCCCAAGCGATAATCTTTCTGCTACAATTCACCTATGTCAACTCTTTCACTTGTCATGAACGTCCGCAATGCAGAGGACACCCTTGAACGCGCCCTCCGCTCCGCCCAGGCTCTGGCAGACGAAATCATCATCATGGACATGGAAAGCACAGATCGAACGGTTGAGATCGCTCAGGCGTTTACTTCAAAGATTTTTTCGCATTCCAATCTCCAATATGCCGATCCTGCGCGTAACCTCGCGATCAAGGAAGCCTCTTGCGATTGGGTGCTCGTGCTCGACGCAGATGAGTGGCTCACTCCCTCACTTATTGAAAAGATTCAGCACATCACGCAAGACTCACATTCTGCCGATTGTTATTCCTTCCCTCGAAAAAACTACATTTGGGGCAAATGGATTCAACATACTGGGTGGTGGCCCGATCATCAATTGCGACTTTTTCGAAATGGACAAGCGAAGTGGCAAGGTGATATTCATCAAAAAGCAACGCCGTTGGGATCACATATCGAACTTGAAGCTACAGAAGAAAACGCCATCTCTCATGATAACTACCCAACCGTTGAACAATTTCTTGAACGATTGAATCAATACACCTCGATTCAAGCCTCACAAGAGAAAAAAACTCAATCATTTACTTCATCTGACGCACTCCTCCGTTTTTTTTCCGAGTTTATGCGCAGATATTTTGCACTTGAAGGATATAAGGACACACAGCGTGGGACATCACTCTCCCTATTACAAGGAATGTACGAACTCGTCGTCGCATTAAAATCGGCAGAAGCAAAGGAACTTCTCGACTCATCTGAAAAAAGTGATACCGCACAAACACTTCATCGAATTTCATTAGAACTGATGTACTGGTCTCATCATATGCAAGCGCAACAAGGGAAAAGCATTCAAAAGATTTGGCACACGCTTTTGAAGAAGCTCATTGCTCTATTCATAAAATTCTCGTAAGATTCCACACATGCAAGATACCGAACTTGGATTACCAGATTATATTGTTGAAGATTTGAGATTTTTTGAAAATAGAAAAATACTCACATATATCTACGACATTTTAAGGGACGAATCGGAGCCACAAAGAAAAGAGTTTGCGCTACGAGCCATTGCATTCTTATGTGAAGAAAGACCCAAAACAGGCAATACAGCTTTTCCAGTCAAGTTTGTTCAGTGAGTTTATTGAAATGCCAAAGAATGAAGATACCGCGCTTGAAATTATTCGCGGTTTTTTGTTAATCCACTTTCTAACAATCCCCGAAACTTCTCAACAAAATGCTGCTCAGCAAACATCTTTGCTCTCTCAATAGAATAATCGGACATCATTTTCCACAGTTTTTCATCTTTTGAAAGCGTTACAGTTGCGCGAATCGCCTCCTCGGCCGTTTTCCACACAACTCCGCAGTCCTCACTCACAATTTCACTCTGTGCACCCGCGTCGAACACCACCGGCACACACCCAGCCGACATCGCTTCGACAGTCGAGATCCCGAAATGTTCCATGCGCTCGGGATTTTCATTCATATCCTCACCAAAACCAGTCGCATGCCAGTAGATTTTTGAATGATTCAGCACCTCAATTAACTCTTCCGAAGTTGCATTTTCATGAATCACCACCGGAAGGCCACTTGCCTCAGCAACGACCTGCTCAAAATACGCGCGATTCACATCCCCATTTGCAACGCTCCCAATCAAATGAAGCTCCCAATCTTTCAAGCCATCAGAAACACACTGCCTAAACAGTCGCACCAACTCCAATTGTTTCTTTGAGTGCCCCGCAGTAAAAAAACGACCAATATGCACAATCTGATTCTTTTTTTGTGTAGCGGGTGAAAAACGCGAAATATCAACCGGCGGATACAACACACGCGCATCGACACCCCAATATGTTTTGATCCATCGCGTCGTATACGCAGAATTCCCGACAATCAGTTGGTATGACTGCAACTCCTGTTTTGTTGTGAAAGTTTCACCTCCATGTAATCGCATCTCCCAAACAGGATTTAACCATTTGAAGATGTAATATAACGCTCCACCAAACGAACGGACGCGAGCGGACTGTAACATCACTCCCCGCGCATAGGGAGAACTCGAATCAAACTCGATGCGAACACCTTTCTCGTGAAGTCCACGTAAATCAATAAAATGATACGTTGTGGTATTTGTGTGAATATTTGTCGTTCGCGATTCGAAGAAGATTTCATCTTCACCGACAAAGAATCGTACAGAATCGACAAGCGAAAATGCATACGACTCAAATTGAACTGCAAGCTCAATAGACGCCGAATCCACTGAAAAACAGATTCGCGCGCCCGACTCTAGAAACTTTTTCCCATTTTTTTCGGAAACGCGCTCGAAAATCGTTGAAAACTGCATAATTTTTCGCAAAAATGGAACAAGCACACGTAATTTCAAACGACGTTTCCAGCTATATCGCATATCAAACGGGAAAAAAACAGATAGCACTGATTTTTTTGCTAACGAAGGAATGACATCAAAAATCGAACAGGAGAGGAACAAATCGTATGGACGTGTGTACTCACTTAATTCTTTATCGACTCGATTCGGCAAGATTTTAATCGACATGTTCGACAAATCGACACCCAATTTTTTCTCCGCTTCATCGATCGAGAACTGCTGATGACACAACAACTCAACCGAGTACCCCATATCCCGCAACGCCTCGGCAAATCCGAACGCGTGTTTTTCTCCACCACCCAAAGTGTGAAACCACCGATCGTACACCGCCGCTTTCCCAAGATGACCGTCGGGAGTTTTTACAAAAAGTTTCGCGGTCGTGGTTGACATTAGTACATCTCCTTTTCTATCTGCACCCACCGACGTTTTTCATCTGAAGATTGTGAGAGACGATATTTCAAAATTGACAAAAGTTCGGGAACCAGCGAAAAAAGAACCTTGATCGCAAGAAATCGCACCAAAGGCCGATAAAACACAGAGTACAATGCGCGCAGTTTATACATTGCAAGCTCTCTAAAACAAACAGACCAAGAAAAATGTTTCAGTAAAAAGATGAGGCGGGAACGCTTTGAATGGTACAAAAAGAACGGTGAGTTTTCTGAACTTGTTTTTGCATGTTCATGATACGCTATTGCTCGAGGTTCGTATTGAATGCGATACCCCGCTTTTTGCGCGCGAACGCTCAAATCTGTATCTTCATAATACAGAAAAAAGGATGGATCAAATCCGTCCAACTTTTCGAAAACATTTAGACGTAGTAACACAGCAACGCCACAAAAAGCTTGTACTGAACACGCTGAATCATACTGCCCCATATCTGACTCATATTTTTGCCTTTGATCCTCTACCACTGCTCCCCGATCCCGTCCGTATCCCGCACCAAAAATCGCCGATCCTGCATTCTGAATATGTGATTCATGCATTAAAAAGGTTTTCCCGTTTACTGCAAAAACAGTTTCATCCGTCATTGGCTCCAACGCATACAAAAGCCAATGTTCGTCTAAAACGGCATCCGAGTTCAACAATAGGATGTAATCATATTCATCACGAATTTCTTTTACTAACGCAGTGGCAACATTAATAGGTACCCCAAAACCAAGATTTTTCTCCGATTTCATGATAAACACGTCTGGATATTTTTCATGAAGAAATTCAACCGATCCATCAGTCGAAGCATTGTCCATTACGATAATTTTTTGTGTGACTTCTTCCGCTATATCTTGCACAAGTTGTCGCTGAACAGACTCAATTGCACGACCAATAATGTCTTTTCCATTATAATTCACAAGTATTGCCAAAATTCTCATGTTGTTTCCTTAACCAGTATCATATGCGATTCATCTGAAAAAATCGAACTCCATCCATGTTCATTATAGGTTTCAGAAACGATCACGCCCCAAGAATCCGGCATCGCAGAAAAAGATACCTCAAGCACTTCAACACCAGTTGATGAAATAGTCGACCAAAATCCATCCGAATCGCCATCTTGTAGTGTTTGCTCTATTCTTTCTTGTAAGTTGCGATGATACTTGGGAAAGAATCCACTGTACCCATCACTCATTATGCATGAATGACTCGTTGAGTCGAACATATTTTGCGACCAATACTGCACAACTTGACCAATCTCTCGATCTTCTTTGACAAACATCATGGGGATATGTAATAACTTTTTGTTTTCTTTGCACGCAGAACGTAAAACAGCAATTGTCGGACGATATTCAACAAATGAACGAGGAGAGTAAACAGGAAATGACTCAAGAATATACAAAAGAACGACGAGAATAAGCCACCAACTCGAATTATTTTGTATTTTTTTCATTGTTTTGCCAACAAAAAACAGCATTCCTAAAATAAGAAGGAAATACCAGCGACTCGGAGCTCGAACAATTTCCAAGAAAGGGAAAAGTTTAATGAACACAAGAAAAGGTAAACGAATGGCGAGATATTCACCCTGAAATGTTAATCGTGTTCCGATTGAAAAGAGAAATCCCGCAATCATTAATGCTAACGCAAATGAATCAAGTTTAGACCAATGTTTTCTTGCGTTCCAAATACCAAGTAGCGCTAAAGCAGTTAGCACAACGGTTGGAAATGCAACGCTCCCATTCGAACGTTGCATTGATTGATATGTTTGAAGTAACGGCAACTTGTTTAACACGGAATTATATCTTCCCGTAAAACCATAATCTGCTAAATCTGCCGCGTATCTCACATATTCCCAAGCTTCTCGCTTTATCTCAAAACGCAACTGCGTGTCACCATAGCCAATAATTACCCAACCAGAAACCAATAAAAAGGGAATAAGTGCAAATATTGAAAATCGTAGTTCGCGAAAAATCCAAGTTTTTGTCAACGAAAAATGCGTTGCTTGCCAAACTAGCGCAATTACAAAAAGAAACACAGCAAGATACACACTGGAAAGCACGGTAACTCCGAACCAAAATCCAAACCAGATCCAATCTCGTTTCGTTTTATCTTCAGAAAGAAAAAAAGAAAGAGCAAAGATCATTGGCCAGAGGTGAACCATTTGGAAGTGACCATAAAATAACAAAAAGAATGGAGAAAAGGTGCTCAAAAAACTCAAAACATACAACGTAGGTCCAGAAAAACATCGCTTCCACAAACGAACAAACGCAAATGCATTCAAAATCATGCCGAGAAAAAATAATACATTGATAATCAGAACATCCGAACTGATGAAAAATGATAATAGAGTTGCAAAAACACCTGTCGGAAAAAGAAATTCGGTAAAGAGCATGCTTGTCTCATTGTGTGGATAAAATGCGTTTGAGGAAAATAATTGTTGCAGTTCCAGATTCCGAAGATGAGCAACATGTTGAGAATGAATCCAAACAATTAACGGGTAATCATTTGAGTCAATCAATGAAGTTGTTGGATACCTCATAATTCCACGAAAAAGAAAAATCGCGACAATCAAAATCGAGAAAAAATACCACACTCTCATAGATTCATTCTATGTCACAGAGTGATAAAATGAAAATCACGTGAATGTATCTCGTTCGAACTTGCCACTTATCATATTTATCAGCTGTGTTGTCCTGTTTTTTGGCGTGCTATGGTCAAGGCTGCTTTTCTATTCAGACGGCTCACTCTATACCAGAAATAGTAATCTTTGGGGTGATTGGGCTGTTCACCTTACTCATACATCTTTTTTTGAATACCAATCTTTAGCACCAACAGTTCACCCTCTTTTTTACAATCATCCTTTTAGTTACACATTTGGATCAAGTTGGATAAGCGCGCTCATTGTTCGCTTGGGATTCTCAAGTATTTTCACCTTAACAATTACCAGTTTGTTTTTTTCGATACTGCTCGTCAATCTGGTGTGTATCTTTTTTTATCAACTTTCAAAGTCACAACCAATCTCAATACTCGCCACAATTCTCTTTTTGCTGAATGGTGGTTTTGGATTTCTCTTTTTTCTGCGAACGTTTTTTCTACAACCCTCGTTCGCACTTTTCTTCAATCCTCCTCACAAATATACACATATGCCCGAATACCTCATCCAATGGGCAAATGTGATCGATTCTCACATTATTCCTTCTAGGACATTTTTATTCGGATTTTGCATTGCCCTCATCGTTGTACTCATTGTTCATCGCATTCTTATTCAAAACCGCCTAGGAAAACACGCCAATCTCACCCTGCTGTTTGCAAGTGTGTTGTATGGCATTCTCCCCATTTTTCACATGCACTCGTTTCTCGCAATTTCATTTGTTTTCTTTTTTTGGTTTATGCTTGAATTTCGGAATCGCAAAAAAGATCAAGCAATACGCCTGTTTCGGTGGACGCTATTTGGATCCATATCTTTGATTTTGGCTTCAGTGCTATATTTCCAATTTCTTCGCGATCCTTCTCATCAATCGTATCTGCGATGGTTTCCAGGCTGGTACACGAATATTTATCCATTCCCAATTATACTGTTTTGGATCATGAACTGGACATTTACACCGTTCATCGCCACAGTTGAATTTTTCTCACACAAAAGACAACATCTTCATTTGATTCCATTTTTTGTACTTTTTCTTTTAGTAAATTTGTTTCTCTTTCAACCATTCATTTGGGATAACACAAAATTTCTCGTCTGGATTTCGTTAGGATTTTCGTACCTAACTGCAACCTACTTTTGGACATACTTTCAAAAAGGATTGTTCTGGAAAGTGTTTGTTGGAATTATTTTTTGCATCACTATTTTTTCGGGATCGCTTGAAGTGTCAAGAATGTTGTTTTCGAATGCAGATACAAGAATCATGCTTGATTCAACCGAAACAAGCGCAACAAACTGGATTCAAAAAAATACCACATCCAATGCCATTATTCTTACCTCGGACCATCCTTATCACCCCGTACCAACTCGAACAGGTAGGCGCATTCTGATGGGTTATCGAGGATGGCTACGAACATACGGATATGATTTTGCTGAAATCGAAAGGGATATTGAAAAGATGTTTGAAACACCAAATAAATCTAGACCGATATTTGAAAAATACAATGTTTCGTATATTTATGTAGGAAATCATGAACTTCTTGAGTATCAAGTTGACGTAGCTACGCTGAAAAGAGAATTTCCAATCGTATATTCGGACACAGAAGTTACTATTTATCAAAGAAGCGAATGAAAACCATACTCCTTAAACCTTTTTTTGCTACCATCGTATTTTTTATCGGCATTTTTTCATTACTGGGCACGCAACTTTTTCTTGTACAAACCTACTACTCAAAACTAGGTATTGAGTATGATGAGGTCTTATCAATTAATGCGGGCTCATTTTGCTCACTCCACAGCTCACTATTTTTAGAAAATGTCATTCTAAGAAACGAGCTCAATGGATTCTGTATTCCCATCATGCTTTCTCCATACATTGGGGCCCCCACCGCACTACCCATGATGCTTTTTTATCACTCAAACATGCAAGGAATATATCAATATCGCCTCCTCAATTCATTGTTAACATACGCCTCATTACTTCTTTTTATATACCCCTTTTGGAAAAACAGGGTCTTTTCGAAAAAAGAATCAATACTTTTCTTTGTCTTACTCCTTTTTGATCCACTCCTCTTCATGAATCATCTCAGCGATAGAACCGTTGTCGTTCCATTGCTGCTACGTGCACTTTTCGTATATATTTTCTTACAAAAACAAAAGAAGTTTGTACCAGTTCTGTTTTCAGGCATTGTGCTTGGTGTTTTTTTATGGGCAAAAAGTGATGGCTTTTTTCTGATTACCTCTTTTTTTATCTCCACCTTTGCACTGCATAGTGTTCAATATTTTATTCGCACAACTCGAATTCGAATTTTTCTTTTAGGCTTATTTGTTGGATTAGCTCCGTTTATCTTCTATCTTCGAACAAATCTTTCTTCCATTATTTCTTCGTTTCAAAGCGTTGCAGCTCCCACATTCTCGATAGCCGAAAAAAGCAAAAAGATTCTTTTCTTCTTTTCTCCGACTGATCATTTTCGATATATCTTTCAAGACATTTGCGTTGTTACACTAACTTACATAGATTTGTTTTCCATTGTGCTATTCGCATGCTATTTATTTGTCATTTCTCTTCTTGTACAAAAGGGTTCAAAGATACATCAAACATTTGCTTTGATGAGCATCGTTTATTTGTTATTCTTTTTCTTCGTGTCAAAAATGGGTTCAATACATCACCGACTACTGTTATTTCCACTACCACAAGCGTTGCTCATCTTAGGATTGCGATATATTTCACGAGAGAAAAGAACAACGATAATCACATCTGTGTTACTTTCTCAAATTTCTTTACAACTGCTGACACTCATTACACTACAAGAGGTTTTTTCATATTCATGTGGGAAAAGATCATTTGATTGCACTATTTACAATCTAGAAGAAAAAATACGAGCATATCCAGGTCCTATATATGTTAATGACTGGGGGATCACAACCCAATTATTGTTTTTAACAAAAAAACCTATACACGATATTTCATTCTCGACAAACGAACTGGAATCTTCTGAAAAAATAACTATTGACACATTCCCTATGACTTTTTTATTTATCCAACATACAAAAGAACACACATATTTTGAAAATAGTCGAACATTTAGTGAAGATCTTCAAAACAAAGCGCGCTGTGATATTCATATCCTTGAAAACAAGTACGAAGTGTTAACATGTACCAAAGAGTAACACATGATTATCCTTCAACTTATTTATGCTTCCATAAAAAATGCAGTTTTTAATTTCCCAGATTTCTTCTGGCAATTTGGGCTTGCGATACTGGTTTACATCCTTTTTGCATCATTTGGAAAAGCCTGTTCTGAAAAAATAGAATGGAAGTATTCAAGTTCCAATTTTTTTTGGGGATTTGGCATCTACGCGCTTCTTGCCTTTCTCTTGCTTTCAATCCCACTTCCTATCGATGATCGATTGTTGCTCAATATTTTCTCAATCGGATGTTTCTCGTATACAATTTTCAAACGTTCGTTTCTTTTCCCGATAGAAAAGTACAAAATCTTTTATTTATTACTTTTTGGGTCCTCCTTGATTTATTTCAATTTGATTTATCAAACAGGTATGCACGATGAGTATCAACATCACGCTGTTGTCAAACATTTTCTAGAAACTGGAACCCACCCTTTTCCATATCAGTTGAGTGAAGAAGATATTACGTACAATGATTTTTATCATGTGGGATGGTACTACCCAATCGCGTTTTTTGCACAATTTTCGATAAAAGATCTTCCTATTGTGATTGATATTATTAAGCTCAGTTTGCTTATTGGAACCATCACTTTTGTATTCCAGTTCTTCAACAAAAAAACATCAACATTTTCTGCGACGTTTTGGACAATCGCGATGCTTTTTTCCGGACCTGCCCTCTTCTTTTTTGATACGTATTCGCGTAATGTTATTTTTCACACATCTCTTCCCACAATATTTCCTCCAATTATCTTTGAACTCGCAGGAATCACGTGGTTTGGATTAACGTTTTTGTTTGTATATGCAGAGGAAATATTTCTTTTAAAAAAACATAAAGGTTTCCTATTGTATTCCATTGTTTGGCTAAGCATCCTCTATAACTTAAATAGGTTTTTTTGTGGTTTGGGTTTGCTTTATCTTACTTACTTAAACTTTGAATCTCTTGTTAAAAAACCCATAACAACACTCGGTTTTATTTTTCTATCTACTATATTTATCTCATTCTCGATAAAGAATATTGAACTCATTACAATTCAAGCCTATACTAAATATGGTTTTCCTATCAATACCGACGCTGGCATTACCAAAACATTGCCATGGGAACAGTCATTTATTCTTTCCTTTGGCCTTCTACCTATTCTAGTTATCTACTTTTATAAAAGATTTCCGATTCTTTCAGCCTCGATGGTGCTACTCTTATCGATAATGTACTTCTTAAATTATTGTGATCTAATTGCTTTAACAAAAATGTATAAACCAGTTCAAATTCTTTCTGTTTACGGAATATTTCTTCTATCTCAATCAGTACGAAAGAACCGCCAGATTGTACTTTTCGTTTTGATTACAACTTCTTTGGTTTTTCCGACACTACATCTTGCAAGCGGAAAGTTTACAGGAATGCAGGAATGGTGGAAACCAAATGGGGAAGTTGAAGGCGTGTTAAATGGCTATCTTAAATCCGACACGGAATCTATCACCGTAGATACAGATAGTATTCGATACTATCTAATACAATTAACTCAACAAAAAGTTCTGCTTAGACAAAAGAATTCATATATACTTGAACCCTAATGAAGTATCTCTATCTACTAATTTTTCTTATTCCAATAGCGCTCATTTTTATTCAAGGATCACTTTCAGTACCAACCACAACCGATTCGCATGTGTATCGACTCTCAAGAATGTTGTATTGGAATCAAAATCATTCCCTCATCCAAAAGGAGCCGTTAACTAGTCATGAATATATGCCTATTTTCCCTGAACTTATAGCTTTACTCATATTCGTCATTACAAATAATGTTCATTTCCTTTTTCTCACCCAGTATCTTTCATACTTAATTCTCATTCTCGTTATTTACAGAATGAACCAAGATAAGGATTATGCTTTCCCATTAACGATACTTATTGCATCAATTCCAATTATTGTGCTTCAAGCTTCAAGCACGCAAACGGATGTATTATTAACCGCATTACTTGTGACAGGATACTTTTACATATCGCAAAACAATCAGCGCTTATACCACACCATCTTAGGTGCGATTTTGTTCGGATTAGCTTTATCAACAAAAACAAATGCAATTTTCCTCTTACCCATCTTTTTAACATTCTTTACTCAACAAAAAATAATAAAAAAAGGTGTACTTTTTGTTCTCATTAGTTTGTTAACTTTTTTACCATTTCTATTCAGACAAATATATATGTATAACCGCATTCAACACAATCCTACCTACAGCGTTTTTGTTCAACCAGACTATCTCATTAATGCTGTTGTTCCCAACCTTTTTAGAAACATAGTGATGCACTTTCCTATGTTAACTGCATCAAGTGTGATCACAAAATATAGTTATTCTTTCTTCAAATTAATTCGTTTACCACTTGATGAACCTAGAACAACTTGGCCAGATACTCCATTTTCGTTTTCTTCATATCCAATCCCTCATGAAGATCTTGCCCCCGCTCCATTACACGTATTATTAATCTTGTTCTATTTAATCTTCACAAAAAAGAAATCAACGAATGTTGTAGTGCTTGCATTATGTTTTTTATTGTTTTCTACAGTAATGCGTTGGCAACCGTATCACATTAGACTTCAAATACCATTTCTTGTATTTGGGACTATCTTCGTTGTTCCCAAAATCTGGATAGTGCATAAATTATTCATTAAATGGATTGCGGGTTTTTCTTTCATCTCTGGGATCATTGTGATTATCTTCAACATCACCAGACCAGTCGTACTTCTTTCAGATATTCCAATACTTCAAACATTTCAAACTGATTTTCAACAAGTTTCAATATTTTCCCGAGCGGACACTGCTCAACTGTTCATTTCACGACCATACTGGGAAAGACCATACAGTGATGCTGTCCATTTTCTATCTCAATCAAACATCAAAAATGTAAAACTTAATTTTTACGATGAATATTATTTTCCATTTATGCATCTCCTCTACAGCGCTGACCCCAGCATTACGTTTCTAACAAAGTATGATCCCAATTCAGACGCCACAGTCATCACTTCAAAGAGTCCTATTGACCAAACAGGGGAGTGTTTTGAATCGAACAAAGATACTTTTATCTGTGTTGAATTACATAAATAATCGTGATTTCAATTTTTGAAAAATCACGTTTAGTTTTAAGATTTTACCTTGCGACATCAGACATGATGGATGATACATATCTGTAATACTATTTGTAATTAACTTGCGAAAATGTTTAATTCTCGCATCTTTTTTATTCACGTATAGAAACGCGTTTTGCGCATACCACCACTCAACCCGAGTGTTGTCCCAAAACACACTCCGGATACAATCTATCTTTTCAAAGTTACTATCCGCAAAAAGTTGCTCCCAATATGATTGGTTTCTTTCATTTATATGATCAACTCCACCCTGAAAAGGAATAGCTGCAGAAAAAAACACAACATTGGAAAGTGATGTTAAAAACTTGACAAGATTTTTTGATTGGGAAGGATGGAGATGTTCTGCTACTTCCAAACATTGTACTAAATCTGCCCTATCTGAATACTCAATCCTATTTACTAAATTCAAATCATAAACTTTTATCTTATCTTTCTTAATTTCAGTTTTCACAGCATCGATCCACTTACCCTCAATACCTTGAACTCGTTTACCGAGTCTTTCCCAGACAGAAAGCCATGCGCCAATCCCACATCCAACATCAATAACACTTTTGGGATGCAAAAGCTTTTCTAAAAAAGGAATGATTTCTTTTGCGCTTTTTAATGAACCCGCTCGCTGCTCATCATAGAATTTCACATCATAGGAATTCATCTGTTTAGAATATCATATTTCAGCATCGTTTTTTCTATGAAGATTCAGTACAATACCTGTATGACGATACTTGTTACCGGATCTGCGGGATTTATTGGATATCATCTTGTGAAGAGGCTTCTTTCTATAGGTCATAAAGTCGTAGGGATCGATTCAATTTCAGATTATTATGATATATCTCTTAAAGAAGCGCGAAATAATGACAACCTCAAGTCTTCAGATTATTCTTTTGTCAAAATTGATATTTGTGATCAAATAGAAATGAATAAAGTATTTAGTAATACTCAATTTAATTTGGTTATTCACCTAGCAGCACAAGCAGGTGTAAGACACTCATTAACACATCCATATGAATATATTCATTCAAATCTTTTAGGTATGACCGTGTTACTTGAGTGTATGAAGCAACATTCGGTCCCAAAACTAATATTTGCATCATCATCATCCGTGTATGGGAACAACCCTCTTCCTATTGATGGATTTTCTGAATCTGACCTTGTAGACAACCAAGTTTCCTTGTATGGAGCAACAAAAAAATCAGATGAGCTTATTGCGCATGTGTATCATCATCTGTACAACATTTCCTGTATCGGACTTCGATTTTTTACGGTTTATGGACCGTATGGTCGTCCCGACATGGCATATTTTTCTTTCACACAACGTATTCTCCGTCAGGAGCCAATCGTTTTATACAATTTTGGAAATATGGAAAGAGATTTTACATATATCGATGATATTATCGATGGAATTATGCTATCAATTCTTCACGAATCTTCGTTCTCTATTTTTAATATAGGGCATTCTGAACCAGTAAACCTACAATACTTTGTCTCAATACTTGAAAAAGAACTTGGGATGAATGCGAAAACCATACTTCAACCAATGCAAAAAGAGGATCTTTATCAGACTTATGCGAATATATCAAAGGCTGAACGAGAGTTGGGTTATCATCCAAAATGGTCAATTGAAAAAGGCTTACATGAATTTGTTGCATGGTATCAAAGTTACTATCATGAATAAACAGTTATCTATTATCGTTCCAACTCACAATAACGCTTTTTATCTTGATAAAATGCTTTTTTCGTTTACAAAGCAGAAAAGAACTTCATTTGAGTATGAAATACTTGTTATAAACAACAACTCTAATGATTCCACGAATCAAGTTGTTCAAAAATATCAATCAAAATTGCCAATGCAATTAATTCAAGAAAACAGAGAGGGCTTGCTCTTCGGTCGTCATACCGGACTCAAGAATGCAAAGAGCGAAAATTTGGCATTCCTTGATGATGATGTGATAACAGATGAGAATTGGTTATTCGAAGTAATCACAGCATTCGAGAAATACCCAGATTATGAACTGTTTGCGAGTAAGGTATTACCTCAATTCGAGACTAAACCACCTTCGTGGTTTTCTTCATATTGGAAGCCCAAGAAAACGAAAAATATAGTAGAGGAAGTAAGTGTTATTAACTTAGGAAACAAAAAAATAGAAGTTAGTCCGTATTATGTTTTTGGATGTAACTTCTTAGTTCGAAAAAACACGTTGCTCAAATGTAGAGGATTTCACCCAGACGGTTTTCCTAAAGATAAAATCATGTTTCGTGGGGATGGAGAATCGCACGTCTCAACTTGTCTAATGAATCAAAAAAAGAAGGCGTTGTATATTCCAAAAATCATTGTGTTCCATCAAGTTCGAGAATCTCGAATGACATATGAATATATGATCCACAGAGCTTATCTACAAGGAATAACTGATTCTTATACTGATATTAGATCTTCTGCAGAGAAAAATAATAGAAAAATACGCGCGGTAATTCAAATAGTAAAATGGATTAAAGGGAACATTTCATTCAACGTTTTAAAAAGAAAACAATATCGCGCATATAGGGAAGGATATGTCGCACATCAAAAAACCGTTCAAGATGATGAACAAATTAGACAATGGGTATTAAAAAAGGATTATTTATAGGCCTTAATGATAATATCTGCGCTCAGCAATGAGGGCCAAAATTCTCTAATCTGGTAGATAAAACCGCTTGCGTGATTTCTTATCTCTGAAAAGTTTTCAGCCGTCAACGCAACATGAAGTGATTGAAACGTAAATTGATGCAATCTACCTCCCTGCCAACCATGAGCGTGAGCAGAGCCGGGAAGAATCCCAAATAATAATTTCATTCTCTCAATCAAATAGGCAATATTGGGAACCTCGAGTATAAGTATTCCATTTTTCATTAATACTCTGAATATTTCCTTAAAGATAAAAAAAGGGTCAAGTGTATACTCGAGAACACTCGAACACGTCACTATTTGAAACGTGGCATCTTCGAATGGTAATGGTGTATCTAAATCGTGATTAAGATACTGGATTTTCGAATGAGTGTTTTTTCTAGCCTTGAAAAGCCGGCTTTCTAAAATATCAATTCCTACTAAATGATTTGACCGATCGGTGAGCCTATCAAGCATCAGTCCTTCGCCACATCCGATATCTAGAATTGAATCTATCTTAGTTGGCAACAACTGAACAATTCTTTCTTCACGATCGGTAATATATGGACGAAGCGCTCTATACCAAGTAGGTCCTTGGTACTCTCCTCCTACATATTGCTTATCATATAGCTCGATTAAGTTTTTTGTTGCCATATATTTCCTACAGCATCTGATGGATCTTCTCTCCCACTTCTCTCACCTGTGCTTCGGTGATCGCCAAGCCACTGGGTAAATACAATCCTCGCGCTGACAAATCATCACTCACTGGGAACGCAGAATCATCATATGTGAATCGTTTGCGCAAAACGGGCTGCGTGTGAAGAGAATAGAAATAACTCCTTGTATCAACCCCCTTTTCTTTCAAAACTCGCATAAATTCATCTCGAGAAAACGGTGCATTTGACTTAATTAATATCGCAAACATCCAAAACACCGACTTCGCATATTGTTGAATCTGCGGAATCTCAATCCACACAACATCTTTCAAAAGTTCTGTGTACAAATTCGCCATCCACAGCTTTTTTTCTATGTATTCATCTATATGCTCCAAATTCCCAACCCCCAATGCCGCCTGTAAATTTGTCATACGGAAGTTATATCCAATATGTTTATGGAAAAATCTTTTCCCCTCAGAATGGGCAAGATCCTTAATCACTTTTGCGCGTTTAAAAATACTTTCATTATTTGTAACCACCATTCCACCCTCACCCGTTGTCACAATCTTGTTCCCATAAAACGAAAAACACGCAATATCCCCGAAAGATCCGACTTTTTTCCCTTTATATTCTGCACCGTGCGCTTCTGCCGCGTCCTCGATAACGAATAAATGATGACGGCGCGCGATTTCAAGAATCGGATCCATATCAGCTGGATGCCCATACAAATGAACCACCATAATCGCTTTTGTTTTCGGCGTGATCGCGTGTTCGATTTTTTGAGGATCAAGATTACCCGTTAACGGATCCACATCAACCAAAACAGGTTTCGCGCCAACATACAACGCCGCGTATGCGCAAGAAATGATCGTTAAATCAGGAATAATAACTTCATCGTCTTTTCCAATTCCAAGCGCTTCCATTGCCAAATGAAGTGCTGTGGTACCGTTTGTTGTGGTGGTTGCATATTTCACGCCAAGATACTGTGCAAAGTTTTTTTCAAATAAGTCAACATATTTTCCTGCCGAAGAAATCCAACCCGTATCAAGCGCGTCGTTCACGTATTTTTTCGCTTCATCGGAAACGAGCGGTTCGTTCACCAAAATCATGTGACATCCTTTTTTTCAAGGTAGATCTTCGCGTGTTGTGTTCCAGGATAAGGTCCTTGTTTCACTTCATAAATCCGTGCGTCCTCAAGAATATCGACACCATGACCCATACTTATCTGAATGATGCTATCTCCCTCCGAAAGTTCGACCACATCAATCACATCTCCTTCAATGGTGTACTCGGTCACGCGGATTTTTCCCTTCACGACGTATAACACTTCTTGAATTTCGTTAATCACTTTTGTGTTTGAAAGATGAATGTGCGGTGTGAGTTGCAAACCCGCAGGTTTTTGGTGAATTCCAACCTGAAAAGGCTGTTGCTCATCGGTAATAAACTCAAGATTTTCAACTTGGTGATCTGCTCGCACAACAATCGCCACCAGCTTCCCCAGATGCGTGATGTGAAAAAGGGTTGGATCTTTGATGTATTCAATCATATTCGCAATCGTATCAGGAATGTTGCAGACCTTCAACTTGTTTTTGTATTCGATCAGTCACTTGATCCCATTGATAATTCTTCAGAATATGTGTTCTTCCACACGCACCCATTTTTTTCGCTTTTTGAGGGTTACGGATGAAAAACTCCATCACCTTCACTATTTCTTCTGGATTTCTTGGATTTACGTATACTCCCGTTTGATTCTCAAGAATTTCATCATCATTTCCGATGGATCGAATCACTGGAAGCTCGCAAGCGGAGGCTTCTAATACTGACAAACTCGCTGAAGTTGCACCTTTCGATTCTGGATCACCAACAAACACGTACGCATCACTCTCCTGATATTTCTTTTGCAAATCTTTGTACGATAGCTGACCGAGAAACTGAACGTGTTTTTCTAATTCATTTTCCTGAATATAGCGTTGCATTTTTTCAAATTCAGCATTATCACGAATAGTTTCGGAAATATTAACAATATAGTTATTCACTTTCATTAATGGTAGTGCATGCAATAAGAACCACGTCCCTTTTAAAGATGTGAAGTCGGTACTGTGAAAGAAAGTGAATCGCTCATTCTTTATATTTTTTTTCGGTTGAAAAGAATCAGTATTAACACCTAAATATGAATACCCATCTGGAACTCTATCATAGACAGAAGCAACACTTCTTCCGACAGAAGGATTTATTGAAATCAAAAGTTTCGATTGACGCACACCTTGCCTGTCCAACCAACCATAACACGTTCGTAACACGCGTAATAAGATTTGCTTCACTTTTGGAAAAGTGCAGATCAATTCCGAGTCGTGGAAAAAAGCAAATGGCTCAAAACAATAATAAATGGTATTTATTGAAAGTTTCGTTGCCAGACTATGAAAAGGAAACATCGTTGAAATTACCATGGCATTTTTTGGAAGAATCGCTCGTAATTGAAAAAATCGCACCAAATAAAAAACTGGGAACAACAACCAATATATGTTCGATGTTGAGCTTAGCCCACCCAACTCAACAACCCGCACATACTGTGATTCAAATTTTGTACGCCATTCTTTCGACGTTTTTTCAACAACAAGCGTAACAGAATGTTTCTTTGCGAGTCTTGAAAGAACCTCAAAAATAAATCTCGTTCCCCCCGTCGACATGAGCGTGTGTGAATGAAGCCAAAAAATCTCAGACTTGTTTTTCATACCACTCGATTGTTTTTTTCAGCCCAACTTCAAAGGGGGTGGTTGATTCAAATCCGAAGAACGCTTTCGCGCGGGACGTGTCGATTTTTCGACGCGGTTGGCCGTCGGGCTTTGAGGAATCAAACACAACCTCTCCCGAAAAACCAACCAACTTCGAAATAGTAGTTGCCAACTCCTTAATCGAAATCTCAAACTGCGATCCTAAATTCACCGGCTCAACACCGTCATACAGTTTCGTTGCTCGAATAATGCCCTCGACAGCGTCCTCAACATATAAAAATTCGCGCGTGGGAGTTCCCGTCCCCCAAACCGTCACCTGTTTTTCACCAGAGTCACGCGCATCCACAAACTTTTTGATCAACGCGGGAATCACATGCGACACTTTTGGATCAAACTTATCTCCAGGACCATACAAATTCGTTGGCAATAAAAAGATAGAGTTAAATCCATATTGTTGACGATACGCTTGCGACTGCACAAGCAACATTTTTTTTGCAAGTCCGTATGGTGCATTTGTTTCCTCAGGGTACCCGTTCCACAACTCCTTCTCTTGAAATGGAACTGGGGTAAACTTTGGATACGCGCAAATTGTTCCCAATGCAACAAACTTCTTCACACCCACCCGATACGCCTCATGCAACGCATGCGTCCCCATAAGAATATTGTCATAAAATAACTCGGCGGGATGGTCCTGATTGTATCCAATACCACCAACGTTCGCAGATAGATGAATCACAATATCAGCGCCATCAAACGCGCGCGCGCAGTCTTCGGATTTTCGCAAATCGTACTCCGTACGAGAAAAAGTCTTTAAAGAAGTGGGATGAAACTTCTCAAGTGATCGCATTAAATGCGTTCCCAAAAACCCGCGCCCACCCGTCACAACAATTTTTGAAGAAGAAAGATCAATTGCCATGCATGAATTGTAACAGACGATGAAATAAATGGGATATACTGTTTGCTATGCAAAAAATGGGATCACCGAACTGGAAAAAGCTAAAAAACCTTCTCCCGTACGCTATTCTGTTCTTGATTACATTATTTTTTGTCCGACATTTTTTCACAAACGCCCTTTTAGATGGGGATGACGCACCACATCATTCCGGTCGTGTTGCGGCATACTATCTTGCATTAAAGCAGGGACAGTTTCCCGTTCGATGGGCACACAACTTTGATAATGGCCTTGGAAGCCCGCTTTTTGTTTTGATGTATCATCTTCCGTACGCAACAGCTGCATTTTTGTACGCAGCTCTCCCAATCACCATTCAGTTTTCGATTAATCTTTCATATATATTGAGCACACTTCTCGGGGTGCTTTTTATGTACAGTCTTTTTCGATCGCACACATATTCAACGCTAGCATCGGGGGTAGGCGCGCTGACCTATTTGTTTTTGCCGTACACACTCATTAATCTTTTTGCTCGAGAAGCATTTGGAGAAATGTTTTTTTTCGGATTTTTACCTCTCACACTTTTTATAATAAAAAAACAGTCTGAAGAAGAAAAACTCTCGCATTTTTCAGTTCTGCTTCCCCCGATTCTCTCACTTTTTCTGCTTTCTCATCCAATCAGTCTCTTTTTTGCTGTTCCACTTATTACGATCTACTGTTATGTGCTTTATCGAGAATCTTTACACTGGAAGCGGTCGGTCGTTTTATGCAGTATTGGCGTTGCAACATCACTTTGGTTTTGGATTCCTGCGTATGTTGAGCGAACATTCACAACCTTTATCTCTAATAATCATTTTGATGAGTACCTCACGCACTTCCCAAATCCCATTTCATATTTTTGGACGGCGAATTTTTCTTCAATACAATATTCTGCAGTTCTTCCACACGTTACCCCAGGATTAACCATATATGTCGTTATGGTATTTGCGGGAATTCTTTTCTTTCTCAACAAAAAGATTTCTCGAATATTTATTGTGTTTTTTGCGCTGTTTTTGCTTTCAATTCTTATGCAAATGAGAATCTCAACCCCTTTATGGGAGATGATCTCGTTATTGAAAAATACCCAGTTCCCGTGGCGTTTCCTCTGGATTTCAGTGATTGCAACAAGCGTGCTCGTTGCCGAACTCGTTCATCTTTTTCGTACGCATCCCCATACTCAACGTATTTTTTTGATTCTTGTATGCGCATCACTCTTGCTCAGTATAAGAAACTTTGGAAATCCAAGAAGTTTTACAAAAGTCGTGGATAATCAATGGCTTTTGTTTGGAGGAACTGCAAATGCATTTGATGAACATCGGCCAATTTGGCTAAACGCCGCATCCTCGAGAGAGGAACATGAAAACGTCGTTCTTCTATCTGATAGCACTGAGCGAAATGAGATTACGCCACTCGATTCAAAACACATTCAAACTTGGGACTCAACAGTCCATCGCTACACTGTTGTTCTTGATAAACCGACCCTAATTATGGAACATACCGCCTATTTTCCTGGATGGAAGGTGCTTGTTGATGGAGTCGAAACGCCCATTAACTACACATACGAGCATTCCCCAGGGAAACTCATGTTCACCGTTCCCGCAGGCACGCACGCAATCGAGTCGCGCTTCACCGAAGACACTTGGGATCGCATTCTTGGAGACTCACTGGCCATTTTTGGATTGATGATTTATGCGGTTTTTGTTTTGGTATATATCAAAACAATGATTCGAACCGCTAAAGCATGAACTGAACGTAATAAAATGTTGTTCGTGTATCGCTTCATCACCTCATGTTCTTCGGCAAACTGTTTGACAAACTGCGTCGTTCCTTTTGAAAGCGAATGAATGCGGAAATTCGAAAGAATGTGCGAAACCACAACAGGTTTTGAACGTTGGATCAATCTCATCCATAAATCATAGTCCATGCAGTACCGGAGAGATGAATCAAACGAATTCACTTCTTCAAGTGCAGAACGGCGAAAAAACGTACTCGGTTGTGCGATCGGATTCATGATACTTAAGAGAGGAAAAGAAAGTCGCGATCGAAAAAACGTTTTGATCTTGCGCACATACGATTGAATCTCAACTCCTTTTTCATTCACAATGCGATAATCTCCTGTCATCCACATACAACTAGGGTTGCTTGAAAACACCGCCCCTACGCGTTCTAACGCCCCTTTTTCAAGATAGTCATCGGAGTTTACGTAGCAAACGATCTCGCCAGTGGTTTCACGTAATCCTTTTAAAATCGCATCGGTTTGACCATTATCTTTTTCACTCACCCAACGAATTGCAGAACCATATGAACGCAACACCTCAACCGATTCATCACTAGATCCACCATCTGCAACAAAAATCTCAATGTTGGGATACTGCTGATCAAGAACAGATGATATTGCTTCGCGTAAAAAAACACCCTGGTTGTAACTTGGAATAATCACCGAAATTTTTGGGGGACGATTATTTTTCATGTTCTTTTTTCGTATGTTGAATCGCCCGATCGCGCACAAGCACTTCGATTTTTTTCTCTAACCTACGGATAGCAATTCTATTCTGCATTGACAGAAAAACGATGATCATCAACGCGATGATGACCAAGAGGTCAAACACGCGCGAGATATGCATAGTCTCGATGATTCCCTGCACAGTTTGAGGAAAGATTGCTAAATACACAAACAATAACCAGATCGTCATCCACCCGCTGTATTCGTATATCGAAAAATGCTTGCGCCGGAAGTGAACACGGATCCAATACAACATAAACAATCCAAACACAACCGAGATCACTTGTAATGTAATCATGAAAATAACCTCCATTCGATCATTTTCTTCGCAATTCCCAGCGCATCCAACACATTCATCCCCTTTTCTTTATCATGATAGATCGCCTGAATCGGAATAATCACATACGGTAATCGATGTTTTGCAACTTTAGATGCAATCTCCGCCTCAATTTCATATCCCGATGATTGAAGCTCCAGTTTTTCATACGCGTGTTTCGAGATTGCCTTATATCCCGATGGAATATCGGGAATATACGCACTAAATAACACATTTAACATAACTGATGCAAACTTGTTTCCTAAAAATCGGAAAAGGGGCATGTTTCCTGTAAACGAGCGCACACCAAAAACCACATCTGCACCTTTTTCTAAGGCTTTAAAGAAATGAGGAAGTTCCGCGGGGTCATGCTGATTATCCGCATCCATAAACACAACCGCATCTACCTTCAACGTTTCAAAAGCGTAGGTACAACCCGTTCGCATTCCCGCGCCTTTTCCAAGATTTGATTCATGAACAAGAACGTGAGAGGTATACTTTCGAGCAATCTCAGCAGAACGATCAAACGATCCATCGTCGACATACACACTCAACGAAGTATACTTTTTTGCACCCTTCAACACCAAATCGAGATATTTTTCCTCGTTGTATCCAGGAATTACCACGGCGATTTTCATACGCATATTATGACATAAAAAAACTGATATGATTCAAGCATGCGAAAGATTGCATTTCCATTGTTGGTTTTACTCTTCGCAGGATCAATCTTTTCTAAAACATTTCTGTTAGGATCATTCGTTGATGAGCAAGAAAACTTTACCGCTGGATGGTTTATTACTCAAGGATTGACGCCATACCGCGAGTTCTTTTTTCACCACGCTCCGCTCCCTTTTTACATTTCAGCAGTTCTGACAACGCTCGCTCCAACTTCTTTTGAGATTTTTCGCTATTTTATTTTTTTTCTTCATGTTGGTGTTGCCTTAGCAACGTTTTCTTTTCTTTCTCCACGAGCAAGAATCCCCTACGTCTTAACCGCACTACTGCTTGCGATAGCGTCACCCGCATTTAACCTCCAGATGTTTTTGGCAGGAAGTATTATCGTTCCGTTTTTTCTTTCTCTGCTTGCGTTCGCATATGACACGATCTTTTTCGATCAAATTTTTTCTCAATATCATATGATTTATGCAATCGTCGTTGCAGGAATTACGTTTTGGAGTTCTACTCCCTCTGTTGGATATATTCTTTTACTTGTCATTTGGGTATTGGTTGTCCGATGGCATGCGCGTATTTTTTTCTTTGCAAAAAAGAAAGTGATCTATATTACTTCATTATTTGTTTTTGGATTGATTCCTTTGTATTTTTTGCTTGTAGGGGGGATGAAAGAAATGATATGGTCAGTATTCACCTATAATACACGACATTATTACCATCTTCGTCTTGCAGAAAACGATACGCAACGAAAGTTTGGCATTGGATATCGGATACTCGAAGAAACGGGAACTCAAACCTTTGAAGCAGTTAAGCAAGTGACATTTGCACATTTTCGATTCGCACAAACTCTTTTTGGAATTGCACAATCATCAATATCAACACAACAGACCGATGGTGGCGCACTTCGCTCGATTGCCGTTCAAGAGTATCTCGCACTTTTTCGAGAAACGAATACCTTGATTCTTTTCTGTGGAGTAGTACTGATTGTCATTCAAATGATACGCAGAGACTGGAAAAATGCTGGCTTCTTTTTTCTTATTTTCCTGCTCACACGAGTGCGAGACTCCGAACAGTTTCATCTTGCTCCAAATCTCACGTTTATTACATTTTCTGTTCTAGTTTATTTATTTCGCCCAAATATTCACAAACACATACGACATATCCTACTCTCATGGTTTGCACTTCTGTACATCACTTCCATCAGGCAAGAATTTGAAACGGTGCTATCTCAGCACGCGCCTATTGTTTCATCATCAAGTAAAACCATTCAAACACTTCGCGAAAAACCCGCAGGATCTTTGCTTGTGCTTAGTGGAAACACAATTATCTATCGGCTCAGCGAACGACTTCCATCAACAAAATACATGTATTACTACCCATGGTTCGCGAAAGTTCCTGAAATGAGAACACAAATCTATCAAGAACTCGAAAATAAAAATCCAGACTATATTGTGTTTGACGAATGTGATCCAATCACGAGCTGTGAAACGTATTTTGATTTATCTTTACTATCTCAACTCACCCAACAATATTCCCATCTTGAAAATGGCGTCTTTGTGAGAAAATAACATGATGCAAAAACAGGTTCAATCACTAATGGGACTTCTACTGTTACTTCTTCTCGCGGGAACGGTTCGCCTTGTGCCTATTTTCCCCACATATTTTCCCTTCCAATACGATCACGCGAAAGATGCGCTCGCCATGCACTGGATGATCCAAGAAAAAAATCCCGTTCTCACCGGAGCTATCACGAGCATTGATGGCGTGTTTAATGGGCCTGCATACTACTATCTCGCATCTCCCGTTTTTGTTCTGTTGCGATGGCATCCAATCGCAGGACCGATATTTGTTTCCATTGTCGTTTTTTTCTTGATCTGGTATGCGTGGAAAACTCGCTTTAGATTTGAAGCGGTGCTTTTTGCAACATCTGCGGGAATCATTGGAAGCCAACAGTCAGCATGGACTCCATATATGACGCCGCTACTCGTATTTCCACTACTTATTTTGCTTACAAAATCGCAAAAGATAACGGTTATAAAAAGTGTGGCGATTGGAATCCTTTCGGGGCTTCTTTTTCACACCCAATCCGCATTTGGAGTTCCGTTTTTTGTTTCTTTGATTTTCGTTGCAATTCTGTTTTTTCGAAAGAGCATGAATATTAAGGCTGTTATTGGATTCCTCAGTTCCTTTGCAAGTACTTGGATTCCTTTTTTTCTTTTTGAACTGAAACACGGATGGATTCAAACACAAAACATCCTCAAGTTCATCGCTACTTATAATGAAAGTGCTAAGGTTCTAAGTCAAAACAACCAATCGATTACTGGTAGGATTTTAGAGGTCGGGTCATTTGCATTTGAAAAGATTGGGGCATCAATTTCTCCTCTTCATCAACACTGGATTTTGCTTGGGATTGTCTTTTTTTCTTTTTCTTTCGTTGTTTCCATAATAAAGCGCGATCGCATTCTCCTACTTCTGCAAACACTTCTCATAGGGATGGTGTTGATCTATCTTGTTTTTCCTTGCAAGTCGTACTATTTGATTGGAGCAATGCCAATCTCGATCTTTATCTTTGCCCGATCTATTCGCATCGTTTGTCGAAAATGCATTTTCTTTATTTCTACAATCCTTATTTTTCTATCACTAATCCAGGTTCCTTTTTCATACATCACTTATCGACAGATGAGCGAGCAATCCACAGCACTTCTAGATTCAAAATTGAAAGCGGCGCAGTTCATTTACGAATACGCGCACAACACTCCTTTTGACTCAATTCATTTTGTCCCAGAACAGTACGACTATACATATCAATACCTGTATGAATATCTTGCGGAAAACGGGCTGCAAATGCCTTCAACCTACACGTATAACTGGAACGATCGCGCATACAATCCATGGAAAAAAGAAGAAATAAAAATGCGGGAAGAACTCGTATTTACCATTATTGAAGACATCACAAACCCTCGAATTCAGGCATGGACAAACGAAATGCAACAAAATACGAGGATAATCGGAAGATACCAAATTTCTGATTCAATTATGGTTGTTGTTTCGGCTCACGAAACTCAATAATATGTGAGCGAATTTCATATCGCGAAACTAACATAGTAGCTTCATCCTGTTGAACACCAAACTGATCCTTTAATATTGCATCAATTGAAAAAGAAGGTTCGTAAATCACAACGTGAATCTGTGCGGGGTGATCGCTGCTCAGTAGTATGCTTTCTCCAACATACCCCTTCGCGTACGGGCCGAACCAAATAGGCAGTTCTGAATTATAGTTTGTGGCATGACGAAGAAAATAATAACTCCATGTTGTTTTTACTCCAAACGGCGTACCAAACACCGAGACTGAAAATGGTTTGTTTCCATTTCGTGAATGAATAAACGAAACAATTTCATCTCGCTCCGACAATGTTACGTTTTGCTGAATAAATACGTACGGAACTGAAGCCTGCTCAAAGATTGTCCACAGTTGAGTAGTTATGATAAACCCGCAAAGAAAAAACAAAATCATTACATGACGTATCTTTGAAAAAGCAAACGCAACTAGAAAAAATACTGGAATATTCAAAGCAATAAAGAAAAAGTTAATTGGAGATTTTCCTGTTAAAAAGATGGGGAGAAACAGCACAATCGATACAAGACACAACTCAACAGCATATCGAAAATGTTTTTCTTTTTTTGAAGTCAGATATGCCAGAACTCCAATCAGAATGAGAAAAAGAACACCAATATTTTTCGTTTGAAGTTGAAGAAAAACTGAGTTTTGTATGCTGATATTTAATGCGCTGAGTACACGTTCAAGCATTGTCACCAATGGAACGACACTATGATTTTGCGTTGCAAACTGAATAAGACCTTTCATCGCTTGAAATCGGAATAAAAACTCTGATAGAAAAATAGGCAAGGAACCAAAGAAGAATCCACCAATCCAAACAACGATAGAAAAAAATCTCGTTTTACGTGGGGCTCGAAAAACAAAATACAGTCCAGTAAGCATCATATACCCCATCAAGAGTTGCGCTTGCATCATAAGTCCTGCTAAACACCCAAGAACAAACAGCGTTTTATACGAAAATAATCGAAAATATCGAATTGAAAAAATAAGAAAGAGCATCCATAACGGAATAACCAAGACAGGATTACTTATCCATCTTGCATATGCGTACATTTCGTACGAAAAACTAAACAATACTGTAAAAAGAAAACCTATTCGACGTGCGTGCATGCGGTCGAAAACGATTGCAACAACAATATTCATGATAGCGAATACTCCACTCATAAACAAAACAGCAAACTCGGGTGAGTAGCGAGAAATTCCATAGACAAAAGTTAAGTAATAATAAAAGATCGGACCATGGTGGACACCGGTAATATCCGTTACAGGGCCAAGAATGAATAGGTTTTTTTCCTGAATTGATTGTTTGATAAACAAAAGATCACGAGTTTGATCGTAGGGAAATGCGATTGTTGATAAAGATGGGTAGATTCGGAGAAAAAAGCCCACGATCACAACAGCACATATCAGAAGAAAATACACAACTCGCTTTTTCACTTTTGTAGTATAACTCGATTGTTCATCGCGGTATACTTCATACATGAAGATTCTTCCACAACTCATCACGATTTTGGGACTATGTCTTTCTCTCGCTTTGCATTGGAATTCACTCGTAACTAAAGTTGATCCAACTGAGCTCGCAGGACAGTTCAATCAATCAAAGTATGTGCTGGGGGGCGCAGGAGGGGATAGGGAGATTTCGGATGAAATTGTCTACATGCACGCTGGCAACGAGTATATAAAGGGAGTTAGTCCGCTTCAAATCAATTTTGAACATCCACCCTTTTTCAAATACTTGTTTGGTCTATCTCAGAAATATTTTGGGACCCCAACTATCGTTATCGCAATATCGTTTATCATATGGTCAATCTCGTTTTATTTGCTGGTTCGAATTGGTATTCGTCATCCAGTTTTACAATCACTCGCACTTCTCGTTTTTTTCCTCAACCCACTCACACATCGATTTGTAACAAAACCTATGCTCGACGTTCCACTTGCAATGGAAATGTTGCTTTGCCTCGTTTTACTTCAACGGTTACTAAATACTGCACGCGCTCGATATGCCATTCTTATCGGAATTGTCGCAGGACTTTTGTTTTCAACGAAGTATCCCATACCAATCTCGATCACTTTTGTTGGATTAATTACCCTATTTGTCCTAAAGAAACGCATTTTATTTGCTGTTTTGATCTCATTTTTTGCACTCACAACGTATCTGACAACATATCTGGGCGCCTTCTCGAAAGATCTCACATTCATTCAATATCTTCAGTTTGAGCGATGGAGGCTTTCCTGGTTTATGGGCAAAACCGACAGTCCGAAAGGATATATCTTTTCGACAATCTTGTTTGGAAAACATCCGCAATGGTGGGCAGATAAACAGGCATTTGTTTCGTACGATTCATATTCGATAATCTGGCCAATAGTCTTTATTGGATTTTTATGCAATTGTGTGCGATTACTGCACGAGAGAAAACTCAACATACAAGCGCTCATGCACATTCAAGTTGCATTCTCACTTGCCTTTTTAAGTCTTGGAGCATCAAACGATTTCTATCTTATTCCGCTCATGCCGATTTTCACGCTTTCAACTGCACAATTTACAGAATATCAATTTATGAAAAAAGGGTTACTTTCCACGCATAAACCAGTCGACCGTCTTCCGTAATCCTTCTTCAATTCCTACCTCTGCCTGCCACCCAAGCACTTTTCCTGCCTTTGAGGAATCAGCATACAGCTCCATTGGATCACCTGGTCGCGGAGGGAAAAAGCGAATATTTGCTTGTTTTCCAAGGATCTTCTCTAACAGGTGAATAACATCGATCACCGAGGTCGAACGCTGTCCAGAAAGATTCATATATTGATATCCATCCTGCAACTCCAACGCGAGAAGGTGTGCGCGAACAACGTCATCAATATAAATATAGTCGCGCAAATTCAATCCCTCACCCCAAACCGTCACCTCTTTGTCTTGCATAATTTGAGAAATAAAACGGGGAATCGCGTGCGTTTCTGGTTCGTGATCCTCGCCCGGTCCGTAGAGATTAAAATATCGTAATGCCACACCAGTCATTCCATACGATGCAACATACGAGGACACAAGACCTTCCATCGCTAATTTTGTCATGCCATATGGATTGATTGGTATCGTTCGATCGTCTTCCTTGATTGGAACCCGAATCGGTTCGCCATAAACGGCCGCACTCGAACTAAACAAAAACTTTTTGACACCAGAACGACGCATCGCTTCCAACACCGAAAGTGTTCCCAAAATGTTATTTTTGATATATTTTTCTGGTTTTTCTACTGATTCTCCCGCCTCAATATAGCTTGCGAGATGAAAAACGGCATCAACTTCATGAAAGTACGGTAAAATCGAGAATTGATCCAAAATGTCGACCTGAGTTGTAGGAAATAGTGCACACGGTTTCACATCCAAATTGTGCACACGATGACCTGCTTGCATCAACGCAACTCCCAATTTTTTCCCAAGAAATCCCGATCCACCAGTGAGCAAAATATTCATATCACATCTCCTATTTCTTTGTTCATTGTTGCACAAATTAAAAACTCACGCCACCCAAACTCCGTGTAGGAAAAGTGCGGTGTTGAGAAATAAAAACGGAATCATTGCGATTATCGTTCCCACCCAAATCTTTGGATGTGTTACACGAAGACGCGCGAAAAAGAAAAAGATTGGAAAAACCGTCAAAACGTATCTTGGCATGCTTTGAAATGTTCCCGTAAGTGGTGGCAATAAAAAACAAAACCAAGAAAAAAGAAGATACTCGATCGACGTCCGATATCGTTTTGTGAAAGTCATGAAAAGCAAAATACACAACACTCCCATGGTAATCACAAACTCCTGAATTGTGGCGTACATCGCCCAAGAAAATGAAGAAGCATTCCAAATCATATTTAGGTAGCGGTATACTACTTGAGGAAAAAGAATAAGTGATTCTTGTCGTCCCGCATTGAAATCCGCTTGAACATGAAAAAAGAGCAAAGGATCTTGATAGCGATACCATAAGTAAGCCATATATGATCCAATTCCCAAAAATCCAATCGCAATTTTTTTTGAGGAAGAAAAAAGTGAATGAAAATGACGTTTCGCGAGAGAAAGCCATGGAACCGAAAGCGCTGCGAGTATTCCAAAAACACCGACTAATCTTGTTGCCGATCCCAATGCAAGTATCAAACCCGCCAATAACCAGTTTTCTTTTTTTACAAGATAAAACGCGGAAACCATCAGCAGAAAAAACAGCGATTCTGTATATACGGCGGCGAAAAAGAAGGCGGTGGGGAATACCAGAATTGGAACGAGATTAATCAACGAGTGATCCATCTCTGTGTACTTTAATAAAATCGTCAGACCCACAATAAAAAACATTAAAGACATTACTTGTCCAAAAATCACTGGATTTATTGACAAACCCACCGCTACCTTCAATAAAAGCGGAAATAAAGGAAAGAACGCCTGAACAAGTCCTGTTCCAAAATATCCATTGGTTGCGATGGAAAGATAATGCACACCATCAAATCCAGACCACGCATTCACAGATCGAGGTCCATACGTTGAAATTACCTCAACATATGGAAAACTCGGGTGATACTCACCTAAATATTGTCCCAGAAACTCGCCCGACTGTAAAAACACCCGCCAAAGAACAACCATGCCAGCAACAATTAAAAGTTTACGCATATTTTTTCTTAATACAAATTGAAAAGATTCCCACCCCAATAACACCAATGACAGAAAGACTATTTCCAATCAAACGTGCGGGCGTATTTTGAGTAAATCTCGATTCTATCTCATGTTCCCCTACTGGAACAGAAAATGAAATTAAGCCACCAGACTTTTGATGCTCAATTTCAATCTTTTTCCCATTTATTTTTGTTTCCCATCCATGAAAAAAGGCGGTTGGTTCGGTGACCAAACCATCTTCAAACATACGAACGGTATATCGATGGTAAGAACCATTCCATTTTTTTATTTCAAGGACTTCTCCACTTTTCAAAATTGGATATTGAGAACTCAGATCTTGGGGAACCTCGGTTAATGTTACAGGTTGATTTTCATGTTGAACGGTTGATGTTTCCGCAAAAGAAAAATAATACGCATTATTGTGATGTATCCGTGGTAAGTTTTGAATGCGAGTGAGCGAAAGGACCATTAAAAAACTCACCCCCAGAAGGAACAATTTCAAGTTTGAGGATGCTTTGTGATACACCATCACTTGCAAAGGAAGAAAACATAAAGCAAAAATGCCAATTAATCTCCAAGGAAACTGCGTGAACTGCAGTAGTGGAAACGCTTTCCAAATAAAAAGTGAAATGGGTTGCATCAAAAAAAGAATCAACAGAGACAGTACAAAAATTGAAAAATACGGTTTTTTGTTGTTACGCATAAACACGAGCTGAGCAAAAAACAGGGGTATTGAAACGATGGTCAGCAATCCAAGCGAAAACGAAAGTGCATCGACGGGGCCTTCATATGAAAACCCTCGATCAAATGGGGAAGAAAACAACTGAAGCATTGTGGGAAAATGACTTGAGTAAAATTGGGTAAGATTGACGTACTTCATCACCACAAACCCCTGTTCAAACATGGCGGGAATCCAAAAGAAACACGCGCTTAGTCCAGCAAGTAGATATGGAATTGCGTATAGGAAAAACGCATTCCATTTCGCTTGATACATTCGCACAATCCAATACGCAGCAAATAAAGGAACAAGATATAAAACAAAAATGTTATGCGATAAGAGGAGAGAAAGAACCATCGCGTGAACATACAAAAATCGTGCAACAGTTTGCTTTTTTAAGAAAAGATCAAATGAAAGAAAAAGATGAGGAAAAATCGCATATGCCATCATTTCGCCAATGACTCCGCGAGCAAAAAAGTCTGAGTATAAAAATGGAGCTAAAATAAAACTCAACACACCAAAACTCGCAACTTCTTTTGTGGTGTGCTGTCGAAAGAAAACAAATACACCTCGAGCACCAAAAACAATTGACACAAACATCAATAATTTAAACGTGAACTCAATAGAAATATCAAAACTTGTGAAAGGAATAGCTAAGATATTCGGCAGTGGATAGTTATAGTTAAATACAGGGTAACCGTATCCACCCATCATATACGGAGCAACGCGCGGAGGAAACTGCCCCTGTCGCAAAGCAAGATAGTACTGCGCAAATCGTGCGAGATGATTTTCTCCATCGTGTGTTTGAACTACTCCTTCACCCAACAGTGGAAGTAAAAAAGCTCGCAAACTTAGAAAAAGCATGATTGAAATCAAAACAAATCTTATTCTAAACATGACTTGTATACCTCTAAGGTTTCTAACGCACACTTCTCCCAACTAAAGCGTTTGAGATTTTGTTTTCCTTGTTCGATAAGGCGTTGCTTTTGTGTAGGAGTAAAATCAAAGACGGTTTGAATCGCTCGTGCCAAATCATCTGCAGAAGGGGAATCCGCATAGACA